>ERZ772876.194-NODE-194-length-86598-cov-8.726182_pt1 | contig 86598 bp, 70 predicted proteins | sample MGYA00580584_ERZ772876 | MGnify/ENA primary metagenome ERZ772876 (study PRJEB29015, sample SAMEA2737728) | human gut metagenome | biome: human gut; feature: human-associated habitat; material: faeces | place: China | collected 2012 ... | reverse complement strand
ATCTGCGCTTTTGGCTTAGCAGCTGCCGCACCTCGCTCGCCGTATCGGCACTTAGGATTATTCGGTATTGCCTTAAAGAAAAAGCCCACTAAAGGAGTGTGTGCTATGCCAGAAAAACACATCGGAAAGGTCGTACAGGTCATGGGACCTGTACTGGACATCCGATTCAGGGACGGTGAACTGCCTGCCCTTCTGAACGCCGTTGAACTGGAAAACAACGGCAAAAAGCTGATCGTTGAGGTTGCCCAGCACATTGGCGATAACGTCGTGCGCTGCATTGCCATGGCGGCCACCGACGGCCTTGTCCGCGGTACGGATGCCGTGGATACCGGCGAACCGATCAAGGTGCCCGTTGGTGACGAGTGCCTGGGCCGCGTGTTCAACCTGCTGGGCGAGCCCGTCGACGAGCAGCCCGCGCCGGAGAACATCGAGCGCTGGCCCATCCACCGTCCGGCTCCTGCCTTTGACGAGCAGGAGTCCGCCACGGAAATTCTCGAGACCGGCATCAAGGTCGTTGACCTGATCTGCCCCTACGCCAAGGGCGGCAAGATCGGTCTGTTCGGCGGTGCCGGTGTCGGCAAGACCGTTCTGATTCAGGAACTGATTTATAACATCGCCACGGCCCACAACGGCTATTCCGTCTTTACCGGCGTCGGTGAGCGCACCCGCGAGGGCAACGACCTGTACGGTGAAATGCGCGAGAGCGGCGTTCTGAACAAGACAGCGTTGGTCTACGGCCAGATGAACGAGCCGCCGGGAGCCCGTATGCGCGTCGCCCTGTCCGGCCTGACGATGGCAGAATACTTCCGCGACGTCAAGCACCAGGACGTGCTGCTCTTCATCGACAATATCTTCCGCTTCACCCAGGCCGGTTCCGAGGTTTCGGCGCTGCTGGGCCGTATGCCCTCTGCCGTCGGCTACCAGCCAACGCTGGCCACCGAGATGGGCGCCCTGCAGGAGCGTATTACCTCCACCCGCAAGGGCTCGATCACGTCGGTGCAGGCCGTCTATGTGCCCGCGGACGACCTGACCGACCCCGCGCCCGCCACGACCTTCACCCACCTGGACGCCACCACGGTTCTGAGCCGTGACATCGCCTCCCAGGGCATTTATCCGGCTGTCGACCCGCTGGACTCCACCTCCCGTATCCTCTCGCCCGAAGTTGTCGGTCAGGAGCACTACGAGGTCGCCCGCGCCGTGCAGCAGGTGCTGCAGCGCTACAAGGAGCTGCAGGATATTATTGCCATCATGGGTATGGACGAGCTGTCCGAGGAGGACAAGATCACGGTGGCCCGTGCCCGCAAGGTGCAGCGCTTCCTGTCCCAGTCCTTCCATGTTGCGGAGCAGTTCACCGGTATGCCCGGCCAGTATGTGCCGCTGAAGGAGACCCTGCGTGGCTTCAAGATGATTTTGAACGGCGAGTGCGACAGCATCCCCGAGAGCTGTTTCCTGTTCGCCGGTACGATTGATGATGTCCTGGCCAAGGCCAAGCAGCAGTAAGGCGGTGGGAGTATGGCAACTTTCCCGCTCAAGATCATGACGCCGGACGGCGTTGCGTTTGATGGCGCGGTCACGTCGGTATCCTGCCGCACCATCAACGGCCAGCTTCAGCTGCTGGCGCGGCATATCGACATTTGCACGGCGCTGGGCATGGGCGAGGCTCATATTAAGCTGGAGGACGGCACGGTCCGCCGCGCAGCCTGTATGGGCGGTATGCTGAGCATGCTTGGCGGCGAGTGCCATCTGCTGGCAACGACCTTTGAATGGGCCGATGCCATTGATGCCGAGCGCGCCGCCCGCAGCAAGGCCCGTGCCGAAGCGTTGCTGGCCCAGAAGAATCTGGACAAGCGCGACATGCAGCTTGCCGAGGCCCGTTTAAGGCGTGCCTTGGTGCGCAGCAGCGTGGCCGCCCGCAAGGATATTTGAATCCGACTGCCCTCGCCGTTTGGCGGGGGCGTTTTATTTTTCGAACCCGCCGCAAAGCACTGTGGTCAGTGTCTCAAACGCCCCGCCGCGCTTGCCTTTTGCGCCCGCACACGGTATAATACAGATATGAATACTGCAATGATTTACATCCTTATTATGAATGTCATCGGCTTCTGCCTGATGGGGCTGGACAAGCACCGCGCCGGCACACGGCAGTGGCGCGTGCCGGAGAAGATCCTGTTTGGCGCGGCTCTGCTGGGCGGCAGTGCCGGTGCGTGGGCCGGTATGTACGTGTTCCATCACAAGACGCGCCACTGGTATTTTGTAGTGGGCATACCGCTGATCCTTGCGGCCCAGCTGGCGCTGGCTGTTTATTTTACGCGCTGAACCAGGCAGGGGAGGTGTCCCGCCGTGTCATTTTTTACCGCGCTGTTCTCCGGGCACAAAAAGTCTGCCGCTCTGCTGACGCCGCCTGACGGCATGCGGGAGACGGATATTGCACTGGAAAGCAGTACCTGCACCGGAGAGACGGTCATCGGCTTTCGCAGCAAAGCGGACGGTCATCTGCTGAATGCCGTTGTCGTGCGCAGCCGTGCGGATATTGAGACATTTTACAAAAGCTACGGCTTTGTGTACACAGGCAAATTTGATAAATAATCCACAAACCACGCTTGATATTTTATTAACTTTATGAAATATATTGCCTTGCTCTCTCTTTTCGCACATATATTGCACAGATTTCTGCCGTTTCGCACGTTTTCTTTGCAAAGCGCAAAATGGGTGCTATAATAGCTGTGTAAGTGCTAAGCAGCTATGTGCTGCATAAATACTGGAGGAGTATCAGACTATGTCCATTTTCGAAAATTTTGAGAAGAAGCTGCAGGCTGAGCCGAAGTCCATCGTCTTTACCGAGGGTACCGACGCCCGTATTCTGTCCGCTGCAAGCCGTCTGCTGGCAGGCAAGACCCTGAAGGTCATCCTGCTGGGCGAGGTCGAAGCCATCAAGAAGGCCGCTGCTGACGGCAGCTTTGACATTACCGGTGCCGAGATCATCGACCCTGCCAACTACGAGGGCTTTGATGAGATGGTCGCCAAGATGGTCGAGCTGCGCAAGGGCAAGATGACCGATGAGCAGTGCCGTGCAGCTCTGTCCAAGGGCAATTACTTCGGCACCATGCTGGTCAAGCAGGGCAAGGCTGACTGCCTGCTGGGCGGCGCAACCTACTCCACCGCTGACACCGTCCGCCCGGCTCTGCAGCTGATCAAGTGCAAGCCCGGCATCAAGTCTGTCAGCTCCTGCTTCATCCTGACCCGCGGCGAGGAGAGCATCGCCATGGGCGACTGTGCCATCAACATCGATCCCTCCGAGGACGAAATCGTCGAGTCCACCGTCGAGACCGCTCACACCGCAGAGATTTTCGGCATCGACCCCCGTGTTGCACTGCTGTCCTACTCCACCAAGGGTTCCGGCAAGGGCGAGACCGTCGACAAGATGCGCAACGCTACCGCCCGCGTTCAGGAGGCTCACCCCGAACTGAAGGTCGACGGTGAGCTGCAGTTTGACGCTGCCGTTGCTCCCGAGGTCGGCCAGCTGAAGGCTCCCGGCTCCAAGGTCGCCGGCTATGCCAACACCTTCATCTTCCCCAACATCAACGCCGGCAACATCGGCTACAAGATTGCCCAGCGCTTGGGCGGCTTTGAAGCCTACGGCCCCATTCTCCAGGGCCTGAACGCCCCCATCAACGACCTGTCCCGCGGCTGCAATGCCGAGGAGGTCTACAAGATGGCCCTGATCACCGCCGCGCTGATCTGAGTTAAAATCCCTACATAAAAAGCAACCGCCGCCCGCGATATACAAAACGGGCGGCAGTTTTTTGTGTGGCAGGGGGCGCATATAGAATGCATCCCCCTGCGGAAATTGCAATTTTCTTGTGGTATAAACTAAATATTCTGCGTGTAGGGGTCGATGCTTGCATCCGCCCCTACAAAAAAATGTCCGCTGCAATTTTTACCGCAGCGGACATTTTTTATGAACTACCAATCAATAGTGCAGCTTTTCCGCATCCAGCCCCTCCAGCACGGGCAGCATGGCGGCGGCCTCGGCGCGGGCGGCAATGGGGTCCATCATCAGGTAGTTGCCGCACTCGACGGCGGATGCACCGGGAATCTCTCCCTCGTACTCCGCCATCCAGGCAAAGGCGCTGCGGGTCAGGTCAAGCGCCTCGGCGGGCGTCAGGCCGGTGGTCAGCAGGTAAAAGCCGGTCAAACAGCCCATGGGGCCAACATAGACAACACCCCTGCTGTACTTGCTGTTGCGTGCATAGGTTGCGAACAGATGCTCCAGCGTGTGAGCCGCGGCGGGGGAAAGATAGCTGCCCTTGTTGGGCTGCTTCATGCGGATGTCCCAGGTCAAAATCTCGCCGTCAGCACCGTCCTGGCGGGACAGGTACATACCCGGCAGCAGCCTGGTGTGGTCAACACAGAAGCTCGCGATACGTTCCATCGTGGTCCGCCTCACTTCGCCATCGCCTGCACAACACCGCGGGCGCAGTCCATGGAAATCGTCATGCCGTCCTTCAGCGTGCGGGTGGCATTGGTAGCACCAACGATAACGGCCTTATCCAGCGTCAGACCGACAATGGCGGAATGGCTGTTCGTACCGGCCTCCTCGGTGATGATACCAGCAGCCTCACGCATGAAAGGCAGCGTGTCGTTGGTGGTGAAGGGTACGACCAAAATCTGGCCAGGTTTGAACTTCTTGGCAGCCTCGGTGGCGTTGCGGCACACGCAGACCTCACCCTTGGCGTTGTGGTTGCCGATGCCGACACCGGCCAGCAGGGAATCGCCGACCATGTGGACCTTGATCATGTTGGTGGTGCCGGAGATGCCGACGGGAACACCGGCGGTGACGACGACGAGGTCGCCGTCCTGCACAAGGCCCGCGGTCTTGGCCTTCGCAACCGACATACTGATGAGCTCATCCGTGGAGGTCGCGTAGTCCATCAGCAACGGGGTAACGCCGCGGTAGACGTTCAGCTGGCAGCGGGTAGTTTCATCAAGCACACAGGCGATAATTTGGGTGTCAGGACGGAAGCGGCTCAACAGGCGGGCGGTCTCACCGCTCTTGGAAGCCGTGATGATGGCGGAAGCGCCGATGTCTGTAGCGGTGGTGCAGGCGGCATGGCCGACGGCAGCGCTGATGTTCAGGCGGCTGTTGTCCGTACCGGAGTGGTGGACCAGACTGTCAAAGCTGGAGTCTGCCTCGGTGGTCTCGGCAATCGTAGCCATGGCCTTCAGCGCCTCGACGGGGTACTTGCCCGCGGCTGTTTCACCGGAGAGCATGACCGCGCCGGTGCCGTCGTAGATGGCGTTGGCCACGTCGGTGATCTCGGCACGGGTCGGGCGGGGGTTGACGATCATGGAATCCAGCATCTGGGTAGCGGTAATGCAAATCTTACCGGCGCTCATGGCGCGGTCAATCAGGTGCTTCTGGATGGCCGGGATCTCGGCAAAGTCGATCTCAACGCCCATATCGCCGCGGGCAACCATGATGCCGTCGGCCACGGTCAGAATCTCGTCGATGTTGTCGATGCCCTCCTGGTTCTCGATCTTCGCGATGATGCGGATCTTGGAGTTGTGCTCGTCCAGGATGTGGCGGATATCCATAATGTCCTGCGCGTTGCGGGCAAAGCTGGCGGAGATCAGGTCAAAGCCCTGCTCGACACCAAACAGAATATCGCTCGTGTCGCGCTGGCTCATATACGGCATGGACAGATGCACGCCGGGAACGTTGACGCCCTTCTTGGTCTTGATGATGCCGTCATTGCAGACCGTGCAGACAATGTCGGTGTCGCCGACCTCGTCAATGCGCAGCTCGATCAGACCGTCGTCCAGCATGATCCGGCCACCGGGCTTGACGTCGTGGGGCAGCTCCTTGTAAGTGACGGAGCAGATTTCGTTCGTGCCCTCTACGCTGCGGGAGGTCAGGGTGAACTTCTGGCCGGTGGTCAGCTTCTCCACACCGTTCTTGAACTCACCCAGACGAATCTCGGGACCCTTGGTGTCCAGCATACAGGCAATGGGCAGGTCCAGCTCCTTGGACAGTGCGCGTACCTTGTCATAGCGGCCCTTGTGCTCCTCGTAGTCGCCATGAGAAAAGTTGAAACGCGCGACGTTCATGCCGTTCTCCATCAGCTGGCGCAGAATGCCCGGCTTATCGGTGGACGGACCCATAGTACAGACGATCTTGGTTTTACGCATAAAGTTTATCCTCCGTTTTACATTTCTACCTATTTATATACTTTAGCAAACCTCAGCGGTATTATACTACAAGTCCGCCGTGGGAGACAAGAGGGAAACGGCTTTCGTCTGAAAAAAACCGCACAAAAATTGCTCCCTTTCTGCCCGTTAATTTTTGCACAATTTCAGCTCGTTCCGTGCAAATTCTGCCACAGCCCGGGTACAGTCCGACTTACAGGCCACCGGCGTTCTTCTGTGCCCGGCGGGTCCGATTTGCAAGCATGGATTGCATGTTTACTTTTTGCGGTGTTTACGGTATAATAAAGCCATGAATAGTCCTTTACCACTTACTATACAGGAGAAGCATCATGGCAAAACGTGTATTTCTGATTGTGCTCGACAGCTTCGGCGTCGGAGCAGAGCCGGACGCACCCCTTTTCGGCGATGTCGGCACCAACACACTGGGGGCCATTGCAGGGCATCCCAATTTCAGGGGTGATAACCTTGCCAGGCTCGGCATGTTCAATCTAGACGGCGTGACCTGCGGCACTCCCGCAGCCGCCCCCATCGGCAGCTATGCCCGCCTGCGTGAAGCCAGTGCCGGCAAGGATACGACCATCGGCCACTGGGAAATCGCTGGTCTGCTGAGTGCCGAACCGCTGCCCACCTTCCCGGACGGTTTCCCGCAGGAGCTGCTGGATGCGTTCACCGCCAAAACCGGCTATAAGGTTCTGTGCAACAAGCCCTATTCCGGCACCGACGTCATCCGCGACTACGGCGAGGAGCACATGAAAACCGGCGCACTCATCGTTTACACCTCCGCCGACAGTGTGTTCCAGATCGCTGCGAACGAGGCCATCGTCCCTGTGGAAAAGCTGTACGAGATCTGCGCACAGGCGCGGGAGCTGCTGACCGGCAAATACGGCGTGGGCCGCGTCATTGCCCGCCCGTTCGTGGGCGACTGCGCCGCCAACTTCACCCGCACGCCGCGCCGCCATGACTACAGTCTGGTCCCGCCGCACGACACGATGCTCGACGCCATTCTGGCCGCAGGCAAGCAGACCATCGGTGTCGGCAAGATCCACGACATCTTTGCGGGCAAGGGCATCGGCGAGACCATCCGCACCTCCGGCAACACCGAGGGCCTGCAGGTCACGCTGGAGCTGGCGGACCGCGATTTTGAGGGTCTGGCCTTCGTCAACCTCGTCGACTTTGATATGCTCTACGGCCACCGCCGCAACATTGCGGGCTACGCCGCCGCTGCTGCCGAGTTCAACGACTGGCTGCCCGGCTTTATGGCAAAAATGCGCCCGGGTGACATCCTGATGGTCACGGCGGATCACGGCTGCGACCCCAGCTACACCAAAACCACCGACCACACCCGTGAGCACGTGCCGTTCCTGATTTACGGCGACGAGGTCAAGCCCGGCGTCAACCTGCACACCCGCTACAGCTTCGCCACGATTGCCGACACTGTCTGCAAGGCGCTGGGCGTTGACTACTGCCCGGCGGGCTGCGGTGTTTATGATGAAATTGCCCGCTAAGGTGGGCATTCTTGTGCTGGACCTGCTGGCCGCAGTGCTGGTCCTCTATTCGGTTTCGCTGATTTTTCTGTCCAACTTCAACATGGGCAACCTGATGGTCTGGCTACTGACGGTCTGCGTGGCCGGGTACGCCGTGTTTCGCCGCCCGCTCAACCTGTGGTTTTCTGCGGGCGCAGGACGGGTCGTTTTCTGGGTGCTGGCCGTTCTGGCCGGGGTGTATCTGGCGCTGATCGCCTTTGTGTCGGTCAGCGGCTATATGAACCCGCCCACGGGGGACGAAAGGGTCATCATCGTGCTGGGGGCCGGGCTGCATAAGGATAAGCCCAGCAAGCTCCTGCAGTGCCGCCTGAATAAGGCGTATGACTACGCCGCCGCCCACCCGGACACACTGGTCATCACCAGCGGCGGGCAGGGCCGCGACGAATGGCTGCCCGAGGGCGACGCCATGCGAGACTACCTGATTGCCAAAGGACTGCCTGCGGACCGCGTGCTTGCCGAATCCGGTTCGACCTCCACCGAGGAAAACTTTGCCTTCTCACTGACCATCCTGCGGGAGCATGGCTTTGATGAGACAACGCCCATCGTCTACGTTTCCAATGCGTTCCACTGCTACCGCGCCGGGAAATACGCCGCCCTGGCGGGCTTCACCAAAGCCACTGCGCTGCCCGCTGCAACGCCGCTGCGCAGTGTGCTGCCGTGCTATCTGCGGGAGGCACTGGCACTGCTCTACTACTGGGTATTCAAAACGTCCGCCAGCGGACCGATGCATGCGATGGTCGGCTTGCTGGAGCTGAATAAAAATTTCTTTTATAAATAGGAGGGGACTGCCATGCAGATCCGCTATTACAAGGAGTACAGCCGGTTTCTGAACCGTTTTATGGAGTTTAAGGTCTACGGCCATGCCGGACGCCCCATCGTCATTTTCCCGTGCCAGAGTGGCCGCTTCTTCGACTGGGAGGACCGTAATATGTGCAACGCGGCGGCCCCCTGGATCGACAGCGGCAAGCTGCAGATCTTCACCGTCGACAGCATCGACCCCGAGAGCTGGGACAATAACGGCCCCGAACGCCCGCGCATCGAGATGCAGGAGCGCTGGTACAACTATATCTGTGAAGAGTTCGTCCCCCGTCTGCTGGAGATCAACCGCGAGCAGGGCGAGGACCACACAGGCTGCATCCTGACCGGCGGTGCCAGCATGGGCGGCGGCCACGCCGTCAACTTCTACCTGCGCCGCCCCGACATCTTCAACGGCACGATTGCCCTGAGCGGCCTGTACTCCTCCGGCATGTTCTTCGGCAGCTACATGGACGACCTTGTCTACCGCAATTCTCCCTGCGATTACATGCGCAACTTCCCGACGACTCACCCCTACATGAAGCTGTTTGAGAAGGCCGATAAGTTCATTATGTGCTGCGGCCAGGGCGCGTGGGAAGCTGACCTGCTGGCCTCCACGAAGGAACTGCAGGCCATTCTCGAGAGCAAGGGCATCCATCCCATCGTGGACATCTGGGGCCAGGATGTCTCCCATGACTGGTACTGGTGGGAGAAGCAGTGGGTCTACTTCCTGCAGATGACCCTGGGCGACGCATAACGAATACAGTAAGGAACACGATTCTATGGATTTTTGGCACGATGCAGCGGCGCAAAAGCGCTGGCTGCGCCGCTTTGCGCTGCTGACGGGCGTGCTGCTGCTGCCCGTGCTGGTGCTGGCGGTCTTTGCGCGCCCCTCGGCAGATGATTTCATCTACGCCGCCCGCACCCATGCCGTGGTGCAGCAGTACGGCCTTGACCTGGCGCGTCTGCTGCGGGCCGCGTGGGACACCAACGTCTACTACTATGAGAACTGGCAGGGACTCTACGTTTCCGGCTTTACGCTGGCGTTTCAGCCCGCCATCTTCGGCAACAAATATTATGGTGCCACGCTGGTCTGCGTGCTGCTGCCGCTGTTTTTCTGCCTGTATGGGCTGGCACGGTGCGTGGTGCTGCGTCTGGACCCGGCGCAAGGGCGTCTGCCCTGGGCACTGGCGCTGCTGCTGACCTTCGCCTTTATCGAGGGCATGCCCGCCCCCGTGGAGGGATTGTACTGGTTCAACGGTGCCATGAACTACCTGCCGTACTTTTCGCTGGCCGTGCTGAACGCCGGGCTGGCGTTTGCGCTCTGCTTTGCCGATAAACTGCCGACCCGCCGCAAATTTTTCTATGCGGCAGCGGGCTGTGTGTGCAGTCTTGTCATCGGCGGCGGGCATCAGGTGGCCGGGCTGCTGAACGTGCTGGTCCTGCTGTTGGCCGCGGCGCTCTGCGCTGTGCGCCGCCGTAATTTCTGGCAGGTCCCCGCGCTGGCCGCGGCCATGGCGGGGCTGCTTTTGAATGTGTTGGCCCCCGGCACGCAGGTGCGTACTGCAGGCTTTGCCGGTGCGGGCTTTGCAGAGGCTGTCGCCAAGAGCTTTATCCTCGCCGCCATGGAGTGGATTCGCTGGCTGGATGTGCCGCTGCTCTGTCTGCTGGCACTGCTTGTACTGCCGCTTTTGCATCTGACCCGCAGCGCCGTGCTTTCGGACCGGGTGTTCCGCCATCCGTGGCTCGGCGCGGCGGTCACCCTCGTGCTGATGTGGGCCATGATCTTTCTGCCGTCCTACACAATGGGCGGCATCGGTGCCGGACGGCTTTTGAACGTTGTCTGGATGACCTTTGTGCTGGGTCTGGCTGCCACCGAGTTTTTGCTGCTCGGCTGGCTCGAGCGCGTGCGCGGCGTTTCTCTGCATGGTGCAGAACAGTTCTGCCGCCGCCAGGCCCGCCGTCTGTCGCTGCTTGCCGCCGCTATGCTCCTCTGCATGGCCTGCATCGGCAGCCACACCGTAAAGGAGGGCCAGGACAGCTACTTCGCCACCAGTCTCGAGGCCGCTTATGAGTTGGCCAATGGCAGCGCCAGGCGCTACGCCGACGCCCTCGACGCGCGGGAGGCACTGCTGAACGACACCGCCCAGCCGGATGTTTCCATCCGCCCGCTGAACGATGACGAACGCCCGTGGCTGCTGTTCTATACCGATGTCGCGCCCGGCCCCGATATGTGGGGGCTGACGCCGTACTTTGGCAAGCAGTCTGTCACAATTTCGGATTTTGAATGACACAAACCCCTGCCGTGCCGCAGGGGTTTTGCATGAATTCAATTCCTATTGAGCAGGTAGGAAACCGCACCTGCCATACTGATTCTATAAAGAGGCTTCCGCATGATTTACCTTGACTATACTGCCAACACCCCGGCAGACCCCGACGTTCTGGACGCATACCTTGCGGCGGAGCGCCGTTATATCGCCAACCCCAACTCTACCCACATTGCCGGGCAGGAGGCCCGCGCCGAGATGGAGCGGGTGACCCAATCCATTGCGCAGCACCTTGGCGTGCAGCCTGCCGAGATCATCTACACCTCGGGCGCGAGCGAGGCGAACAACCTTGCCCTCAAGGGCATTGCCCATGCGTCGCGGCACATCGGCAAGCACATCATCTCCACCCAGCTGGAGCACTCCTCGGTGGGCGCGTCGCTGTCGGCTTTGCAGCAGCAGGGGTACGAGATCGACCTGCTGGACATTGGCCGCGACGGCAGGGTAGACCTGGACCAACTGCGGGAGCTGATGCGCGACGATACGATCCTGGTCGCCGTCTGCGCTGTGGACAGTGAGCTTGGCACGATCCAGCCCATCCGGGAGATTGCCGGAATCGTCAAGCCGTACCCCGGCTGTCGCCTGCACGTGGACGCCACCCAAGCCGTCGGCAAGACCGACCTCTGGCTTGACGGCGTCGATACGATGAGCTTCACTGCCCACAAGTTCTACGGCCCCAACGGCATCGGTGCGCTGTACAAGCGCCGCGGCCTCGTCATTGAGCCGCAGATTTCCGGCGGTGCCAGCACCACGATCTACCGCAGCGGCACGCCGACGCTGGGTCTTGCCGTCAGCCTGGACGCCGCACTGACCAAAGCACTGGCCGGGCAGGACGCCCGCAACGCCCATGTGCAAAGGCTGCATGACCGCCTGCTGGCGAGCTTGCAGCAATACAGCCTTGTGCGCGTCAACAGCCCCGCGCATGCTGTGCCGCATATCGTCAATGTCAGCGTGACCGGCGTCAAGGGCACGCGGTTTCAGCAGGCGCTGAGCGAACAGGGCGTCTGCGTGTCGGTCAAATCAGCCTGCTCGTCGGACGGTCTGCCGTCCAAGGCCGTGTTCGCCGTCAGCCGGGATCGCCGCAACGCGCTGTCCAGCTGGCGCATCAGCATCAGCCACCTGACCACCGACGCGGAGATCGACGGCTTCCTGCAAGCCTTTGACACCTGCTACAAAACCCTGACGAATAAGGAGAATTGACCCTTGGAACGCCAATTAGAGACCTATCAAAAAATCGAGCGCAGCATTATCAAAAAATTCCGCAAGCAGCTTTGGACGCCCTTCATCGTGGCCGTCAAGCGGTACGAGCTGATCCAGGCCGGGGACAAGATTGCCGTCTGCATCTCCGGCGGCAAGGATTCGATGCTTATGGCCAAGCTCCTGCAGGAATTGCAGCGCCACAGCGAGGTTCCGTTTGAACTCGTCTACCTCGTCATGGACCCCGGCTATAATGAAATCAACCGCCAGAAGATCGAGAGCAACGCCGCGCTGCTGCACATTCCCATCACAGTATTTGAGACGAACATCTTTGATGTTGCCAACAACAGTGATAAGTCGCCCTGCTACCTCTGCGCCCGCATGCGCCGCGGCCACCTGTACAAGAAAGCGCAGGAGCTTGGCTGCAATAAAATCGCGCTGGGACATCATTTTAATGATGTCATCGAGACGACTGTCATGAGCATGTTCTACGGCTCCCAGCTGCAGGCCATGCCGCCGAAGCTGCACAGCACGAACTTCCCGGGCATGACGCTGATCCGCCCGATGTACTGCATCCGCGAGGATGACATCATCGCGTGGCGCCGCTACAATGAGCTGGAATTTATCCAGTGTGCCTGCCGTTTTACCGAGGCCTGTACGATCTGCGACAACGGCGGAGGCGGCTCCAAGCGTCAGGAGGTCAAGGTCCTGCTGCGCCGCCTGATGCGCGACAACCCGAACATCGAAAACAGCATCTTCCGCAGCATCCACGCTGTATCGCTCGACACAATGCCCGGCTACAAGTCCGAGGGTGTGGAGCATTCGTTCCTGGAGCGGTTTGACAGGGTCGAGGAAGAACTGAAAACAAAAAAGGCTTCCCCCGAGGGGGAAGCTGTCCGCGAAGCGGACTGATGAGGGCGGAGCTGCTGCGGCAGCCCGTTTACCGGGCAGCTTCGGCAGCTTGCCCCTCATCCGGCCTCGCTGCGCTCGTCCACCTTCCCCCACGGGGGAAGGCTTTTTTATCATCCTCACCACTGCCGCCGGTATTCCCCCGGCGTCGTGCCCTCTACTTTTTTAAATAAGCGGGAAAAATAATTTGCGTCGTTCAGCCCGCATTCCTGCGCAACGTTCTCCACGCTTTTGTCTGTGAACCGCAGCAGCCGCTTGGCCTGCGTAATGCGCAGCTGCGTCAGGTAGCTCGTCACCGAAAGCCCGAACTGCTCCTTGAACACCCGCGTCAGGTAAAACTTGTTGATGTAAAACCGCTCGGCCAGCGCGTCCAGCGTGATCTTCTCGGCAAAATGTAGGTCAAGATAGTCCTTGATTTCCTGCACATTCTGTCGCTTTGTGCCCGCAGTGCGCACAATTTCGGGGTGCCAGCTCTCCTGCATCAGAAGGGTCAGCAGGGCAAACAGCCCCTCGCAGATCTGCATATCCCGCACGTAATTGTCAGAGGCCGCTAGCGTGTACAGTGCTTCGAGACGGCGGGTGTAGGGTGCGGTATTTTCCGGGTGAAAGCTCGGCTGGCCGCCGCGCTCACGGTATTTTTTGTAGATGGCTGCCATATTCGGGCCGTAAAAGTGCGCCCACCGCAGCTGCCACAAATCGTCGCCCGTATAATGGCGATAGGGGCGGCGGCAGTCGAGAAACACACAATCCCCGGCGCTTAGCACGCGGGTCTCGCCCTCATATTCCAGCGTGCCGCTACCGCTTTCGACCACAAAAAACAGGTAGGAGGCCAGCCCCTGCCGGGTGCTGGCATGGGGGCTGCGTGCCTGCAGCTGCCCGACCTCCTGCAGATGCACAAGGTTCGATTTTGCAAACGCCGACGGCGTGTAGATCATGCGCCGGGCGTGCACAAGCTCACCGTCAAACAGCGGGGTATCCATCCGCGTCACCTCCTGGAACCCAGTATACCAAAAAAGTCAATATAATGCTAGTCTTTTGCAAGATTCCCACTGCCCAAGCACAAAATAATGCGGTACAATAACAAACAAGATACGAAAATCCGCGCAGTACGCTGCGCAAGATACAGATGAAAGGGTAGTAACCTATGAAAAAAGCACTCATCACCGGCATCACCGGCCAGGACGGCAGCTATCTGGCTGAGTTCCTGCTGGAAAAGGGCTACGACGTCCACGGCGTCATCCGCCGCTCCTCCGTCGATTACCGCGAGCGCATCGCCCATCTGGAGGGTCACCCGCACTTCCACCTGCACTACGGCGATCTGAGCGACTCCATGAGCATCCTCTCCGTCGTCAGCACCGTGCGGCCCGACGAGATCTACAACCTCGCCGCCCAGAGCCATGTGCAGGTCAGTTTTGATGTGCCGGAGTTCACCGCCGACGTCGATGCCACCGGCGTGCTGCGCGTGCTGGAGGCTGTGCGCCTGTCCGGCCTCAAGGACACCTGCCGCATTTATCAGGCATCTACGTCCGAGCTGTACGGCAAGGTCGAGGAGGTTCCCCAGAACGAGAACACACCGTTCCACCCCTACAGTCCCTACGCTGTCGCCAAGCAGTACGGTTTCTGGATCGTGAAGGAGTACCGCGAAGCCTACAATATGTTCTGCTGCTCCGGCATTCTCTTCAACCACGAGTCCGAGCGCCGCGGCGAGACTTTTGTCACCCGCAAGATCACGCTGGCTGCCGCCCGCATTGCGCAGGGCAAGCAGGATAAGCTGTATCTGGGCAACCTGTCCAGCCTGCGCGACTGGGGCTATGCCAGGGACTACGTCGAGTGCATGTGGCTGATTTTGCAGAACGACAAGCCCGAGGACTTCGTCATCGCCACCGGTGAGCAGCACTCCGTCCGCGAGTTCTGCCAGCTGGCCTTCCACGATGTGGGCATCGAGCTGGAATTTGTCGGCGAGGGCATGAACGAGAAGGGCATCGACAAGGCCACGGGCAAGACGGTCATCGAGGTCAGCCCCGACTTCTACCGCCCGACGGACGTCGTCAACCTCTGGGGCGACCCGTCCAAAGCAAAGCGCGAGCTGGGCTGGAACCCGACCAAGACCACGTTTGAGCAGCTCGTCAAGATCATGGTCGACCACGACATGAAGAAGGTTGCCGTCGAGCGCGCTGAGGAGCACATCAAGACGAACCTGGCTGAGTATCTCGAAAAGGGCGTTATCAAATAATTTATTCAAAAGAGGGTAACTTATTATGATGGACAAAAATGCAAAAATCTATGTTGCCGGGCACCGCGGCATGGTGGGCAGCGCCATCGTGCGTGAGCTGCAGCGGCAGGGCTACAACAATATCATCACCCGCACCCACAAGGAGCTTGACCTCTGCCGTCAGGAAAATGTCGAAAAGTTCTTTGCCGAGGAAAAGCCCGAGTACGTATTCCTTGCCGCGGCCAAGGTCGGCGGCATCGTCGCCAATCAGGAGGCGCTGGCCGATTTCATGTGGTTCAACATGACGCTCGAGATGAACGTCATCCACTCTGCCTGGCAGAACGGCTGCAAGAAGCTGGAGTTCCTCGGCTCGTCCTGCATCTATCCGCGCATGGCTCCGCAGCCGATGAAGGAAAGCTGCCTGCTGACTTCCGAACTGGAAAAGACGAACGAGGCTTACGCCCTCGCCAAAATCAGCGGTCTCAAATACTGCGAGTTCCTGAACCGCCAGTACGGCACGGACTATATCTCGGTCATGCCCACGAACCTGTACGGCCCCAACGATAACTACCACCCGACCCACAGCCATGTGGTTCCCGCACTGATCCGCCGCTTCCATGAGGCGAAGGTCAACGGCGTCGAGAGCGTCACCTGCTGGGGCGACGGCAGCCCGCTGCGCGAGTTTTTGTATGTGGATGATCTCGCAAACCTCTGCGTGTTCCTGATGAACCACTACTCCGGCAACGAGACAGTCAACGCGGGTACCGGCAAGGAGCTGACCATCAAAGAATTGACCGAGCTCGTTGCCAAGGTCGTCGGCTACACCGGCAAGATCGAGTGGGACACCTCCAAACCCAACGGCACGCCCCGCAAGCTGCTGGACGTCTCCAAGGCGACGAACCTCGGCTGGACCTACAAGACCGAGCTGGAGGATGGGCTGCGCCTGTCCTATGAGGACTTCCTGAACAACCCGATGCGCGCCGAGCGCTGAAAGGAAACGCTATGAATATCATCCTGCTGTCCGGCGGCTCCGGCAAGCGCCTGTGGCCGCTGTCGAACGACATTCGTTCCAAGCAGTTCATCAAAATCTTCAAGACCGCCGACGGGTACGAGTCGATGGTCCAGCGCGTCTACCGCCAGATCAAGGAGGTCGATGCCGACGCCAGCGTGACGATTGCCACCAGCAAGACGCAGGTATCGTCCATTCACAACCAGCTGGGCAATTCGGTGGGCGTCTGCGTCGAGCCGTGCCGCCGTGATACCTTCCCGGCCATCGCACTGGCGACAGCCTACCTGCACGACGTCAAGGGCGTCGGCCTTGATGAGGCTGTCGTCGTCTGCCCGGTAGACCCCTATGTCAACAATGACTATTTCGCCGCGCTGAGAACCCTGTCCGAGCTGGCCAGGCAGGGGAACGCGAACCTCTCCCTGATGGGCATTGAGCCGACCTACCCGAGCGAAAAGTACGGCTACATTATCCCGCAGAGTGCCGACGCCGTCAGCCCGGTCAAAACGTTTAAAGAGAAGCCCGACGCCGCCACCGCCGAAAAGTACATTGCCCAGGGTGCGCTCTGGAACGGCGGTGTGTTTGCCTACAAACTGCGCTACGTGCTGGACAAGGCCCACGAACTGATCGACTTCACCGATTACAAGGACCTGTTCGATAAGTACGAGACGCTGAAAAAAATCAGCTTTGACTACGCCGTTGTCGAGAATGAGTCCCAAATTCAGGTAATGCGCTTTGCGGGCCAGTGGAAGGATATGGGCACCTGGAACACCCTGACCGAGGCCATGGAGGAGCCGAGCATCGGCAAGGCTATGCTGAACGACACCTGCCAGAACGTCCATGTACTGAACGAGCTGGACGTGCCCGTGCTCTGCATGGGGCTGAAGGACGTCGTCGTCTCGGCCAGCCCGGAGGGCATTTTGGTCTCTGACAAGGAGCAGTCCAGCTACATCAAGCCGTATGTGGACAGCATCCATCAGCAGATCATGTTTGCTGAAAAGTCCTGGGGTTCCTTCCGCGTGCTCGACGTCGAGGACGCGAGCATGACCATCAAGATCACGCTCACCCCCGGCCACGGCATGAACTACCACAGCCATGAGAACCGCGACGAGGTCTGGACCGTCATCTCCGGTACCGGCCATGCGATTCTGGACGGCGTGCGCCGCGACGTGAAGGCAGGGGATATCCTGACGATGCCAGCCGGCTGCCGCCATACGGTCTTTGCCGACAGCGAGCTGAAAATCATCGAGGTTCAGCTCGGTCCGGCCATCAGCGTGGAGGATAAGCAGAAGTATCCGCTGCCGCAGGCTTGACAGCCGGTGCAAACCGCGCTATACTAAATAAGTATTCGCAAAAACACAGCGACGGAGAAAGTATGCACAAGCTGCTTTAGGCAAGAGAGGGCGGTCACCGGCTGCAAGCCGCCTGTAAAGCGCTTATGCGGAAGTTCGCTCCCGAGTGGTGCGCGGGAAAGGCCAAGGCCGAGTAGTGCGCAACGGCTCTGCACCGTTACCGGCAGCAAAGAGTGCCGCGCTTTACAGTGCGGAACACGGGTGGTACCGCGGAGAATTGTATTTTGCAAGGCTTCGTCCCTGATTCAACACAGGGACGGAGCCTTTTTGTTTGCTCCGGCCCTACTTCAAGCAGAGGTGTACTATGGAAGAAAAAATCAAGGAGCTGCGCGCCGCCATTGAGCAGGCCAGCGCAGACGTCACCGACAAAGCCCGGCTTTCTGACTTCTGGCAGAAATACCTGAGCAAGAACGGCGAGGTCGCAGGCCTGACCAAGAGTCTGCGCGATGTCCCCAAGGAGGACCGTCCCGCCGTCGGCAAGACCATCAATGAGTTCAAGCAGTGGGCCGAGGCACAGTATCAGGCCCTGTCCGAGCAGGTCGAAAAGGCCGCGCTCGAGGCCCGCAACGCCGCCGAGACCATCGACATCACGATGCCCGCCAAGATTCGCCAAACCGGCAGCCTGCACCCGATCACCCTCGTCAAGAATGAGATCATCGACGTGTTCGCCGGTATGGGCTTTGAGATTTACGAGGGCCCCGAGATCGAGGACGACGACCACAACTTTACCCGCCTGAATGTGCCGAAGAACCATCCCGCCCGCGACATGCAGGATACGTTCTACGTCGCAGACGACATTGTGCTGCGCACCCAGACCAGCGGCGGTCAGATCCGCGTCATGGACATGGAAAAGCCGCCCATCAAGGTGCTGGTCCCGGGCCGCGTGTTCCGTTCCGACTCCGACGCGACCCACTCTCCGATGTTCCACCAGATGGAAGGCCTCGTCGTTGACAAGGGCATCACGCTCTGCGACCTGCAGGGAATGCTCGACAAATTCGTCCAGGCGCTGTTCGGTGCAGACGTCAAGACCCGCCTGCGTCCGTCTTACTTCCCGTTCACCGAGCCGAGCGTCGAGGTCGACGTTTCCTGCTTCGAGTGCGGCGGCAAGGGCTGCCCGCTGTGCAAGCACACCGGCTGGATCGAGGTTCTCGGCGCCGGTGTCGTCCACCACAGCGTACTGGAAAACTGCGGCATTGACCCCAACGTCTACTCCGGCTTCGCATTCGGCATCGGCATTGAGCGTATCGCCATGCTGAAGTACGGCATCAACAACATCGGTCTGATGTTTGAAAACGATCTGCGCTTCTTGAAGCAGTTCGAGGATTGACAGGGGAGGAGTACAGAGTATGAAAGTACCATTCAGCTGGTTGAAGCAATATGTTGACATCGACGTCACCGCGCAGGAGCTTGAGGACAAGCTCTTTGGCTGCGGCTTTGAGGTCGAGGAGCTGATCGACCTCGGCGGCGAGATCTCCAAGGTCGTTGTCGGTGTTGTGACCGAGTGTGTCCCGCAGGAAGGCACCCATCTGCACATCTGCAAGGTTGACTGCGGCGAGTACGGCCACGACATCCAGATTTCCACCGGCGCATCCAACGTCTACGCCGGTATGCACACCGCCGCCGCACTCGACGGCTCCACGCTGCCCGGCGGCGTAAAAATCAAGGCGAAGCCCCTGATGGGCGTCGAGTCCAACGGTATGCTGTGCAGCGGTGAGGAACTGGGCCTGAACGAGGATCTGTACCCCGGTGCCGAGGTCTACGGCCTGCTCGATTTGCCGAAGGACACTGTCCCCGGCACGCCCATTCAGCAGGTCGTCGGCCTTGACGACTACATTTTTGATATTTCCATCACGGCCAACCGCGCCGACTGCCAGAGTGTGCTCGGCATTGCGCGCGAGGTTGCAGCAGTGCTGAACAAGCCCCTCAAGATGCCCGCCACCGACTACACGGTCAGCGACTATGTTGATCCGCGCCTGTCCATCAGCATCGAGGCCGAGGATCTCTGCCCGCGCTACATTGGCCATTATGTCCGCAACATCACGCCGGGCGAGTCCCCACGCTGGATGCGCCGTCAGCTGGCCCTGTGCGGTCTGCGCAGCATCTCCAACGTCGTTGACATCACGAACTATGTCATGCTGGAGATTGGCCAGCCCATGCACGCCTTCGACATGGACACGCTGGAAAGCTGCCAGATCCTCGTCCGCCGCGCCAAAGACGGCGAGAAGATCACAACGCTGGACGAAAAAGAGTTCACCCTGACGCCCAACAACCTCGTCATCTGCGACGGCTCCAAGCCCGTTGCGCTGGCGGGTGTCATGGGCGGCCTGAACAGTGAAATTAAAGATACCACCACCCAGCTGCTGTTTGAGAGCGCCAAGTTCGCCCGCGACAACATCCGCAAGACGGCCCGCGGCCTCGGGCAGAACACCGACGCCTCCAGCCATTACGAGAAGGGTATCTCCGAGTACACCACCGAGCTTGGCATGGCCCGTGCCCTGCACCTGATTCAGGAGCTGGGCTGCGGCGAGGTCACCTCCACCCATTTTGACTGTTCTGCCGGTGCCCCGCGTGAGGGCAAGCGTTTCACGGCCAAGGTCAGCGGCATCAATGCCATCCTCGGCATCACTGTGCCCACCGATGTGATTCTGGACATCCTGAACCGTCTGCAGTTCGAGGTCAAACTCGAAGCCGACGGCGACACGATGCAGGTCGTCGCGCCCCGCTGGCGTGAGGACATCGAGGTCGGTGAGCCCGACCTGGCCGAGGAGGTCATCCGCGAGTACGGCTATGAACACATCGTCCCCACCTTCCTGAAGGCTGCCACCGTCACCACCGGCGGCCTGACCGCCGAGCAGAAGGCGCAGGCCAAGGCCAAGCGCACCATGTGTGGCCAGGGCTTCTACGAGGCCGAGACGCTGGCCTTCTACGCCGACGCTGACCTCGACATGCTGCACATTGCCGCCGACGCGCCGGAGCGCAAGGTCATCCGTATCCTGAACCCCATTTCCTCCCATCTGACCATCATGCGCCCGCTGCTGGCACCGTCCCTGCTGAATGTCGTCGTCGACAACCTGCGCAAGGGCAACGCCGAGGGTCGTCTGTTCGAGATGTCCAACATCTACATCCCGAAGCAGCTGCCTGTCACCGAGCTGCCCGAGGAGCGTCTGCATCTGGGCTTTGCTGCCTGGGGCAGTGAGGAGGACTTCTTCGCAGTCAAGGGTGCTGTCGAGAGCTTCGGCGCTGCGTTCGGCGTCGAGCTGACCGTCGAGCGCGCGACGGACGTTGCCTGGCTGCACCCCGGTATTGCCGCTTATATCCTGTGCAAGGGCGAGCGCGTCGGTGTCTTTGGCAAGCTGGCTAATGATGTGACAAGCGAGCTCAAGCTGCCCAAGGACAGCCGCGCCAACCTGAACATCTATCTGGGCGAGATCGACTGGGTCGCGTTCCACGCATTGGTCCCCGCCGCCATCCACTACCAGCCCATCCCCGAGTTTGCCCCGGTCCAGCGTGATCTGGCACTCGTTGCCCCCGAGAGCATGGAGTGCGGCACCCTCGTCACCGAGATGCAGCGCGCCTGCAAGCAGCTGACCAAGGTCGAGCTGTTCGACATCTACCGCGGCGAAAAGCTCGGCGCGGACAAGAAGAGCATGGCGTTCAGCCTGTCCTTCCAGCCCGCTGACAAGCCGCTGACCCCCGATGAGATCGACCGCTTCGTCAAGAAAATTCTCGGCAACCTGAAGTTCAAACTCGGCATCGAGATCCGCGAGTAATCTGTTTTTGCTGTCCGTCCTGCGCCGCACGGTGCGGGACGGATATTTTTTACAGATTTTTGTGTGATATTTCCCTTGTCTTTTTGCCGCGCAGGTCGTATAGTAAAGATAGTATTGTTTTACAGGAGAATCCATCATGGCAAAGATTCACCGCAGCGATGCACCGCTGCCGCAGGCCCCTTCCGTTCAGGTAAAGACATCCTATACAGTCACCGATCTGTCGAAGGTTTCTCCGCAGGAACCTGCGGCCTTCTACGACCAGGACAACGACGAGGACTATCGCCGGCGCGAGACCGCGAAGTGCAAAAAAAAGCGCGGTAATCTGCTGTACACCCTCGCGATGATCGTTTTCGCCGCGATTTTCCTCATCAGCGGCGGCCTGTTGGTCAAGCGGTTCCTCGATGACCGCAAGACCGAGAGCGAGTTTGCCGACCTGCAGTCGATGATCGATACCGCGGCGACCCCGGCCCCTGCAGGGGAGAATGTCAACCCCAACGGTGCCAGGTTTGCTGCCCTGCGCGACAAGAACAGCGACTTTATCGGCTGGATCTCCATCGACGGCACCAATCTGGATTTTCCGGTTATGTACGCGCCGGACAACAAGGACTTCTATCTGCGTCATGACTTCAACAAAGCCTACAGCGTCTACGGCGTACCGTACCTGGACGAGCAAACGACGCTCGGGGCCAACGCCGAGAGCGACAACCTGATCATCTACGGCCACAATATGAAAACCGGCACGATCTTCGGCTGCCTGACCGAGTACCGCAAGGCCGACTACTATCAGGAGCACCCCTTCATTGAGTTTGACACCGTCTACGGGGACGCCAAGTATGAGGTGTTCGGTGCGTTCACCATCGATGTCGTCAACGACACCTCGTTTATCTACAACCAGTACATCGACATGGACGAGGACGCCTACAACCGCTATGTGGACCAGGTCATATCCCGCAGCGATGTGGACAGCGGCATCCGCCCTGCCTACGGTGAGCAGCTGCTGACCCTCTCTACCTGCGAGTATTCGTCCGCCAACGGGCGCTATGTCGTCGTAGCACGTCGGGTCAGTGACTAATTTCCGAAAGTAATTGCATCACGCACTTTAGATTCTTTTGCAAAATGTGCAAAATGTTCTTTCGCTTGCAGATTGCACTTGCTATTCTTCCGGGAATGTGCTATGCTAATAAATGCGCGATAACTTTTGATTCGTTCTTATATGGTGTAAGAAACCGGAAAGGGAGAATGCGCGCAGCGGGCAGCCGTAGCCCTTGACGGCTGCCCGCTTTGTCTTTATGCTGCGCACATCTGTACAAAATCTGCGTAAAGCTATAGACATTTGTACCCAAATGGCATATACTGTAAAAGTATTTTGCTCTAATCCAATAAAATGGAAAGTATAGTTTCAACGCTGTAACAAAGGGAGGATACCTGTTATGTGTGGAATCGTAGGCTTTACCGGCGCGGCACAGGCCGCCCCCATTCTGCTGGACGGCCTGGCCAAGCTGGAATACCGCGGCTATGACTCTGCCGGTATGGCGGTGCAGAACGCCGCCGGCAAGATCGAGGTCGTCAAGGCCAAGGGTCGCCTAAAGGTCCTGAGCGAGATGACCGACGGCGGCAGCGCCGTGCCCGGCAGCTGTGGCATCGGCCATACCCGCTGGGCGACCCATGGCGAGCCGTCCGTCGTCAACGCACACCCGCATTATTCCCGTGACCAGAAGATTGCCGTCGTACACAACGGAATCATTGAAAACTATCAGGAGATCAAGGAGCGTCTGCTCAACAAGGGCTTCAGCTTCGTCTCCCAGACCGACACCGAGGTCGTTGCCCAGCTGCTTGACTACTATTACATGGGCGAGTCCGCAGGCAACGCACTGGACGCCATCACCCGCATGATGCTGCATGTCCGCGGCTCCTACGCGCTGGGCGTGCTCTTTGCCGACGAACCCGGCGTCATCTACGCTGTGCGCAAGGACAGCCCGCTCATCGTCGGCAAGTGCGAGGACGGTGCCATCATTGCCTCCGACGTTCCTGCGCTGCTCAAGTACACCCGCACGGTTTACTATATTGACAATCTCGAGATTGCCCGCCTGACCCCCGACTCCATCGAGTTCTTCAACATCGACAAGGAGCCCATCACCCGCGAGTCCACCACCATTGAGTGGGACGCCGAGGCCGCGGAGAAGGGCGGCTACGAGCACTTCATGATGAAGGAGATCTACGAGCAGCCCGCCGCTGTCCGCGATACGATCTCCCCGCGCCTCAAGGACGGCCAGATCGACCTGTCCGAGCTGGCCCTTGACGAGGAGGCCATCAGGAATGTCCATCGTCTCTACATCATCGGCTGCGGCTCTGCCTACCATGTCGGCATGGCCGCGCGCTATGTGTTTGAGAGCCTGGCCCGCATCCCCGTCGAGGTCGATGTCGCCAGCGAGTTCCGTTACCGCAATCCCGTGCTCGAAAAGGACGCACTCGCTATAGTCATCAGCCAGAGCGGTGAGACTGCCGACACGCTGGCCGCCCTGCGCCTGTGCAAGGAGCGCGGTGTGCGCACCATCGGCATTGTGAACGTCGTCGGCTCCAGCATCGCCCGTGAGGCCGACGCCACAATGTACACCTGGGCCGGCCCGGAAATCTCCGTCGCCACCACCAAAGCCTACAGTACCCAGCTGGCGGCCTGCTACCTGCTGGCTACCGAGTTTGCCCGTGTGCGCGGCACGCTGGCGGACGGCCAGTATGAGCACCTCGTCACCGAGCTGGAGGCTCTGCCCGAGAAGATTGAAAAGACCCTGGCCGACAAGGAGCGTATCCAGTGGTTTGCCAGCAAGTACGCAAACGCCAAGGATGCCTTCTTCATTGGCCGCGGCCTCGACTACGCCGTCGCGCTCGAGGGCAGTTTGAAATTTAAGGAGATCAGCTACATCCACTCCGAGGCGTTCGCCGCGGGCGAGATGAAGCACGGGCCGATTTCTCTGGTCGAGAATGGAACGCTGGTCGTCGGCATCCTGACCCAGCCGGACCTGTTTGAAAAGAGCGTTTCCAACATGGTCGAGGTCAAGAGCCGCGGTGCCTTCCTGATGGGCCTGACCACCTACGGAAATTACAGCATCGAGGACACTGCGGGCTTCACGGTCTACGTGCCCAAGACCGACCCGCACTTTGCCACGAGTCTGTCGGTCATTCCGCTGCAGCTGCTGGCCTACTACGTCAGCTGCGCCAAGGGATTGGATGTCGATAAGCCGCGCAATCTGGCCAAGAGCGTGACCGTCGAGTAAATCGCTTTCGTCCGTTTTACCAAAAATTTACCACGATTTTTATACAATATTAGCCCCATTTGTCTGCCCAAAAGTAGGACAAATGGGGCCTTTTTGTGTTATAATAGTCTATATGACAATTTTGCCGGGCCGTATTGCGCCCGTTTTCAGATAGAAGAACGTATAGTAAGGATGGAATCGATGCAACAGGTCTCAAAACAACTGATAAAAGGGCTTCCGCGCCGCATCGCACTGATGCTGCTGGACTGCGGGCTCATTGTACTTTGCTACTGGCTGGCCGTCATGCTACGCTTTGACAGCGGCGACGCCTACCGCCGCGTGGAGATACTGCGCGCCATGGCCCCGATGCTCTTATACGTCCTGCCCATTTATATGATCGTGTTCTGGTTCGGCGGACTGTATGAGATCATGTGGGAGTACGCCGGTATGCGCGACCTTGCACGCCTGACCTGCCTTTCCGGGCTGGCGACGGGCATCATCATGCTGTTCGATCTGATCTACCACAGCCGCCCGATCTCCGGCGCGGTGCTGATCTTCGGCGCGGTATTCAACACGGCGGCCATAGCGGGCGTACGGTTCCTGTGGCGGCTGGTCCTGACGATGCGCAACGCCAAGGCCAACAAGCCGGAGGACAACACGCCATTGCTCATTGTCGGCGCCGGCAACGCCGGTGCGTGGGCCGTCAACCTCTGCAAGACGAAAAATCAGAGCTTCGGCAACCCGGTCTGCATCGTTGACGACGACCTGACCAAAAAGGGCCTGCGCGTGCAGGGTGTACCGGTGCGCGGCACGATCTCCGACATACCGGAGCTGGTGCGCAAATATCATATCCTCGAGATCGTCATTGCCATCACGACGGTCAAGGGTGACCGTTTGAGCGAGATCATCAACCTCTGCAACTCCACCCACTGCCGCGTGCGGATGATCAGTGACCCGCAGGCTGTTGACGAGAACGGCAATCCTGTGGCGGCGGGCTTCCGTGAGCTGAACACGGCGGACTTCCTCTCCCGCGACGAGATCCAGCTGAACAATGCCCAGATTTCCGAGTACCTGCATGACAAGATCGTTCTCGTCACGGGCGGCGGCGGCTCCATCGGCAGCGAGCTTTGCCGTCAGATCATGCGCTACCAGCCCCGCCGTCTGCTGATTTTTGACATCTACGAGAACTGCGCCTATGAGCTGGAAACCGAGCTGAAAAACAAGTACGGCCCCGAGGCTCCTATTATCACCCTCATCGGCTCCATCCGCGATAAAGCACGTCTGGACGATGTGTTCGACACCTATCATCCGTCCGTCGTCTTTCACGCGGCGGCGCACAAGCATGTGCCGCTGATGGAGATCAGCCCCGCCGAGGCCGTCAAGAACAACGTCTTTGGCACCAAGAACCTGCTGACCTCCGCCGCCGAGCACGGCGTGGAGCGGTTTGTCCAGCTCTCTACAGACAAGGCTGTCAACCCGACGAACGTCATGGGCTGCACCAAGCGCCTGTGCGAAATGCTGATCCAGACCTTCTCCCGGGCCACGTCGATGACCTGCGTTGCGGTGCGCTTCGGCAACGTGCTGGGCAGCCATGGCAGCGTCATCCCGCTGTTTGAGGAGCAGATCAAGCGCGGCGGCCCTGTGACCATCACGCATCCCGATATTGTCCGCTACTTTATGACCATCACCGAGGCTGCGCAGCTCGTTCTGCAGGCCGGCGGTCTGGCGAAGGGCGGCAGCATCTACGTGCTGGACATGGGCGAGCCGGTTAAGATCATGGATCTGGCCAACCGCCTGATACGCTTCTACGGCTACGAGCCGGGCGTAAATATGCAGGTCAAGGTCACCGGTCTGCGCCCCGGCGAAAAGCTGTACGAGGAACTGCTCATGGACTCCGAGCAGGACAAGATGGCCAAAACCGCCCACAACAAAATCTTCATCGCGCCGCCCATGCAGATCGATCTGGAAAAATTCTACACCGACCTGCAGCGGCTCAAGGACTCTGCCCTGCACAACAGCGACGAGGTCGTCGACGTTCTGCAGGAGATGGTCCCGACCTACCACCCCAACCGCCGCGTGCGCGCTGACCACACCGTTGTGGCCGCCACCGGCAACACCGCGCTTTTCTCCCGGGAGGAGATTGCGCAGAAGCTCCGGGAGACAGAGCATCCCGCCGAGGAGGGCTGATTTATGTACGAGCGTTACGGCAAGCGCCTGCTGGACATTATCCTTTCGCTGGCAGCCACGATCATTCTTGCAATTCCGATGGGGCTGGTCGCGCTGTGGATCAAGCTCGACTCCCCGGGGCCGGTCTTTTTCAAGCAGCGCCGCGTCGGCAAGGGCAAAACGCACTTTAACATCCTGAAGTTCCGCACGATGCGCGGCGACACCCCGCACGACGTTCCCACGCACCTTTTGAAAGATGCGGACAGCTACATTACCGGGAGCGGTGCCTTCCTGCGCAAGACGAGCCTGGACGAGCTGCCGCAGATCTACAACATACTGGCAGGGCAGATGAGCGTCATCGGCCCGCGCCCTGCACTGTACAACCAGTACGACCTGATCGAGGCGCGCGACAAGGTCCGCGCCAACGACATCCGTCCGGGCCTGACCGGCTTAGCGCAGGTCAACGGACGCGACGAGCTGCCGATTGACGTCAAAGCCCGCTACGACGGTGAGTACGCCGCCCATGTGACGTTCTGGAATGATGTAAAGATTTTCTTCCGCAGCATCACCTATGTGTTCCAGCGCCGCGGCGTCGTCGAGGGCGGCACCGGTGCCATGAACCAGACAAAAGAGGAAAAATCGTCAAAATGACGGACGTTGTACCTGCCGGGAAAACACCGGCAGGTACATTTTTTGTGCTGATTTGAAAAATGTACAAGAAAATCTTGCGATTTTCGTGAAAATATGTTGCAAAAGCCAAGCGGATTGTGTAAAATATACATTATGATGTTTTGGTTTTCAGGCAGATTACCAAACGGCAATTTTGCCAAACACGCATAGCCCGCACTGCACACCGGTGCAGACTGTCTAAATAACAGCTAAAAGGGGAGTCACATATTATGGCAAACAGGGTATTCCAGAACGTGGTCTACCAGATGAAGGACGCAGTGGATCGTGTCGTCGGCGTGATTGATGAGACCGGCACCGTCATTTCCTGCTCTGAGCTGGGACAGATCGGTGAGGTGCGCGAGGGCGTGGCCGCTGTCCGCCAGACGGCCGGGGATGCTTTCGTGCGCGATGGGTATGCCTACCATCAGTTCTCCAACGCCAAGCACAATGATTACGCCGTCTTTGTCGAAGGCACTGACACTACCGCCGAGCAGTTCGCCGCCATGCTCTCCATCAGCCTGCAGAGCATCAAGCAATACCACGACGAAAAATTCGACAAGACCAACTTCATCAAGAACGTAGTGCTCGACAACATCCTGCCCGGCGACATCTACGCCAAAGCGCGGGAGCTGCACTTTGTCTCTGACGTGCAGCGCGTCGTACTGCTGATCCGCGTGACCTCCGGCAATGATATTTCCGCCTACGATGTCGTCAGCGGTCTTTTCCCGGACAAACAGAAGGACTTCGTCTTTAATATCAGCGAGACCGACACCGTCCTGGTCAAGGAGATCAAGCCCGACAACAACACCCGCGATATGGAAAAGCTGGCTGCCTCCATCGTCGATACGCTGCAGGGCGACCATTACATCAAGGCCGTCGTCGGCATCGGTACGCCCATCGGCAACATCAAGGACCTGGCCTCCAGCTTTAAGGAAGCCCAGATTGCCATGGAGGTCGGCAAGGTGTTTGACACCGAGCGTCAGGTCATCAGCTATGACCATCTGGGCATTGCGCGCCTGATCTACCAGCTGCCTACGACGCTCTGCGAGGCATTCCTGCGCGAGGTGTTCAAGCAGGAGAGCATCGACTCCCTCGATGCCGAGACGCTGTTCACGATCCAGCGCTTCTTTGAGAACAACCTGAACGTCTCTGAGACGAGCCGCGGTCTGTTCGTTCACCGCAACACGCTGGTCTACCGCCTTGAGAAGATCCGCAAGCTGACCGGCCTTGACCTGCGCAACTTCGATGATGCCATCGTCTTTAAGGTGGCGCTGATGGTCAAGAAATATCTGTCCGCCAACCCGGCCAAATATTGATTTTAAAAAAACTTTCACAAATGGCGCTGCACGGCAAGGCAGCGCCATTTTCCTGCTTTTTATAACCGCAAAGCACCTTGACCGCAGAGGTCTGACATGGTATTCTATTATATGTATGACTGTAACCATAACAGCAAAGCCACACCACGGCAGGAGAACCCCGAATGATCGATTTTGAACATGTATATAAAACCTACGAGACCCACAACGATGAGAACGTCGCGCTGGAGGACATCAACATCCATATTGACGAGGGCGAGTTCGTCTTTATCCTCGGCCATTCCGGCGCGGGCAAATCCACGTTTTTAAAGCTCATCCAGATGGAGGAGAAGCCCACCGAGGGCAAGGTCTTTATCAATGGGCAGGATTTAACGCGCATCAAGCGCCGCAAGGTGCCCTACCTGCGCCGCCAGATGGGCGTTGTGTTCCAGGACTTCCGCCTGATCCCCACCATGACCGTCTATGAGAATGTCGCCTTCGCCATGCGCGTGACGAACATCTCGACCAAAAAGATCAAGGACCGCGTACCGTTTGCACTCTCCCTTGTCGGTCTGGAGGACAAAATGGACCGCCTGCCGGATGAGCTCTCCGGCGGCGAGCAGCAGCGTGTGGCCGTTGCCCGCGCGCTGGCGCACGGCCCCAAGCTCATCATCGCGGACGAGCCCACCGGCAACATCGACCCTGAAATGTCGATGGACATCATGCAGCTGTTTGAGGCCATCAACAAGGTCAACATCACCGTCGTCGTCGTCACCCATGAGCACGAGCTCGTCCACAAGCTGGCCCGCAAGTACGGCAACCGCGTCATCACGCTGGCCAACGGCATGGTAGCCTCCGATACCGCTGACCCTGCTGCCGCGCGCCGCTACGCTGCCGCCATGGCCGAGCGCGAAGAGGATGACTACGAGTACGACGAGGACTGATTTGTAAGTAAGAGGGGACACCATGCGTTTTTCCAGTTTTATCTACTTAGTCGGCCAGGGCCTGCACAATCTGCGCGCCAACCGGCTGATGACCTTTGCCTCCATGGGCGTGCTGACCGTCTGCATGCTGCTGATCGGCGCAGCCTCGCTGCTGGGCATCAACATTGACCACATGGTCGAATACATCGGCAACCAGAACGAGACTGTCGTCTACATGGGCGGCACCGGCGAGAGCGAGGTCGCCACCGACGAGCAGATTGCCGCCGCCGACGCGGCCATCCGCAGCACGCCCCACGTTGTGAGCGTGACCTATATGTCGCCGGAGGACGTTCTGGCGACCTACAGCGATATGCTGAAGGATTACACAAACCTGCAGCAGGTCTTTGCCAATGACAACCCGTTCACTCCCAACTACCGCGTGACCGTGGACGACCCCGACAACATTGAGGAAGTCTCCGCCCAGCTCATGCAGATCGACGGCGTTTACAGCGTCAAGGCTCCGCTGGCTATGGCGGATACCTTCACGTCCCTGCAGAAGGTCATCAACTACGCCTGCTACGGCCTGGTCGCGGTGCTGGCCATCGTCTCCATCGTCGTCATCAACAACACGATCAAAATCACCGTCTTTAACCGCCGCAAGGAGATCGGCATTATGAAGCTCGTCGGCGCGACCAACGGTTTCATCCGCTTTCCGTTCTTTGTCGAGGGCGTCACCTCCGGCCTGATTTCGGCTGGCATTGCGTCCGGCATCGTCTGCGGCGCGTACTATGCACTCTGCCGCTGGTATGCCGAGAATCCGTCCAACCTCTCGCAGATGTTCGGCGGCACGCTTGTCCCGCTGGAAAGCGTCTGGTACTACATCGTCGGCGGCTTTGTGCTGCTGGGCTTCGTGCTCTGTGGCCTCGGCACCGCCACCAGCATCCGCAAGCATCTGAACGTATAACAGGGGATAAAGGGAACGTATAAGACCATGAAGCATGTAAAACACGGCAAAAAGCTGATTTCGCTTCTGCTGAGCGCGGCTGTCGCCATGAGCATGACGCTTTCCACGGTCATGACGCCGCTGGCCGCCTCCTCCAGCGTCAGCGACCTGCGCCAGAAGCTGCAGGAACTGCAGTCTGAGCAGGAAAAGGTCAACCAGCAGCTCAAGGACGCGCAGAGCAACAAGGCCGACGCTGAGGCTCTCAAAACGCAGCTTGAGCAGCAGAAGGCACTGATTTTGAGCCAGATCAGCAACCTGTCCGAGCAGATCGGTTCTTTGGATGAGGAAATCGTCAACAAGCAGGACGAGATTGACCGGAAGCAGCAGGAGGTCGACCAGAAGCAAGCCGAATACGACCAGCGCTGGGCGGACTTTAAAGATCGTATGCGTGCGATGCAGCGTCTGAATGACGGCGGCTCCATCGCACTGTTGTCCAGTGCCACCAACCTGTACCAGCTGCTGACCTTTGCCACCACATTGGATCAGATCGTTAATAAGGACGAGGACACCTGCCAACAGCTTGAAAATGAGCACGCCGAGCTGGAGCAGCAGCGCGCCGAGCTGGAGCAGGCCAAGGCGGACCTGGAGGCCACGCAGGCCGATCTGGAGACCCAAAAGACCGCGCTGGACGGCAAGACGAATGAACTTGCCCAGAATATCTCCCAGACCGACGCCAACATTTCCGCAGCGGATGCCGAGATCGAGGCCAACAAGGCGGCCCTGATCGAAGCCAACAAGGCCGTGGATAAGGCTGCTGCCGAGCTGGACGCCGCGCTGAACGCCGCCAACCAGGCTTACGGCAATGCGTCCATCCAGTGCTCGCTGGACTTTGGCCGCCCGCTGGCCACTTATAAGTACGTCTCCTGCTACTTCGGCGGCAACGGCCACCGCGGCACCGATTACGCCGCACCGGGCGGCACCGAAATCTACGCCGTCTCCGGCGGTGTCGTCACCGCTGCGGCCTACCACTGGAGCTGGGGCTACTACGTGCAGGTCTACCACGGCAAGGATGACAACGGCAATACTTATTCGACGCTGTACGCCCACATGAACAGCGCACCCGTTGTCAGCGTGGGCCAGCCCGTGGAAAAGGGCAAGGTCCTTGGTTATGTCGGCTCCACCGGCAACTCCACAGGCAACCATCTGCACCTGGAAATGAAGGTCAACAACGTCCTGGTCAATGTCATGAACTACCTCTCATAACGAAAGGGGAATCTGTATGAAGCCGCAGAAGCACAAAACCTCCGTGCGTATTTTCTGCCTTGTAGTCGCCGTTCTGATGATACTCAGCCTTTTCTCTACGGTATTTTTCTCACTAGCCTACGGGGCATAACGCAAACACAGTAAGGAGCCATCAGACCCATGAGCAAAAAAATCAGTCTTGGCGTGGCGGCCACCATTGCCATCATTGCAATGGCCGTCACCTTCTCGCTGACCATGGTCGTGTCCATGAAGATGTTCAACACCACAGTGTCCAGCGTCAAAAACAAGGAGCGCCAGTACAACAAGCTGTCCGAAATTGATCGTTTTGTCCGCGCAGGGGAGTATTTCACCATCGACGAGGACACCCTGAATGACCGCTTGGCTGCGGGCTACATGAACGGCATCAACGACAAGTACGCCGTCTACTACACCGCCAAGGAATACAGCGAGAAGCAGTCTGTGGAGAAGGGCACACTGACCGGCATCGGCGTCGCTGTCGTCAATGACACATCCTCCGGCTACGCCCGCATCATCCGCCTGTATGACAACTCGCCCGCCGCAGAGGCCGGGATGCAGGTCGGCGGCTTCATCACCGCTATCAACGATGAGTCGACGCGCAACATCACCTCCACCGCACGCCTGACCTCCAAGCTGCTGGGTGAGGAGGGTACGGCCACCACGATCACCTACCTGACGCCGGACCGCCAGGAGCAGCAGCTGAATCTTGTCCACTCCAACTACAAAACACCTTCCATTTACACCCGTCAGATGGTCGCGGACACCTGCGGGTACATCCGCATTGACGCCTTCACCTCCGGCACGGCCAGCGAGTTCAAGGCTGCTGTGGATGAGCTGCTGCAGCAGGGAGCGAACAGCCTTGTCTTTGACCTGCGCGACAACACCGGCGAGAACCTGAACGCCGCCCTTGTGGCCGCGGATTACTGTGTGCCCTCCGGTGAGATCGCCAAGCAGCAGGACAGGGACGGCAATGTGACCGTGCTGCGTATGTCCGATGAGACAAAGATCAACGTTCCGATTGTCTGCCTTGTCAACGGCTCCACCGCGGGCAGCGCCGAGCTGTTCGCCAATGCCCTGCGCAAGATGGCCGGTGCGACGCTCGTCGGCACCAAAACTGCGGGTAAGGGTGTCGTTCTGAGCGACGCCCAGAGCTTCTCCGACGGCTCCGCCGCTTACATCACGGTGGGCCTGCTGCTCGATAACGAGGATCAGACCTGGAATGAGGAGGGCCTGCGCCCCGACATTGACGCCGCGCTCTCCGTTGACGAGCAGAACGCCTACTACGATTACACACTTGATACTGACCCGCAGATCAGCAAGGCCGTCAACGCGGCCACGGCACTGGCCGGGCAGAACTGATTTTTATTGACTCGGAAAGGACGTCCACCGTGCCCACATTGACTGACCTGTCCACCATCCGTGACCTCTGCGCACGGTATGACTTTGCCCTGTCCAAGGGCTTCGGCCAGAATTTCATCATCAACCCCGGCATCTGCCCCCGCATTGCGGAGGCCGCCGGTATCGGCCCCGGCTGGGGCGCACTTGAGGTCGGCCCCGGCATCGGCGTGCTGACCGAGCAGCTTTGCAAGCGTGCGGACAATGTCGTCTCCATCGAGGTCGACAAGCGTCTGCCGCCGCTGCTGGAAGAGACGATGGCCGACTACGACAACTTCAAGCTCATCCTGAACGACGTGCTGAAGGTCGATTTGAAGGCTCTGCTGGCCGAGGAGTTCGGCGGCAAGCCCGTCGCTGTCTGTGCCAACCTGCCGTACTACATCACCAGCCCGATTCTGATGCGCCTGCTGGAGGAAAAGCTGCCTATCCGGAACATCACCGTAATGGTGCAGAAGGAGGCCGCACAGCGCCTCTGCGCCGCCCCCGGCACGCGGGATGCGGGTGCAATCAGCTACGCCGTGGCCTATTACGCCGAGCCGAAGCTGTTGTTCAGCGTCCAGCCCGGCAGCTTTTACCCCGCCCCCAAGGTGACAAGCGCCGTCATCCGCCTGGATGTGAGGGAGAAGCCCGCCGTAACCGTGCCGAACGGCGACGAAGCCGCCTTCTTCGCGCTGATTCGCGCCGCCTTCTCCCAGCGCCGCAAGACCGCCGCCAACGCCATCGCCAATGGCCTGCACCTGCCCAAGGCGCAGGTCATCTCCGCCCTGCAGGCCGCCGGTCTTGATGAGCGTTCCCGCCCCGAGCAGCTGACACTGGAGAATTACTGCGCTCTGCAGACGGCACTGGCAAACACTTAAAACAGCAAAGCAAAACGCCCGGTAAGCATCACGCTTACCGGGCGTTTTTAGGAGTATATAGGGTAGGGTGCAATAAGGAAAAGCTTCTCTAAATATTCCTCAAGAACAATCCATCAGCTTTATGTACAGCAGCATTCCTGAGTTCACCCCTGACTCCGCGTTATGCGATTCTACTGCGTTTACGACTTGTTTACGACCTGTTTTTTACTATTTAGGACGCAAAAAGACATACAAAAACAAGAAAAAGCGCGTTGCAAAGTGGATTTGCTTTGCTAACACGCTTTTTTAAGTGGAGCTAGTAACAGGAATCGAACCTGCAACCTGCTGATTACAAATCAGCTGCACTGCCAATTGTGCTATACTAGCGGGAACTCTAATATAATATCACAATCGGCAGGGGTTTGTCAAGGGTTACAGCAGCTCCACGCCCGAATTCCTGCACGCCTGTACCGTAGCGTCATCCCACAAGCTGACCTGTACCTCGCCGACATGGGCCTTGCCCAGCAGCAGCATGCACAGGCGGCTCTGGCCGATGCCGCCGCCCATTGTCAGGGGCAGGGTGCCATCCAGCAGCAGTTTGTGGAAGGGCAGCTCCGCGCGCTGCGGGCAGCCTGCGGCGTCCAGCTGGCGGCGCAGGGCGTCGGCGTCAACGCGGATACCCATACTGGACAGCTCCAGTGCGCAGTCCAGCGGCTTGTGCCAGAACAGGATGTCGCAGTTCAGCGTCCAGTCATCATAGTCGGGCGCGCGCCCGTCGTGGGGTCGGCCGCTCTTGAGCCTGCCGCCGATCTGCATGATGCAGACGGTTCCATGCTCTTTGGCAAAGGCATTCTCGCGCTGCTTCGGCGTGAAGTCCGGGTATCTGTCCTCGAGCTCCTGCGTCGTGATAAATGCCACCTCGCGGCCCAGGTGGATGTTGTTTTTCAGCTCGGGGAACTTCCAGCGCAGCTCGTCAGACGTTGCGCAGACAGCGTCCACGATGTCCCGCACGGTCTCCTGCAGAAATTCCAGCGTGCGCTGGTCGGCAGTGATAACGCGCTCCCAGTCCCACTGGTCCACGTAGATGCTGTGCAGGTTGTCCAGCTCCTCGTCGCGGCGGACGGCGTTCATATCGGTCACAATGCCCTGACCGGGGCGGAATCCGTACTTGTACAGGGCGTAGCGCTTCCACTTAGCCAGACTGTGGACGACCTCTGCCTGCTCGTTCAGACTGGGCACATCGAACGAAACAGGGCGTTCGACGCCGTTCAGGTCATCGTTCAGGCCGCTGCCCTGCATGACAAACAGGGGAGCCGTGACGCGCTTGAGGTGCAGCGCCATGCAGAGCTTCTCCTGAAAGATCGTCTTGATGAGACCGATGGCCTTCTGGGTGTCATACAAACCCAGAAGGCTTTGGTATCCTTCCGGAATGGTAATGTGACTCATAATACATCCTCCTATTTCTTTCCCGGTGTATGGTTTTATGCCTTGGCGAACTGGCTCTCGTACAGCTGCTTGTAGAAGCCGCCCTGCGCCAGCAGTTCTTCGTGGGTTCCGCGCTCAATGATGTTGCCGGCCTTCATGACCAGGATCTGGTCAGCGTTCTTGATGGTAGACAGGCGATGGGCCACGATAAAGCTCGTGCGGCCCTTCATCAGCTCCTCAAAGGCATCCTGCACCAGCACCTCGGTACGGGTGTCGATGCTGGACGTTGCCTCATCCAGAATCAAAATTGGCGGGCGTCGCAGCATGACACGGGCAATGCAGAGCAGCTGCCGCTGGCCCTGGCTGATGTTGCCGCCGTCCTCGGCTACCTGCGTGTCGTACCCGTTGGGCAGGCGGCAGATAAAGCTATGGGCGTGCGCCTTCTTTGCCGCGGCGATGATCTCCTCGCGGGTCGCATCCGGCTTGCCGTAGGCGATATTCTCCGCAATCGTACCGGCCTTCAACCAGGTCTCCTGCAGCACCATGCCCAGGTTGCCGCGCAGGCTGTCGCGGGTCACATTGTCGATGGAATACCCGTCGACGCGCAGCGTACCGCCGTTGATCTCATAAAACCGCATCAGCAGATTGACCAGTGTCGTCTTGCCGCAGCCCGTGGGGCCGACCAGTGCAATGCGCTGACCCGGCGCAACCTTCAGGTTCATATCCTCGATCAGCGGCACATCGTCCAAATAGCGGAACCTGACGTGGTCAAACTCCACGCTGCCCGCGCCGTGGGGCAGCGCAACAGCATCCGGGCCATCGGGCACGATGGGTGTCTCGTCAATCAGGTCAAACACGCGCTGCGCACAAGCCAGCGCGTTCTGCAGTTCGGTCATAACGTCCGAAATGTCATTGAACGGCTTCGTGTACTGGTTGGCGTAGTTCAGAAAGACAGACAGCTGGCCCACCGTGATGCCGCCGGCAATGGCGACGAACGCACCCAGCACGCCGACGGCGGCGTAGACCAGCGCATTGACAAAGCGGGTGCAGGGGTTCGTGGTAGAGGAGAAGAACGTCGCCTTGACGCCGCACTTCTGCAAATCGAGGTTGATCTTATCGAAGCGTTCCTCGGCGCGGCGCTCATAGCCGAACGCGCGGACAAGATGCTCGTTGCCGACCAGTTCTTCGACCAGACTCGTCATTTCGGCGCGGGTCTCGCTTTGCACCTTGAACATAGAATAGGTGTGGGTGGCAATGAACCGCGCGACGAAAATCGACAGCGGCGTCAACGCCACAACGACCAGCGCAATGCGCCAGTCGATGAACAGCATGACTCCCAGCGTGCCCAAAATCGTCAGCAAGCCGGTGAACAGCTGGGTAAAGCCCATCAGCAGACCGTCGCTGAACTGCTCCACGTCGGTGGTAATGCGGCTGATAGCATCGCCGGGGCGGTGGGCATCCATATATTTGAGCGGCAGAATCTCCAGCTGGCCAAACGCACGGACACGCATATCACGCACGACCTGAAAGGTAATGCGGTTATTGACGACATTCATCAGCCACTGGGCCAGCGCTGTGCAGGCAATCGTGGCAGCCATCGCTATCGCAATTTTGCCAAGGCCTGCAAAATCAACCTGACCGGGTCCCAGGATCATATCCACGGCCTTGCCGGACAGTACCGGGGCCAGCAGAGTCGTGACCACTGTGATCAGCGCAAAGGTCAGTGTCAGGATGACCATGCCGGTGTAGGGGCGGATCAGCTTCAGGACGCGATGAATCGTATTCTGGTCCAGCTTTTGCTTTGTCTTGCTCATAGCGTCTTTGCCACCTCCTCCTTGCTCAACTGGCTCAGGCAGATTTCCTTATAGACCTCGCAGCTGCGCAGCAGTTCGGCATGGGGCGCGTCGCCAACCAGCTTACCGTCATCCAGCACCAGAATGTGGTCGGCGCGCTGCACGCTGGCCGCGCGCTGGGAGACGATAAACACGGTCATGCCGTGCGTCTCCTCTTTGATTGCCTTGCGCAGAGCTGCGTCCGTTGCAAAATCCAGCGCCGAGGCACTATCATCCAGAATCAGGATCTTCGGCTTTGGTACCAGCGCGCGGGCAATCGTCAGGCGCTGGCGCTGGCCGCCGGAGAAGTTGCGGCCCGCGGTCTCCACCGGTGCATCCAGCATGCCGGGTTTGCCGCGGACAAACTCCGCCGCCTGGGCTATCTCCAGCGCCTGCCAGATTTCCTCGTCGGAAGCTCCGGGGGCGGCCCACTGCATATTGTCGCGGATCGTACCTGTAAACAGCACGGCCTGCTGGGGCACGACACCCACCAGCCTGCGCAGCTGTGCAAAGCTGTACTGCTTTACATCATGGCCGAACAGCGCAACGCCGCCGTTGTCGGCATCGTAGAAGCGGCAGACCAGGTCGATCAGCGTCGATTTGCCGCTGCCCGTACCGCCGATGACGCCGATGGTCTCACCGGGCCTGGCCGTGAACGTGATGTCCGTCAGGCTCGGTGCGCCGGCATCCTTGTAGGTGAAGGTGACGTGCTCAAACTTAGCCGCCTCGGCAGCGTCGTTCACAGCCAGCTCTGCCGTGCCGGGATCCTGCATCGTCGTGTGGGTGTTCAGAATCTCATTGACGCGCATGCCGCTGGCCAGTGCGCGGGTGACCGAAACGACCAGATCCGCCAGACGCAGCAGGCTCAGCAGAATCTGGCTCATATAGTTGATAAGGGCAATGACCTCGCCCTGCGTCAGCTTACCGGCATCGACCTCTACACCGCCGCGCAGCAGCAGCGCCACAACGGCCAGGTTGACGACGAGATAGGTCAGCGGGTTCATCAGCGCCGAAATACGGCCTGCCGCAAATTGCAGCTTTTTCAGATGGTCATTTGTCTCCACAAAAGCGGCCAGCTCGTCCGCCTGGCGGGCAAAGGCACGCACCACACGCGCGCCGACGTAGTTTTCGCGCGTCAGCAGCGTCACACGGTCCAAGCCGTTCTGGGCCTCATGGTAGATGGGCACGGTCACGCGCATGATGGCCCATATAATAAGCGACACCATAATCGTAACGCCGATGAAAAGCAGCGTCAGCTTCGGACTGATGGAGAACGCCATAATAAGCGCGCCGATCACGATGAACGGCGAGCGCAGCAGCAGACGCAGCGTCAGGTTGACGCCGTTCTGTACCTGGTTGATGTCGCTCGTCATGCGGGTGACAAGCGTCGGGGTGCCGATGCCGTCCAGCTCGCTGTAGCTCAGCGTGCCAATATGGCGGAACAGGTCCTTGCGCAATGCCGTGCCAAAGCCCAGCGCCGCCTTTGCGGAGAACCACTGTGCCGTCAGGCTGCTGGCCAAGCCGATAGCAGCCAGCAGGACCAGCAGGCCGCAGCGCGTCCAGATGAAGGCTGCATCCTCGTTTTTGATGCCCGTGTCGATGATGCTGGCAATGACCAGCGGCACAAACAATTCAAAACAGGCTTCCAGCATCTTGAAAAGCGGCGCTAACAGGGCTTGCTTCTCATAGCCCTTGATGTAGCGCATCAATTTGTGCATTGAAAACCACCTCATACGTAATAATAAAAATAATCAGTTTATTATACCACGGTTTTCTCAATTTGTCTTGCAGAATCCCCCAGATTTCGATGATTATTTATTGGCCCGGCGTCTATACTTTCAATGGGTACTTTTCAGAGGAGGATTTGCAGATGTTCTGGGTCTACAGATATAAAGGTTTTTCCTTCACGGCGGCACGCACCGTGCACACGGCGCTGGTGCTGGCGGGGCAGCAGGGGTGCAGCCAGGCGGATACCGGCCATTTGCTGCTGGCGCTGGTGCAGACAGCACAGGGGACAGCGGCGGATTTTCTGCGCCGCAAGCGGGTGACATCCACCGCCCTGGCCGAGCATACCGCCGCCCACGCGCTGGGCCGTCCGCGCCGCCTGCACAGCCGGGACCTTGCCCCCGAGCTGAGCAAGGCCATGGAGTTTGCCGTGCTGGGTGCGCACGCGGCCAGTGCCGCCAGGGCGGAGAACGAGCACCTGCTCTGCGCCATCCTCGAGGATTCGTCCTGCACGGCCAGCCGGTGGCTGGCCGCTCTGGGCATCGAGCTGCCGCAGGCCGCGCGGGAATGCCGCCAGCTTTCCGGTCAGCTTGTGCTGCCAGCCCAGCCGCGGATGGCCGCCTCCCGCACAGGCCGCCCCAGCGATAAATATGGCCGCGACCTGACGCGCCTCGCACAGGAGGGGCGGCTCGACCCGGTGCTCTGCCGTGATGCCGAGCTGGATCGCATGATTGAAATTCTCTGCCGCCGCCAGAAAAACAACCCCTGCCTCCTGGGTGAGCCGGGTGTCGGCAAGTCTGCGCTGGCGGAGGCACTGGCGCAGCGGATCGCTGCGGGGCAGATCACCCCGGCACTGCGCGGCAAGCGGGTGCTGGCGCTGGACATGGCGTCGATGGTCGCGGGCACCAAATATCGCGGCGACTTTGAGGAGCGGTTCAAGAACCTGTTGGAAGAACTGTACCGTGACCGCTCAACGATTTTGTTTATCGATGAAATCCACATCATTGCCGGGGCCGGGGCGGCGGAGGGAGCCATTGACGCCGCCAGCATCTTAAAGCCGATGCTCGCACGCGGCGAAATCCAGCTCATCGGCGCGACCACGCCTGAGGAATACCGCAAAACCATCCAGAAGGATTCCGCGCTCGAGCGCCGTTTTGGAAGGGTCATGGTCGAGGAGCCTACCCCTGCTGCCGCAGAAACGATTCTGGCCGGACTGATGCCGCGGTATGAGCGCTATCACGGTGTCAGCATCCCGCCCGAGGCCATCCACGCCGCGGTGGAGCTGAGCGTGCGTTACCTGCCCGGGCGGTATCTGCCCGACAAGGCCATTGACCTGCTGGACGAAGCCGCCGCGGCCCGCCGCATTGCTGATGCCAGCGGGAACCACCGGGCACTGACCCCCGCCGATATTGCAAGGGTCGTCAGCAAGGCCAGCGGCGTGCCCGCAGAGCGCGTGGGTGAAGCCGAGAGGGAGCGGCTTGCTAATCTGGAACAGCGCCTTGCCGCCGAGGTCATCGGCCAGCCGCAGGCCGTGGCCGCCGTAGCATCTGCCATCCGACGCAGCCGCACCGGCCTGCGGGAGAGCGAGCGGCCCATCGGAGCTATGCTGTTCCTCGGGCCGACAGGCGTCGGCAAGACCCAGCTGGCACGCACGCTGGCAAAATGCTGGTTCGGCAGCGAAAAAGCCCTGCTGCGCTTTGACATGTCGGAGTATATGGAGCGGCATACCGTCGCGCGGCTGCTCGGCGCGCCGCCGGGCTATGTCGGCCACGACGAGGGCGGCCAGCTGACCGAGGCTGTGCGCCGCCGCCCGTACAGTGTTGTCTTATTTGATGAAATCGAAAAGGCGCACAGCGACATCCAGAACCTGCTGCTGCAAATCTTGGAGGACGGCAATCTGACCGACTCCCAGGGACGCCGGGCGGATTTTTCCAACACGATTATTTTGCTCACCTCTAATCTGGGTGCGCGGTGTCTGTCCGGGCAGACGTCGCCGCTGGGCTTTGGAGCCGCCGCTGCCGAGACCCAGCGCCGCGGCCAACAAGCCATCCAGGAGGCCAAGGAGTTTTTCCGCCCCGAGCTGATGGGGCGCCTGGATGAGACCGTCCTCTTTGACCCGCTCGGCCCGGAGCAACTGGCCAGGATCGCAGACCGGCTGCTTGTCGAGCTTGAGCAGCGCGCAGCCCGGCAGGGCTACACGCTGCACCACACGCCCGCCGCAGCCAAGGTGCTGGCCGGTGACAAGGTGCCGCCCTACGGTGCGCGGGAGCTGCGCCGCACCGTCAGCCGTGCCGTGGAGCAGGCCCTTGCGGACCGCATCGCTGCCGGTACAGCCCACCCCGGCACCGTTTACACCGCCGATGTGGACGCCGACGGGCACATTATCCTGACCGAGGATACACTGGCAGCGTGCGTGTAGCATAAGCAAAACGAGGTACCTGCTTTCCGTGGCAGATACCTCGTTTTGCTTATTGCTTATTATAATTGTTGTAAAAAGGGAAAATCCTCAATCCTTCACATACAGCCCGCAATGGCACGCCCCGTGGTAGTCCGGGTCGGTCAGCTGCTCCTTGAACTCCTTGCAGATGCAGATATTTTCCGGAATGTGCTGCAAGCGGCAGGGGCAGTAGCCGCCCGTGCGCTTGAGGCCCTCGCGGATGGTTTTGACGATTTCCTCATTAGGGTTCAGGTGAAATTTCGGCTTTTCCATAGTGTTACCTCGTTTACGGTTTTACGCGGAACTCCTGCTCGCAGTAGATGCAGCGATAGCGTCCGCTCGGCGTCAGGGCAAAGATGTGGTCACAGCCCTCCTCAATGGAAGTGATGCAGCGCGGGTTCGTGCATTTGATGACATTGACCAGCCGCTTGGGCTGCTCGGGGTGCTTCTTCTCCGTCACCCTGCCGTCCCGGATAAAGGTGATGGAGATTTTCGGGTCGACATAGGCGAGAACGTCAAAGCTCATCTCGCTGACATCGCCCTCGATCTTTATTATGTCCTTTTTTCCGTCCTTTTGGCTGCGGACGTTCTGCAAAAGTGCCACGCTGGCATTGTGCAGCTTTTCCAGCTCCATCATGTGGTAGAGCGCCAGCCCCGTGCCTGCGGTAATGTGGTCAATGACCACGCCGTTCTGGATTTCATCAACCTTCAACATTGAACGCTACCTCCCCGGTCTTGGGGTCTTTGAGACCCAGCAAAGTCATGATCAGCGCCATGCGCATATGGACACCGTTCTGCACCTGGTCAAAGTACGCTGCGCGCGGGTCGTCATCCACGTCCAGCGTGATCTCATTCACACGGGGCAGGGGATGCAGCACCGGCATATCCGCGGGGGCCAGAGCCAGCTTTTCCTTTGTCAGGACATAGCTGTTTTTCAGGCGGATGTAATCTTCTTCATTAAAGAACCGCTCACGCTGGACGCGGGTCATGTAGAGGACGTCCAAATCGGGCAGAGCCTCCTCCATGCTGCGTGTCTCAACATAGGGGATGTTGTTAGGCTCGAGGATCTCGCTGATGATGTAATCCGGCACGCGCAGCTCCTCGGGTGAGATGAGCACAAACTTCATGCCCGGCAGACGGGACAGGCTCTTGATCAGGCTGTGCACCGTGCGGCCAAACTTGAGGTCACCGCAGAAGCCGATAGTCAGATGATCCAAATGCCCCTTGCGCTGGCGGATCGTCATCATGTCCAGCAGCGTCTGGGTGGGGTGGCTGTGGCCGCCGTCACCGGCGTTGATGACCGGAATGCGGCTGTAGCGGGACGCGCGCAGAGGTGCCCCCTCCTTGGGGTGGCGCATGGCGGCAATGTCTGCCACACAGCTGATCACGCGGATGGTATCGGCTACGGTCTCGCCCTTGGAGGCGCTGGAAACACCGGCATCGGGGAAGCCCAGCACCTGACCGCCCAGGTTCAGCATGGCCGCCTCAAACGAAAGACGGGTACGGGTGCTCGGTTCGTAGAACAGTGTTGCCAGCCGCTTACGGGCAGCTACATCTTTATAGGCAGCCGGGTCATCATGGATACGGTCTGCAAGGTTCATCAGGCTGAGCGTTTCTTCCAGCGTGAAATCCGCCGGGTCGATCAAATGTCTCATACACAATCCCCTTTGTTTACTCTATTCATTCCAAACGGCGCTGTGCCGTTCAAAATCAAATCAGCTTGCGCACCATCGCAAAGTCAAAGAAATCCGTATAGCAGGTCTGGCAGCAAAGCACCGGCTTGCAGGTTCGGGAATAGCAGATCTCATCCAGCTGCAAAAGCGCCTGCTCCGGGCGCAGCCCCAGCTGGCGGCGGATGCCGGGCACCCCCTGTACGGCGTGCAGCGTCGTCAGCGTCTCAGTGACCTCCACATGGCAGTGCTGCTCCACGATCTCAAAGATCGGGCGGCTGAAATCGATCGTATCCAGCCACTTGCCGCCAAACAGCGCCAGCGGCAGAATATCGGTAGAGTAGAGCACCGGCGTTTCATCGGCCAGTACCCGGCGGCGCACAAACACAAGTGTGTGCTCGCGCTCCGGGTCAAGGCCGAGCTTTGCGGCCAGCTCCGGCATGGCAGTCTCCCGCGTGACCATCAGGTTATCACTGTGGGGCACGCGGCCAATTGAGCGGATCATGCGGTTGAATTCCAGCTTCTGGTCCATGCGGTTCTCGACCCGGACCACATCGCGGTTGACAAGGGTGCCGATGCCGCGCACACGCTCCACATAGCCGTCGCGCTCCAGATCGCTCAGGGCATCGCGCACCACGGTGCGGCTCACGCCCAGAACATCGGCCAGCTCCAGCTCGCTGGGCAGCTGGGCGGCGTCTGCATAGCGTCCGCGGCGCAGCTCCTCCAGCAGGTGCCTGGCTGCCTGCTGGCTGCGCAGCTCACCGCCCAGACGGTTTTCCGTCGTTTTATTCATGCAAAAATTCCTTTCGTGCCCGGCATACGTCCGCCAGGCAGCATTTGTCGCAGTAGGGCTTGGTGCGGGCTGTGCACACGGCGCGGCCATGGTCCACCAGCCGGTGGCAGAAGCCGTTGCCCTCCGCAGGCGGGATGATCTTCCACAGCTCCCGCTCGACCTTGGCCGGCTCCTTGACGTTGTCCACCAGCCCGATGCGGTTGCACAGCCGGATGCAGTGGGTGTCCGTCACGATGGCAGGCTTGCCGAATACGTCCCCCATGATCAGATTCGCACTCTTGCGGCCCACGCCGGGCAGGGCAAGCAGCGCGTTGAAATCATCCGGCACATGGCAGTCGTACCTGTCGCGCAGCATCCGCATACAGGCTGAAATATCCCGTGCCTTACTGTGGCCCAGCCCGCAGGGCTTGACGATGGCCTCAATATCCGCAGGATCCGCTGCAGCCAGTTCTTTTACGCCGGGGTACTTGGCAAACAGCTCCTGCACCACCACGTTTACGCGGGCATCGGTGCACTGGGCCGCCAGCCGTACTGACACAAGCAACTGCCACGCATGGTCATAATCCAGCGTGCAGTCGGAATCGGGATATTCTGCCTTCAGGCGCGCAATACAGATCGCAGCCAGCTCTTGTTTGGTCACAGCATTTTCTCCGTTTCAATCCTTTTCTCTTGATTCTACCACGCCGAGCCGTTATAATCAAGTATAGAAGTATGATGTTTTGGTACACTATCTCAAACTTATCTAAAAAAAGGAACGCAAAATGGAACCATTGGCACAGCGTCTGCGCCCGCGCACCCTGGATGAGGTCTGCGGCCAGCAGCATCTACTCGGCAAAAATCAGGTTTTCCGCCGCACTGTCGAGAGCGGCAAGATTCCCAACATGATCTTCTACGGCCCGTCCGGCGTCGGCAAAACCACCGTTGCCAGCATCATTGCAGCGGGCAGCGGTATGCAGCTGCACAAGCTCAACGGCACGACGGCCTCGACGAGCGACATCAAGTCGGTGCTCGCGGACATCGGTACACTCGGCGCGTCGGGCGGCATTCTTTTATATCTTGACGAGATACAATATTTTAACAAGCGCCAGCAGCAGAGCCTTCTGGAATGTGTGGAGCAGGGTACCGTCACCCTGATTGCCTCCACCACCGAGAATCCCTACTTTTATGTATATAACGCGCTTCTGTCCCGCTGCACGGTATTTGAGTTCAAATCCCTGACCACCGACGACATCCGCACCGGGCTGCGCAGCGCCGCTGCGCGCCTCGGGGCCGAGGACAAGTCTCCCGTGCTCATTCCCGACGACGCGCTGGAATACCTGGCCCAGAGTGCGGGCGGCGATATGCGCAAGGCGCTGGGCAATCTGGAATTTGCCGTCACCGCTGCACCCGTAGAAAACGGCAGCCGCACGATCACACTGGACATGGTGCAGCAGGTCGCCGTGCGCACGGCCATGCGGTATGATAAGCTCGGCGACGACCACTATGACATCGTCTCGGCCTACCAGAAGTCGATGCGCGGCTCCGACCCCGACGCGGCGCTGCACTATCTGGGCCGTCTGCTGGAAGCGGGTGACCTGCCCAGCGCCTGCCGCCGTTTGATGGTCTGCGCGTGCGAAGATGTCGGCCTGGCCTGGCCGCAGATCATCCCCATCGTCAAGGCCGCTGTTGACATTGCTAACGCCGTCGGTCTGCCGGAGGCCCGTCTGCCGCTGGCGGATGCCGTGGTGCTGGTGGCTACCGCGCCCAAGTCCAACTCCGCCCACGACGGCATCAATGCCGCCATTGCGGACATTCAGGCCGGGCGCACCGGGCCCATCCCGCGCCAGCTGCAAAACAAGCACTACGACGGCGCCGACGCCAAGGTCAAGGGGCAGCACTACCTCTACCCGCATGACTACCCCAACCACTGGACCGCCCAGCAATACCTGCCCGACGCCATTAAGGACCGGCAGTACTATGTCCCCGGCGATAATAAAAACGAGCAGGCTTTCGCACAATACTGGAAAAAAATCAAAGGAGAACTGTAATCATGGCCAACCTCCACTGCGAAGCCATTGCCTTCCCGTCGTCGGACGGAAAGCACACCTCCTCCGCATTCCTCTACACTGTACCCGGCCAGCCTGTGCGGGCTGTCCTTCAGCTCAGCCACGGCATGTGCGAATATGTGCGCCGCTATGAACCGATGGCCGAGTTCTACGCTGCCCACGGCATTGCGCTGGCGGGCAACGACCACCTCGGCCACGGTGACACCGCCCAGGCAGGGGAGCACGGCCACTACGGTGAGCCGAATGGCCGTTGCCACCTCCTGAACGACCTGCACACGATGAACCGTATCCTGCACGAGCGCTTTCCCGATACGCCCATCATCCTCTACGGCCACAGCATGGGCAGCTTTTACGCGCGCTGGTACGCCGAGAAGTGGCCGGAAAGCATCACGGCGCTGGTCATTTCCGGCACAGCAGGCCCCAGCTTTATGAATGTCGTCGGTCAGCGGCTGGCCGGGCTGATTGCCCGCGTCAAGGGGCCGCGCTATGTCTCGCCGCTGATGGTCAAGCTGAACTTCGGCAGCTATTGCAGGAAAATCGAGAACGCGCAGTCGCCCAATGCCTGGCTTTCCCGCGATAAAAGCGTTGTGAAAGCCTATGACGCCGACGGGCTGTGCACCTTCCGGTTTACCGCTGCGACCTACCGCGAGATGCTCGCGACGCTCAACCACGTCAGCACAAAGGCGTGGGCACAGGCTATTGACAAGGATCTGCCCGTGCTGCTGATTGCCGGTGACTGCGACCCCGTCGGCGACTACGGCAGCGGCGTGCGCAAGGTCTGGGCCATGCTGGGCGACGCCGGTGTCAGGGATCTGACCTGCCAGATTTTTGAAGGAGGCCGCCACGAGCTGCACAACGAAACAAACCGCGACGAGGTGTTCGACTACGTGTTGACATGGATCGAGGATCATATTTCCTGACGTTGTATCATGCAATATTCCCTCCGCCAGCCCGGCGGGGGATTTTTTTATTTTTTCTATTGACAAAGCTGTATCTTGCGTGTATTATTGTATTAAGCTCTTAACACAATAATACAAAGGAGCATAAAACACCATGAACTGGAACATTACTGCGGGCCGCCCGGTCTATGTGCAGCTGGTCGAGCAGTTGGAGCTTGCCCTCGTCGCAGGGGAGTTCCCGCCCGGCAGCCGCATTCCGCCCGTGCGGGAGCTGGCCGCTGACGCCGGGGTCAACCCCAACACCATGCAGCGCGCTTTGCAGGAGCTGGAAAGCCGCGGCCTTTTGCAGGCGCAGCGCACCGCCGGGCGCACCGTCACAGCGGATGACACTGCCCTGCAGGCCTTGCGCCGTCGGCGCGCCGGCACGCTGGCGGCGGAGTTTCTGCACCAGATGCAGGCCCTCGGCCTGACCGAAGCCGAAATCGAGACCCTGCTGCGCGAGACCGCACAGCAGGCACAAAAAAAGGAGTAAACCATGGATGCAATTTATGAGGTACGCGGCCTGACCAAGCGCTATGGCCGCACCGCTGCGCTGAACGGCGTGGACTTTGCCGTCACGCCGGGCAACCTCGTTGGCCTGCTTGGCCCCAACGGCAGCGGCAAAACAACGCTTATGAAAATCTCCGCCGGTCTTTTGCAGCCCACGGCGGGCAGCGTCATTATTGATAAAGTTCCTGTCGGCGTTTTCACCAAGGCTGTCACCAGCTATCTGCCGGACCGTATGGCCCTGCCGACGGAGTTCACCGCCGACGATGCCGTAAGCCTGTACGCGGATTTCTTCACCGATTTTGACAAAGTCAAGGCAAACGCCCTGCTGGCCGACCTGCATATCGGCGGGCGGGACAAAATCGATTCCATGAGCAAGGGCACACAGGAAAAGATGCAGCTCTGCCTGACGATGAGCCGTGCCGCCAGGCTCTACCTGCTGGATGAGCCTCTGGGCGGCGTGGACCCCGCCGCCCGCGACTACATTTTAAGCACCATCCTGCACAACTACAGTGAGGATGCCGCGCTTATGCTGTCCACGCACCTCATCGGCGACATTGAAAAGGTGCTGGACGAGGTCATTCTTTTACAGGGCGGCAAGGTCCTGCGCCAGGCCGCCGTCGACGAGCTGCGCGAGGAAACAGGGGAGAGCGTGGACGCTTACTTCCGGGAGGTTTACAAATGCTGACGAAGCTTTTACGTTATGAGTTCAAATCCACAGGCCGTGTTGTTCTGCCCATTGCGGCGGGCGTGCTTGTGCTGAACATTTTTACTAATATTCTGAGCCGTTTTGTCCAGAACACCTCCGACAGGCTGCCGCTGGCCGGGGTCGCCATGGCCTTGCTGGCACTGGCATCTGCCGTAAGCCTTCTTGTTGTGCTCGCCATCTGCTCTTTTATTGAAATTCAGCAGTTTTACCGCCTGTTGGGCGAGCGCGGGTACTTGATGCTGGCTCTGCCCGTGCCCATTTGGCAGCACATTGCTGCTAAGGTCATCTGCGGCACGGTATGGACGCTGTTCGGCATGGTATTTTTTACACTTTGCGGCATGCTGACTACCGACACGGTCAGTGGCGGCGGGTTTGCATCTGATTTCAGCCGCGTCACTGCCGAGGATGTCGCCATCTGGTCTGCAATGCTTTTGATTATACTGGCCCTTATCGCGGGCGCACTGCTGCACGCATATCTGGCCTGTGCCTTTGCCGCGCAGTTTACCCAGCAGCGGCTGCTCATCAGCATTGCCGCCTACTTTGTCATCGGCTTTATCGGGCAGATGGCAGCCCTTGTGACGGCAGTCTTTGTCGCGTTCCGCGGGTATAAGTACCTGAACAATACTAACTTCAGCGCCGCGTCGTTTTTCGGTCCCGACAATACCTTGGGCGTTATCGTACTCACCCTGCTCGCCGTCTTTGCGCTGATTGCCATTGTCGATGCCCTGCTGTGGGCACTGACCCAGTGGCTTATGACAAAGCGGCTGAATCTGGCATGACCATAGCCAAATAGCCAAACGGCACAGGACGCAAAGCTGCAGCGTTCTGTGCCGTTTTTACTTTATAGAATCTGCTATCACCTGCGCGTCGTGCCGACCCTTTTCATAGAGCTTGTTCAGTGCTGCATGTAAAGCAGTGCAATACACCCAATCATTTCAACGGCGGTTCCAGCCGCCGTATTATTCAGCCTACATACAAACCGCCAGTCGGTATGTCTGTGCCTGCCTGACCCAGCCGGTCGGGCAGGCGGCGTTCGGGCTTTTGTACGGCCGCTTTGCTGCCCTGCCCAGTGCCGTGCTTTTTGCGGCGGCGGCTGCCTCGATTTTTATAAACCTTGCTGCATCGCACATTTTCAAAAAAGTCGCTTCTTTTTCGAAATCATGAACGCTTCTTTACCAATTTGTTAAAAAGTTCTTATTGACAAACATTCCACAAGCCGTATAATATACCTTGTGTGTGCATCTATAGGGTAAATCTTTTCTGCCCTGACACATTGGCGTTGTATGTGCTGCTTGCAGCGGCTTCTTCAGCAGGGAGTCGTGTAACAAACCTTTGCGGGGCGGCATAATTGGCGCTGACTCGTCAAGGACTCTGTGCCGGCCTAAGGAAGAAACGGTGCGTAAAGAGAGTGCTGTAACGGGAAATTCCGCAAAGGGGGATGCAATAAAAATGAATGAAAATCTGATCGTATCTCTAAAAGACATTGTTGTCGAATTCGATGGGCAGAAGGTCCTGGACGGACTTTCGCTGGACATCCACGACAAGGAGTTTGTCACCTTCCTGGGCCCCTCGGGCTGCGGCAAGACGACGACTCTGCGTGTGATTGCCGGCTTTGTAACACCGAAATCGGGCAATGTCTTTTTTGATGGCAAGGACATCGCCAACATGCCGCCGTACAAGCGGCCTGTGAACACGGTGTTCCAGAAGTATGCGCTGTTCCCGCACCTGAACGTGTTTGAGAATGTCGCCTTCGGTCTGCGCCTGAAAAAGATGACCGAGGATGAGATCCGCCCGAAGGTGCTCGAGATGCTCGAGATCGTCGGCCTGAAGGGCTTTGAACGCCGCAGCATCTACCAGCTGTCCGGCGGCCAGCAGCAGCGCGTGGCCATTGCCCGCAGCCTGGTCAACCAGCCCCGCGTCCTGCTGCTTGACGAGCCGCTCGGCGCGCTCGACCTCAAGCTGCGCAAGGAGATGCAGCTGGAGCTGAAGCGCCTGCAGCGTGAAATGAACATCACCTTCGTCTACGTCACCCACGATCAGGAGGAAGCCCTGACCATGTCGGATACCGTCGTTGTTATGTCCGGCGGTAAGATCCAGCAGATCGGCTCCCCGCAGGATATTTACAACGAACCCAAAAATGCCTTTGTCGCACGCTTTATCGGTGACTCCAACATTGTCGACGGCGTCATGCTCAAGGACTTTCTGGTCAACTTCGGCGGCCATGATTTTACCTGCGTGGATCGCGGCTTTAAAGTCAACGAGCCTGTGCAGGTCGTCATCCGCCCGGAGGACGTGCAGATCGTGCCGCCCTCTGTCGGTATGCTGACCGGCCTTGTGCGCGAGGTCATCTTCAAGGGCGTTCACTTTGAAATGCACGTCGATGTGGAAGGCTATGAGTGGATCATCCATTCCACCCAGGCCAGCCAGCCCGGCGAGCTTATCGGCATGAACATCGGCCCGGACGAAATTCATATCATGAAGCGTTCGGAGGTGTGATCCATGCTCAAATCCAAATCCTCCCGCTGGCTGGCCGGGCCGTATCTGGTCTGGATGGCCATTTTCACAGTCGTACCGCTTTTCATCGTCATCTGGTACGCCATGACGAACGCGGACGGCCAGTTCACCTTCGACAACCTCACCCAGATTGGGCGGTATTCCAGTGTGTTTGCCCGCAGCCTGATTTTGGCCGCAATCTCTACCGTGATCTGCCTGGTCATGGCGTTTCCGGTGGGGTATTTTCTCTCCCGCCTGCGCGCCAACAAGCAGCACATTATGCTGATGCTCATTATGCTGCCCATGTGGATGAACTTCCTGCTGCGCACCTACGCCTGGATGACACTGCTGGAGAAAAACGGCCTTATCAACAAGTTCTTCGGTTTGTTCGGCCTCGGCCCCTTCAACATGATCAACACCTCGGGTGCGGTTGTGCTGGGCATGGTGTACAACTACCTGCCGTTTATGATTTTGCCCATCTACACGGCCATGACAAAAATCGATGATTCCATCATTGAGGCCGCGCAGGATCTGGGCTGCAACGTCTGGCATATTCTGTTCCGGGTGCTCGTCCCGCTGACCGGCCCCGGCATTGCCACCGGCATCACGCAGGTGTTTGTGCCCGCGGTCTCTACTTTTATTATCAGCCGTATGCTGGGCGGCGGCTCCAACCTGCTGATCGGCGATTTGATCGAGCTGCAGTTCCTTGGCAACTCCTACAATCTGAACCTCGGCTCCGCCATGAGCCTGGTGCTGATGGTCATTGTCCTGCTCTGCATGAGCTTCACTTCGAGCTTTGACGAGTCCGAGATGGAAGGAGTGATGTGATATGGCAAAAAAACATTCCGCATTGCTCATGCGCACCTACGTCATTCTGGTGTTTTGCTTCATGTATCTGCCCATCGCGGTCATGATTGCGTTCAGCTTCAATGAGAGCAAATCCCGCTCGAACTTTACGGGCTTCACCCTCGGCTGGTACAAAAGCCTGTTCCACAACGAGATGATTTTGTCCGCGCTGGGTCTGAGCCTTGTGCTGGCGCTGGTGTCCAGCATTATCGCCACGGTGCTGGGCACGCTGGCGACCCTTGGCATCAACTCGATGTCCCGCAAAAGCCAGCTCATCATCAATAACATCAGCTATGTGCCTGTCGTCAATCCGGAGATCATCACCGGTGTCTCGCTGATGCTTCTCTTCGTCATGGCGCAGAACTTCGGCATCGGCGGCGAGAGCGGCATCTTCGGCTGGCCGACGCTGCTGATTGCGCACATCACCTTCAATATCCCGTATGTTATCTTTAATGTAGGCCCCAAGCTGCGCCAGCTCGATCCCAGCCTGTACAATGCAGCGCTGGATCTGGGCTGCACACCGCGCCAGGCTTTCACCAAAGTCATCATGCCGCAGCTGTCCCCGGCCATTTTGTCGGCATTCCTCATCTGCCTGACCTACTCTATTGATGACTTCATGATTTCCTACTTCAACTCCGGCACGATGCAGACACTGCCTATCGCCATCTACTCGATGACCCGCAAGAAGGTCAGCCCCGAGATCAACGCGCTGTCTGCAGTCATATTCTGCGTCATTCTGGCAATCATCCTGATTTCCAACGCCGCAGACTCCCGCGCCTACCGCCGCAACCAGAAAGCCATCCGCAAAGCCATGTTGGAAGAAGGGGGGCGCTGAAGATGAAGCTGAAAAAGTTTTCCGCTGCAGCGCTGGCCGCACTGACTGTCACCATGATGAGCGCCGCGCCGGTGCTGGCCGCCGATGACATCGAGGTCAACGAGGATATTTCCGTCTCCGGCGACTACGATTGGAAGCGCTTTGCCAACGACCATATCACGCTGAATGTCTACAACAACGGCCTGTACATCTCCGACGGTTCTGACGAGAGCATCAACGTTCTGTCCGCATTCGAGGAGCTGACCGGCATCAAGGTCAATTACACGACCTACGACTCCAACGAGAGCCTCTACGCCAAGCTGAAATCCGGCGGCGTATCCTATGATGTCATCTTCCCATCGGATTACATGGTGGGCAAGATGGCCAAGGAGGGTATGCTGTCCGAGTTGAACATGGACAACATTCCGAACTTTGCCGGCATCGGTGAAACATATCTGGACCGCAGCTTCGACCCCGGCAACAAGTACAGCGTGCCCTACATGTGGGGCACAACGGGCCTGATCTACAACACGACGATGGTCGAGGAGCCGCCCACGAAATGGGCGGACATGTGGGATGTTGCGTACACAAACAATGTGCTGATGTTCAACAATTCCCGCGACGCTTACGCGATTGCAGCCAAGACGATTGGTCTGTCGATGAATCCGCAGTCCGTTGACGAGATCACCGCCATCACCGACGCGCTGAAAGCCCAGAAGAACATCGTGCAGGCCTATGTCATGGACGAGGTCTTTGACAAGATGGAGGGTGGCGAGGCCGCCATGGCGCCCTACTATGCGGGCGATGCCATCACGATGATCGACGAAAACCCAGACCTTGCTTTCGTCCACCCGGAGGAAGGCGTCAACTTCTTCATCGACAGCATGTGCATTCCGGCCAACGCCAAACACCGGGAGGCCGCCGAAATGTTCATCAACTACCTGTGTGAGCCGGACGTCGGCCTTGCCAACGCGGACTTCATCGGCTATTCCACCCCCATCACCGCCGTGTGGGAGATGCTGGACGACGATTTGAAGTACAGCGAAATTGCCTACCCGAGCGCGGAGGTTCTGGACAAGGCGGAGGTCTTTGAGACTCTGCCCGACGACATCAACGCCGCCATGGATGCCCAGTGGAGCGAGATGAAGAGCTATGAGGATGGCGGCAGCGGCTGGATGGTCGTTGCCCTGCTGCTTCTGGCCATCGCTATCTCTGCATTCAATATTTGGCGCAAGCTCCGCAAAAAATCCCGCGATAACTATTAAACAGTTTCAGGCTGCACACCGTTTTGCGTGTGCAGCCTTTTTGTTTGCCGGCCCGCAGCCTTGCCGCTGCACCCTTTTACGGTTCGATTTGTAGGGAGGGGTCTTGCCCCCTCCGCGGGCCGATGCAAGCATCAGCCCCTACGGCCAGCCCCAAAGCCCCCGCTTTTGCATTTTTCCAACATTTGTGCTATACTCTCCTTGGCGAATCAATTCAAAATCCATCAAGGAGGGCTTCCTTATGCCCGAAAAGCTCATAACCTACACCCAAAAATTTACCGTCTACCGCACGGACGGCGACCATCTCGGCCATGTCAAGCTCGGGGCGCTGCTGCGCTATGCCCAGCAGGTTGCTACCGCCCACGCCGAGGCCGTAGGGCTGGACGATGCCCTGTACCGCAAGACCCACACCGCCTATGTGCTGGCCAAGCTGGCCCTGCACGTCACACGGCTGCCCCGTGTGGACGAGGAACTGACCCTTGTCACCCAGCCCGAGCGCTGCAAGCGCGCCGTCAACAAGCGCATCACCCATTTTTACGATGCCGACGGGGCAGAGGTCGCCACAATGGACAGCCGCTGGGTACTCATTGATACCGAAAAGCGTATGATCCTGCGCAAGCACCCAGAGCAGTTTGACGACCAGTGGGCCGAGGATGTGCCCCTTGAGCTGCCGATGCGCCTGCCCCGCGTTGCGCCCGAGGACTGCGAGACGCTGGGCACGCAGACCGCGGCCTACTCCCGCTGTGACATGAACGGCCACCTCAACAACACCCGCTATGCCGACATTGTCTGCGACGTCGTACCGTGGCAGGTCTGGGACAGTGCGCAGATTTCGGATTTCATCATCAGCTACCACCGCGAGGTACCCCGCGGCGAGAGCTTCACCCTGCGCCGTGCCAAACTGGCAGAGGACACCTTCTATTTTGAAGGCGAACGGGAAGGCAAATCTGCCTTTGAGGCACAGCTGATTTTCAAACACTTATAATTTCTACATAAACCCCTGTTACACTGTTTACATCGACAATGTAAAGGGGTTATTATTATGACAAAGCAAAAATTCGGCCTGACCGGCACGGCGCTCAAAACCATTGCGCTGGTGCTCATGGTGATGGATCACATTCACTACTTTTTTGAATTCACGGGCGTTGTGCCGGAATGGTTCAGTATGCTGGCGCGGCTGTCTGCGCCGCTGTTTCTGTTCTGCACCGTGGAGGGCTTCGCCCATACCCATGACCGCAGGCGCTACTTCCTGCGTATCTGGGCCATCGGTACTGCGATGGGCACTGTGGAATTTTTTATGATCTATGCAGGGGCCTTCCGCCGGGGTGACGGCTTCTACCCGATGAATGCCATTTTTCAGGATCTGATGCTGCTCTGCATCATCTGGCAGGGCATCGACTGGCTGCGCCAGCGCCGGTTTGTGCGGGGCGCACTGGCTGCTGCCATGCCGATCCTCTGGCCGATTTGCATCGTAGCGCTGCTGACGCTTTTTCCCAAAATTCAGGACGCACCGATCTGCTCTGCCGTGTTGGCGTGGGTCATCACCGCGCCGCTGCCTTTGTGGACATCCATCACCGATGGCGGCTGGTCTTTTCTGGCCGGGGGCATCGTGCTGTATGCGCTGTATAACCACAAGCGCCTGCGGCTGGTCGTTTGGGCGGCTATGACCTTCCTGTGTGATTTTGTGCTGGTCTTTCTGCAGGTTCGCGGTCTGCCGGATTTTGCCTTTTCCCAGATGTTCACAGTCTACTATGAGTGGCTCGGCGTTTTTGCCGTTATCGGCATGGCGCTGTACAACGGCCAGCGCGGCAGCGGCCACAAGCAGCTGTTCTACTGGTTCTACCCGGCACACATTTATCTTCTCTACGGGGCATCCTGCCTTGTCTACACGCTAACGCGGTAAGGAGAGTTTATGGCACACATTCTGGCAGTTGACGATGACCACGACCTTTGCGCACTGCTGAAAACCGCGCTGGAGCGTGACGGTCACACCGTAGAAACGCGCACCTCCGGCACACAGCTGACCGATACGCTCTGCCGCTGGGCGGACTGCATCCTGCTGGATGTGATGATGCCCGGCGAGGACGGCTTTGCTGTCTGCCGCCGCATTCGCGCCGAGACGGACGCGCCGATTCTGTTTCTGACGGCCCGCACCGATGAGCCGTCGGTACTGACCGGTCTCGGTCTTGGTGCGGACGATTACCTGACCAAGCCGTTCCGCGTGGCCGAGCTGCGTGCCCGGGTTGCCGCCCACCTGCGGCGGCAGAACCGCACGCCGTCCCATAAGATCACCCGCGGCGGGGTGACGCTGGACCTTTCTGCCAAAGAAGCCGGCGTTGGCGGCATACCTTTACACCTGACAAAATCCGAGTACGCCATCTGTGAGCTGCTGGCCCTCCATGCAGGGCAGACCTTTTCCAAAGAACAAATTTATGAAGCGGTGTTCGGTTACGACGGTACAGCGGATGACACGTCCATCACCCAGCACATCAAGAACATCCGCGCCAAACTGCGCGCGGCCGGGGCAGGGGAGGTGCTGCAAACGATATGGGGCGTGGGCTACCAATGGAAAAACGAAAGCTGACCAGTCTGCGCACCGTGCTGCTGCGGTATCTTCTTCTGTGCGGCTGCGGGTGTGCGCTGATTCTGGTACTCTGGTGGGTCATTTTTATGCAGCTGATAAACATCGGTTTTCTGCTGCCTGCCGTGGCGTCTGCGCAGGCCTGTGCCGAGGCCCGGGAGACCGTGGCCGCCGTGACCGCAGAAACATTTGATTCCAACCAAATCAGTGACCTGTGTCGCTGGGCTGTGGTGCAGGATGGCACGGTGCTGCAGACCAACATGACCGCCCGTCAGCTGAAAATTGCCCTCAACACCTTCCATGGCGGCAGCGGCAATCTGGGGTATATGCAGTACCAGTACGATGTCAAAATGGCTGACGGAAGCTTTTGCCTTTTGCAGTACGACTATGCTACGCCCTACGCCGACCCGGCCCTGCGGGACACGCTGCCGGATTTCCAGACCTGCTATTTTGTGCTGCTGGCGGCGCTCATCCTCGTTTGGCTGGGCTGGCAGACCCACTGCACCGTGCGGGTCTTTGCCGCCGAGACCGCTTGTCTGCACCGCGCGGTGGATGCCATCGCTGCGCAGCAGCCCGAGCGCATTGACGCATACGGCGCGCGTCTGCGAGAGTTTTCCGCCACGCTGCATGCGATGCAGACGATGGGTCGAGAGCTGACCAACAGCCTGCAAAGCCAATGGCGGATGGAGCAGCAGCGCGCCGAGCAGATCGCCGCACTGACGCATGACTTGAAAACGCCGCTGTCCATCATTCAGGGCAACGCAGACCTGCTGGCCGAGGATGCTCTGTCCGCCGACCAGCAGACACAGGTCGAAGCCATCCTGCGCGGCACGGACCGTGCCCAGCAATATCTGGCCGCCCTGCGCACCGCCTGTGCACCGTCCGCCGCAGGGGAAACCTTTCCCAGTCACACCCTTGTCAGTGGGTTGGCGGAAACAGCCCGCGCCCTCTGCGCACCTGCCGGGGTGCAGCTTATACTGAACGAGCAGTGGCAGGGGACACTGTGCGCGGCGCAGTGCGACCTGCTCCGGGCTGCCGAAAACCTGCTGGACAACGCCGTGCGCTATACGCCCCGCGGCGGCACTGTCACACTGTTGGTTACAAAAGAAAAACAGGATTTCATCCTGCGTGTGACCGATACCGGCCCCGGCTTCACTGCCGAGGCCCTCGCCAGAGCGGGGGAGCTGCTTTATACAGAAGCCGCCCGCAGTGACACAGCCCACCAGGGCTTTGGGCTGTATTTTGCACGCAGGGTCGCGCTTTCACACAGTGGCACGCTGCGCCTGTCCAACACGCCCGGCGGCTGCGCGGAGCTGCGCCTGCCAATTTGTGAACAAATTGAAAAATGACAAAAGATTTACAATTTGCTATTGACATTTGGTGACAAAACAGTTACAATTTAGTTGCAAGCTAAATGAACCCCAAGTCAAATAGCTTTATCACATTTTCATGTGTTCTTCTCCTCCTTTCTTGTAAATCCCCGCCCATCCCTCAGGGCGGGGATTTATTTTTTGTAACCCGGCACAGCGGGCATTTTTCTTTACAATCCCTGGAAATCGTGCTAAAATAAAAGTCGTATGTCCTTACCGTTCTGTACCTGTACAGACTACTTATATATAAAGAAGCGTTCAGAGAAATAAGAGAGGGAAACACTGTAACATGGCACAATCTCGTTCCGGTAAAAAATCAACAAAGAATTCCTCCGGCAAAAAGAGCACCGCCTCCTCCCGCGGCGCAGGCCGCAGCAGCACCGGGCGCTCCGCATCCGCGCGCAGCAGTGCGGCCTCCCGCAGCCGTCAGCCGTCCCGCCGTGCCCAGCGCCGCGCCGAGACCCCGAACCTGGCCCGCAGCATCCTGCTGGTGGGGCTGGGTCTGCTTTGCGTTGCGCTCGTGCTTGTGCCCGGCCAGAATCTTTGGCGCACGCTGCGCAGCTGGTACTTTGGCGTTTTCGGTATCACGACCTATCTGGTCGGACCGTTCCTGCTGTACCTGGCCTACCTGCTGGCCACCGGCTACCGCGTTGCGCTGTTTGCGGGCAAGGTATCGCTGATGGGCGTGCTCTGCGCCAGCGTGCCGGTCATCTTCTCCAAGCTCAATATTGAGAACCTCAAGGTCGGGGAGATCGTCAAGATGCTCTTTACCCGCGGCGGCACCTACTTCTGGGAGGGCGGCGTCCTCGGTGCGCCCATCGGTGCCACGCTGCTGGCGCTATTCGGGCGTCCTGCCTCCAACATTATCATGCTGCTCATCTTCCTGCTAGGGCTGATGTTCTTCTTTGCCATCACCCCCGCGGACGTCGTTCTGTTTGTAGACGGCCAGTACAAGACCCTGCAGGCCAAGCGCGAGGAGCGCGCCGCAGCCGAGACCGCCTACGACACCCGCCTGTTTGACCAGGAGCCTGAGGAGGAAAGCGTCGAGAATCTGACCGGTGCGCTGCCGAACAGCAGCCGCCCGCACCATCCGGTTTACGACGTCATCGCGGACACGAGCCGTTTCCCGAAGCAGACCCCGCCCGCCCCGCAGCAACAGGCCGCCTACACGCCCCCCGTGGCACCTGCTGTGCCCGAGGCACCGTTTGCCGCCAAGCCCGCCGCCCAGACCCATGCGTCGTTTGACGTGGATCTTGGCCCCAGTGCAGGGGAAAACGCCCGTCAAAAGGCCGTCAGCGCTGACCCGCTGGAGCCGGTCAGCATCGGCCCGGGCGGCACGTTCGGCATGGATCCGCTGTCCAACCGGGCCAACAGCACACTGCGCCACACCCAGTCCCAGCCCCAGCCCGCTCCCGCACCGAAGGAGGATTTTGAGCTGCAATTGCAGCCTTCCTCAGAGCCTGCCGCGCCGGTGTACAGTACCCCGCTGACCCCGGTCACGCCCGCGCCCGCTGCACAGGCGTCCCCCGCGCCGCAGGACGAGCTGGATGCGCTCATCAACCGCGCCGTCAGCGGCCACGCGCCTTACTATACGCCGCAGGAGGTCAGTGCCGAGACGACGCTGGACCTGCCGCATCCTACCGAGTTTGAGACCCCGCTGACGCCTGTCCCGCAGGAGCCTAAATTTGACACGCCTCTCATTCCCGTGGAGGACGAGCCCGAGCCGATCCCTGTCGAGCTGCCGCAGCTGGATATGACAGGCCGTGTGCAGGGCGATACGATGGTCCTTTCTCCGGCTGATCTTGCTGCACAGATGGCCGCAGACGCTGCGCCGCTGGGTACGCCCGCCCCCGCAGCTGTGCCCGCCGCATCGGAGGCCCCCGCTGTTTCCGCACCGATCCCGACACTGGGCGGCAGCTTCAGTGATACCGGCAGTGCGGTCAGCGCTGCCTGGCAGTCCGGGCGCTCTGTCTCCGAAATGCTGGATGATATGCTGGCCGAGACACCCGCCGCCCCTGCCCAGCCTGTTGTCGAGGCTCCGGCCCCGGCAACCGATCCCTACACCGCCGCACCGGCTGCCGCCCCGCAGCCGTACCAGTCTGCCCCTGCCATGACCCGCCCTGCGGCGGAAACGACCCAGAGCAGCTTCACTGTGCCCCGGCAGGGGGAGGCTGCCCGCGTGCAGATCAGCACCGCTGTCGGCAACTCTGCCGGTGCGCCCATCCATACGCCGCCCTGTGCGGCCAAGGCCGACCCCAACGCCATGCGTCTGCCCACCTCGGAGGAGCAGCCGCCGGAGCCCTACTGCTATCCGTCGCTGAATCTCTTCAACGCCACGCGCCCCGACGACGAGGCCGGGGCCGCCCGCGAAATGAAGAAAAACGCGGACATTCTGGTCAACACGCTGGACAGCTTCGGCGTCAAGACGACGATGCTCGACATCTGCCGCGGCCCGTCCGTCACCCGGTATGAGCTGCAGCCCCAGGCCGGTATCAAAGTCAGCCGCATCACAAGCCTGGCCGACGACATCGCCCTGAACCTGGCCACCGCGGGTGTGCGCATTGAAGCGCCCATCCCCGGCAAGCCCGCCGTCGGCATCGAGGTCCCGAACAAGATCCGCTCCACCGTCAACATCCGCGCAGTCTTTGAATCCCAGAATTATATCAACATGCGCAGCCCGCTGACGATGGCCCTCGGCAAGGACATTGCCGGTACAGCGCAGGTCGCGGATCTCTGCAAGATGCCCCACCTGCTGATTGCCGGTTCCACCGGCAGCGGTAAATCCGTCTGCGTCAACTCCATTATCATCAGCTTCCTGTTCCGCTCCGGCCCTGAGGATGTCAAGCTCATTTTGATCGACCCGAAGGTCGTCGAGCTGGCCGAGTACAACGGCATTCCGCACCTGCTGATGCCCGTCGTCACCGAGCCGCGCAAGGCTGCCGGTGCGCTGGGTGCCAGCGTGGCCGAGATGGAGCGCCGCTACAAGCTCTTTGCCGAGAACAACGTCCGCGAGATCAAGGCCTACAACAAGCTGGCCGCCCAGACCGGCATGGAGCACCTGCCCTATATCGCCATCGTCATTGACGAGCTGGCCGACCTGATGATGGTCGCGGGCAAGGAGGTCGAGGACTATATCTGCCGCATCGCGCAGAAGGCCCGCGCCGCCGGCATCCACCTGATCGTTGCGACCCAGCGACCCAGCGTGGACGTCATCACCGGCCTTATCAAGGCCAACATTCCCAGCCGTATCGCCTTTGCCGTTTCCAGCCAGATCGACAGCCGCACCATTCTGGACAGCGGCGGTGCCGAAAAGCTGCTGGGCAACGGTGATATGCTCTTCCTGCCCGTCGGCGCGTCCAAGCCCGTGCGTGTGCAGGGCACCTTCGTGACCGATGAGGAGATCGGCGCGGTGCTGAGCTTTATCAAGTCCACCTCCACCGCCCAGTACGATGAAGAAATGATTGCCGAAATGGAGCGCCGCGCCGTTGCCGAAAAGGGCAGCAAGAAGAGCGGCGACGATGACGGAGACGGCGGCGGTGCACTGGATGCTATGTTTGAGCAGGCCGTTGAGTGCGTTATTGAGGCCGGACAGGCCAGCACCAGCCTTTTGCAGCGCCGCTGCAAGCTGGGCTACGCCCGCGCCGCCCGCATTATGGACCAGATGGAGCAGGAAAAGATCATCGGCCCCTATGAGGGTGCCAAGCCCCGCGCCGTGCTTGTGACTAAGGCCGAGTGGGAGGAGCGCAAGCTGAACGGCCAGTATGACGGGTAAGTGCTTTGCCCGCCTGGCCGCGGCGGTTGCCGTCTGCTTGTTGGTGCTTGCCGCGTTTGTCGTCCAGCTTTTGGGCGGCAGGGGCAGCGTTCCCGGCTGGCAACAGCTGCGCGCCGCGCTCGGCGTACCGCTCCAAACCGAGGAAAGCGCTCCGCAGACTGCGGACGGCAGTACCGTCGTGTATGTGCTGGATGTCGGGCAGGGCGATGCCGTGCTGCTTTGTCAGGACGGCGCGTACTGCCTGATCGACACCGGCCCCGTCGAGGCTGAGGACGCGCTGCTGTATGACCTGGACGTGCTGGGTGTGCCGTCGCTTGAGTATCTTGTGCTGACCCATCCCCACGCAGACCACACCGGCAACGCCCGCGCGGTGCTGCGCACCCTCCCGGTCAAGACCCTGCTGCTGCCGCTTTGGCAGCCCACGGCGGATGAGACCGCCGACTGGCCGCGCCATCTCGCGGAGCTGGCCGCCGACAGCGGAGCAGAAATTCTCACAGCAGAAGCCGGGGAGGAATACCCGCTTGGCAGCGGCAAGCTGCAAATTTTGCAGGGCGGCAGCGAGGATGCCGACAGCGTCAACGATGCCTCGCTCTGCACGCTGTTCACGGCGGGCGATTTCCGCTTTCTCGATACCGGCGACGCAGAGGCAGACGCCGAGCAGCGCCTGGTCGATACCTACGGCCCGACCCTGCATGCCACTCTTTTCAAGGCGGGGCATCACGGGTCCTACACCTCCAACAGCCTGACCTTTATGCAGGCAGTCCGGCCCGAGGCCGTGGCCGTCAGCTGCGGGCTGCACAACGATTACGGCCATCCGCACCGCGCTGCCCTGCAAAATTACGCAGAGGTCGGTGCCGAGGTATGGCGCACTGACCTGGAGGGCAGCCTCACCTTCATCTGGCAGAACAACACCCTCAACGTGGAAACTTCCGCGGACTCCGCCGATTTTGCGGCGTAAAATAAGGAGTAGAAAATGACGATTACGGAACAGTTCAAAGCCAAGCGCTGCGTTTTCTCTATCGAATGCTTCCCGCCGAAACAGACAACCCAGATGGATAAGCTCAAGGACACCCTGCGGCAGATGCAGGCCATGGACCCCGGCTTCATCAGCGTCACCTTCGGTGCGGGCGGCTCTGCGGGCGGCGTCTCCACCGCGGAGGTGGCCGACTACATTCAGAACGAGCTGCATGTCCCCACGCTGGCGCACCTGATCTGCATGGGCAACGACGAGACCCGTGCAGCGGAGATTTTGGATCAGCTGGAATCTGTCGGCGTCCGGGATGTGCTGGCCCTGCGCGGGGACCGCAGCCCGTCCCGCCCGGAGAGCCCCGACTTCAAACACGCCAGCGACCTGACGTCCTTTATCAAATGGAAGAAGCCGGAATTTTCCGTTCACGGTGCCTGCTACCCGGAGGGCCACCCCGAGGCCGACAGCCTGCTGCATGACGTTGAGAACCTGCGCATCAAGCAGGCCGCCGGTGCCGAGCACCTGCTGACCCAGCTTTTCTTTGACAACATGCACTTTTACCGCTTTATGAATCTGGCACGCCGCGCAGGCATCACGCTGCCGGTCTCTGCGGGTGTCATGCCCATCGTCAAGCGCAGCCAGATCGAACGCACCGTTTCGCTTTCTTCGGCCAGCCTGCCGTCCGAGTTCACCCGCATGATCTCCCGCTATCAGGACGACCCGGCCAGCCTGTACGACGCCGGTATCGACTACGCCGTCAGGCAGCTGCGCGACCTCATTGAGGGCGGCGCAGACGGCATCCACCTGTACGCAATGAATGACGCCGCCGTGGCCGCGAAGGTCTACGACGGCATCAGGGATCTGCTGTAATGGAGCGCCGCAAGCCCGCCGCCATTGACCGCACCACGGCGCTGCGCTACATGGGCGCGTCCGGCTGGACGCCCGATGCCGCCACCGCGGCCCTGCTGGACAAGGCCGAGCAGACCGTGCTGACCGCTGCTGCGCCGCGTGCGGTGTACCGCCGTCTGCCGCGTACCGCCCTGCCGCTGGAAAACTGCGGCAGCGACCTGACGCGCCATCTGCAGGGCTGCGACGAGGTCCTTCTGCTGGCAGCGACTCTCGGGGCCGAGGTGGATAAGCTTTTACGCCGCATGGAACTGACTGACATTGCCCTGGCCGCCGCGGCAGACGCGCTGGCCTCGGTGCTTTTGGAACAGGTCTGTGACGAGCTGGAGAACGAAATACGCGCTCAAATCGAGGCGCAGGGCGTCTTTATGACCGGGCGCTACGCGCCGGGCTACGGTGACTGCCCGCTGGAGCTCAACGACGCGCTCTGCCTTGCGGCGGACACGGTGCGCGGCTGCGGCCTGGCCGTGACGCCCCAGCACCTTTTGACCCCCCGCAAGAGTACCACCGCCATTTTAGGCATTGCCGACCATCCCGTGACCGGCACCCTCGCAGGCTGTGCGACCTGCCATTTAAAGGAGACCTGCTCGTTCCGCAAGCGCGGCACGACCTGTTTCACACAAGACTGATAGGGGAGAAGCGTATGCAGATTCGTGAAGTTTTTGACCGCAAGCGGTTTGTTTTTCTGGACGGCGGCATGGGCACCCAGCTGCAGGCGCGCGGTCTGCAGCCCGGGCAGAAGCCCGAGCTCGCCGCGCTGGAAATGCCGGAGGTTTTAACGGCCATCCACACTGACTACGCCAACGCGGGCGCGGATATTCTGCTGGCAAATACCTTTGGTGCCAACGCAAAGAAGCTGACCGGCTGCGGCCACACGGTGGAGGAGGTCGTTTCCGCTTCCATCGCCTGTGCGCGCAAGGCCGCCGATACCACCGGCGCGTGTGTGGCGCTTGACATCGGCCCTCTGGGTGAGCTGCTCGTCCCCGCGGGCACGCTGGCGTTTGAGGATGCCTACAATGAGTTTGCACAGGTCATACGCGCCGGTGCGGCGGCAGGGGCTGACCTCGTCTTTTTGGAGACGATGACCGATCTGTATGAGCTGAAAGCCGCCATCCTCGCCGCCAGGGAAAACTGCGATCTGCCTGTTTTTACCTCAATGAGCTTTGAGAGCCGCGGGCGCACCTTCACGGGCTGCACCGTCGAAAGCTACGCCGTCACGGCAGCGGGTCTCGGCGCGGACGCCGTGGGCATCAACTGCTCGCTCGGCCCCAAGGAGATTCTGCCCTTCGCGCAGCGCCTCTGCCGCAGCGTGCCCGCGGGTGTTCCGGTCTTTGTCAAGCCGAACGCCGGTCTGCCGAACCCCGACGGCAGCTACAATCTCGACCCGGATGAATTTGCCGCCGAGATGAAGGAGTACGCCGCCATCGGCGTTTCGATGGTCGGCGGCTGCTGCGGCACGACGCCCGCGTTTATTGCCAGGCTGCATGAGACCTTCAGCCCGCTGACCCCGGCTGACAAGATCCCCATCCGCCGCAGCTGCCTGTGCACGCCGGTCCGCTTTGTGGAGGTCGACGGCATCACTGTGGTGGGGGAGCGCATCAATCCTACCGGCAAAAAACGGCTGCAGCAGGCCCTGCGGGACGGCGACAGCGCCTACCCCTGCACTCAGGCTGTGGCCCAGGCCGAGGCCGGTGCGCAGGTGCTCGACGTCAACGCGGGCCTGCCCGGCATCGACGAGGCCGCCACGCTGGAGCAGCTTGTCAAGGATTTGCAGGCCGTCACCGACCTGCCGCTGCAGCTCGACTCCTCGAATCCCGAGGCCCTGTCCCGTGCGCTGCGCATCTACAACGGCAAGCCCATCGTCAACTCGGTCAACGGTGAGCCGGAGACGTTGGAAAAGATTCTGCCGCTCTGCAAAAAGTACGGCGCCGCCGTCGTCGGCCTGGCGCTGGACAAGGGCGGTATCCCGCCGACAGCCGATGGCCGCTTTGCGATTGCTCAACGCATTGTCGCCGCTGCCAACGCCGCCGGTATCCCGAATGAGGACATCTACATTGACTGCCTGACGCTGACCGCCAGCGCCCAGCAGGAGGGTGCCGTCCAGACGCTGGAGGCTCTGTCCCGCTGCAAGCGTGAGCTGGGCGTGCGCACTGTGCTGGGCGTGTCGAACATCAGCTTCGGCCTGCCGTGCCGCGGCTACCTGAACACAACGTTTTTGACGATGGCCATGTCTGCCGGGCTCGACCTTGCCATCATGAATCCCAACACACCGGAAATGATGGCTGCCGTGCGCGCCTACCGCGTGCTGACCTCGCAGGATTTACAGAGCACCGACTACGTTGCCGCCTATGCCGATGTGCAGATCCAGACGACGCAGACGAGCAAGTCCGCCGCCACCGTGGCCGAGGTCGGCGCCGCCGCACCGGGCGGGGACGCCCTGTTTGAGGCTGTGCGCCGCGGCCTGAAGGCCGAGGCCCGCGCCGCCGCGGACGCCGCGCTGACAATGCGCGAACCGCTGGACGTAGTGAATGTCTCGCTGATCCCCGCACTGGACGCCGTGGGCGACGGTTTTGAGAAAGGCACGGTATTCCTGCCGCAGCTTTTGCAGGCCGCCACCGCCGCGCAGGCTGCGTTCGAGGCCATCAAGGCCAAAATTGCCGCCTCCGGCCAGGCGCAGGGCAGCAAGGGCAAGATCGTCATTGCCACAGTCAAGGGCGACGTGCATGACATCGGCAAGAACATTGTCCGTGTCATCCTCGAAAACTACGGCTATGACGTGCTCGACCTCGGGCGCGACGTTGACCCCGAGCGTGTCGTAGAGGCCGTGCGCCAGACCGGTGCAAAGCTCGTCGGCCTGTCGGCCCTGATGACGACCACCGTCCCCAATATGCAGGCCACGATCGAGGCCCTGCATGCCGCGCACCTTGACTGCAAGGTCATGGTCGGCGGCGCGGTACTGACGCCCGACTACGCCCGGGACATCGGTGCCGACTACTACTGCAAGGATGCCAAGGCCAGCGCTGATTTGGCCAAGCAGCTTTTAGGCTGATTGTATAGAGCCGCGTTTCACGAAGAAGCGCGGCTTTTTACACGATTGTAAAATCTTACCTTTGTCAGCAAATCACCATTGCAGGGAAGTTCCAATTGATGTATAATAGTTGTGTTTACTGTTTTTGGACATTTTCCTTTATTTGTCTGTTTTAGGAGCGTATCTTTTGAAGCACATAGCCAAAATCGCAGCGTTCACCGCGATTTTTCTGATTATAAATCTGATTTTCTGCGGCTTTATGCCGCCCGATAACGGTTCCAGCCTTGACATGTGGCGCAGCTACCACCAAAAGCAGTCCATTGACATTGCCGTCATTGGCTCTTCGCTGGCATCCTGCGCCTTGCCCGAAGAAGAACTCGCCGCCGCAACAGGGGAGACCGTTGCACTGATGGCAACAAACGCCCAAAGCTTGGATATGTCGCAGATTGCGCTGGAGACCCTGCTTCGGGAGCATTCTCCCCGGTATGTGATCCTTGTCATGGATCTGACCAACATGACAGGCAAACCCTATGCCAAAGCCCAAAAGGCTTTTTTATATGCAGAGCTGCAGACGGATTCCTGGAAGGATAAGCCCGCTGACCTGCTGCGCTACATGACCAGCCGTGATAACTTTACCGGTGCAGATTCCCTGAATGCGCTTTTTCCCTGGCAGAGCGGCAGCTGGCCCACCGACTGGCCCGCTACGATCCAACAGAAATGGAATGCCGTACTGAATCATCTGCCGCACCGGCGCGGTGCGGCCCATGCCCAGCCGGAGGATACCGCGGTCATCAACTTTGACACTGTCGGCACGGAGAACACCTGGAGCCAGAACGCCCACGACTTTAGCGCGCAGCACATTGAGGAGCTGACCTCCATGCTGCAGCTCTGTCAGGAGAGCGGCACGCGCCTTTTGCTCATCAGTGCGCCCAAGACCACGCTGGATGTCGTGAGCTACGAGACGTATTTTGACGACTACGCCTACTTCAAGCAGCTGGCAGCACAGTATGGGGCTTCCTATTATGACTTTAACCTTGCAAAGCCGGAGCTGTTTGAGAACAAAGAGCCTGACTATCACAAGGATTTCACCCACATGAATGCTGCCGGCGGGCATGCGTTCAGCCTGAGCATGGCAAAATTTCTTGCCATGCTGGACGCCGGGCAGGATGTGGAATCGTTGTTCGAGACGCCGTCAGAATATCTGGCCGCCGTAAACTATATCACCAACGTCTACCTGACGCCGGAGGTTCACCCGGACAAGATTTTGCTGCTGGCCGGTTCCTACCACGGTCCGTCCGTACAGGCTGAATACGAGTTCTGGGTCAAAGCGCCGGGGGAGAGCGAATACAGCCGGGTTTCCGCGTATTCTACCCGCTCCTGGACCGAGTACGCAGCGGCGGAGCACGGCACCTACCAGTTCCGCGTGAATGCCCGTATTGTTGGTTCTTCTGCCGATTTTGAGCGATATTATGAATGTTCTGTCGATTTTTGATTTTGTGGATGGTGTAGTGTGGAAATCTATTCCCTGAGTTTCTTCCTGCTGGTCAGCGTCGGACTCATTTTATATTATACTGTTTTCAGCCGCTGCCAATGGATCTGCCTGCTGGGGTTGAGCCTGCTGTTTTTTACCGCCAGCGGCTGGAAAGGCCTTGTTTTTCTGCTTTTCACTGCGTTGACGATCTGGCTCGGCGCCTTGCAGCTGGCAAAGCTGGATGCCGATTCCGCCGCGCGGCGAAAGGCTCCGGGCATAACCAAGGACGAAAAAAAGGCCATCAAAGCACAGGCGGTGCGCCGCAAAAAATGTCTTGTTGCTGCTGTGCTGACTGCCAACTTTCTTGTGCTTGGCTACTTCAAATACTGGTCCTATTTTGCGGAGCTGCTCTCCGGTGCATTTTCGGCCACAGCGCCGTCCTCACTGGGGCTGGTCATGCCGCTTGGCATCAGCTTTTACACGTTTCAGGCCGTCGGTTATCTGATTGACTGCTACCGTGGTCGGCACCCGGCAGAGAAAAACTACGTCCGCTTTCTGCTTTTCATCAGCTTTTTTCCGCAGCTGATTCAGGGCCCCATCAACCGCTACGGAGAGATGGCCCCGCAGCTCACCGCCCGTCACATCTGGAACTGGGAGCGTACCAAGCGTGCACTGTTCCTGTTTCTGTTCGGCGCAATGAAGAAATATGCCATCGCAAACCTGACCGCCCCGACGATTGCCGCCATCCTCGACGGCAATGACCCCAAGCTGGCCGGTTCTATGGCACTGCTGGCCATTTTGCTGTACTCGCTGCAGCAGTATGCAGATTTTTCCGGCGGCATTGATATGGTATTGGGTGTTGCGCAGCTGTACGGCATTGAGATGATGCCCAACTTCCGGCAGCCGTATTTTTCTACCTCGCTGGGGGATTTCTGGCGGCGCTGGCATATTTCGCTGGGTGCGTGGATGCGTGATTACCTGTTCTATCCCTTTGCACTGACCAAGCCGATGCAGCGCTTCGGCAAGTGGGCCACATCGCATTGGGGCAAGCATTTTGGCCGTGTGCTGCCTGCTGCAGTCGCCAACCTGCTTGTGTTTGCTGTGGTCGGCATCTGGCACGGCCCGCAGGCGCACTACCTTGCCTGGGGTCTGTATAACGGTCTTGTCATTGCGCTGGCTGACCTGCTGGAGCCCGCTTTCAAAAAGCTCAACACAGCGTTGCACATTCCTACCGAAAGCCGCGGCTGGCACGTTTTTCGCATCTTGCGGACCTTTATCATCGTCAACATCGGCTGGTACTTTGACCGCAATGAGTTTGTGCAGGGGTGCATCTACCTGCGCAACACCTTTACAGATTTCAATTTTTCCGCATTGGTCGCGAATGCACCCGGCGCTTTCAAGGCAGTCTCCGGCCCGGCCTGGGGGCTTGTCATCATCAGTACCCTTCTGGTCTTTGCCCATAGTGTGCTGAAGGAACAAGGCCGCGACCCTTACGCAGAGGTACAGCGGCTGCCGCTTGCGCTGCGCTGGGTTTTATACTATCTTGTTATTTTCATGGTACTCCTCAGCTTTATCTGCATCAATGAAACCGTTGGTTTCCTCTATGCCAACTTCTAAGAAAAGAGCTTTCTATGCAAACAAACATTCTGGACTGGCTTGAAGCCACGTCCGCCCGCTGCCCGGATGCCCCCGCTGTGGGGGATGACCAGACAGACTGTACCTGGGCACAGCTGGCCGACACGGCCCGCCGTGCCGGCAGCTTTCTGGCATCCCGCACGATGCCGCGCCGCCCGGTGGCATTTTACCTAGAAAAATCCGTTTCCGCCTTTGCTGCCATGCTTGGCACAGTCTACGCGGGCTGCTGCTACTCAGTGCTTGACACCCGCCAGCCCGCTGCCCGAACTTTGCAGGTATTGGATACTTTGACCCCTGCATTTCTTGTTACGGACGAGGCCCACGCTGCCGCAGCCGCCGCGCTGGGGTACAGCGGGCAAATCATCCGGCTTGACGATCTGCTGGCCGCGCCTGCGGACGCTGCCCTGCTGGCCGCCCGCCGCCGTCAGGCTGTGGACGTTGACCCTCTGTATATCAACTTCACAAGCGGAAGCACCGGTGTGCCAAAAGGCGTCACCGTCAGCCACCGCTCGGTGCTGGATTTTATCCCGCAGTTTGCCGAAATATTCGGCATCACACAAAATGATATTCTGGGCAATCAGGCTCCCTTTGACTTTGACGTTTCGGTCAAAGACCTGTACACGGCACTCTACACGGGGGCTAAGGTGCAGATCATCCCGCGCGCTTATTTCAGTCAGCCCACAAAACTCATGGACTATCTGGCAGACCATGAGGTCACCATACTTGTCTGGGCCGTCAGTGCCATGTGCTTTGTCTCCATCATGAACGGTTTCAGCTACCGTATACCTTCCCACGTGCGGCAGGTATTGTTCAGCGGCGAAGTCATGCCCATCAAGCACCTGATGAAGTGGAAGTCCGCTCTGCCGCACGCCCGGTTCGTGAACCTCTACGGCCCGACAGAAATCACCTGCAACTGCACCTACGCCATTTTGCCGGACCGCGATTTTGCCCCGGATGAGGCGCTGCCCATCGGACGCGCGTTTCCCAACGAGAAGGTCTTTCTGCTGGACGAGAACGACGCCCTTGTCACCGTGCCCGGGCAGGCAGGGGAGATCTGCGTTTCCGGTACGGCGCTTGCCCTCGGCTATTATGCTGACCCTGTGCGCACAGCGCAGGCCTTTACCCAGAATCCGCTGAACACCAACTGGTATGAGCGTATTTACCGCACCGGTGATCTGGCCCGCTACGACGAAAGCGGCAGCCTGTATTATATTGGCCGCCGGGATTTCCAGATCAAGCACATGGGACACCGCGTAGAGCTTGGCGAAATTGAAGCTGCCGCTATGCGCTGCGACGCTGTGACCCGTGCCTGCTGCACGTTTGATGCCGAACGCCAGCGGCTCCACCTGTTTTACACGGGCAGCTGTGAGAAAGCCGCCCTGCTGGCTGCGCTGAAAGAAAGTCTGCCGCCTTTTATGCAGCCGAATACTGCTGTGCAGCTGGACGAGATGCCGCTGAATAAAAACGGCAAAATTGACCGCACGGCACTGGCTGCCCTGACGAAAAAAGGAGCCCATAAATGACCGACGCTTCTTTACAAAAAATTGCTGCCACCTACGGCACACCGACGTTTGTCTTTGACACTGACGCTTTGCAGGCCCGCGTGCGCGCTATTCAGGCAATCTGGGGCAGGGAAATCGACCTTTGCTATTCCATCAAAGCCAACCCATTTCTGCTGCCTGCCATGATGCAGGTCACTGCGCGGCTGGAAGTATGCAGTCCCGGAGAGCTTTCGCTCTGCGAGAGCCTGCATGCTGCGGATGCACGTGTTATCTATTCGGGTGTTAATAAGACGCCCGTGGATATTGCCCGCGCCGTGGCTGACGGCGTCGGCACCTGCACAGCGGAATCTCTGCTGCAGGTCCGCTATCTGCAGGATGCTGCACGCAAGGCCGCCAAACGGTTGCCTGTGCTGCTGCGGCTGAACGCGGGCAGTCAGTTTGGCATGTCAAAGGAGGATCTTTTCACCGCATTGGCGCATCGCAGGGAAACACCTGATCTGGAGTTTATCGGCATTCACTACTTTGTCGGGACCCAGCGCAAAAAGCTGGTCAATCAGCAAAAAGAGCTGGCCATGCTGCGGGAACTGTACGCTGAAATTGAGCAGACCTTCGGCCTGCGTCTGCCGGAACTGGAATACGGCCCAGGGCTGGCGGTGCCGTATTTTGACGGCGACGATTTTACCGACACACTGTCCCCGGCCAAAGACCTTGCGCCAGCACTGCGCGAAGTCAGCAACTGGGGCCATCTGACCGTTGAGATGGGCCGCTTTTACACCGCCGAATGCGGTTATTACCTGACCACCGCCATGGACTGCAAGGACCACGGCGGGCAGCACTACTGCATTGTGGACGGTGGAATGAACCACCTGAATTATCTTGGCCAGATCATGGGTATGAAACGCCCGCATCTGCGCCATTTTGCTGCCCGAGCAGCTTCCGTACAGGACTGGACACTTTGCGGCAGCCTTTGTACCACGAACGATGTTCTTGTGCGCAGTATGCCGCTGGCCGGACTATGCCCCGGCGACCTGCTTGTTTTTGAAAACACCGGTGCCTACTCTGTTACGGAAGGACTTGGTCTGTTTTTGAGCCGCGACCTGCCGCAGGTCATTCTGTGGCAGAACGGCACGCCGCACCCGGTACGCAGCGAAACGCCGACCTATCCCATCAATACACCCGCTGTGTAAGATAATTTGAAAAGGAGAAATACCAATGGAACGTTTACTGGAAATTTTAAGCGAAATCAAAGAGGACGTGGACTTTTCCACCTGTACAACGCTGATCGATGACGGCATCCTGGACTCTTTCGACATTCTGCAGATTATCTCGGCCCTGAATGAGGAATACGACATTTCGATCCCCGCATCCGAAATCATGCCGCAGAACTTCAACAGCGCCGAGGCCCTTTACAAGATGGTCCAGCGCCTGCAGGAAGATTGATGTCCGAGATGCCCGAAATATAAGATAACGCTTGCATTTATTCCAAACTTATTGTATAATACTAAAAGCGGACAGGGCTGAATTGCGCTGTTTCGCGTACAGATGCAGGTCCCGCGCGTGGGCAGCCTGTGAACCATGTCAGGCGGGGAACCGAGCAGCATTAAGCGGCGCTTGCCTAGTGCCGCGGTCAAGCCTGCATCTGTACGCAAAGCAGCGCAGCCGCGTGCTCTGCCCGCTGTTTTTTGTAGCTTTGCAGGAGGTGAGCCGATGTACCGTGCCCTGTATCGAAAATGGCGTCCCCAGCGCTTTGCGGACGTGGTTGGCCAGACGGCCATCGTCACGGCCCTGCAGAACCAGATTTCTGCCGGGCGCATCGGCCATGCGTATCTGTTCACCGGCACCCGCGGCACCGGCAAGACGACCTGCGCCAAGATCTTTGCCAAGGCGGTCAACTGTCTGGACACCTCCAGCCCTGACCCCTGCGGCGAGTGTGAAATTTGTAAGGGCATTGACTCCGGCTCCGTCATGGACATCATCGAGATGGATGCCGCGTCGAACAACGGCGTTGACGACATCCGCGACCTGCGCGACGAGGTAGCCTATCTGCCGTCAGTCTGCAAGTACAAGGTCTACATCATCGACGAGGTGCACATGCTCTCCACCGCGGCGTTCAACGCGCTGCTCAAAACGATGGAGGAGCCGCCCGAGCACGTCATCTTTATCTTAGCCACCACCGAGGTGCAGAAGGTTCCCGTCACGATTTTGAGCCGCTGTCAGCGGTATGACTTCACCCGCATCACGGCGGATGACATTGCCGGGCGGCTGCTCTACGTGGCCGGGCAGGAGAAGATCGAGCTGGACGAGAACGCCGCACAGTTGATTGGCCGTCTGGCCGACGGTGCCATGCGTGACGCGCTGTCCATTCTGGACACCTGCGCCGGTGTCGACAACCACGTGGACGAGACGCTCGTCCGCCGTATGGCCGGTGTCACGGACAGGGGCTACCTGTTTGAGATCAGCGACGCCATCGCGGCAGGGGACTCCGTCACTGCACTGGAAAAAATCGCCGAGCTGCGCCAGCAGAGCGTCGATATGCGCCGCCTCTGCATGGAGCTGGCCGGGCATTACCGCAATCTGATGCTCTGCGCGCTGCCGGGCGGCACGTCACTTCTGACCGGCATCTCGCCGGAGGAGGAGGCCGCCTACACCCAGCGCAGGGACTTCCCGCAGCGGGAGGCCATCCGTGCGGTCAATGCGTTCGGCTCGGCGCTTGAGAAAATGAGCCGCGGCACTGACCAGCGCATTGAGCTGGAGTTGGCGATTTTCTCGCTGACTCAGCCCGAGACTGCCGCTGCACCTGTTATCATCCAGCAGCCCGCCCCGGCAGCACCCGCCGCGCCCCAGGCGTTCGCCAGCGCGCCGCGCGCCTACACAGCAGCGCCGCCGGTACAGGCTGCGCCCTCTGTAGTGCCGCCCGTGGTACAGCCGCAGAGCGTTCCCGCCGCTGCACCGGATGATGTACCGCCGCCTATTGACGATGACCCGCCGTTCCTGCAGCCGGAGCTGAAGCCCGCCCCGCAGCAAACTCCCGCGCCGGTACCGCCAGTACACGCTGCCCCGGCCCCGCGTAAGGCCGAGCCGCCGCGGCAGGCAGGCCCGCTGGAGCCGTTCGCCTTCTGGCCCGCCGTGCTGGCCGATTTGGAGGAGAATGATGCAATGCTCATCTCCTTTTTGCGCGGCACCCGGGCCTACTGTGACGGCAAGCGCGTGCTGTTTGAGTGCAGCGACGCCTTCCGCGATTATATCCGCAATAACCGGGAGGTCAGCAAGCGTCTTAAGGAAACTATCTACCGTGTATCGCGCACCAAGTACAGTATCGGCCCCTATGAGGAGCCAAAGACCGACGACAACACCGCTGCCGTCAGCCTGGATGAGACCCTGCACACGATGCAGGCGCTTGGTGTCGATTTAAAAATCGTTGATAAATAATTATTTTTGGAGGATACAACCATGAAAGCAAGACTGCCCAAGGGCTATGGCCGACCCGATCCCAACGCCATGATGCGTCAGGTCCAGAAGATGCAGGACGACATCCGCGCCAAGCAGGAGGAGCTCGAAGCCAAGGAGTACACCGGCACCGCCAGCGGTGAGATGGTCACTGTCACGATGAACGGCAAGCACGAGATCACCGCCGTCAAGATCAAGCCCGAGGCCGTCGACCCCGATGATATTGAAATGCTTGAAGATCTGATTGCCGCCGCAGTCAACAGCGCCTCCGCTGCCGTTGACAAGGACTCCGAGGAGGAGATGTCCAAGATGACCGGTGGTCTGAACATCCCCGGTCTGGGCTAAGAGGCTGCCTATGTTCAACAACAATGTTGAGCCGCTGGAAAATCTGATCGACCAGTTTGCCCAGTTTCCCGGCATTGGCCGCAAAAGTGCGGTGCGTATGGCCTATCAGGTCATGTCGATGCCGCCCAAGCAGGCCATGGAGCTGGCCAAGGCGATTGAGCACGCCAAAAGTGACCTGCACCGCTGCCGCATCTGCCAGGACTACACCACCGGCGATGTCTGCAAGATCTGCGCCTCCCAGAAGCGGGACCGCAGCATCATCTGCGTGGTCGAGGGCCCGCGCGACATCAAATCGATTGAGCGCACCCACGAGTACAACGGCCTGTACCATGTGCTGCACGGCCTGATTTCGCCGATGGATGGCATCGGTGCAGATCAGCTCTGCATCAAGGAGCTGCTGGCCCGTCTGAATGACACCGTCAAGGAGGTCATCATGGCCACCAGCCCGACGGTGGAGGGCGAGGCCACGGCGATGTATATCGCCAAGCTCATCAAACCTCTGGGCATCAAAACGACCCGCCTGGCCTATGGCCTGCCCGTCGGCTCGAGTCTGGAATACGCCGATGAGACGACGCTGTACCGTGCCATGGCCGGACGCGGCGAGATGTAAAAAAATTCCTGTACCGCTTTTGCCGGTACAGGTTTTTTTATTGCAGCTTTATTTCAGTAGACCGTAATCCCGCAGACAGTGCTGCACACCCGTCAGGGTATCGTCAAAGCCGACGCCCGCTGCCGCACGGAACCTGCCGCCGTCCATCAGCAGGCTGCGCGGCCAGTCTGCCGCCTCTACGACGGGGTGGATGTCCAGCAGCGCACAGGCGCGCCGGGCCGTCGTGACCATGTCGCGGTCGTTCTCGCTGCCAAAGTTGTACACACCGCCCGGCAGTTCCATGGCCTGGGTCAGCCGCTCCACGGCCTCCCGCACATAGGTGATGCCGCGGTAGTCCCGCGCCGAAAACCGCAGCGTCTCCTGCCGCATAGCGGCGGTCAGCAGGTTCAGCAGGAAGTTACCGCGGATTGGCAGGCCGTACCCGGGCAGGTCGTACATCCAGGCCGCCCGCAGCAGCACGGCATCGGGCAAAATATCCAGCACGCGCTGCTCCATCTCCTGCTTGTGGCGGCCATAGACGTTGGCGGGGGAGAGCGGTGTATCCTCGTCAAACGGCCCGTGCTCAGTAAGGCCCGTGTAGACCTGGTCAGAGCTGAACGCAACCAGCTTTGCGCCGCTTTTTTGCGCTGCAGCCGCCATCCAGCACGGCAGCAGAACGTTGGCGCGGTAGGACTCGTCCGGGTGCTTTTCGCTGTAGCCCGTGTCGGAGAGCGCCGCCGTGTGTACGATCACGTCCGGCTGCTCGCGCCGCACCCAGTCGGCCACGGTCTGCTCATCCGCTGCGGCCAGCATTCCTTTGGGGAAGGCGCACAGCTCGTACCGTCCCGCCAGTTGGGTCATGATGCGTGCCCCCACAAAGCCGCCTGCGCCGGAGACCAATAGCTTTTTCATGTCTTTTCCCTCGCAATACGATTTTTGTCTTTATTGTACCGTTTTTGCGCAGCTGTTGCAAGCGGCTTGACAAATTCCGCGCTGGTTTGTATAATAGAGACACCTAAAATAAGGTGTGGATTTTTACAGTTCTGATACTACTTTTCGCCACACAGCGCTTTCTTTCCGGGAAAGCGTTGTGTGGTTTTTGTTGTGTCAAAAGGAGGAACCCATGAACGATACCTTCATGAAAGAAAAGCCGATTTTTCCGCTGCTGACCTCAATGGCCCTGCCTATGGTCGTCTCGATGCTGGTCAATGCACTGTACAACATCGTGGACAGCCTCTTTGTCGCCCGCATCAGTGAGGAAGCCATGACTGCGCTGTCCCTCGTCTACCCGGTGCAGAACCTCATCAACGCGATTGCCATCGGCTTCAGCATCGGCATTGCCGCGCTGATCTCACTGCATCTCGGGGCAGGCAACAAAGAAAAGGCTGACATGGCCGCCACCCACGGCATGGTGCTTTCGCTGATCCACGGCGTCGTGATTTCCATCGTCTGCACCGCCATCATGCCGCGGTTCCTGCGCTCCTTCACCAGCGACGAGACCGTCATTGCCATGGGCGTGACCTACTCCCGCGTTGCCTTTATGTTTGCCGTCGTCATCATGGCCGCCATGGCGTTTGAGAAGATCTTTCAGGCGGTGGGCCGGATGAACATTACGATGATCGGCCTGATGGGCGGCTCGGTCTGCAACATCATTCTGGACCCGCTGTTGATTTTCGGCATCGGCCCGTTCCCCAAAATGGGCATTGCCGGTGCGGCGCTGGCTACCGGCATCGGCCAGATGGTCCCCGTCATCTTCTATCTGATCGTCTACTTCGTCAGCCCTATCCCGGTCAGGCTGCGCTCCGGCTGCCTGAAGCCGGACGCCAAAATGGCCCTGCAGCTCTATTCCATCGGCGTACCGGCCATCCTGAATCTGGCGCTGCCCTCGGTGCTCATCACCTTCCTGAACTCGCTGCTGGCCGTCTACTCTCAAAGCTATGTCGTCGTGCTGGGTATCTACTATAAATTACAGACCTTCCTGTACCTGCCCGCCAACGGCATTGTGCAGGGTCTGCGCCCCATCATCGGCTACAACTACGGCGCGGGGGAGTATGACCGCGTCAAAAAGCTCTACCGCACGTCCATGGGCATGTGCGCCGCCATCATGGCCGCGGGCACGGTGCTCTGTCTGGCGCTGTCCGGTCAGCTGATCGGGCTTTTCAGCTCGAACGCCGAGACCATCGCCATCGGCACGTCGGCCCTGCGCATCATCTGCGTCGGCTTCATCGTCTCGACGATTTCCGTCGTCGCCTCCGGCTCGCTGGAGGGTCTCGGCATGGGCGTGCAGTCACTGGTCATCTCGCTGTGCCGTTACATCGTTGTCATCATGCCGCTGGCCTGGCTGTTCTGCCGCCTGCTGGGTGCCGACGGCATCTGGAACGCCTTCTGGGTGACCGAGGTCATCACGGCGGACATTTCACTGGTCGTATACCACAAGAGCGTGAAGCTGAAATAAACCAACAGGAGCCTGACCACAGCCGGTCAGGCTCCTGTTTTATATAAGTAAGAGGCTTCCCCCAAGGGGGAAGCTGTCGCCGAAGGCGACTGATGAGGGGGAGAGCCCTGCCACGGCCTCCCATTCACGGGCAGCCACGGACGCTTCGCCCCTCATCCGGCCCTTCGGGCCACCTTTCCCCAAAGAGGAAGGTTTTTCGTTACGCCTGCTCCTGCACGTACCGAATAAACGCATCGCGCTCCGCGGTGGTGCGCACAACGGCCGTGTACATCCAATCGCCCATGTCCAGGCGCAGCGCCTGGGGAATGCGCTCACACATCCGCATACGGGAGCCGTACTTGGCCATGATCTGCGCATGGGTGTGCTTGTACTCATGGCAGTCACGGCGGCCTGCGTAGACGCAGAAATACTTCGGGCCGTCCAGTTCGGCGTTGCGTACCTCGTCGTAGCAGACCATGTCCGCCCAGATCTGGTAGCAGTCCACCGAGTTCGCATAGTTGATCATATCGGGCGTGTAGCCGCCTGCAGGGCGCATGTTGACCTCCAGCGCGACGTAGTCGCCCTTTTTGCCAAGACCCGGCTTGTCCTCATTCAACCGGAAGAACTCGCAGTGGAAGAAGCGGCTCTTTGCGCCGAACGCCTTGATGGTGCGGAAGCCCACATCCTTCAGCGCAGCGGGCACGGACTTCTGCGTCCAGTAGGAGAGGTCGCCTTTCTGACTGACGATGTCCAGCATCGGGGTGGGGAACACGTTGGAGGTGTAGAACAGCGGCACGCAATGGCTGTCGGCCACACCGTCAAAGCTGACGATGGTGCCGTTGATGTACTCCTCCATAATGTACCGGACGTTATGCGGCTCGGCATAGAATTCTTTCAGCTCAGTGAAATTGCGCAGCTTGTAGGTTGCCTCGGCGCCGCAGCCGTTGTCCGGCTTAACGATGACCGGATAGCCGACCTCCTTGATAAAGGCGCGGGCCTCGGCCAGTGTGCTGACAATATGGTGGCGCGCCACCGGTACACCCGCGGCGATGTAGCTTTCCTTCATTTTGCTCTTGTACTTGATGCGCTCGATGAAGTCATTCTTTGCACCGGTATTGATGTTGAAATCCGTGCGCAGCTGGGCGTCCATCTCCAGCCAATACTCGTTGTTGGACTCGATCCAGTCGATCTTGCCATAGTGGAAGGTAAAGTACGCGACAGCGCGGAGCATCTCGTCGTAATTGCCAAGATCATTCACGCGGTAATACTCAGTCAGGCACTGCTTTAATTCCCAGGGAATCTCGTCAAACGGAGCATCACCGATGCCCAGCACATTGACGCCGTTGCGGTGCAGACGGTCACAGAAATTCCAGTAGGTCTTGGGAAAATGCGGGCTGACAAAGATAAAATTCATCGGGTACTTCAACTTCCTCTCTCAAACTTCACTCGAACCGGCGTCACACAAAGCGATTCTGTGCAGCGTCATACTCATAGCCGATCTCGCGCAGGGCCGCACACAGCGCGTCACGGTCAGTCTCCTCACGGTCACACAGCGCGTCCAGACTGGCGTCGCGGTCCCGCAGTTGGGTGTTTACATAGCTCAACAGCATTACAGGGTCACGGGGGAGCATAGACCCACCTCCTAAAAAAGCAAGCGTAAAAGAGAAAAAGCCGGTCACACGATGTGACCGGCATTTTTTCCTTCCAATCAGACCGCGCGGGTAACTTTACCAGAGCGCAGGCAGCGGGTGCAGGCGTAGATATACTTCGGGGAACCGTCCACGATCGCCTTCACGCGCTTGACATTGGGGTTCCAGGTACGGTTGCTCCGACGATGAGAGTGAGAAACCTTGATACCGAACGTGACACCCTTGCCACAGCAAGAACATTTGGCCATAATTGCTTGCACCTCCTTTTCAATAGCTTTAATAGTATAGCGTATACTGCGCGAAAATGCAAGTGTTTTGACAGAAAAAATTTTGATTTTTTTCATAATTTTGCGTTTTTGTTTGATTCAGGCGCTAAATATTGTGTTTTCGGTGCCTACAGGGCTTGTCTTGCCGCCATTTCTACGATATAATAGACTAAGCTTTTAATGGGGTGGTGTTACCTTTTGAACGGATTGTTGTCTCCCGCGGTGATCGTGCAGTATCTGCTGCGCGCTGTTGTCGTGCTCATCACCATCCCGTTTCATGAGTCGGCCCACGCGCTGGCCAGCCACCTGCTGGGTGATGACACCGCCGTGCGCGCCGGGCGTCTCTCGATGAATCCGCTGCGCCACTTCGACCCGCTGGGTGCCCTGTGCATGCTGGTGGGAGGCGTCGGCTGGGCCAAGCCCGTCTCGATCAACCCGTACAACTATAAGAACCCCAAGGTCGGCATGGCGCTGTCCGCCGCCGCAGGGCCTGCCAGCAATCTGCTGCTGGCGTGGGTGTCGATGATCCTGTACAAGCTGTGCTGGTACAGCGGGCTGGGGGACGCCGTGCCCGTGCTGACGATGTTCCTATATTATATGGTAGCCATGAATCTGAGCCTGGCGGTTTTCAATCTGCTGCCGGTGCCGCCGTTTGACGGCAGCCGCATTGCGCTTTTGTTTTTGCCGCAGCGGCTCTATTTCAGAGCGATGAAATATGAGCGATATATTATGCTGGCCGTGCTGGCACTGGTGTTTTTGGGTCTGCTGGACGCGCCGCTGTCCTGGCTTGTCAACGGTATGTGGCGGCTGATGCTGCACCTGACAGGCTTTGTGGAGCTGCTTTGGGGGTATTGAGTTTTTGCCGGAAGTTCTGACATTTAAAATAGAAGATTTTGAGGGCCCGCTGGATTTGCTGCTGTACCTGGTGGGCAAAAATAAAATGAACCTCTATGATGTCAACATCATGGAGCTGATCGAGCAGTACACCGCTGCCATCCGGGAGATGCAGCAGGACCGGATGGAGATTTCCAGCGAGTTCATCGACATGGCGGCGCATCTGGTGCAGATGAAAAGCGCCCTGCTGCTGCCGCGCAGCCCCGAGGCCGAGCGCATGAAGGCCGAGCTGACCGGGCGTTTAATCGAGTACAGCGCCTGCAAGGAGGTGGCCGCCCAGCTGGGCAGCCGTGCCCGTGACCTGTACACCGTAGCCCGTGAGCCGATGCCGCTGGTCGGCGCTGCCGAATACACCCGCCGCCATGACCCGAACTGGCTCGTGCAGGCGTGGTTCAATCTGATGGGCCGCAGCACCCGCAAGAAAAAGCCCACGCAGGAAAAGTTTGAGCCGCTCGTCACCGCGCCGTTTGTCTCCGTCGCCAGCCGCGTCTCCCACATGCTGCGCGGCTTGCTCAAGGGCAGCCTGCAAAAAATGGGCCAGCTGTTCAGCCACGAGGAAAGCCGCAGCACAAACGTAGCGACCTTCCTGGCGCTGCTCGAGCTCATCCGCGCTGGACGCGTCAAGGTCGACGACAGCGGCGCCTTGCAGCTGGACCGCACACACCGCAGAAGAAAGGACAAAACGCCATGACAGAACGACAGGAGCTCGGCTCTCTTGAAGCCATGCTGTTTGCCCACGCCGAGCCTGTGGAGACCGCCCGCCTGGCCGACGCCCTGCGGCTGGACGCCGACGAGGTCACCACGCTTTTGCAAAAGCTGCAAAAGCGCTACGACGAGCAGGAGAGCGGCATGGTCATCCTGTACTTCGAGCCTGACCGCTGGCAGATGACGACCCGCCCGTACTACGGCGAGATGGTCAAGCGCATTCTGGACACCCGCCGCAACGCGCCGCTTTCGCCCGCCGCACTGGAGGTACTGGCCGTCATCGCCTACAATCAGCCCGTCTCCCGCAGCTTTATCGAGCAGGTCCGCGGCGTTGACTCGTCGTCCACCGTCACCAAGCTGTTGGACAAGGGACTGATCGAGGAGGCGGGCCGCCTGGACCTGCCCGGCAAGCCGGTAGCCTTCCAGGTCACGGACACATTTCTGCGCGTCTTTGGCCTCGGCAGTCTGGCCGACCTGCCGCCGCTTCACGGCGAGGCTGCCGAGAGCGCCGAGCCGGAGGAGACGGAAGGCGACGACGGTCAGCTGGAATGGAAGTGATTGCTTATGGCCATTCTGTTGTTCCTTCTCCGACTGATCGGCTGGGTGCTGCTGGCGGTGCTCTTGCTGCTGCTCGTCGCCCTGCTGATACCGCTGGGCGTTCAGTTTGCGTACCGCCCGGGCAGCGTGCGGGCCACGGCCTGCTACGGACCGCTGCACTTCACGCTCTGGCCGCGCAGGGGCCAGCCGGAAGCACTGAAAAAGCCCGCCTCCGCCGCACCGCCCGGGCAGACCGTGCGCAAGACGGCGGACGGCGAACAGGCGTCCGTCACCGTGGACGTCAAGCCGGACAAGCCCGCCGCAAAGCCCGCACAGACCGTCGCCCGGCAGCCCGCGGCGCAGGGAAAGCCCGAAGCGCCGAAGCCTGCTGACAGTGTCCCCACTGAAAGCGCCGATGCTGAGGGCAGCGCGAAAAAGGGCAGTCTGCCGTTCGGCATCTCGGCGCGCATCGACGCCGCTATGCAGCTGCTGTCCAATGACCCGATAGCATTTGCCCGGTGCATGCTGGGCCACACAGGCTGGCTGGGGCGCCGCCTGCTGCGTTCGGTGCGGGTGTCCGGGCTGGACATCTTCTGGACTGTGACAGCCGACGATGCCAGCGCCACCGCCGAGCTGTTCGGCGCCGAAATGGCGCTTGCCAACAATCTGCTGGCTCTGGTCCAGCAGTACATCCGCGTACAGAGTGACCGCCTCTGGCTCGAGCCGGATTTCACCGGCGAGCGCGCAGGGGAGCGTATCGTCTCGTTCCGTCTGACGTCCTGCGCCGCCGTGCTGCTCTGGCTCGTCATCCGGCTGCTGCACCGTCTGTGGAAGGACCCGCAGCTGCAGCCCGCTGCAAAGGCATAAACGATTTCTTTTTTCGATAAAAGGAGGAACTTACAATGGCTGAACATCCTATTCAAGGTCTGATGGGCGTCACCATCGAGAAAATCCGCGACATGGTCAACGCCGAGACCATCATCGGTGACCCGATCCATGTGGATGACACCACCATCATCCCGGTCTCCCGCGTCACCTTCGGGTTTGTGTCCGGCGGCTCCGACGTCGGCCCCAGCTCCAACAAGCAGATGTTCGGCGGCGGCAGCGGCGCAGGCGTCTCGGTCACGCCGGTGGCATTCCTCGTCGTTTCCAACGGCAATGTGCGCACCGTCCAGCTGGTGGAGAAGGTCTCCGCCGTTGACAACGTTATAGCCTCGCTGCCGGAGCTGGTGGACAAAGTCGCTGCGCTCATCAAGAAAGAAAAGCCGGGTGCTGACGCACCCGCCGAATAAGGAGTATAAATTTTAATGGCAGAACAACGTATTCAAAAGGTACTGGCCGACCAGGGCATCTGCTCCCGCCGCGAGGGCGAGCGCCTGATCGCTGCGGGCAAGGTCAAGGTCAACGGCCACCCGGTCACCCTGGGCGACAAGATGGATCCCGACTATGACAAGGTCATGATCGACGGGCAGACACAGCGCATCGTGCGCAAGCGCCAGTACACCTATATCATGCTGCACAAGCCCCGCGGCTATCTGACGACCCGCTCTGACGACCGTGGCCGCAAGACCGTCATGGATCTTGTTTCCGATGTGCCCGCCATGCTGCGCCCGGTGGGCCGCCTGGACAAGGACAGCGAGGGGCTGCTGCTCATGACCGATGACGGCGCGTTCATCAATATGCTGACCCACCCGTCCGGCGGTGTCGGCAAGCTGTACCGCGTCACGGTCAATCCCCGCGCTACTGAGCAGCAGATCATCGAGATGTCGTCCGGCGTTGTGCTGGATGACGGCGTCAAGACCAGGCCCTGCGTCATCCACGTCGTGGTTGATGAGCCGGGCCGCAGTGTGCTGGAGATTACCCTGCACGAGGGCCGCAACCGCCAGATCCGCCGCATGTGCTCTGCTGTCGGCCTGCAGGTCGTGCGCCTGCGCCGCAGCGCCGAAGGTCCCGTCAAGCTCGGTATGCTGCAGCCCGGCGAGTACCGTGAGCTGAAAAAGAGCGAGATCAATGCCCTGCGCAACGCAGCCATGAAATCTGCCGGCAAAGGGGAGAGCCGTGCTGCCAGCCCGGCCCGCCGTCCCGGCCCCCTTAAAAAGCGCACAAATTCTGACTAAAATTGCAGGAAATTCTGAAAAATGTGCAAAATTCCACTTGTGGAAACGTCGCGAACGTAGTATAATTCAATTAAATGGCGGATTTTTTGTAAAGTATTTTTATAAAAAACAGTCAGCTTTACCATAGGAGGAAACTGTATGGCAGCAAATAAGCCCGGCAAGGCAGAGATCCTTGCAGCATTTTTTGATGACGGCACCTACTCGCCGCTGTTTACCGACGGCGCAGTGAGTGCTGCTTACGGCTGTGCAAACGGCCAGAACGCCTACGTCGTGTTTGAGGACGGTTCTCCCGTCGGCGTGCAGGATATTGAAAAGAATATCCGCGTGCTGGAGATGGCCGCCGAGACCGGCGCACCGGTTGTTACGTTCTATGATTCCACGGGTGCCAAGCTTGAGGGCGGTCTTGATCTGCTCAACGCCAACGCCCGCCTGACCGCAGAGATCGCGCGCGTTTCCGGCGTTGTGCCTCAGGTCGCCGTTGTCACCGGTACCTGCGCCGGTACCAACGCCATCAACGCCGCTGCCGCGGACGTCTGTGTCATGGCAGAGGATGCCGAGCTGTTCCTGAACGCTCCGTTCAACGCTGAGGACAAGGTTGCAAACGCCGGCTCTGCCGCGTTTGCCGCCAAGGCCGGTGTCGCCGCCGTTACCGCTGCGGACGCCGTTGCCGCCGCCAAGCAGGCCGCCTCCATCGTCGCCCTGCTGCCCGCCAACAATCTGGCCGGTCCTGCGCTGTTCGACTTTGCCGCTCCCTCCAAGGCTCTTGACCTCGTCAAGTACTCTGCGGCTGACGCGATTGCCGCTCTGGCCGATGAGGGCAGCACTGTGGAGCTGTACGCAGGCTACGGCAAGAACATCGTCACCGCGTTGGCTACCATCAACGGCAGCGCCGTTGGTATCCTGGCCACCGAGAAGGCCGCTCTGTGCCACAAGTGCACCGCCAAGGCTGCCCGTTTCGTTCGTCTGTGCGATGCCTACAGCATCCCCGTTGTGACCGTCGTCAACACCGAGGGCTTCGGCAAGAGCGAGGGCGACGATCAGGCTGGCGGCATCCGTCAGGCTGCCCGTATGGCCGGTGTCTACGCCGAGGCTACCACCGTCAAGGTCGCCGTACTGGCCGGTGAGGCCGTCGGCCCTGCCTACACGGTCTTTGCCGCCTGCGCCGACTGGCGTGTTGCCGTGCAGGGCTGCACCGTAGCCCCGCTGGCTCCCGAGGCCGCTGTCACCGTTCTGTACAAGGACGAGATCTTCGCTTCCGATAACATCGTCAACGCCACCAAGGCCAAGGCTGCCGCCTACGCCAAGGAGGTCTGCAGCGCCAATGCCGCTGTGGCCAACGGTGCTGCTGACGCCATTGCCGATGCTGCCACCGCCCGCGGCGCTGTCGCTCAGGCTCTGGATATGCTGGCCAGCAAGCGTACTGTGCGCCTGGCTAAGAAGCACGGCAATATCACGCTGTAATCATCAACCTTGAAATAGGGAGGACTTTTCCATGAAAAACCTGATCGTTACCGTTAACGGCGTTGCTTATAATGTCACCGTTGAGGAAGGCACCGGCGCTCCCGTTGCCGCTGCTGCTCCTGTTGCTGCTCCCGCAGCCGCTCCGGCTCCCGCCGCTGCTCCTGCACCTGCTGCCGCTCCTGCCGGTGCCGCCGGTGCCGTTTCCGTCACCGCTCCCATGCCCGGCAATATCCTGGATGTCAAGGTCAAGGCCGGTGACTCCGTCAAGGCTGGCGACACCCTGCTGATCCTCGAGGCCATGAAGATGGAGAACGAGATCAGCGCTCCGCAGGACGGCACCATTGCCAGCGTCAATGTGCGCAAGGGCGACGTTGTCAACTCCGGCGACCTGCTCATCACCATGAACTAATAGAAAGGCCGGGTGAATCACATTGGCTAAGAAACCCATTAAGATTACTGAGGTCGTCCTGCGTGACGCCCATCAGTCTCTGCTGGCCACCCGTATGACCATGGACGAGATGCGCCCCATCCTGCCCGAAATGGACAAGATCCCGTATTTCTCCGTTGAGTGCTGGGGCGGCGCTACGTTCGACTCCTGCATCCGCTTCCTGGACGAGGACCCCTGGGAGCGTCTGCGCATCCTGCGCAAGGAACTGCCCCACCAGAAGCTGCAGATGCTGTTCCGCGGCCAGAACATGCTGGGCTACCGTCCCTACGCTGATGACGCCGTCGAGTACTTCGTCCAGAAGTCCGTTGCCAACGGCATCGACGTCATCCGTATCTTTGACGCGCTGAACGACCCCCGCAACCTGCAGACTGCCATCAAGGCAGCCAACAAGGAGGGTGCCCATGTTCAGGCCTGCATCAGCTACACCCTGAGCCCGGTACATAACAACGAGTACTTCGCCAACTATGCCAAGACTCTCGAGGAGATGGGCGCTGACTCCATCTGCATCAAGGATATGGCCGGCCTGCTCAAGCCCTACACCTGCTATGAGCTGGTCTCCGAGCTGAAAAAGACCGTCAAGATCCCCGTGGACATCCACAGCCACTACACCGCAGGTCTGGCTTCCATGTCCATCCTGAAGGGCATCGAGGCTGGTGCCGACATCGTCGATACCGCTATGAGCCCTCTTGCTCTGGGCACTTCTCACATGCCCACCGAAAGCCTGGTCGCCGCCCTGCAGGGCACCGACTACGACACCGGTCTGGATCTGAACCAGCTGAATGTCGTCCGCGCTTACTTCAACAAGCTGCGTGAGAAGTACATCGCCAACGGCCAGATCAACCAGAAGTCTTTGGGCGTTGATGCCAACACCCTGCTGTATCAGGTTCCGGGCGGCATGTTCTCCAA
>ERZ772876.180-NODE-180-length-90898-cov-13.384080_pt1 | contig 90898 bp, 80 predicted proteins | sample MGYA00580584_ERZ772876 | MGnify/ENA primary metagenome ERZ772876 (study PRJEB29015, sample SAMEA2737728) | human gut metagenome | biome: human gut; feature: human-associated habitat; material: faeces | place: China | collected 2012 ... | reverse complement strand
CAAAGTTCTATTATTCCTACGATGCAAACGGAATTTTGTATAATGTCAGATACACCCTGACTGACGGCGGTACCGAGTATTCCTACAACTACACCCACAACTCCCGTGGCGATATTGTCGGAATTTACAACGGAGCAGGCGAACTCAAAGCGCACTATGAGTATGATGCTTGGGGTAATGTGATTTCTATAACCGATAACAACGGCAATGTAATCACAAGCCCGAACCATATCGGTAATTTGAATCCGTTCCGTTACAGAGGTTATTACTACGATACAGAATCAGGTTTCTACTATCTAATGAGCCGTTATTACGACCCTGTTACTCACAGATTTATTAATGCTGACGGTTATTTCCAGTCAGGCGGTAATATTCTGGATGCTAATATGCATTCATATTGTGGTAATAATCCGATTATGTTTGCAGATCCAACGGGCTTATGTTATGAACCTCAATATACGAGTGCGGGAACATATATCGGTAAATATTGGGTTATAAAAACAGCAGTTCCGGGTGTACCGGGTTTTTGTAATAGTTGCAAATCTAACGGTTCAAATTCTGGGAACAAGTATTATGTTGAATCTAACAAGTATTATGTTGAATCTTCTAAAAATAATAAAAATACAAAAGGAGATAGTAACTGGACACCAAGAAAAGACTCTAAAAAAGGGTCAGAAAACAGGCAAAAATCCAGCGATCGCGAACGTAATGTTGCTCATCCCAACGGCGAGGAACATAGTAGGGTTCCTAAAGGCAACGGAATAAAACATTTAGCTGAAACACCATTTGAAGAGCGCATGGGTAATTTTGGTATATGTTTAGCTTGTGCGGTTGCAGTTATATATTTAGTAGGTAATGATGTTACCGGTGCTGGAGTTGCGGATGATGTTGCACTTGTACCTACTATTGCATTGCTTTGGGATAGTGCCAGTAAGGCTTTTGGTTAAAATATGGAAAAGAAATTAGTTAAATTAAAAAACGGAATAACTTTTATATCACAGAAACTTGATAATGTTCATAGTGTTACTATCAGCGTTAATTTCAAAGTTGGTTCATTATATGAAGATCAAATCAATAACGGAATTACGCATCTGATTGAGCATTTGTTTTTAAGGCAATGGGATAATTTGCCTCAGAAACAATTGTATTATGAAATGCAGTGCATGGGAGCAGAAATTGCAGCAAAAACATTTCACGATTATGTTAGCTTTTCAATCACCGTAACACCCGACTCATTTATTAAAGCATTTAAACTTATCACAAAATGCCTAAATAAATTTGACTGGACTGATGATATAGTTAAAATTGAAAAAGAAGTTGTTTACAAGCAAATTGAAAATGATTATCAAACATTTGATAATTGGATTGATAGTTACTACTTTAAAGATACCAAATACGAAAAAACTATTATGGGTACGATTGAATCTGTACAATCAATATCTTTAAAAGATATTAACTCTTGGAAAGATAAATATTTTTGCAGCAACAATTCTTGTGTAGCTATCACTGGTAATTATTCGGACGAGGATTTTTTGACAGTTCAAAATATTCTTTCCCAAATTAATTCTTCTGGAAAACTCGCCGAAACAATTATCTGTTATCCACTGCATTTTGAAAAAAGAAATATCAGTAACAGGTATTCACTAATCTCTAATGATACAGATATTAGTGATATAACAATCTTTTTTGATATTAATAAAGATTATAACTATGAAACTGTAAGACTTCTTTCAAGTATACTTGGTGAAGGTTGCGGAAGTCTGCTGTCAATGATTTTAAGAGAAAATTATAATTTTACAGATGATATCTATACTAATTTAACATGCTATTGTGGATTTCGCCGACTGTCAATTTCTTTCAGTGTAAGTAATTCTTACTTTATTGAAAGTCTGCACCATTTCTTTAAATCGCTTGTAGATTTTAGAAAAGAAATTTCAACAAATGATTATTTGACATCCATCAACTTTTTTACAAAAAATCAATTATTTGATTTAGACAACTCTAACGAGCTTAATAGCAATTATGTTTTATGTGATTTTGTATTATATCCATCAGTAATATCTGAGCCAATAAAAAGAAAAGAAAAATATGAAAAGATCACGTTAAAAGATTTAAAAAAATACGCTAATGATATTTTTATTGCTAAAAATCTTTCCTTATTAATTCAAACAAATCTTGATAAAAAGCTTGTAAAAAACTCTATTGAAAAAATGATAAAAACATTATAATAATTACATTATTTTTTGTGGGTCTATATTATTTTGACTTTTCTACATTCTGCCTGTTCAGCTATCGTGGTTATTACTACGATAAAAGTTGAAATCCGAAACTATCAACGGTGAAAAGTATGAATATAAGTATGATGCACATAGTAATATTACAGATGTTACCAAAGACGGAGTATTACAGTATCATTATGGTTACGATATGATGAATCAGCTTGTTAGCGTAGATGACAAGCTGAACGGTAAAGTTTATAACTATACTTATGATGCAGGCGGTAACCTTATATCTGAAACCGTTACCGATTCAAACGGTACAACAAGCAATGCTTATGAATATAACAATTCAAATTGGGGAGATGTTCTTACATCATATAACGATCAGAACATAACCCACGATGAAATCGGCAATCCGCTTACATACCGTGACGGAATGTCAATGACATGGAAAAACGGCAGACAGCTTGCAACACTCACAAATGGTGATACAAGCATAGGCTATGGCTATGACAGCGGTAGTGTTCGTACAACTAAAACCGTAAACGGAGTAAAATACACATATGCTTATCTTAACGGACAGCATATGTATGAAACTCGTGGCGACGCAAAGTTCTATTATTCCTACGATGCAAACGGAATTTTGTATAATGTCAGATACACTTTGACTGACGGCGGTACCGAGTATTCCTACTACTACACCCACAATTCCCGTGGCGACATTGTCGGAATTTACAACGGAGCAGGCGAACTCAAAGCACATTATGAATATGATGCTTGGGGTAATGTGATTTCAATAACCGATAATAACGGCAATGCAATTACAAACCCGAACCATATCGGTAATTTGAATCCATTCCGTTACAGAGGTTATTATCAGGACACAGAAACAGGTCTTTACTACCTGATGAGCCGTTACTATGACCCCGTAACCCACAGATTTATAAATGCCGACGGCTATTTCCAGTCAGGCGGAAGCATTTTAGATGCTAATACTTTTGCTTATTGTGGTAATAATCCAGTTAATCTTTCTGATCCAAATGGAGAGCATTCTTGCGGTGCTCCTACTTGCCCAAAATGCGATTCTACACGTAGAGCTTTTTTACAAACCGAAAAAGGAATAAAATTATATAATAAGTGTCATGGTACAAATTATTATGGAGTGAATGACAAAGGGGATTTTATAAAGTACAAACAATCCTCAGGTTCGACTGGAGCTACACATGCAGTTAGTACGATTAATTCTGGGCTTAGTACAGCAGCAGGTGCGGTTGCAAAAGCACCAAAACCTTTTTTAGCAGCGTTAAAATTCAATGCGGCTCTTTCAGCTCCATTCAGTATATTTTCAATTAGTGTTGATACAGCAGTTAATTTTTCTAATCCTTTATTAACCGACTCACAAAAAGGTTTATTATTTGGATTTGATATTCTTATGGCTGGTGTAGGTATTTTTGCTTCTGCATTTATACCTGGAATAGGAGGTATGGTGTGTTCAGTGGTAGCTTCTTTAGTAACAACTTCCTTATCGACATATTGGAGTAATAAATGGAGTAGTGAAAATGAAAGAAAGTGGTGTGGTGTGTAAAAAAAAGAAAGTATATCTAATTTCTCTTTTGCTTTTTTTGATTTCTTATTTGATTACAGTTGTTAATATGATTGTTAATATTATTACTGGTGGCTTTCATTTATACATTTTTAGTATTTTAAGTTTTATGTTACCATGTTATAAATCTATTAAAACAACAGATGTGTTTGGCATTATCTTAACAACTTTGTTGCTTTTGATTAGTTTTTTGCTCACATTTTTTACTGTTAAATATGATGTGTTAAAATATGATCAAAGCAAAAGACCGTTGTGTTATATGAGCTTAATCTTGTGGTTTTGTATAACTCAAATATTGTCTTTGTGGATACTGGCTGATTCACATTTGCAAAATTATATTTATTTGTCTGTCGCTGAATTTCATGAAAGTGAAGAGTTACAGTACATATACTCAATAGTTATTTTTGCAATATATCAAATCATTATAGGCTTAATACGAATGTATGATTCTAGAGAAGCATTTGATGCAACCAATATTTCAATCGCTCCACCTTTTGAAAAGTATTTTAGTGAAAAAACTATTTTTTGTTACACCGTTCCTAATTATGTATTTTCTTGTATAGGAGTTTTATTGATTATATATATTAGGTATGTTTTTATTGACAGTTATGCAATTAACTTTTGGATTTTTATTTTCTGTGTGCTTTTTAGTTTATGCTTTCTGCTTTTAACTTTAAAAAAATATCGCCAGATTGTAAAATATAGAGGTGCCGAAATAATTGTAAGAAAGAATTTAAAAATATCTATTTTTCTGCAATTGAAATTAGTCTTTTTGATATTTTGCACATATTGTATAACGTTGTTGTTCACTTGATTTTTGATATTGGGTAGAACATTTGCGGTAAGGAGGCTCGAAAGAGTTTCCTTACTAGTTGATGGAATTGAATGGAACGGAAAAACAGGAAGAGAACATATAAAATCTTGGTATTAAAAGGTAGCATAGATGATTATGAATATTGATATTAAAACATATAGCTATAGCAAAATTAAAACATTTGTGAATCTCAGATATTTATCAATGCGAATTCCTGATTTAATATTTAAAATGTTAAGCTATTTTGCATACAACTTTTTAATGGTATCGGTTATAACACTTCAAATTTTTACAATGCAAGCTCACCCACTTGAAGGCTTTTCATTTTTTGATGACCGTGTAGTACCATTTCTTATAACTGCAGGAATTTTGTCTTGTATTATGTCAGTTGTAACGGTATTTGTGTATCGTTACAAAACAAAATGGAGTGTAATACTAAATAGTGCTATAACTTACTTTTATGTTTCTATAATATTATTTTTCCTTTCGTGTTTTTTTGCGTTTGAGTTCACTGTTTTTAATGCGATATATGCTATATTTAAGATTGCAATATATGTTCTTTGTTATTTTATCTATGTAAAGTATTTGTTTGAAAAAAAGTTGCCAAAAATTGAGGAGATAGTTCACAATGGAAGATCATTTCCTGCAGGAATGATAGCAGGTGCTCTTACCATTGCTATAAAGCCTGTTATTAGCCTCTTAGGTCAAAATGGTGTTATAAGTTCTGTGATATTTAATGATTTGATTGCACTAACTGAATATATTGGTGCTGTCTGCTTAATCATTAATATAATAGACGCTTTAGTTAAGGCATATTATGCAAAAATATATAACATCAATTAACTTACTAAGACACTTTTTACAATAAGGTAGGGTAGAACATTTGCGGTAAGGAGGCTCGAAAGAGCCTCCTTTTTTTTGCCTAAAATTCCTGTAAACTTATTTTTCGTGTTACAAGAATGACTGATGAGGACGGCAGAATAGAGAGGGGGAGTGATGATGGATTACTTGTATCATCTTTAAATGCTCCATTTATTATAAAGTTCATAACTCACCCCTTTTATAATGAGCAATCGTAATAGAATAAATTATCAAAATGTTTTGCGGTTATAATCGCAGATAATTTACTAATGACAGGAATTGCGGTATATTATCTATAGATGGATGCAGTCATAATGATTTATAAACACATATATATATGCAGAACTGAAAGAACACATATCGCTTGATGGAAAGACCTATCTGTTTCTCAACGAGATTCAGGAAATCAAGGGTTTGGAAAAGATCGTCAATTTGCTGGCATAGGACTTTGATGTATGATGAGCCACAATTTCCGTATGATGTTCTCTGAGCTCTCAACATACCTGACGGGATGTTATGTGTCTTTCCGTATCTTTACATTATTCTTCGGCGAATTTGACAACGCTAAGAACCATCTAAACTTAAATTATATCAAGGTTTAGAAGACTTTTTAGCAAAATGCATAAAATAATATGTGAAAAATTAGAACAGTTTTTAATTGAGCAAATCTTAAAAATATGATAGAATAATGTAGAAGATAAGTAAAGAAGGTATTTTATGTTGTTAAAATATAACCGAAATTTATATAGTAAAGATGCTTTGTTAAAGGCTGCATTTAACTTTACCGACAAGGCATATATACATCTTAGTCAAACTGAAAATGAATATATCGTTGATTTTGTCGTGAAAGAGGGAAATATCGTGTCAGAAAAAGAATTTGACAACGAAATGATCTTTCAAACAATGCGACATAAGGTGTATTTGGAAACTGCTGATATCCGAAAAATTATGGTTGCACGAGCTATGGCATCTACAATAATTGATGATGAAGAACCTAAGCCGCAAACAACCGATTTTAATGCTGATGAAATCCTTACAGATTGGTTTGAAAACAATGAAAACAATTGAATTTGACTTAAATTTATATGATCAAAAGTGCATAAAAAAAGCCATCGATGACTTTTATGACATTTCAGAAATTATTTCTGAAAAATGCGACAACAAAATAATTTGCAAAATGTTAGCCTCAAAAGCGGACATAAATTTAACTGCCTGTGAATTTTCAAACTATATTATTGATCTAATAAATGTGATATAAATGAACATTTTGAGCGTATTAAAAGTTGTTTTCATTATTATTTTATGTATAGGCTCGTCGTATACTGATATAAAATTCGGATATGTGAAAAATCTTTATCTGTTGCCGTTTTCTTTGCTCGGAATTGTCTTGCTCGTTTTGCAGTTTCTGCTTTTTGGAGCTGAAACACTACTTGATTCTGTGATTAGTATTTTAACATCTCTGATAATATCTGTTATCTTATACATTGCACATATTTGGGCAGCAGGCGATTGTAAATTTCTGATTGTACTTTCACTTTTAACACCGGTAGAATTATACTCTAAATTTAATTTTTTGAATTTTTCTATAATTTTTGCAATTGCACTTGCATTTGTATTCAGTTACATATTCCTTATTTTTGACTCTATATATTGCGGTATTAAACAGAAAAAAATCCCTGATAAAGCGAAAATTAAATCCGGTATGAAGTCGTTTGCATTAAATTATATAACATCCGTTTGTTGCATAATAGCAATTGACAACATACTTTTATACTTTTTTGCTGAGTTCTTCATACATTACATATTTGTACTGTTAGCAATAAATATATCTCTTGTTATTTTGCTGAATTCATTAAAGCATCTTGATAAAAGAATAATTTTGCCGATAGCATTGGTGTTGGCAATCATATTTATGTGCCTTAGACAATCGTCTGAAATTATGTATCTTGTTAATTTCGGACTTGTATTTATAGTTATGCTTATGAAACTTTTTATCAGTGAGTACAACTATGAATATATAAATACTTCTGATGTTAAAGCGGGTATGATTATTTCTACGGAAACTTCAATGCTGTTTTTGAATTCAAGAGTGAAAGGTCTGCCTGATATGTCACATGAAAACGTAAGCGATAGAATATCCGAAAGCGAATGTGAAAGTATTCACCGATGGGAAAAGTCAAAGTATGGAAGAAAAACGGTTAAAATAGTACGAAAAATTCCGTTTGCTATATTTATTTCTCTTGGAATAGTAACATATATCATTGTAGGAGTAATGTTAAATTGATTATAAAAATTAAAGACTATGACGGAAAGCCAAGAATATTTTCATTTGCTAAGAGTGAGAGAGTAAAAGATTATTTGTTGGAAAAAGAATTGAATACGGGACTTTTGAGCAATAGAAGTATTATCATTTACCCTGAAAACATTACTCTAAATCTGTCTGAAGAAGAAACACAAAGATTTAGTTTGTGTGCCGATTATGATGTTTTTCAGGTTGACAGCAGAGGTAATGCCTATAAATACTTTAATAATGCTTCACTTGATAATGCAATACTTGTAACAAACAGATGTAATTCAAATTGCGTTATGTGTCCGACTGCTGAATCTATACGAAGAAACGGCGAGAATTATTACGGTGATGAACTGATAAGAATAGCAAAATATTTTCCGAATGATGTGTGTCACATAACAATTACAGGCGGAGAACCGTTTTTGATAGGTAAAAGTATTTTTGATTTACTTTCTTTTCTTAAAGATAATTTGCCGAATACTTCGTATTTGTTACTCACAAATGGCAGAATTTTTAGCAATAAAGAATACTTGAATTTATTCAAACAAACTTGTCCTCATGCTCTTAAATTAGGCATACCTATCCATGGGTATAACAGTGAAACTCACGACAGCATTACTCAGGCTAAAGGAAGTTTTATTCAAACATTTAACGGTTTGTTGAGTTTGCTGTCAATCAGGGCGAAAATTGAACTTCGTATAGTTGTAAGCAGATTGAACGCAGACTTCATAACCGATATAGCTAAACTCATTACCGATAACTTCTTAGGCATTGAGTGCGTAAAATTTATCGGACTTGAAATGACAGGCAATGCGGCAAAAAATAAAAACAGAGTATGGATAAGCTACCCCGATGCTTTCAGAGCATCAAAAAAAGCAATTGATTTACTGATTGGTGCAGGCATTGATGTAGGATTATACAATTTCCCTCTCTGTGCTGTTGATAAAATGTACAGAAGTCTTTGCGAAAAAAGCATTAGTGATTATAAAATCAGATATACAGAACGATGCGAAAAATGCTGTCAAAAAGACGCATGCGGAGGAATGTTCGCAGGTACTGTAAGACTTTCAAAAGACGATATTATACCATTAGGAAAATAAAAATATGATTAACTATTTTAATTTTAAAAAATTAAATAATGAATATCTTATTACAAATGATTTAGGACGATATTTGTTTGCTGATAAAAAAGAACTCTTCTTTCTGATAAATAACCAAGTCGATATGAATTCAGACTTTGGAAAATCCGCAGAGGAAAATATGTTTTGCTACGATGGTTCTCCGAGAGGATTTGCCGAAAAAGTAAAACCTTATTTTCGTGACAGTAAAAATTATCTTTTCTCGTCAACCGGATTGCACATTTTTGTTGTCACTAACAGCTGTAATTTAAAATGTGTGTATTGTCAAGCTCAAAACGGTAATGAAATACCTAACGGATTTATGACAGAAGAGATTGCAGAAAGAGCCGTGGATGTAGCATTAACTTCACCGAATGATAATCTTTCATTTGAATTTCAAGGTGGTGAACCCCTTGCTAATTTTTCTGTTATTAAACATATCGTGGAATATACAGAGTTAAAGAAAAAATCAAAAACTATCACGTACAACATTGTGACAAACCTCACGCTTATAACTCAGGAAATTATAGATTTTATTAAGAAATACAATGTAGGCATATCAACTTCAATTGACGGTAATGAACTTGTGCATAATATGAACAGATGTTATCGCAATGGCAAAGGTTCATATTCTGATGTAAAACAATCTATTGAACAATTAAAACTTAATGATATAAAGTTTGGTGCAATTCAAACTACGACCTCCAACAGTCTGCCGTTTTATAAAGAAATAGTTGATGAGTATATTTCAATGGGCTTAAAAAGCATTTTTATCCGACCGCTTACTCCTCTTGGTTGTGCAAATAAAGATTGGAACATTGTCGGATATTCTGCCGAAGAATTTATAGAATTTTACAACAAAGCTTTTGATTATATTTTGCAACTCAACATGAATGGTACAGAAATCAGTGAAGGCCATGCAACAATTTTTTTGTCTAAGATCCTGCACGGTTATCCCGTGAATTATATGGAGCTGCGTTCTCCATGCGGAGCAGGTATCGGTCAGATTGCTTATTATTATGACGGTAATATATATACTTGTGATGAGGGAAGAATGCTTGCTGAAATGGGAGACGATTCCTTTAAACTCGGTAATGTATATGACAATACATATGATGAACTTATAAATTGCAATAATTGTAAAGCTGCTTGTATTTCAAGTGTACTCGAATCACTTCCGACTTGCCACGATTGCGTTTACAGCCCCTATTGCGGAACTTGCCCTGTAACAAATTTGGCATTAAATAAAAATATATTTAACAGAGAACCGAATTCTTACAGATGTAAAATATATAGAGGGATTCTTGATAGAATTTTCTCCGCACTCCAAAACGAAAAAGAAAAATCAATAATAGAGAAATGGTAGGTGTAAATTTATGGAAAATGATATGTTCCCAAAGGTTAAGAAAGAGATAATCAATTTTATCAATGATGAAGAGGGCAATATAACAAGAAACAAGATACTCGCAGTCGGTTCAATGGTTATTTTGTTAAGCATAATTGCAGGAATAAATGCTCAGGCCGCACATTCTTCTCACAGTTCACATTCTTCGCATTCATCAACTTCTTATCATCGTTCTCATGTGTCACACACATCTGCTAAAAGCCATTCGTCACATGATTCGCACAGCAGTCACAGTTCACATTCAAATGTTGCTACTGAGCATAATTCTCACGCTTCACATGCCTCACATTCTAACATAGCAACTGAACATAGTTCTCACGCATCACACAGTAATGTAGTAACCGATCCTCCGACTACACACAAACCGACAATACCGCCTACTACACACAAAGTGACTGTTCCGTCGACCACTAAGCCGTTACCTACAACCGCTCCTACAACTGTACCCGACACAACAATTGAAAATAGCACAGCTGTTCAGGCAACTACCGAAGCTGTTCAAAGTGCCGCCAATTCAGATAATTCAGTTGTTTCTGCCGGTGCCGGAGCAGTAGCAGGTGCCGCCGCAACAGGTGCAGTTGCATATGCAATTCATAAATATAAAAAGAAGTAGTTATGTCCTTAGGCAAAATATTTGTAAATCATAATCACCTCTATATATAATATGTATAGCGTGATGTATGTTAAACTCCTCTATGTATTGACATATAAAAACAAATAGATTATTCTGTTTACAGAGACAGTATCAGACTTGAAAAAACAAAAAAGAAAAGGTATGTACTTTATAGGTTTGGATGAAGTTGCAAAAACAAATCAAAAGTCTAAAAAGTAATATAATTTGTTGAAAAACTATCTTAAGATATATTCCGACAAAATATCAGTCAGAATGGGGCAGAACATTTGCGGTAAGGAGGCTCGAAAGGGCCTCTTTAGAATACAAGCAAAATTTAAAACATAATGGAGTGAATCAAAACGATACCTTCTTCTAAATCTTAAAAAGTAAGTGTATATCGAAGAATTGAGAATAATCAATAACAATTACTTATTTAATATTTTTAACATCTGAGCCATTGGGCTCTTTTTTTATGCCTAAAATTCCCGTGAACTTATTTTTTCGTGTTGCATCAATTCAACAAAAAGTAGTTCGACTTGCTTACGATCTTATAAAAAATTAAGCCTGAGTTGATTGAAACAAACGCATAGTTACGCATTCTATATTTGTTTTTCACACGCTTAACAATATTGAGTTTGAGTACATACAACAAGATTTATCGGATAAAATATTGAAAATTGCAGATGAAAGTTTAGAGCTTTAAGATTTACTGCATTTAATCATTATTACACCGAACCTAAAAAAATCATTCTTATGTGATGACTCTTTTTATTATTCTTAAAGGTTGTTGTGAATTTTATTGTGGGAGGATAGGCAAGGCTCATCAAATTATATGTACTGCCCTTTTATACAAAAAGTTTAGTAGTATGATTTTAGAGTTGCTATGAGTTGAAAGACTTGTAGCGAGTCTTTTTGTGTACAAAGCAGAAAAAATGTACATAAAAATATTTATCAGGTTATTTACTTACTGACAAAAGTGATATATAATAACAATCGCTGCTATTCTTAATCTAAAATATTTGATTATATATGTTAATAGCTTACAAAATACACGAAAGGAGTAATGACTATGGTTGAAAAGAAGGTGGAAAACATTAAAATTTAATTTAAAACCATATTTTAGGAGGAAAACTATGAATCAAACAATGAAAAAACTATTTTCGGTAGTATCAATAACTTTGTGTGCAACAATTGGGTTATCGCTACCGGTTGAAGTATATGCTTCAACTCTACCGGAAAAAGAGAATAACTACTCATCATTTAACAATATTGTCGGAGAAAATCCCGAAGAGAGCAAAATTGTCAAAGAGCTAACAGGCGAAAGAACGGAAAATTCAAAAGAATTTTTGCTTGAAGACGGAACAAAGATGATTGCTCAGTACAACGAACCTGTCCACTACAAAGACAGCAAGGGCAAATGGGTTGAATATAACAATACTTTATCGGAGGATAAGACTGCATCTCCCGATGAGGCAGGTGATTCTTCATATACAAACAAAAGCAGTGATATTTCGGTCAATCTTTCAAATAAAGCTAAGTCAAAAAATATGATTTCACTGCAATCAAACGGATATAAAATCAGCTGGGGTTATGACAATGCAGGCAAAAGCAAAGCTGATGTAAAGAAAAATAACGAAAAAACAAGCGGTAATGATAAATTTACTACGCTTAAAAATATAACAACAGAAACTTTGTATAAGGGTGTTTTCAACGATGTTGACTTACAGTATTTTGTCACTACAACAGGCATTAAAGAAAATATAATTTTAAAGAGTTCAAAGGCTCAGAATGAATTTACATTGAATTACAAAATTCCGAACCTTACAGCAAAGCAGAAGGATGATAAAACAATCACGCTTTCAGACAAGGACGGAAAGGAAATATATACAATCTCAGCACCGTATATGTACGATGCAAAGGACAGTACAAGTACACAAATGAAGATTGAGATTGTAAAGCAAAAAGGCTCAAATCTTCAGGTCAAGCTGACCGCCGACTACGCTTTCATTCATACAATCGGCAGAGCATTTCCTGTTACGATTGATCCTGAGATTACAACTACTCTCAAAAGTGAGCTTACATTTTATGAGAATGCTAACGGCTCAGTAAATAGTTACGGACCGTACTATACATCTAAAAATTCATATGCGATTTGCACTGTAAATAATCTTCCGAAACTTGAAAACGGAGAAGAAGTTATAAGTGCCAAATATAGTTTTGAAACAGAAAACGGCAGTAATTTGTTTGCTGATGAGGGCGAAAACCCTATCATTGTGAATGCTCATAAGCTTACATCTGCTTCAAATGGGAATGTAAAATACGATTCAAAAGTGCTTGATTATGATTCTCTTACATATGAAGATAATCGGTATTTGACATTTGACCTTACAAGCACCTTCAAAGGCTGGTATAGCGATACCAATACCAAAGGTTTTGTCATAGAGGCACTTGATACAGTCGGTTCAAAAAAAGTCGTATTTAAGTCTTATACAAAAACATCTACAACACCTGCCTTAACGCTTATCTACAAAGATTTCACCGGCACAGAGAGCAATCTTTCATACCACACAATCAATGTCGGCACTAACGCACAGGCGGCTGTATCGGATTACCTCGGCAACCTTGTGATTAACCAAACTTTGTATGAGGGAACAGGCTCAAGAATGCCGTTGAGCATTACTGCAACATACAACAGCATTAACAAGGACACAGCATTTGAAAACAGTCCTGCAAGCGGTTATGGCTGGCAGTTCTCATTTAATCAGTATGTAAGAGAAGTAACCGACAAAAATCTTACCAAAGCAGGCTACAACTATATCTATACCGATGCAGACGGCACGGATCATTATTTCAAACTTGTTGAGGGCGAAACTGCTAAATGGGAAGATGAAGACGGTTTAGGTCTTACACTAACCAAAGACGAAAATAACATTTTCATTGATAACGGTTCAACAACACAAACTTACGAATCAACCGCAAACGGCGGCAAACTCCTCTCTGAAAAAGACGAACACAAGAATACTATTACATATACCTACACCGACGGTGACTTAACCAAAATTACAGACGGTTCGGGCAGAGAAGTTCAGTTAAAATACAAGAGCAGTACTAACGGCAAAAAGGTTGTATCAAGAATTACAAAGCCCTACGGCACAAAAATTGATATTGGTTATTCAACGGGCAGAGATAAGGTTTCGTCAATTTCATTCAATGACGGTCACACTTCACAATTTGAATATGACAGCAACTATAACCTCATTTCTGTTTCGGGTGTATCGGACAACTATATGAAATCCCTGCCGACATATAAGTTCACTTACACAAACGGCAAAGTAACAAACATCACAGAATACGGTACTGACGGCACAGAGGGAAATCACCTTAACATAAGCTACAATGCCGACAATACAACCGTGTTTACGGATAAGCAGGGACACAGCGAAACCCATATTTTCGATAACAGCGGTTCAACTGTTTCTGTCCTCAATTCAAACGGCTATGCAACTTCGTCCGAGAACACAGGACTTGTAATTAACAACAGTGCAAACGCATATACTAAAAACTATATTACAGAGTCCTCACAGCAGACAGAAGTAGGTGGCGGCAAATATTACTTCGTGTCAAACGGCACAAAGGGCAGTACCGCAAGTAAAGGCGGTAAGGTGACGGTTGACAGTTCTGCCGCAACAGAAGAGGACGGTTATTATCAGTATCTTGGAACAACTTCACTCAAGGTTGAAAATCCGACAAGTGAGAATAACTCCGCATTCTTTACAGGCTTTGCCCATCAGTTCAAAGAAACAACCTTCAACGGCAAAGATGTAACTTTCTCCGCATATGTAAAGACAAAGAATGTAAAGCAAATTTATAGTGGTGGCTCAGTCGGAGCAATCCTCAAAGTTAAGTGTCTTGATTCATCAGGCAAGACTGTAAAAGAAATCAACAGTATCGGACTTACAGGCACACTTGATTGGCAGAGAATCAGCGTAACAGCAAATGTGCCGAGTACAACAGCGTCAATCCGTGTTTATGGATTGATAAGATATGCATCGGGTACAGCATGGTTTGACTGTATCCAGTTTGAAGAGGGCAATTGTGCGAACAACTTCAACGCTCTTCAAAACAGCGATTTCAGCTCAAATGATAGCTGGCTTACGGAAGAAAACAAGAGCATTACAGCCAATAACGGTACTGTAACAATAGGCGGTACAGCAGGTGCATTTGATGATGCTGAAAATGCCGATTCATCGAGCGATGACTCGACAGACGAAACACAGCCGTCAACATACACCAAAACAGTTACAGAAACTGAACCTAATGACAGCATCACCACATATGATGATTACGGCAATGCAGTTAAAACCGAACAGGGATATGTTACAAGAACTGTAAAGAAAACCTATGAGGTTGAAGAAAGTGAAACAACGGAAGAAGTTACAAGTCCGAGTGATTCTGATAATTCAGCCGATAATGACGATTCAGACACTTCTTCTGATGATAACTCATTAGGTAACAAATATATCTATCAGAATATCAAAGTAGGCAGAGCGGGAGTATCGTTTAAAATTAACGGTACAGCAAAGTCAAATTCAGTTCCGCTTTCAAACGAAAACAGAACATTCGGTATTGCACTTAATATTTATTACAATAACAGCAGTACACCTGAGTTCCATTATCAGAACTTTAGTGCAAACACGGACGGATACCAGCAGGTATCACTTTCTGTAACTCCTGAAAAAACAAATGAAGTTGTAAATTATATTGCATTTGCGTTTGTTTACGGTTATAATGAGAACGAAATGACGGTTGATAATGCGGAAGTAAACATTTCACCGTTAATTCAAAGCTCCGAAGATTCTAAGAATGAAACTTCTGAAAAAGAGGCTGTTGACGAAGAAGTCTTATCTGAAAGTATTGATAAGTCAAAGCCGTATATGCAGACAAGCTCTGAATATGACAGCACAGGCAACTATGTAACTTCCGAAACAAATGAGCAGGGAAGTACAACAAAGTATGCTTATGATGCAAACGGTAACAAAACTGCTGTCACAGACGGAAACGGTAATGTAACTAATTATACCTATGATACGAACGGAAATGTATTGTCAATAAAGAACGGTACTTCCGGAAATGATTATTCCTATACAGGCTCAGGCTCTGTATCGAAAATCACTCATAACGGTTTTAGCTATTCGTTTAATTACGATGTTTTCTATAACCTTGTTTCAACTAAAATAGGCAATGTTGCAATTACAAGTAATACCTATGACAGTAACGGCAATCTCGCAAAAACAACCTACGCAAACGGTGATTATTTTGAATACACTTACGATGATTACGGTAATATTTCTTTAATCACAGGCGAAACAGGCAAAATTGCCGAGATGATTTACAACAAGCAAGGTCTTGTTACAAAGGCAGTTGATTATTCAAGCGGTGAAACCTCATATTACTACTACACATTTGACGGTTCGCTTGAAAGCGAATATCGTACATCATCTGACGGCAGTCTTACTCACTACATCATAACCGATTCAAACGGCAATACAGTTGAAAAGACATCTGTAAACGGTCAGACAAAGACTATTACAACAGGCACAGATAAAGACGGAAAGTCGTTTGTCAGCAATGACGGTGTAACTAACGAAACATCAACCGATGATTTCGGTAGAACTACACAGGTCAGAACTGTCCGCAGTGACGGTACTCTTGTATTTAATACAGACTATGAGTACGCAAACGGTAAGGCTGAAAATTCAACAACTAACCTTGTCAGCAAGTACAGTCAGTCATACGGCAGTGACAGCGTTTTGTCATATGATTATTCTTATGATGCAAACGGTAATATTACCGAGATTAAGCAAAACGGTAAGCTTACGAACAAGTATGTTTATGATAGCCTTAACGAGCTTAAAGAAGAATACGACTATGTAAATAAATTTTACATTAACTATTCTTATGACGGAGCAGGAAACCTGCAAAATAAATATGAACAGGTTCTTGATCCGACCTACGGTTATCCGACAGGAACACAGCATGGTAATACATACGAGTACACCGATACAAGCTGGAAGGATAAGCTGACAAAGGTTAACGGCAGTAATATTTCATACGATGCGAACGGCAACCCGCTTTCATACCGTGACGGAATGAGTTTTGAATGGGAGAACGGAAGAATTCTCAAAAAGATCAACACTTCCGACAAATCCGTTCAAATGAGCTATGACTCAAATGGTATGAGAACACAGAAGTCTGTTGACGGAGTTAAGACCAACTATTACTATGACAGTAACAAAAATTTAATTGCTCTTGTAAAAGGCAATGATACTCTGTTGTTCTACTATGACAGTGACGGAAGTGCAACCTCATTCTCATATAACGGTACAATGTACTTTTATGTGAAGAATCTGCAGGGTGATGTAATCAGAATTATTGACCTCGCAGGTACAGAAGTTGCAAGCTATGTTTATGACGCTTGGGGCAACATAAAAGATACCAAAGGCGATCCGACAGTCTGTGAACTGAACCCGATTCGCTACCGTGGCTATGTTTATGATACTGAAACAGGCTTGTACTATCTCCAGTCTCGTTATTACGACCCACTCGCAGGCAGATTTTTGAATGCGGATGACTTTACTTACACTAGCCTTACTGGTAGTGTACTGAGTTCAAATTTATACTCTTATTGTGAGAATAATTCTGTAAACAATATTGATAATAGTGGTTATAGTACACTTTCTATTATTCTTAATATTGCGGGAATGATTTTGAGCTATGCATCTTTATTTTCTCCATGGAAGTGGTTCAAAATTATAGCTAGCATTGCCATTGGTATGGCAAGTGCAGCTATAACCATTAGAGATTATAATAATCAAATCAAAAAATTGAACAAACAATATAATCGTCACAAATTAAGTAAAAAAAATTATAAAAAGCAGGTGAACATTGCAAAATTCTGGAAGTATTTAGGATTGGTCGCTGCTGGTATAACTGTTGTTTGCGGAGTTTTGTCTATTCCGGCTAAGTTTTTGATGCGTAGTGTAGGAGTTACAGTTATAAATGCACTAGGCTTTGCTAAAGGAATGGTTTTATCTCGTGCATCCTTAATTTATGATCTGACTTCTGCTTTTTATCATAAAAGAAGATAATTGTTTATGTAAGTGTTTTTTTTACTATGAATAAATACTATTATATTATCAACTTGTTCAACCAAATAGATGAATTGTTTTTACCGACTTATTGTAAAACTGCTTACTATTTATTTGCAATCGCTTTTATTATAGTTGCGATAGCAACTGTAATTTGTGTACCTGTTTTCAGCAAAAAGAAAATCAATAAAAACATTTTGATTTATTTAATTATCGGAACTTTTTCCGCATTTATGTCCGTAGCTGTTGTATGCTTTATATCAATTCCTTTTATTATCTTTACAGCACACTCTGCTTTAATTGTACCTGACTTTCCGAATTTGAACAAAAAGACGGTTGCCTTAATAACTGTTATTTCTGTTGCTCTTTCGATTATTTTTACCGTGTGTGCAGTAAGTGGGTGGCTGATATGAAATATGTTGACTTTAAAAAGCACAAATTGTTTTTGCTTGAAACGATTGTTATTATGGCGTTGTTGGTTTTGTTTTTGATTGGTGGGATTTATTCGATTATCTTTCCTGTAATAGATGATATAAGACGGGGGCATTATGACTCTGAATACCTTTCGCAAATTTATTCAGCCGATAAAGATAACTTTGCAAAAATAGCAAGTCTTATTACAGAGTATAAGATAGAAAGTATATCTCATGACAAGCCCTTAACGGATGATTCAGAAAAATATTTTTACAAAGATACTCTGTACTATCAGACAAATTTAGACTTAAATTCTTCCGAAAAGGATAATATAACAGCTTTGGCATATGAAATTTTCGATAAATATGACTTTGATTACATTGAATGCGTTGATGATGAAATATCTTTTTCGTATCTTAATCAGGATTTGTCCTTGATTTATTCTAAGGACAATGTTCAAAATCAAAATTTCGATTCAAAAAATTGCAGAAATATAGCTTCGAATTGGTACGCTGTTGAATATTGAACAGAAATTGGTACAAATAAGCCGTGAGAAAATTAAAGGGTGATATTACTTTTTTATTAGTTTATATTCTGACAAACAGTAGCTAAATTATAGACTGTGGTACATTTACATTTGTGTTGAAATGTTGGCATAACTAACGAAACCACTTGACTGAAATCAAATAAAACACAATGTTAGTAATAGTAATACTATATAATAAAAGACAAAGAGCAGACAGAAAATAGAAGGGCTCCTTATCTTTATTTTAAAAGTTTAGTGAAAAGTACAAAGTCATCAAAACAAGAGGCATACCGAGCGGTATGCCTCTTGTTGCGTGAATTAGTTATAACATTTTAAAGATGAGAGATTTATGTTTATTTTTGAAATTTCGCCTTTGTGTATGAAGCGTAGGGGAACTTCAAACCAAAATTCTCTTTCAGCATAATATAACCGCATAGGCTGTTTATTATCAACGGTAATTGCTTTTAAAGGAAAAGTTTCTTTCTGAATATCTTTTTTATCAGATAGAAAGTAAAATGTTATTTCATCGTAAGCCAATCTGATATTGTAATTTAGCCTGCGTTTGTATATGGTTATTATAAAAAAGAAATGCCAGTGTAACAAATCAAACATAATGATTTCGGCAGAACTACATAGGTCAGGACTGTCCGCAAGTGATGATGTCCTTGTATTTAGTTCCGATTACGAGTATGCGGATTGTAAGATTATTAACAAAAACCACCTTATGGTAATTTGCTTATTATCATAGGAGGCGATTTTATTGTACATTTTGGGAGATTAGTTAAATGAATTTGTCTGACAGAGAATGCATAAAATAGCAATAAAATAGTTTGACTAATGTATAATATTGTGTTAAAATTATGCGAAAAGGAGGGTGACAGCTCTATGGAGCAATATATGCCGATAGTGTGGATAGGCTTTGCAATATTCATGTTGCTTTGCGAAGGCTTTACAACACAGCTTGTATCAATATGGTTTGTTCTCGGCTCGGTTTGTGCCGCAATAACAACTATATTCACAAGCGACATAACAATCCAGTCGGCGGTGTTCCTTGTTGTGTCACTTGTTTCGCTGATTGTGACACGACCGCTTGTAAAACGCTTTAAAAAGCGTAATAAGATAACTGGAACAAACGCAGACCGCCACATCGGTCAAGTCGGGTTTATGCTCACAGATTTAACCGATATTGACGAAACAGCACAGGCAAAGGTCGGTGCGGAAACATGGACAGTAAAGTCCGACAAAGCACCGCTTTTAAAAGGAACAAAAGTTAAGGTTCTTGCAATCGAGGGCGTAAAGCTCATAGTAGAACCCGTAACAGAATGAGAGGTAAATAATGTTAGGACTTATTATTTTAGGAATTATCCTTTTAATCCTGCTTATAGTAATTGTAAGCAATGTCAAGGTAGTACCGCAGGCACACGCATATGTAATTGAAAGACTCGGCACATATCATGTAACATGGTCAACAGGTTTGCATGTAAAAATTCCGTTCATCGACAAAATTTCAAAAAAAGTCTCATTAAAAGAGCAAGTGATCGACTTCCCTCCACAACCCGTGATCACGAGAGATAATGTCACCATGCAGATTGACACGGTTGTGTATTTTGAAATTACCGATCCAAAGCTTTATACTTACGGTGTAGAAAGACCGCTCAGCGCTATTGAAAATCTTACTGCAACAACATTGCGTAATATCATCGGTGATCTTGAGCTTGATAACACACTCACATCCCGTGATACAATCAACGGTAAAATCAGAGTGATTCTTGACGAGGCAACCGACGCATGGGGCATTAAGGTAATCCGTGTTGAGCTTAAAAACATTCTTCCGCCCCGTGAAATTCAGGATGCGATGGAAAAGCAGATGAAGGCAGAGCGTGAGCGCCGTGCAAGAATTCTTGATGCAGAGGGTGAAAAACGCAGTCAGATTCTTGTTGCAGAAGGTATGAAAGAATCTGCAATTCTTAAAGCCGATGCTGTTAAGGAGCAGAAAATCCGTGAGGCACAGGGTGAAGCTGAGGCTATTCTCACAGTCCAGAAAGCTAATGCCGACGCACTTAAAATGCTCAATGAGGCTTCTCCTACCGATAGAATTATTCAGCTTAAATCTCTTGAGGCATTCGGTAAAGCCGCTGACGGCAAGGCTACAAAGATTATCATTCCTTCAGATATTCAGGGACTTGCGGGCAATGTTACCGCAATTAAAGAACTCTGGAAAGATGATGTGCCAAAGGCATAAAGAATGTGAAATTTACGGCAATTTTTCGGACACAGAATTCTGTGTCCGATTTGTTGCATAAAATTGTGGGGGATAGGAAATGCAATTTTTACTCGACCTGTTGTGGTACTTCGTAATTTTCTCGTTTTTTGGCTGGGTGGCGAGTAGTTTTCGTTCGCTTCTTCTTGAGAAAAAATTTAGTAACAACGGTTTTCTGACATCACCGTTTTGCCCTATGTACGGATTTTCGGCGGTTATTTGTTATACGGCACTAAAACCGTTTGAAAACAGCAAGCTGATTTTATTCATCGGTTCAACTCTGATATTATCTGCACTTATGGTTGTGGTCGGTGTGCTTGTAGAAAAAACTCTCAAATTCAAGCCATGGGATTTTTCTTCGTCGAAATTCAGCATAGGTAATTATATAACTTTTCCTTATGCACTTTTTCTCGGATTGCTCGGTATGCTGCTTGTCGGATTGATAATTCCGGTGCTTCGCACAGCCGTTGAAGCAATTCCTTTTTGGGTAAGTCTTATTCTTGTTCTTTGCTTCTGCGGAATTATTGCAATTGATTATGTTTTTTCAATGATAACAACAATCCGTCTGCTCAGAAGAATTGCAAAGCTTAAAAATTCTTCCGAGCTTATGGATAAAGGCGCAACAGAGGTTGAAATTCAGGAACTTGAAGAAAACTATAACCGACTTTTTACAGAGAATATTTTAAGAAAAAGACTTGCACACGCTTATCCCGATCTCACTCATATGGCTTATGTAAAGCAAATTAATGCTAAAATTGAGGAGATCAAGCAAGATAATATGAAAGAATATGCACAAACCTTTGAAAGCAAAGAGGACAAGCCGTTTGCTTACGGATTCTGTTTTACGAAGCTTTTTTATCTGTTTGTGATCGGTTCTTTCATCGGCACGATTCTTGAAACAATATGGGCGTTCTGCGTTGACGGACATTTTGAAATGCGTGTCGGCATGGTTTACGGTCCGTTTATTCCTGTTTACGGCGGCGGTGCGTGTTTTCTGACAGCCGCTTTGTATAAGCTTTACAAGCTTAATGATACGCTTGTTTTTGTGATAAGTGCTTTTGTCGGAGCAGGTTTTGAGTATTTCTGTTCGTGGTTGCAGGAGCAGATGTTCGGCACGGTTTCATGGGACTACAGTGACACTCCGTTTAACCTTGACGGCAGAACTAATCTTATGTATGCCCTTATCTGGGGATTCCTCGGTCTTGTCTGGGTGCGTTATCTGTATCCGTGGACAGCAAAGCTTATTGAAAAAATCCCGAAAAGAGCAGGTGCAATTATTACAACATTTCTGATTGTATTCATGGCATTCAACGGCTTTATGTCCGTAACAGCTACGGCAAGATGGACTCAGAGAACAGAGGGAGTGCCTGCGTCAAACAGCTTTGAAGAATATCTCGATGAAAAATTCGATAATGAAAAGATGGAATTTCTTTTTCCGGGTATGAAAAAGGCTGCAGAGGCGGGAGTTACAACCGAGGGCGTAATTTCCAATGAAAGACCGTATCTTGATGCTACAGATCCCGATAACGGTATGAAAATCGAACAGGGAAAAGATGTTTCAAAGATTAATTAATATCATGAAGTGGCTATGCTTTGCACAGTCACTTTTTGATTTTGGGCGGTAATTTAAAAATAATTTCGCCTGACTATTGAATTTTAACCGATTTTTTTATATAATTAATTAGTAATGCTTTATTTATGTCGATTCAAAGCATAAATTGGCATATTTGTCCTGACTTTGTCTGCCCACGGCACGGTTTTTGCGGCAATTTATCAAGTGGGCGGAAAGGCTATGAGTAATTATGAAAAAGGTTGCAATTATTATGGGCTCCGACAGTGATTTTCCCGTAGTATCAAAGGCTGTCAGTAAACTCAAAGAATTTGGCGTAGAGTATGAGGTTCATGTAATGAGCGCACACCGTACTCCCGATGCGGCAATTAAGTTTTCGGCAGAGGCTAAAAAGAACGGTTTTGGCGTAATCATTGCCGCAGCAGGTATGGCGGCACATCTCGCAGGTGTTCTTGCGGCAAAAACAACCCTTCCTGTGATAGGAATCCCATGTAAGTCGGCTCAGCTTGACGGTATGGATGCTCTTCTCGCAACGGTTATGATGCCTACAGGCATTCCGGTTGCAACAGTAGCAGTTGACGGTGCGGCTAACGCTGCAATTCTTGCCGTTGAAATGCTCGCACTTTCCGACGATTCTCTTGCAGAGAAGCTTGAAAATATGAAAGCTGATATGGAAAAAGGCGTTGCCGAAAAAGACAAGGCAATGCAGGCTAAGGTGGCAGAGCTTTGATTAAGAACTATGTAGATATTGACACAAAACTTGACAAAGTAAATGACGAGTGCGGTGTGTTCGGTATTTACCGTAATGATGACGATATCGATGTTGTTGCCGCCGCAAATGACGCACTCTACAGCCTTCAGCACAGGGGACAGCAGAGCGCAGGTATCACCGTGAATAAAGACGGTGAATTTACAACTGTCAAGGAACTCGGTATGGTGTCCGAGATTTTTACACCCAAAGCACTTGAAAAACTTCCGAACGGTAAGATTGCAGTCGGTCATGTCCGTTATACTTCATCGGAATCACTCGACCGTGCATCTAACCAGCCGCTTGTTATGCGATATATTCAGGGTTCAATCGGTATTGCAAGCAACGGCTCAATTACAAACTTCAATGAAATAAGACAGGAGCTTGAAACAGGCGGTGCTGTTTTTCAGTCCAATTCTAATGCTGAAATTATGGCTTATGTTATTGCAACCGAAAGATGTGTAACAGACACGCTTGAAGATGCTGTTCTTTCTTCAATGAGAAAGCTCAAGGGCGCTTACTCAACTGTAATTTGCGCACCGAGCCGTCTTATCGGCTTTCGTGATATGCACGGATTCCGTCCGCTCTGTATCGGCAAACTCAAAAACAGCTGGATTTTCACTTCCGAAAGCTGTGTTATCGACAGCCTCGGCGGTGAATTTGTCCGTGATGTTGAGCCGGGCGAAATGGTAGTAGTTGACGAAGAAGGCTTTCACAGCTACAAATCAAAGCTTTTGCCCGATAAAACATCTTTCTGCCTTTTTGAATATGTCTATATCGCAAGACCGGACAGCGTAATCAACGGTGTCTGCGTACATAATGCAAGATTCAAAGCCGGTGAACTTCTTTATGACGAGTTCCCGATTGAGGCAGATATGGTTTGCGGTGTTCCCGATTCGGGACTTATTGCCGCACAGGGTTATGCAAAGGCTTCGGGTATCCCGTTCAGCACAGGTTTTGTCAAGAACAAATATATCGGCAGAACAGTAGGCTCGGGTAAAGATAAAAAGAAAAGACTTCTCAGAACAAGACTTACTGCTTTGAAGGCTAATGTTAAAGGCAAGAGAGTTGTTATTATTGACGACTCAATCGTCAGAGGTGAAACCTCAAAGCATATTGTTCGTCTTATGCGTGAGGCAGGAGCTGTCGAGGTGCATATGCTCATCAGCTCACCGCCGTTTGTATGTCCGTGCTACTTTGGTGTGGATATTCACGATAAAGAAAGTCTTATTGCAAACAAGTTGACAACAAGTGAAATCTGTGAATATATCGGTGCAGATTCACTTGGTTATCTCAGTATAAACAGTCTCAGAAAAATTGCTGAGGGTGCAAATATAGAATTCTGTGACGGTTGTTTCACGGGCAGCTATGACGCTGAAATTCCGAGAACAATCTTTGTAGATAAATACGCTAAAAAAATTAACAGAAAGTGACGGAGTGATTACAATGAACAACAGCTTTTCCGAAAGCTACAAAGCGGCAGGTGTTGATGTAACAGCAGGCTATAAGTCTGTAGAGCTTATGAAAAAGCATGTGGCACGCACAAAAATTGACGGTGTTATTTCAGGCATCGGCGGTTTCGGCGGACTTTTTGCCCCTGATTTCAAAGATATGGAAGAGCCTGTACTTGTCAGCGGTACTGACGGTGTAGGTACAAAAATCAAGCTTGCTTTTCTTCTTGACAAGCATGACACAATCGGTATTGACGCAGTTGCAATGTGCGTAAACGATGTAATTTGCTGTGGAGCAAAACCTCTTTTCTTCCTCGATTATATCGCAATCGGCAAGAACTATCCCGAAAAGGTAGCTGAAATTGTATCAGGCATTGCAGAAGGCTGTGTTCAGTCCGGTTGTGCTCTTATCGGCGGTGAAACTGCAGAGCATCCGGGTCTTATGCCTGTTGATGAATATGATGTTGCAGGTTTCAGCGTTGGTATTGCAGACAAGCCGAAGATGATTGACGGTTCAAAGCTTTGTGAGGGTGATGTACTTTTAGGACTCCGTTCTTCGGGTGTTCACTCAAACGGTTTTTCGCTTGTCAGAAAAATCTTTGATATCAACGAGGAAACAATCAATGCCGAGTATCCTGAGCTTGACAAAACTCTCGGTGAAACATTGCTCACTCCTACAAAAATTTATGTAAAACCTCTTCTCGCCCTTATGGATAAGGTTGATGTAAAGGCTGTATCACACATCACGGGCGGCGGTTTCTATGAAAACATTCCCCGTATGCTTACAGACGGTCTTTCAGCCAAAATCAAAAAGGACAATATTCCTGTTCTTCCTATTTTCAAGCTTATGCAGAGAGTAGGTAATATCCCCGAGCACGATATGTTCAACACATTCAATATGGGTGTAGGTATGATAATTGCCGTTGCCAAGGAAGATGCAGACAAGGCTCTTGAGGTTCTTGCGGCTAACGGTGAAGACGCTGTTGTACTCGGTGAAGTAATCAGCGGTAATGACGGAGTAGTGTTTGAATAATGAAAAATATTGCAGTTCTTGTGTCGGGCGGCGGCACAAATCTTCAGGCGCTTATTGACGCTCAGAACAGGGGAGAGATTAAAAACGGAAAAATCTCTCTTGTTGTGTCCTCAAATCCAAACGCTTATGCACTTGAAAGAGCAAAAAACAATTCGATTGCAACTGAGGTTATCAGGAGAAAAGACTATGCCGAATTTGATGAGTATGATTCTGCTGTGACCGAGCTTTTGAAATCCAAGGATGTTGACCTTGTTGTTCTTGCGGGATTTATGACTATTCTCGGAAAGCAGTTTATTTCTGCTTTTGAAAACAGAATAATCAATATCCATCCGTCGCTTATTCCGTCGTTCTGCGGCGAGGGCTATTACGGACTCAGAGTTCATGAGGAGGCTCTTAACAGAGGTGTCAAGGTAACGGGTGCTACCGCACATTTTGTAAACGAAGTGTGCGACGGCGGTCCCATTATCATTCAGAAAGCCGTTGAAATTCAGAACGGTGACACACCCGAAATTCTTCAGAAAAGAGTTATGGAACAGGCTGAATGGAAGATTCTTCCAAGGGCGGTTTCGCTTTTCTGCGAAGATAAAATTATAGTAAAAGACAATAAAACCGAAATTCTTGACTAACGGAGGAAAAATATGAAACCTGTATCACTTTACAATGACATTGCTTCAACTTCATATCCGGGCAGAGGCATTGTAATCGGCAAAAGTGCAGACGGCTTAAAGGCTGTTATTGCATACTTCATTATGGGCAGAAGCGAAAACAGCAGAAACAGAGTGTTTGCAGAAACCGAGGACGGCATCAAAACTCAGGCTTTTGATCCGTCAAAGCTTGTTGATCCGTCACTTATCATCTATTCTCCCGTAAGAGTTCTCGGCAACAAAACTATCGTTACTAACGGTGACCAGACAGATACTGTTTATGACCTTATGAATGAAGGTCAGACATTTGAACAGTCACTCACAACAAGAGAGTTTGAGCCTGACGGTCCTAACTACACTCCTCGAATTTCTGGTATCGTTGAGTGCGAAAACGGCAAGATGAACTATGCTATGTCAATTCTCAAAAGTGCAGACGGCAATCCCGATTGTTGCGAAAGATACACATTTACATATGACAAGCCGATAAACGGTCTTGGCAGATTCATTCACACATATATGAGTGACGGCAATCCGCTTCCGAGCTTTGAGGGTGAACCTACACTCGTAGAAATCGGTAACGATGATATTGACACATTTGCCGAGAAAATCTGGAATTCTCTCAATGAGGATAACAAGGTTTCACTTTTTGTACGCTATATTGACATTGCTTCAAATAAGGCAGAGTCAAGAATTATCAATAAAAACAACTAATTTATTTTTCGGAAAGGATGAATCCAATGAACGAACTTGCTTTAAAATACGGCTGTAACCCGAATCAGAAACCTTCGAGAATTTTCATGCAGGACGGCAAAGATCTTCCTGTTGAGGTTCTCAACGGCAAACCCGGTTACATCAACTTTCTTGATGCATTTAACTCATGGCAGCTCGTAAAGGAACTCAAAGCGGCAACAGGTCTTCCTGCGGCTGCATCATTCAAGCATGTAAGTCCTGCCGGTGCGGCAGTTGCAACTGAGCTTTCTGACACACTCAAGAAAATCTACTTTGTAGATGACCTTGAACTTTCTCCGATTGCAAGCGCATATGCAATGGCAAGAGGTGCAGACAGAATGTCGTCATACGGTGACTGGGTAGCTCTTTCCGATACTTGCGATGTTCAGACTGCAATCCTCCTCAAGAGAGAGGTTTCTGACGGTATTATTGCTCCTGACTATACTCCTGAGGCTCTTGAAGTCCTCAAGTCAAAAAAGAAAGGCAACTATAATGTCGTAAAAATCGACCCGAATTATGTTCCTGCTCCTATTGAGCATAAGGATGTTTTCGGCATTACATTTGAACAGGGCAGAAATGAACTCAAAATTGACGAAGAAATGCTCCTTCAGAACATTGTAACAGATAATAAGAATCTTACAGAGGAAGCTAAGCGTGACCTTCTTGTTGCTCTTATTACTCTTAAATATACTCAGTCTAATTCTGTTTGCTACGCAAAGGGCGGTCAGGCAATCGGTGTAGGTGCAGGTCAGCAGTCAAGAATTCACTGCACAAGACTTGCAGGCAATAAGGCTGATATCTGGTATCTCAGACAGCATCCGAAGGTTATGAACCTCCCGTTTGTTGACAACATCCGCCGTCCCGACAGAGATAACACTATTGATGTTTACATCTCTGATGATTATGAGGATGTGCTTGCTGACGGTATATGGCAGCAGTTCTTCAAAACTAAGCCCGAACCTCTTTCAAAGGAAGAGAAAAAGGCTTGGCTTGCAAAGTTTGACGGTGTTTCACTCGGTTCTGACGCATTCTTCCCATTCGGTGACAACATTGAAAGAGCAAAGCGTTCAGGTGTTAAGTTTGTTGCACAGCCTGGCGGTTCAATTCGTGATGATAATGTTATTGAAACCTGCAATAAGTACAATATGACAATGTCATTTACGGGTATTCGTCTTTTCCATCACTGATAGAGGTGCGGTTATGAAAATTTTAATGATTGGTTCGGGCGGCAGAGAGCACGCTTTAATTAAAAAGCTTCTTGAAAGTCCTAAATGCACAAAGCTTTATTGCGCTCCCGGCAACGGCGGTATTTCAAGAGATGCCGAGCTTGTTAATATCGGAGTTATGGATAAAGAAAATATGGTTAGGTTTGCAAAGGACAATGCAATTGACCTCGTTTTTGTAGCTCCTGATGATCCGCTTGCTGACGGTATGGTTGACGCTATGCAGGAGGCTGGAATCAGAGCATTCGGTCCTAATGCAAATGCCGCTATTATTGAGGCGTCAAAGGTTTTCTCAAAAAATCTCATGAAGAAATACGGCATACCTACTGCAAAGTATGAAGTATTCAATGACGCTCAGAAAGCAATTGACTATATAAAGAACGAAAATACCGCTCCCGTTGTTGTAAAGGCTGACGGCCTTGCACTCGGCAAGGGTGTAATTATTGCTCAATCTGTTGATGAGGCAATTGAAGCAGTCAAAGAAATTATGGAGGACAAGAAGTTTGGTGACTCAGGTAACAATATCGTTATCGAAGAGTTTCTTACAGGTCCCGAGGTTTCTGTTCTTGCATTTACAGATGGTAAGTGCGTAAAACCTATGGTCAGCTCAAAAGACCACAAGCGTGCTTTTGATAATGACGAAGGTCTTAACACAGGCGGTATGGGCACAATCAGCCCGAACCCGTATTATACAGATGAGATTGCCAAGGAATGTATGGATACAATCTTTATCCCTACAATTGAGGCGATGAATAAAGAGGGCAGACCTTTTAAGGGTTGTCTATACTTTGGACTTATGATTACACCAAACGGTCCAAAGGTTATTGAATACAATGCCCGTTTCGGCGATCCTGAGGCTCAGGTTGTTCTTCCAAGACTTAAAACCGACCTTGTAGATATCTGCGAGGCTGTTATTGACGAAAAGCTTTCCAACCTTGACATTGAATGGGACAACGGTGCTGCGGCTTGTGTTGTTATGGCAAGCGGCGGATATCCTGTTTCATATAAAAAGGGTATAGAGATGTTCGGTCTTAATGATAACGGCGGTGTCGATGGCGCAATCGTTTATCATGCCGGCACTAAGTACGAAAACGGAAAGTTCTATACAAACGGCGGTCGAGTTCTCGGTGTTACTGCAACAGCGGATACACTTGATGAGGCACTTGAAAAGGCATATGCCGCAGTAGAAAAAATTTCCTTTGAAGGCGCTCATTACAGGCACGATATCGGCAAAACTAAATAATATATTAAGAGCCACTCATTAAGAGCGGCTCTTTTTTCAGCCTGCATTTTTAATCTGCAGTCTTAATTTGTCAGAAATCATGGCAATGAATTCGCTGTTTGTGGGCTTACCTCTGTCGTTGTGAATTGTATATCCGAAATATGAGTTCAGAACATCAATGTCACCTCGATCCCATGCAACCTCAATTGCGTGTCTTATAGCTCTTTCAACCCGTGAAGAAGTTGTTTCGTACTTTTTGGCAACCGACGGATAGAGCTGTTTTGTCACGGCATTGATAATTTCAGGATGCTCAACAGACATAATGATTGAATCACGCAGATAGTGATAGCCTTTGATGTGAGCCGGAACTCCTATTTCATGGAGAATATCGGTCACTTTCATTTCAATTCCGAAAGCGTCGATAACTCTGCCTTTGCCAAAATTGTTTTTCTTGCTCAAATCCGATAAATCGCTGATAATGGTGCTTAATTCGGAAATGTTATACGGCTTCAACACAAAATACGATGCGCCCGAATTCATAATTTCACGCTCAAGAACAGTGCTGTGGAATGACGAATACACCATAAACACAGGCACTTTCGTGCTTTCTCGTGTAATGCTTCTCATAACACCGATTGCGTCAAGCCTTGTCATAAATGAATCCATCAGTACAACATCAGGGCTTTCTCTTTTAATTTTATCGCACAATTCTTCTCCGTCTTTTGTACAGAAAATAACGGAAATATTCTTACTCTGTAAGATATTAAGATTTTCCTGCGTAAATTCGGAAGCGTCATCGGTTACGATTAGTTTTATTTTGTTGTTCATTGTGATTTCCCCCAGTAATTTTTGTTGTACTAATATTACCACAAAATGGTAAAGTTGGCAATACCTTCCATAAAACTTTTTTGAAAAATCGAGAAAAAAGTTTTATAATTTGCGTTACTAAATCAAAAATGAACAAACCATCATATATTTAGTGTTGATTATTGTAGCGATTTGCCATATATTGTGCAAACACACCGTAACCCTCTTTAGGATTATTCAGAAAAACATGGGTAACAGCGCCAATAATTTTGCCGTTTTGAACTATCGGACTGCCGCTCATACCCTGTACAATACCGCCGCAATTTTCGAGCAATCTGCTGTCGGTTATTTTTATGACAAAATTTTCATTTGATGTCATATCACGGTTGCATATTCTTTTGATTTCAATATCATATTCCTGCGGCGTATCTCCGACAGGCGTTGTTACCATAACAGCCTTTCCTGTTTTTACCTCATCGTCATTTGCAATCAGATATTTCTTGTTTCTTTTATAATTTTCACTCGTTAAATCTCCGAAAATTCCTAAAGGGGAGTTTACGCTCAAATTACCAAACTTTACATCGGTAAAATATCCGCAGAAACTGCCGGCTTTACCGCAGACGCTTTTTTCAATGCCGCTGATTTCAGCCCGAACCGCTTCTCCTGATTTTAACGGTAACAAAGCAGCCGTGTCACAGTCGCATATTCCATGACCGAGTGCGGCAAAATAATTATTGTTGTCATCATAATAGGACATAGTTCCAATGCCTGCACAGCTGTCACGAACCCACGCACCGAGGAGATATACTCCCACGGTATTTTTAATCGGCAAAACGGTTTTATTTTCGGTTTTGCCGTTTCTATCAATTTCAACAGTAATTTCATTGCCGTTTGATTTTTCAATTTCAGACTTTAATTCTTCATTTGTGCTGATTTTTGTATTATTTACTTTCTTTATAATATCGTTTACTTTAAGTCCGCCGTCTTTTGCGGGGCAAACATATTTTTCACCGTCGTAGTAGCTTTCAAGCTTGATTATCATTGCTCCGTTAGCATAAAATTTAACTCCGAAAGCCTCACCGCCAATGTAAACCTCATTTTTATCATCAGCGGCATAAGGCGAAAAAGTCGAAACAGTAAATAATAATGTGAAAATCAGGGCAACTGATATAATTTCTTTAAATTTTCGCAAAAAATTCACCTTCTTTCCGTTGCCTTTATTATGATTTGCATTTATAATATAGATTAGTGCGTTGATGAAAATATTAAAAATGTTACTGGCAGAGGATTTTCCGAAAAGGCGATAAACAGCCGTGCATTGTAAATTATTTTCTGAAATTATATCATTTTCTTATTATGAGGTATATATGGAAAACATAAATTTTAACCTTGTCGGTCTTACCGATTCCGAAGTTCAAAAGCGTATAGATGAAGGAAAGGTAAATATTTCAACTAATATTAAAACCAAATCAATTAAAAGAATATTTTGTGATAACATTTTTACGCTTTTCAATCTTATAAATGTAATTTTGCTTGCGGCATTGATTTTTGTGGGTTCACACAAGAATATGCTTTTTATCGGTGTTGTTATCGCAAATATAATTATAGGTATAGTTCAGGAAATTCGTTCCAAAATAAGCGTTGACAAGCTGACTATTTTGTCTGAGAAAAAAATCAATGTTCTCAGAAACGGTAAAATTGCAGAAATAAGTAAAGATGAGATTGTCCTTGACGATATTCTTGTGCTTTCAAGAGGAAGCCAGATTCCTGCCGACTGCATTGTATGCGACGGCAACTGCAGAGTCAACGAAAGCTTGCTTACAGGAGAATCAAATCTCATTGAAAAAAATGTCGGAGATGAACTGCTCTCGGGCAGTTTTATTGCGGCAGGAAAATGCTATGCTCAGGCTGTAAAGGTCGGAGCCGATTGCTATGCCGCAAAGATAAATAACGAAGCCAAATATATTAAAAAAGTAAATTCTCAGATTATGGAGTCATTCAATTTCATTATCAAAATCTGTACATTTGTACTTTTTCCGATTGGCATTGCATTTTTTATTCGACAATTCACCCTGCCCGATGCAACATTGCAGTCTGCTGTAATCAGCACTGTTGCGTCGCTTGTCGGTATGATTCCAAAGGGAATGATTCTTCTTACAAGTTCTGTTCTTGCAGTATCAATTATCAGGCTTTCATCCAAAAAGGTTCTTGTACAAGAAATGTATTGCATTGAAACACTTGCAAGAGTTGATGTGCTTTGTCTTGATAAAACGGGAACGCTTACAACAGACGAAATGATGGTAACAGGTGTTATTCCGTTTGGGGCTGATGAAAATAAAATCAAGAAAGCACTTTCTTCAATTGTAAAAGCGTCCGATGAACTAAATGCAACTTTGTATGCACTGCGTGACTATTCGGATTCCGTTTCACCGTATGAGTGCAGTAAATTTTGCGATTTTTCCTCCGAAACAAAATGGTCGGGCGGTACATTTGAAAACGGCAAGACCTACATAGTCGGTGCGACTGAATGTATTTTAAAAAGCAGAGAAAAGTATTCCGAGGTGTATTCTGAGATTGAAAAGATAAATCAAACCGTCAGAATCCTTGTTCTTGCCGAAAGCGATAGTGAACCGGACAAAGACTCATTGCCTGATGATTTAAAACCGCTTGCACTCATTCTTATCAAGGATAAACTTCGTGATAATGTAAATGAAACGGTAAAATATTTTAAGGATCAGGGTGTTACCTTAAAGGTAATTTCAGGCGACAGCGTTAAAACTGTTAAAAATATTGCGCTTGACACAGGAATTGAGGGTGCAGAAAATGCAATCGATATGTCAACCGTAACAACAGATAAAGAGCTTGAAGATGCGGCAGAGCGTTGTAATGTGTTTGGCAGAGTAACTCCGGCTCAAAAGAAAAAGCTTGTGGTTGCCCTTAAAAAGCACGGACATTCGGTTGCTATGACAGGTGACGGCGTAAATGATGTTCTCGCACTCAAAGAGGCGGATTGCTCCGTAGCTATGGCGTCGGGCAGTGATGCCGCACGAAATGTGTCACAGCTTGTACTTGTCAATAATGACTTTGGCGCAATGCCAAGCGTTGTGGCAGAGGGCAGACGAACAATCAATAACCTTGAACGAAGCTCTGCACTCTATCTTGTAAAGACGATTTATTCGGTTATACTCTCAATTTTCTTCATATTCTTCCGCACAGGATATCCCTTTGAACCGATACAGCTTACGCTTGTCGGTGCATTAACGGTTGGATTGCCTTCATTTGTTCTCGCACTTCAACCGAATAAAGATATAGTAAAAGGTAATTTCACCGTAAATATAATAGCAAGATCACTCCCAACAGCTTTTTGTATTTCGGCAGATACAATATTACTCGCAATTTTAAAGTATATGACAGATATGCCGCAGGCACAGTTTTCAACTCTCTGCGTATATCTTACTGCATTTTCATGTATGCTGCTTGTAATCAGATTATCAATCCCGTTCAATCCGCTCAGAGCCGTTATGGTCATCGGATGTTCCGCAGGAATAATAATCGGTTCAATTTTCTTCGGCGGATTGTTCTCACTTGCACCGCTTACGTTTGAAAACATCGTATTGCTTGTGATTTTTGCTGTAGGTACATTTGTTGTATTTAATATATTCTACAATATAGCACAGCACTATATAGAAAAATTCAAAAAGGAAAGTCATCTTAAACTGACTGCAAAAAGAAATGCAAATAAACAAAAACGCTGAAAAATTAATCAGACAACTGAATAATCAAGGCTATGAGGCTTTTATAGTGGGCGGTTGTGTTCGTGATTATCTTCTCGGATTGACTCCGCATGATACAGATATTTGTACAAACGCTTTGCCCGAGCAGACAAAAAAATGCTTTGAGGCTTATCATACTTTTGATACAGGTATCAAACACGGCACAATTTCCGTTGTATGCGGCGGTGAAGTCTATGAAATCACAACCTACCGTATTGACGGTGATTATTCCGATAACCGTCATCCGGACAGCGTAAGCTTTACACGAAACATAAACGAAGATTTGCAACGCCGTGACTTTACGGTAAATGCAATGGCATATAACGCTGAATACGGTCTTGTCGATCCATACGGCGGTAAAAATGATCTTAAAGATAAAATTATCCGTTGTGTCGGAAATCCCGATACACGCTTTAACGAGGATGCTCTGCGAATCTTGCGGGCATTACGCTTTGCCTCTGTTTACGGATTTTCAATTGAAGAGAACACATCAAAGTCTATATTTAAAAATGCAGACTTGCTAAAAAACATTGCAACAGAGCGTGTGATTTCAGAATTTCTAAAGCTCATCTGCGGTAAGAATGCCGTAAAAATTCTTGACGCTTACCGAGAAACGATTGCTGTTATTATCCCTGAAATTACCGTTATGTTCAATTTTAATCAGAACAACATTCATCATTCGTATGATTTGTGGCAACATACCCTGACCGCACTCGGCACAATTGAACCGAATCCCATACTTCGTATGACAATGCTCCTGCATGACATCGGCAAGCCTTCTGTTAAAACCACCGACAACAGCGGTCAATCGCATTTTCAGGGACATCAGCTTGAAAGTAAAAAAATTGCAGACAAAATTCTGCACAGACTAAGATTACCGTCTGATTTTATTAACAAAACTCTTCTGCTTATTGAATATCATGATGTCCGTTTTAACGGCAGTAAAAAGCTTATGAAAAAGGTTATGAATGTACTCGGTACAGACCTTACAAAGCAGTTGCTAGAGGTCGAATACGCCGATATATCTGCCCAGTCTGAATATCAGCGAGAAGAAAAGCTCGGATATCTTGAAACGGCTAAAACACATCTTAATGAAATAATCAAAGATAACGAATGTTTTAAGCTGAGTCAGCTTGATATCAACGGTAAAGATGTTTTAAACCTTGGCGTAAAAGAGGGAAGAGATGTCGGAAATATTCTCGATTATTTGCTAATGCTTGTAGTAGATGCAAATGTTCCAAACAAAAAATTAATACTCATATCAAAAGCCAAAGAATATATTTACGGTAATCAAATAAATAAGTAATTAAAAAAGAGGATTTCAGCGAAAACTGAAATCCTCTGATTTTTGTTTAAAATTAAAGAACCTTTGATAAAAATTCCTTTAAACGGTCGTCCTGCGGATTATTGAAGAACTCCTGCGGATTGTTCTTTTCTTTGATAACACCGTCGTCAATAAATACAACATCGGTTGCAACTTCCTTTGCAAAGCCGATTTCGTGAGTAACAACAACCATTGTCATACCTGCCTTGGCAAGCTCTTTCATAACATCAAGAACTTCGCCGACCATTTCGGGGTCAAGTGCAGATGTCGGCTCGTCAAAAAGGAGAACATCGGGATTCATCGCAAGCGCTCTTACAATTGCAATACGCTGTTTTTGACCGCCTGAAAGCTGATTCGGATATGCGTTTGCCTTTTCGGCAAGTCCTACACGCTCCAAAAGATCCATAGCGTCTTTTTTAGCCTCATCTTTGCTTTTGCCAAGAAGCTTGACAGGAGCCATTGTAAGGTTGTCAATAACAGTCTTGTGGGGGAAAAGGTTAAACTGCTGGAACACCATTCCCATTTTCTGACGGTGAACATTTATATTAACCTTTGGATCCGTAATATCGGTACCCTCAAAGAAAATGTGACCGCCTGTCGGTTCTTCAAGTCTGTTAAGACAACGGAGAAAAGTTGATTTACCCGAGCCTGACGGACCGAGAACAACAACTACATCGCCTTTAAAAATGTCAATATCAATGCCTTTAAGAACCTGAATATCCTTACCGAATGATTTTTCAAGTCCTCTTACGGAGATTAATGCGTTATCTTTCACTCTTTTTCAATCTCCTTTCAAATCTTCTGAGGATGTACGAAAGCACAAGTACAATTACAAGGTAAATCAATGCAACCGTAATAAGCGGGAAGAATGCCTCGTAAGTTCTTGAACGAATCATATTACCAATATATGTGATATCTGCAAGTGCAACATAACCTGCAACCGAAGTTTCTTTGAGAAGTGTAATAATTTCATTGCCGAGTGCAGGAAGAACATTTTTAATTGCCTGCGGAAGAACGACCATTGTCATTGTCTGTCTGTTGTTAAAACCGAGTGAACGGCTTGCCTCAGTCTGACCGATGTCAACAGCCATAATGCCCGAACGAACAATTTCTGCAACATAAGCGGCAGAGTTCATACCAAATGCAATGATTGCGGCAAAGATACCGTTTCTTACAGATGCAAGAATAATGTAATACATAATCATCAACTGAACTACAACAGGTGTGCCTCTGATAACAGTAATGTAGATGTTGCAAATCGCATTAAAGAATTTCAGAACACAATCGCCGAAGCTCCTGCATTTTCTCTTGTCAAGCTGAATATCGTGAGTAGCTCTTACAAGAGCAATGACAAAACCGATAATAACACCGATAATACCTGCAAATAATGTAATTTCAAGGGTTACAAGCAAACCGCTTAAAAGCTGCTGCCATCTGTTATCTGTGATGAATGTGTTTTTAAAGCTTTCACCGAGATTGCCGAACAAACTGCCCGACGCACTGTCGTTTACGATAATAACCTGAGTTGTGTTGGCATATGAAGTTGAAAAGTCGATATTTTTTCTTCTTTCCGGTGTGTCGGTCATACCTGCCATACCGAAATCGTCTTTGCCGGTCTGAACAGCAGTGATAACAGAATCAAATTCCATATCATCAATAACAAGTTTTTTACCGAGCTTGTCACAGATTGCTGTAGCCATCATCGGATCAAGACCGACAATTTTACCGCCTTCAACATATTCATACGGTGGAAAAGCAGCGTTCGTAGCCATATGAAGTTCACCGTCATACTTGATATCCTTAGGTGATTCGTAGGGTACGGTATCAGTATTACCCTCTATGTAATAGCTTTTGATTTTGTCCAGAACGCCCTCGTCTTTAAGCTCTGCAAGAGCTTTGTCGATTTTTTCGGTGAGTTCATGATTTTCCTTTGAAATGCAGATTGCATACTGCTCTTCCGCAAAAGGTTCATCAAGAATTTTTAGTCCTGCATTTGCTTTTACAAATTCCTTTGCCGGTTCACTGTCAATTACAACACAGTCGATTTTATTCTGTGTAAGAGCTACGATAGCGTCGGCACCCTTGCTGTAACGCATAACCTTGGTGCCGTCAGCCTCATAGTCAGATACAAAAGTATCGCCTGTTGTACCTGTCTGAACACCTACGGATGCTCCTTTGATATCATCGGCAGTCTTAATTTCCTTAACCGATGAATCACCGCATCCCGTGAACAGAAAAACAGTGGAGAACAGCATTGAAATCAGTACCAATAAAGTAACTGTCTTTTTCATTGTTTTCCTCTTTTTCTTTCTCTTAAAATATTTATTTGCAAATCTTTATCAGATTCTTGCAACGCCTGTCTCAACAGCGGCCTTCTTAACAGCCTCAGCAACAGTTTTGCCGATTCTCTTGTCAAATGCCTCGGGAAGAATATAATCTGCATTAAGCTCTTCATCGCTCACGAGTGAAGCAATTGCAAAAGATGCGGCAACTTTCATTTCTTCGTTAATATCGCTTGCACGGCAGTCGAGAGCACCTCTGAAAATACCCGGAAAAGCAAGTACATTATTAATCTGGTTAGGAAAGTCACTTCTGCCTGTACCGACAACAGCCGCACCTGCCTTTTTAGCAATGTCAGGCATAATCTCGGGAGTCGGATTAGCCATAGCAAAAAGAATAGGATCCTTAGCCATTGACTTAACCATTTCTTCGCTTACGCAACCTGCGGCAGAAATTCCGAGGAATACATCAGCACCCTTCATTGCATCTGCAAGCGAGCCCTCAAGGTGAGAAAGGTTAGTAATTTCAGCCATTTCCTGTTTAACAGCGTTAAGTCTCGGATCACCCTTGCAGATAATGCCCTTACTGTCGCAAAGCGTAATGTCCTTTACACCCATATTAAGAAGGTGCTTTGCAATTGCAATACCTGCCGCACCTGCACCGTTCATAACAACCTTGATTTCGTCAAGTTTCTTGTGAACAAGCTTTAGTGAGTTGATAAGACCTGCGGCAACAATAACGGCAGTACCGTGCTGGTCATCGTGGAAAATCGGAATATCACACTTCTCTTTGAGCTTCTTTTCAATTTCAAAGCATCTCGGAGCGGCAATATCCTCAAGATTGATTCCACCGAATGAACCGCTGATAAGGTAAATTGCGTTTACAATTTCGTCAACATCCTTACTTCTTACGCAAATAGGAAATGCGTCAACATCGCCAAACTCCTTAAAAAGCGCACATTTGCCCTCCATAACCGGCATACCTGCCTCAGGACCTATGTCACCAAGACCGAGAACAGCTGTACCGTCGGTTACAACGGCAACAAGGTTGTTTCTTCTTGTGAGTTCAAAAGACTTGTCATAGTCCTTCTGAATTTCAAGACACGGTTCTGCAACACCCGGAGTATAGGCAAGAGAGAGGTCTTCAGCCGAGTTAATCGGAACTCTTGAAACAACTTCAATCTTACCGTTCCACTCATAGTGTTTTTTGAGTGATTCTTTTCTGATATCCATATCGGTAACTCCTTATAATTAATTCCTTTCCATTATACCCCTAAAAAGCCGTTATATCAAGTAAAAATCACAAAATTCATTTGACTTTTGTACAAAAAAGGTATAAAATAAATGTGCGAGTGTGTTGAACAGCTGCGAGCAGCTACCGAAAGGTACTGTGCGAGGAAAGTCCGGGCTTCACAGAGCAATAATAACGGCTAACGGCCGCCGGAGGCGACTCCAGGGATAGTGCAACAGAAAATTACCGCCATTATATGGTAAGGATGGAAAGGTGAGGTAAGAGCTCACCGGAGGGCAGGAGACTGCTCTGCCGTGTAAACCCTATTTGAAGCAACACCGTGGTAGGACATTATACGCTTGCTCGGCGTGTCCTTAGGAGGTGGCATCGAGCAGATTCGGTAACGGTCTGCCAAGATAGATGGCTGTTCACGACAAAACCCGGCTTACAGACACAGTCGCATATTAAGGCACCTTTTATGGGTGCTTTAATATTATTGTCGAATTTTAGCAATTTGTACAAATGTTATGCACATTTGCAATTAATTAAAAAAAGCATTGCATTTATGCTGCTCTTTATTGTACTTTGCTTTATGCTGAAATCTATTGAAATTGATTAGTTTCAGTCGACTGATTCGACACATTGCAGAGTTTTGAAATTAATTTGAAAGGTGTGTAAAAATTTGAAAACAAAATCAAAAATACTCAGCGCAATATTGAGCGTGAGCATCCTGTCGGCAAGCCTATCTGCCTTTGTATCCGGTTCACTCGGTGTTCAGGCGGCAGAAAGCTCACCAACCGTATCGGCTAATAAGTACAAGCTCAAAGATAACATTCAGGACGGTGTAATTTTGCATTGTTTTGACTGGACTTATAACGATATTAAGGCTGAATTGCCTAAAATTGCAAAGGCAGGATTTACAAGTATACAGACTTCTCCGGCACAGCCAAACGGAACAGGTACTTGGTATTGGTTATATCAGCCAATTTCATTCAGTATCGGAACAAATGGTATCGGCACAAAGGCTGAACTTCAGTCGCTTTGTGATGAAGCAGAAAAGTATGGAATTAAGGTTATTGTCGATGTTGTCGCTAATCATTTGAGAGGCGATCACAACAACATAGACAACGATTTAAAGCCATCCGAGTATTGGCATACCTTCGGCGGAGGTATTGACTGGAAAAACCGTTGGCAGGTAACACACGGCTCGATTGGTATGCCGGACATTGCAACCGAAAATCCATTTGTTCAGCAAAAAGTCTGCAACTATGTTCAGGAACTCAAGTCGGTAGGCGTTGACGGACTTCGTTGGGACGCCGCAAAACACATTGGCGTTCCGAGCGAGGGTGACGATTTCTGGAAATCGGTAACACAGTACGGTCTTTATAACTACGGCGAAATTCTCGGTGGTCCCGATGACCGTTCGACAGGCAATGAAGACATTATGAAAGAGTATACCGATTATATTTCTGTCACTGACAGTAACTACGGTAAAGAACTCCGTGATTCGTTTAATTCGGGCAAAGCTCCTACTTCAAGCGGAAACTGGAGTGAAAAAGGCATTTCAAACGATAAGCTTCTTTATTGGGGTGAAAGCCATGATACATGGTCAAACAACAAAGACTGGGGCTTTTCAAATGAAATGAGTCAGAATGTTATTGACCGTGCCTATGCGGTTGCGGCAAGCCGTAATAAAGTTACTGCTCTTTATTTTTCCCGTCCTTCTTCAACCAACAAAGAAAGTATCAAAATGGGAGAAAAAGGCTCAACTCATTACACCAGCAGTGAGGTTGCCCAAATCAATAAGTTCCATAATGCAATGGACGGCAAAGCCGATTACTACACAGTGTCAGACGGTTGTTCTGTAATTACCCGTAAAGACGGCGGTGCTGTTATCGTAAAAGGCAGCGGAAGCGGCGAGGTATCGGTAGAAAACGGCGGCGGTTACGCAAAACCGGGTACATACACAGACGCTGTTTCGGGCAACACATTTACAATTACATCAAGCACCATTTCAGGTACAATAGGTTCATCAGGTATAGCAGTAGTCTATGATGCCGAACCCGAAGGACCTTCAGCGTCAGTAACTCCGGGTTCAACAAACTACAATACAGATGAGCTCACACTTACGCTCAATTGCAAGAATGCAAAAAATGCTCAATATTCAATTGATGACGGTGCATTTGTAAACTACACAAACGGTCAGAAAATTACAATCGGTACAAACCTTGCTTACGATACAGTAACCACAGTAACAGTAAAAGCAAGCGACGGCAAGACAACATCCGATCCGGAAACATATACATACACAAAGGTAGACCCGAATGCCGTAAAGGTTGTTGCTTATGATAACTCATCAACCAAGTGGTCTAAGGTCAATGCATATTTCTGGAGTGATGATAATAAAGAAATGACATCGTGGCCGGGCAAGAAAATGACCGACAAGGGTAATAATATTTTTGATATTGAAGTGCCTGACGGTGCAAAATATGTAATCTTCAACAACGGCGACAGTCAGACAGATGACCTCAGGATTGCAGACGGTAATAAAATTTACAGCAACGGTTCTTGGCAGAACTATTCGACTGTAAAACCCACTCAGCCGACAACAGCTCCTTCCACGACAGTCCGTCCTACTACAATCGCAACTCAGCCGTCTACAACTCAGCCTACCACATCACAGCCTGCTACAACACAGCCGTCTACAACTCAGCCGGTAACAGAGCCTTCAAACAGAATTCTTATCGGTGATGTTGATTTAAACGGAACATTTACAGTCTGTGATTCAACAGAGGTTCAAAGATACATTGTTAACATATCGACTTTAAGCGATGAGGCTCTCATTGCGGCAGATGTAAACAAGGATTCTGTTATTTCTGTAAAAGACGCAACTATGATTCAGGCTTATGTCGTTAAGCTTATTGTTGAAAACTCATACTGCGGTACTTACACAGAAAATGTTGCACCCGCCCAGCCTACAACAAATGTCACAGAGCCAACAACCGAACCGACTTCAATTCAGACGAAGAATTATGTTTATTTCGATAATACGGAAAACTGGTCAACAGTAAATGTCTATGCATGGAGTTCAACAGATTCGACTTATATGAGCTGGCCCGGCAAGGCTATGGAAAGTATAGGTAATAACACATACAGATTTGAACTTCCGAATGGTGCAGAATATGCTATATTCAATAACGGTTCAGCACAGACAGGTGACCTAAAAATCCCCGATGTAAATATGATTTACTCAAACGGACAGTGGAGTAAATACTCCGAGTAAAATTTAATAAGTTTATCTAAGAGCCGCCCCGCACAATCAAGCGCATTTTGCTGTTTTGATTTTTACTGTCGGGGCGGTACTGTTATTTGTTTAAATCACAATACAAAATAAACGGTTCATCATGATTTTTTGTGGGATGGTGAACGGACAGAAGAAATAGATAGCGGATCAAGGTAAAGAAGAAGTCATCATCACGGTAACCATAGCCGATCTTGTTGTTGAAACCTTCGAACTTGCCGGTGCTGATTTGATATCATCTAAATAGAGCATAGCTTTCTTTCCTCCATTGTTTGTCTTGCTAACTACAATTCTGGAGCATCCTGTGCTCTTTTTCAATACTTACTTTTGACTATCCCACATTTTTTCGTAATGAGGGTAAAAAAGCAATGTTTCCATTTGTTCGGAAACATTGCTTTTGTTAATTTTTTACTTATTACTTTAATTTTGTATCTATATATTCTATGTACGGTTTGCGATTATAAATGCTGTCTCGGTGATTTTTATACCATTCAAATTCTTCTTTCAATCCATCATACAAAGATACTGTATTTGGCATTAATTCATTTTGTTTTCTTACATCAAGCACATATTCGTAATCGTAGAAGCAAAAATAATTTCTTTGCGGAATATCTTTCGACACGCTTACAAATTCAACTTCTCTGCCTGCCACTTTGTAGCAAAGCTCAACCCATTCTTTTATTGTAACGGTTTCTTTGTTTCCAATATTAAAAATATGATTACTTGGGTGCTTTTCTATTATTATCTCAATAAATTTACAAAGGTCTGACACATTGAAAAATTGCAATTTCATATCTCCGTTTTCAGGAATGTAAAATTTTCTGCCTAGAATAGCACAATCAAAGGGAAATGCTTCTCTGTACAAATTTTCATACATACCGTAAAAATACGGCGGACGAAGAATATACGCATTTTGGACAGTATCAAGTAAGTATTTTTCTGCATTGAGTTTGTTAATTCCGTAATCGCCCCAGACAGAATTTTTACCGCAAGTTTGATTTTCGGCAAACGGCTGGGGATTAGTTTCGGGATAAACCGCACTTGAACTGATGAAAATGTAATCATCAAACGAAACACCTGAATTTAAAAGAGCCTTTATATGCTCATCAGTGTACGCTGTGATATCAAGAATTAAATCAAAGTGTTCGTTAGCAAACTTGTTGCCAAGATTTAATCTGTCGCAATTAATCAGATGCACACCTTGTGATTGAGGTCTACTGTTTCTGTTTAGAACAAAAACTTCCTCGCCTTTACTCACAAAATGCTCGGCTGCATATCTGCTTACAAATGTCGTTCCGCCTGTGATTAGAATTTTCATACCAAAAACTCCTTGAATAATATTTGCATCACCGTATGGTGATAACCAGCATTAATTATCTATTCAATTTTTATTCGATTTTTCTATAATTTTTTCGGCACATTTAATGCCGTCAACTGCGGCGGAGATAATTCCGCCTGCATAGCCTGCACCTTCACCGCACGGATACAGTCCTTCAATAAGTACACTTTCGAGCGTATCTGTCCTTCTCATTATTCTGACGGGAGAAGAGCTTCTGCTCTCAACGCCGGTCAAAACAGCGTCACCGTCATCAAATCCGTGTAACATTCTGCCCATTTTCACAATGCCCTGAGCCATAGAAGTGCAGACATATTCAGGCAAAATCTCGTTCAGATTTGAAAACTCATAATTCGGACCGATACTTGGCTTTACATCACCGAGATGTGTGGATTTTCTGTTATTAAGAAAATCGTCAACTCTTTGTATAGGTGCATTATAATTTTCACCACCGGCAACGAATGCTTTTGATTCAAGCTTTCTCTGTAAATACATTCCGGCAAGCGGATGGTCGGATTCATAATCATCCGGGTTTATTCCTACAAGCAACGCTGAATTTGAATTTTCGGCATTTCGTGCAAATTCACTCATACCATTGGTGCAAAGTCTGTTTTCTTCGCTTGACGCATTGACAACCTTGCCTCCCGGACACATACAAAATGTATACACACCCCGTCCGTTATCAAGGTGCGTACTCAGCTTATAATTCGCCGAGCCGAGTTTTTTATTGCCCGCAAACCTGCCGTATTGTGCCTTATCAACTTTTTGACGAAGATGTTCAATTCTTGCTCCTACCGAGAAAGGCTTTGCCTCAATCGGCAACTTTAAATCATAAAGCATCTCAAAAGTATCCCTTGCACTGTGACCGATTGCAAGAATAACATTGTCTGTTTCTATAATTTCATCGCCGTTTTTGGTTTCAATAGTTATAGATTTCAGCTTGTTATCACTAAAAGCCAGTGAAACAAGCTTCGTTTCAAATATAACCCTACCACCGAGTTCAATAATCTCGTTGCGGATATTTTTTATTGTTCCTTTTAGCATATCCGTTCCGATATGAGGTTTTGCGTTATAGAGAATTTCATCGGGTGCGCCGTGGCTCACAAATTCTTCAAGCACCTTGCGTTGTCTTATATCTTTTGTACCTGAATTCAGTTTGCCGTCAGAAAATGTTCCCGCACCGCCTTCGCCAAACTGAACATTTGAAGTTATGTCAAGCTGACCGCTTGTCCAAAATCTATTTACATCAGCGGTTCGTCTGTCAACATCACGACCTCTTTCAATAAGAATAGGATTTGCACCGCTTCTTGCCAGAATAAGTGCCGCAAACAATCCTGCCGGACCTGCTCCGACAACAATGGGGGAGGGCGCATTGCCAAATTTCATCTGATTATATTCATACTTTCTCGCAATTTGAGCGTTACCGCACTTTTTGCAGACTTTATCCTCGTTGATATTAAGTTCAGCGTCAACAGTTGTAAGAAAGTAGATATTATCCTTTTTTCTTGCGTCAACCGATCTGCGAAAAATCTTACAGCTTTTTATGGATTTTTCTTCAATCCTCAGCTGTCGGGCAACTGCCTTGCAAACCGATTTATCATCGTAGTCAAGGCTTAAATGTATATTGTTCACTCTGATCATAAATTTTCTCCTGCAATAATTCCTCCGGCAAATGCAAAATGAAGATTAAAACCTCCGCATTCACCGCAAAGGTCAATCGCCTCACCGCATATAAAAAGATTTTTTACAATTTTACTCATCATAGTGTTTTCGTCAATCTCTTTGCCTAAAACACCGCCCAAAGCACATTGTGCGTGTGAGAAATCTTCTTTTCCGCTTACTGTAAATGACATCGATTTTATTGTTTTGCAAATTCCCGATACTTCGTCCTTTGAAAGCTTGGAACAAATCTTTGACAAATCAACTCGGCTGATTTTCAGAATTGCCTGTCCGATTCTCTTCTGAAAAATCCCTGTCAAAAGCTGTTCACACGGCAAATCAGAAAACAATGATATATGTTGTCTGATTATTTTAATCAGCTCATTTTCCGAATAATCGGGCAATAAATCAAGCACTATTTTGTCGTTCGGTTTAGCAAACAATGAAAGATTGAACACGCAAATTCCCGACAGCGAATTCTCGGTAAATTGAATTTCGCCTGTTTCTTCCTTGATTAATCGACCGTGTTCACCGTATAACTGCGCCTTGCCCGTAACTCTCAGACCTTTTAATGTTTTCAGAACATCGCTTTTAACCTTAACAGGGCATAAAGCAGGGGAGAACGAAACAACCTTATGACCGAAATTTTTAAGATAATCAATTGCACTTGCGTTTCCGCCAAGCTTAGGTGCGGCTTTTGAACCGTTTGCAATCACAAGCTTGTTACATATGAAATCGTACTTTTTTTCGCTGTCATCAGACAAAATTTTAAAACCGTTTGAAACTTTTTTTATAGAATTGACATTCTGTTTTGTGAAAACATCTATTCCGAGTGTTTCAACCTGTAAGCGCAGAACATCCAGCACAGATGCGGCGTGTTTGCTTATCGGGTAATATCTGCCCTCGTTATCGTAAAAACTTAAAAGACCGAAGTTTTTAAAAATATTCGCCATCTCATCACCGCTGAATCTTTCAAAAATTTTTTTACTCTGCTTTTTGAAAGAACCGACATATTTATCGGGAGATATACAGTGATTTGTCAGGTTACATCTGCCGTTGCCTGTTGACATCAGCTTTTTGCCTAATCTGTCATTTTTTTCGATTATTGCAATTTTCTTTGAACGGTCATGTTTCTTTGCTGTGATTGCACACATAAGTCCCGATGCACCGCCGCCGATTATAATTGCGTCATATATATTTTTCTTTTCCATTTTATAAATTCACCAAAAAATAAGGGCAGCGGATGTGCTGCCCAAAATTATTTACGGAGCAAAAATAAAGTTGATTCCGTTTGCTACAAGTACCGAACCGATACCCATTATAATGCCTGCGATAACAACACCGCACATAACGGCTATAACGCTTTTCTTAAATCCGAGGTCAAGAATACTTGCCGCAAGTGTTCCTGTCCATGCGCCTGTGCCGGGAAGAGGGATGCCTACGAAAAGCATAAGTGCAACAAACATTCCGTTGCCTGCTTTTGCCTCAAGTTTTCTGCCGCCTTTTTCGCCTTTTTCAAGACAGAAAGAAAAGAATCTGCCGATAAACTTCTTGTCAGAACCCCAAACAAGAACCTTTCTTGCAAAGAGGTAGATAATCGGAACCGGGAGCATATTGCCTAAAATGCAGATTACATATGTCCAAAAAAGATTTAAGTCATTTGCAACCGCAACAGGCACAGCACCTCTGATTTCTACTATCGGAACCATTGAAATAAAAAATACTATTAAATACCACATATTTGCTCCTTAGAAATTATATTTTGCCAATACCCAATAAGTATAACAGATTTAAAAGTTTTTTTCAATATTTGAGCAAGATAAAATCTTCCATAATAAAGCCTTAAAATTTGATTTATTTATACATTATGATAAATAATTATTCAAAAGTTGACATTGACTGAATAATCAGTAAAATATATTGTGGAGTGATTTGATGAAAACGAATTCCTGTTCAATGCGATTCAGAATAATTATGTTTGTTTTGACCGCGTCAGTGATTGCATTTGCGTTTATTCATTCTTCAATGCCGTCAGTTGAGTCGGCACAAGAGAGTGAAAGCGTCCTTGATTTTGTCACAGTAATTTTAAAATTATTCGGAGTTGAGCCGAATCTTTCGGACCACATAATCAGAAAGCTTGCTCATTTTACGGAATATACCGTTCTGGGAGCATTGCTCTGTTCATGTGCGTATTCGTTTGACCGAATCAAACCGATAAAATTCATACCCTACACCGTTTCAATCGGATTGTTTACCTGTTTTATTGATGAAACAATCCAACTTGGGGTTGAGGGAAGATCGGGACAGGTGAGCGATATGTGGATTGACTTTTTCGGTGTGTTGCTCGGTACGGCTGTAATGCTTGTTGCATTTTGGATTTACAGGAAGATACGAAAGATCAACTAACTATATGTATGCGAATAAGAAAGGAATCAGTATGGAAAATATGGAAAATTCAGTAAAGCCCCATGAAAATAAAATGGGAACTATGCCAATGACAAGGCTCATTCTGACAATGAGTCTGCCTGCAATTTTTTCAATGACAATACAGGCAATGTATAATGTTGTTGACAGTATTTTTATCGGCAACTATGACGCAGACGGACTGACCGCAACTTCGCTTGCGTATCCTCTGCAAATGCTTTTGATTGCGTTTGCAGTCGGTACGGCAGTCGGTGTAAACTCGTTTGTTTCAAGAAAATTAGGTGAGAAAAATTTTGTTCAGGCAAATGACGGTGCAACGCACGGTCTTGTAACCTGTATTTTTAATTATGTAATATTTTTATTGCTCGGACTTTTTGCGGTTCGCCCGTTTATGGCAATGTACACGCAGAATGAGGCTATTCTAAATTACGGAATCCAGTATCTGACGGTTGTACTTTGCTTCTCGTTCTTTTCAATTGTACAGATTATGGTTGAAAAAACGCTTCAGGCAACAGGCAATATGATATTCCCGATGTTATCCCAGCTTTTCGGTGCAATTGTAAATATTATTTTTGACCCGCTCCTGATTTTCGGTATAGGAATTTTCCCCGAACTCGGTGTTCTCGGTGCGGCAATTGCTACTGTATTCGGTCAATTCTGCGGTATGGCTTTCTGCCTTTGCATTCTTTTCTTTAAGAATAACGAAGTTAAAGTTTCGTTCAAACATTTCAAATTGAATGGTTCCACATTGAAATCCATCTATGTTGTAGGCTTTCCGTCTGTAATTATGCAGTCAATAGGTTCCGTTATGATTATCGGACTCAATGCAATTCTTGCTGTTTCGGAGGCTGCCGTTACTGTTCTCGGTATATATTATAAATTACAGAGCTTTGTATTCATGCCTTGTTTCGGACTCAATCAGGGCGTAATGCCGATTATCGGTTATAACTACGGTGCAAGAAAGAAAAAGAGAATGTATTCCGCTTTAAAGCGCGGCATCATCATTGGCGTAATTATTATGGCGGTCGGCACAATTCTTATGTGGACAATCCCCGAACAGCTTATTGCTATGTTTGGCGGCACACAGGATATTATGGATATCGGTGTCCCTGCATTCAGAATCATCAGTCTTTGCTTTATTCCTGCCGCTGCCGGCATTATCTTTACAACACTTTTTCAGGCAGTCGGAAAGGGACTGCGCAGTCTTATTATGTCATTTTGCCGTCAGCTTGTACTCATTCTCCCGATTGCGTGGGTGCTTTCTATGGTGTTTGATTATACAGCCGTATGGTATGCATTCCCGATTGCGGAATTTTTCTCGTTAATGCTTGCAATTGCATTTTTTGTCAACCTTACAAAAGGCGATTTTAAAAGACTTGACCAAAAGATTGAATGATACAGTTAAATTTGTTCACCTCATTGCATATATTGCATTGAGGTGATTTTTTTGACAGAAAATAATGATAACAGAAATACCATTACATATGACGATGACTGGAAATCTGTTTCATATTCGGAATACCCTAAGGTATCGGAGGAGTTTGATTCAGATGAGGAGGATGTGAACTCTTTATCGGCTGAAAATAGTGATGAAAAGAAAAATTCTCCGAAACAGCTTGTGATAACAATTCAACTTGTGTGTTGTATCCTTATAGCTCTTGCGGCTTTTTTGCTTAATTTATTCGGTGGTGAGGTCTATGCTGCAACACGGGAATGGTACTATTCAAACCTTGAAAAATCCGTTGTTTTTGATACGGGCGATAATAAAATAGATTTATCAAACCTGTTTACTGCAACAAGCGATGAAGTTTCGTCTGCTGAACATTGATTTTACGGTTTCGTATTCACTCGTTTGTCTTGGAGCAATATGTGTGATACTGAATATATTTTTAGGATTTCTATGTTGCGTTATGGCTGTGATTATTCATGAGTGCGGTCATCTTTTTGCAATGCTCATTTGCAAATCTCCGCCTGATAAAATCAAAATTTCGCTGTTTGAAATCAAGATTACCAACTCTTCAAGGCAGTTAAACACAACCCGTCAGAACATTTTTATAATTTTTTTCGGCCCTTTAGTCAATTTCATTTGTTTTATTCTGTTTTATCTGTTATACTTATGTAATAGTGAATTTTTATTGCCGATTGCCATGGCGAACCTTTGTACGGGACTTTTTAATATGCTGCCGGTTATGTCGCTTGACGGCGGACAGCTTATATATGTTATTCTGTGCAGAAAATTCTCGGAAAAATCAGCCGAAAAAATCATAAATATAACTGCTGTTATAATTCTTTTTCCGCTGACGGTACTCGGCTTTATGGTTTTGCTAAATTCAAAATATAATTTTTCGCTGTTGTTTGTGTGTGCTTATCTCATTGCGTCACTTTTATGTAAAAACAACAGGTACTACTGACGGAGGATTTCTATGGTCAGCAAAGAAGTTGAAAAATTACTTCTGAAAGTTCAAAAGCCGGGAAGATATGTCGGCGGTGAACTCAACGAAGTAATCAAGGATAAAAAGAAAGTAGATTGCAGATTTGCCTTCTGCTTTCCCGATACCTATGAAGTAGGTATGTCCCATCTCGGAATGAAAATTCTTTACAGTCTTATGAACGCTGTGCCGTACATTTGGTGCGAAAGAGTTTTTGCCCCATGGGTTGATATGGAAGAAGAGATGATAAAACACAATATTCCGCTTTATGCGCTTGAAAGCGGAGATCCCGTGTCCGATTTTGACTTTATCGGTTTCACTCTCCAGTATGAACTCAGCTTTACAAATATGCTCAATATGCTCAGGCTTTCGGGTGTGCCGATTAAAAGCTGTGACAGAAAAGAACTTAAAAACATAGTAGTTGCAGGCGGACCGTGTGCCTGCAACCCCGAGCCGATTGCAGATTTTGTCGATATTTTCTTTATCGGTGAGGGTGAAGAGGTTGACCTTGAGGTTATTGAACTTTTCAGAAGGTGCAGAGCCGAGGGTAAATCAAAACAGGAGTTTCTTGAACTCTCATCTAAAATTGAGGGTGTATATGTTCCTGCACTTTATGATGTAACATATAACGAGGACGGCACAATCAAGTCATTCACTCCAAAAGGAGATGCTCCCGCTAAAATCCACAAGCGTATTATGCTTGATATGGACAAGTCGTTCTATCCTGATAATTTTGTAGTTCCGCTCGTTGAGATAGTTCATGACAGGGCGGTTCAGGAAATTTTCCGTGGCTGTATAAGAGGCTGTCGTTTCTGTCAGGCAGGTATGATTTACCGTCCCGTCCGTGAAAAATCTCCCGAAACTATAAATAAACAATGCAGAGCATTATGTGATAACACGGGTTACGATGAAGTTTCGCTATCTTCACTCAGTTCAAGTGACTACAGTCAGATTGTACCGTTGCTTGACAAGCTGAATGAGTGGAGCAAAGACGAAAAAGTCAGCATTTCACTTCCGTCACTGCGTGTTGACGGCTTTACAGATGACATTATGAATAAGATTAAAACCGTACGCAAGAGCGGACTTACCTTTGCTCCGGAGGCAGGCAGTCAGCGTATGCGTGATGTTATCAATAAAAATGTTCGTGAAGATGAACTTTTGCAGACTTGCACAACTGCATTTGCAGGCGGCTGGACTACGGTAAAACTCTATTTTATGATTGGTCTGCCTACCGAAACAATGGATGATGTAGCCGCAATTGCCGGCCTTGGTCAGTCTGTAGTTGATGCATATTACAAATGTCCCGAAAAACCAAAGGGCAAGTCGGTGCGTGTAACCGTGTCTGCATCCTCTTTTGTACCAAAACCGTTCACACCGTTTCAATGGGAACCGCAGGATACAATCCCTGTTCTTCATGAAAAGCAACAGCACATCAAGGACAGTATTACAACAAGAAAAATTCAGTTTAACTATCACGATGCCGATACAAGCTATCTTGAAGCAGTATTTGCAAGGGGTGACAGAAAACTTTGTAAGGTAATGGAGCTTGCATGTGAAAGAGGCTTTCATTTTGACGGTTGGAATGATTGTTTCAGCCTTGAAAAGTGGCTTGAACTCTTTGATGAATGCGGTGTTGATCCGTCATTTTATGCAAACAGACATAGAAGTTTTGATGAAATTCTTCCGTGGGATCATATTGACTACGGTGTAACTAAGGATTTCCTTATCAGAGAATGTAAAAAAGCGTACGCAGATACAACAACACCGCATTGCAGACTGAAATGCAACAACTGTGGTGCGGCTAAATACGGAAAGGGTGTGTGTTTTGAAAAGCGTAAGAATATGGTTTAAAAAAGATTTTGAATGTCGCTATATTTCGCACCTTGACCTCAATCGATGTATGCTCCGTGCATTGCACAAGAGCAAAATCCCTATCTGGCATACAGAAGGGTTTAACCCGCATCCGTTTGCAACATTTCCGTTGCCGCTTTCGCTTGGTTTCAGAGGTGTAAACGAATGTATGGATGTTAAGCTTGAGGATGAAAGCTTTCCGTTTGAAGAAATCATCTCAAGGCTTAACGGTTGTCTGCCCAGAGGACTTCGTGTGTTTGATGTGACGGAACCCGTTATGAAAGCCGGAAAGATTGCTTTTGCATCATTTACAATCAAGATTTCCTGTGACGGTGAAAACTCCCGTACAGTATGCGAACAACTTAAAGAACTGCTGACAAGCGAAAGTATTGAAGTTGAAAAGAAATCTAAAAAAGGCATAAAAACCGTTGACATAAAACAGGGAATAAAGAGCTTTGCAGTAACCGAAAAATTCGACTTTGCAGAACTTGATGTTATTTTGTCGGCAGGCAGCTCCGATAATGTGAATCCGAATCTGCTTATATCGGCTTTTGAAAACCGTTTTTTGGTTTCCTGTGATATCGACATCACAAGGAATGACCTCTACAACGCAGATATGGAATTGTTTAGATAGGTGAATATATGTTTGAATTTACAATACGAGAAAATGATTTTTTAAACGGATTTTTGAATTTATTGAGTGACTATGTAAATAAGTCGTATAAATTTACCATGTCGTATCTAACGAGCCCTCTTTTGTCAGATGTGCGTGAGAGCGAAAGACTTGTTTTGCTTGTAGTCAACAAGTCTGTTTTTCAGAATATGTACAGCTTCATCAAGCTGAATGACAGCAATATGCAGTTTGCATCATTTTCCTGTCTTGAAACAGCCGTGAACTCAATGCGACTTTACAATGTCCTTGCTACAAATCCGGATTATATGCATGAATATATTACCGGCGGAAACTTTTCGCTTGAAGTATGTGAAAATGAAATTTCAGAAAAACAAAAAAAATACAAGAAAGGTGAAGAGGAGTTCTCGCTCCGTGAGTTTGCAACCGGACTTGGCAAATTCAATTCTTTTGAATTGAAAAATGCCGCTGTTGCGTCACAGCTTGTTGACGGCAATATCTTTCTCGGACTTTCCTGCGGCAATGAACTCGGAGAGGATTTGCAGGATGAAGTCAGAAAGAGTATGATCGGTGCATACCTTTCACTTTCAAAGCACAATAAAATGTTTTTTAACGGCGGTATAGATGATACTCTTGAAGAGCTTGAGGACAAGCTCTATGCAAAGTTTCTTGAATATATCAGAAAGTTCTCATAATCTTTTTAAACTTTCACATTACTTTACACAAGCGTTCAATTTTCTGTCACATAAGACAGTTATTATATGCTTGTAAGTTAAAGATAAACAAAAAAAACACTTTAACTTCACATAGATAATGCTTACAAGAACTTTTCATAGATTTCCTCTCTAATATGTCGAAAGACACAAAGGTCGGCTTTTCTGCCGACCTTTTTAATTTATCAGGTGTTTTATTATGAATTACTACTCCCTTAACAAGTATCTCAAAAATACATTCGGTGAAAAGGTGTACAAAATTTCGCTGAACGGTAATATGACCTGTCCGAATCGTGACGGAACCCTCGGAATAAGGGGCTGTATTTTTTGCAGCAGGGGAGGCTCCGGAGAATTTGCCTCCGATGCACTTCTTCCTGTTCACGGACAAATCGATCAGGCTAAACTGCGAATAAAAAAGAAATCCGACTGTAAAAAGTTTATTGCATACTTTCAGCCGTTCACAAATACCTATGCGCCTGTTGAATATCTTGAAAAAATATTTACAGATGCAATTTCAGAACCCGACATTGTTGCCCTTTCAATCGCAACCCGTCCCGATTGCCTGGGAAATAATGTGTTAGGTCTTCTTGAAAAACTGAACAAGATAAAACCTGTCTGGGTAGAACTCGGATTGCAGACCATTCATGAAAAATCGGCAGATTATATAAGAAGAATGTATCCGCTATCCGTTTATGACTCAGCTACAGAAAATCTTCATAAAATCGGAATCAATGTAATTACACACATTATTTTGGGACTTCCGAACGAATCTAAAGAAATGATGCTTGAATCTGTAAAATATGCAGGCAGTAAAACCGACGGAATTAAACTGCAGTTGTTGCATGTTTTAAAAAACACAGACTTATGTGATGACTATGAAAGCGGAAAATTTGATGTGCTTTCAATGGAAGATTATATTGATATTCTTTGCGATTGCGTTGAAGTGTTGCCTGAAAATGTTGTAATTCACCGTTTAACAGGTGACGGGGATAAAAAACTGCTCGTTGCACCCATGTGGAGTGCCGACAAAAAGCGTGTTTTAAACTCAATCAACCGTGAATTTGCAAAGCGTGATATCACGCAGGGAAGAAAGGCAAAGTAAAAGACTCCCGAATCAATCATCGGAAGTCTTGTTTTCAAGAGTATTGTCATTGTGATTTTTCTCTTTTTCAGCTTTCTTCTGAGCTGATTTTTTACCGATTGCATACGCAACAGCCAATATAGCCAAGCATCCCGCAGTTATGCCCATGCCGGCAAGGAAAAATTTTATTTGCTTATCTTTAATGGGATTGTAATCAATATATTCGTCATCTGAGGCATTAACAGTTGTAGGTTCGGTTGGGTGTTTACTTTTACCGCCCTTTCCTGTAGCTTGCGTGCTGTTTTCATTGCTTGACGAGGAACTTCCGCCGCTAACCGTTCCGGATGCATTTTTATATATTCTGATACACGATGCAGTGCAACTTCCAACATCCATAAAGTTCACATCGGAATCAACACATTGATTCACCGTGTAGTCAATATACGCAGTACCTTCTTTTATTGTTTTGAAATCAAGCGTTAAGACTTCGCTTCCGCCCGAAATATTTTGTCCTTCAGAATTAAGAAAAACAACTTTAACCTTGCCACTTTTCTTGTTGACCTGAATTTTTGAGCCGTTATTCACTGCTTTAACCTTTCTGAATTCGATATAATCGGGGTCATATGTAAATTCAAATGTTGCGGCAGAAAGTCGATTGCCGGAATTTGCGGAAAGTGCAACACTGAACAGTCTGTTCGGCTTCATATCTGCATTCTGCATTTCAAAACTTACGCTTGCGGTTGCAAATGCACTTGTTAAAGATATTTGCAATAAAGCTACTAAAATTAGAATAATAGAAAATAGTTTTTTCATAGTTCGCCACATAAAATTAAAATATTTCAAAATCTCACTTGATTTTTCTGATTTCATTTGATATAATAAACAGGTCGTTTGGAGAGATGTCCGAGCTGGCCGAAGGAGCATGATTGGAAATCATGTATACGGTGAACACCGTATCAGGGGTTCGAATCCCCTTCTCTCCGCCACAAACGCTGAACTTTATTTTAGGTTCAGCGTTATTTTTTTGACCTGTTTTTCTTAATAAAAGGTGTTGTTTTTCATATATATAATTGTATCGTATGGCAAGATTTGTTGTCAACGGATTTGCGGTGAAGAGTTAGCACATACCGTGCATTTACGGTCATTTTTAATAATTTTTTAGCATCTCATATGACATAACCATTCAGCTTTCGGTTATTTATTCAAAAAACTGCCACTAAACCTTTACAAACCCTACAAGATATTGTATTATATTAGTAATTATAAATTACCATGGGGTGTTATGTATGAAACCAAAATATAAAAGAGTATTATTAAAACTTTCAGGCGAATCACTTGCAGGCGAAATGAAACACGGAATTGATTTTGAAACTGTTCTCAAAATCTGCAAGCCTATTAAAGAATGTGTTGACGCAGGCGTAGAAGTTGGCATCGTAGTAGGCGGCGGTAACTTCTGGCGTGGCAGAAGCTCAGGCGAAATGGACAGAACAAGAGCCGACCATATGGGTATGCTTGCAACAACAATCAATGCACTCGGTGTTTGTGATGCTCTCGAACAGCTTGGAGTTAATGTTCGTGTTCAGACTGCTATCGCTATGCATCAGATTGCAGAGCCGTACATCAGAAACAAAGCAGTTCTTCACCTTCAGAAGGGCAGAGTAGTAGTGTTCGGTTGCGGAACAGGCAACCCGTTCTTCAGCACAGACACAGCAGCGGCTCTTCGTGCGGCAGAAATTGAGGCTGATATCGTAATGAAAGCTACTATGGTTGACGGTGTATATGACAGCGATCCTAAGAAAAACCCAAATGCAAAGAAATACGATACAATTTCTTTCCATGATGTTCTCAACAAGGATCTCGCTGTTATGGACAGCACAGCGGCATCGCTTTGCAAGGACAATAATCTTCCGATTCTTGTATTCAGTATCGAAGATCCTGAAAATATCTACAAAGCTGTATGCGGTGAAAACATCGGTACAATCGTAACAGCTAACAATTAATTTGAATTTTTTACTGACTTTTTAACAATAATTATTACACAGGAGGCATAAATATGCAGACACAGTTAAAAAAAGCCGGCGAAAGTATGGACAGACGACTTGAGCATATGCGCACGGAATTTTCAGAAATCAGAGCAGGCAGAGCAAATCCCGCAGTTCTTGATAAGGTAAAGGTTGACTATTACGGCGCACCTACACCCGTAAATCAGCTTGCCGCAGTATCTGTTACAGAGGCAAGAACTCTTACCATTCAGCCATGGGATGCGTCTGTATTAAGACAGATTGAAAAGGCTATCCAGACTTCCGATATCGGCATCAACCCACAGAATGACGGTAAGATTATTCGTCTTATTTTCCCGCCTCTCACAGAGGATAGAAGAAAAGAAATCGTAAAAGATGTTCAGAAGATTGCTGAGGAAACAAAGATTCAGATTCGTAATGTCCGCCGTGAACTTATCGACAAGCTTAAAGCTATGAAGAAGGATGGCGAGCTTACAGAGGACGATCTCAAGCAGGGCGAAAAGAAAGCTCAGGATCTTACAGATAAGTATATCAAAGAAGTTGAGAGCGTTTCTGCAGTTAAGCAGAAAGAAATTTTGGAGATGTAATATGGCTTTTTTCTCAAAGAAAAAAGATGAGCAGATTGAGGTTACAGACCTCAATCTGCCTTCACATATCGGAATTATTATGGACGGCAACGGCCGTTGGGCAAAGAAAAGAGGACTTCCGAGAAAAGCAGGTCACCGTCAGGGTGCGAAAACTTTCAGAACAATAACAAGATACTGTTCCGATATCGGAATAAAGTACCTTACCGTATATGCTTTTTCAACCGAAAACTGGAAAAGACCGCAGGAGGAAGTTGATGCACTAATGTCGCTCTTTAAATCATATCTTAATGAAGCACTTGAAGATTTTAAGGATGACAGTATTGTGGTAAAATTCATCGGTGACAAGTCGGGCTTTAATGATGAACTTCGTGAGCTTATGATTGAAAACGAGGAGAGTTCAAAAGACCGTGACGGTATGGTTCTCAATATAGCTATGAATTACGGCAGTCGTGATGAAATTGTCAGAGCCGTCAGAAACATTTCCGAAGATGTCAGAAACGGAAAAATTTCTTCCGATGACATAACAGAAAATCTTTTTTCAAATTATCTTTATACCGCAGGTCAGCCCGATCCCGACCTTATTATCAGACCGAGCGGTGAATACAGAATTTCAAATTTCCTTTTGTGGCAGTCAGCCTACACGGAATTTGTTATAATGAACAAGCTTTGGCCTGATTTTCAGAAATCAGACCTTGACGAAGCGTTAAAAATATACTCCTCCAGAAACAGAAGATACGGGGGAGTCTGATGAGAGTTGATATAAAATGAAATCCCTCAAGCCACGGCTGCTGACAGCCGTAATAGGAATACCAATACTGCTGATTGTTCTGTTTGTTTCGGAACTTTGGCGCCCATTTGTAGGCATAATCATAGGAGCATTCTCGGCATTTATGATAGGCGAGTATCTTCATGCTAGAAAGATGCTTTATAAATTTCACCTTTCAATACCTTGTATGCTGTTTGCTTTTCTGCTTTCGGTTTTAGTTACGACAAAGTATCTGTATGTTTTGATTTTTGCTTTTATACTGACAGTCTTTGCCGTAATGATTTTTAAACACGAAAAGACAAACTATGCCGATGTTGCATATTCAGTGTTCGGAACTTTTTTAATTTCTTTTGGAATGAGTGCCGTACCGATTGCCTGTGCATCATCTGTATCAATTACTTTCTGCTATATATGTATTTTCGCATTACCGTGGATGGCAGACGCAGGCGGCTTTTTTATCGGAGCATCGTTCGGCAAGCACAAACTTTGCCCGAAAATCAGCCCTAAGAAGACTGTTGAGGGCGCAATCGGCGGAATACTTTTCTGCGACCTCACAGCAGTAATTATAGGCCTTATATTTCATTTTTGTGTTATGCCTGATGCTAACATTAATTTCTGGGCATTGATTCTTCTCGGTGTAATTGACGCTCCTGTTTCAATTCTCGGTGATTTAAGCTTTTCACTTATCAAAAGAAATTACGGAATCAAGGACTACGGTTCAATTTTTCCCGGTCACGGCGGAATGCTTGACAGGTTTGACAGCATAATATTTACTGCCCCTGTTCTTGTGGCAATCAATCAATTCATACCTTTCATAACAGTGGGGTAAACTAAAATGGTAAATTCACTTTCAATTCTCGGATCGACGGGTTCAATCGGAACTCAGACGCTTGATGTTGCAGATAAACTTAATTTAAAAGTTTCCGCGCTCACGGCGTCAACAAATATAAAGCTGCTTGAAGAACAGGTAAGAAAATACAAACCTGAACTTGCAGTAGTCTTTAACGAAGAAAAAGCCAAAGAGTTCAAAGATAATATAAAAGATACAAACACCCGTGTTTTAAGCGGTATGAACGGACTTATTGAGGCGGCAACGCTTGAAAATGCCGACCTTGTTGTAAATTCGGTTGTCGGAATGGTAGGCTTAAAGCCTACACTTGCAGCGGCAAACGCTAAAAAAGATATTGCTTTTGCAAACAAGGAAACGCTTGTAACAGGCGGTAAGCTTGTATGTGATGCGGTAAAGAAGAACGGTGTGAAGCTTCTTCCCGTTGACAGTGAACATTCCGCTATCTTCCAATGCTTGCAGGGAATGCCTGAAAAGAAAATGCTTAAAAAGCTCATTCTTACAGCATCCGGCGGCCCGTTCTTTGGTAAAACAGTCGAAGACTTAAAAAATGTAACAGTTAATGAGGCTCTCAATCATCCAAATTGGAGTATGGGTGCAAAAATAACCATCGACTCTGCTACAATGATGAACAAAGGTCTTGAAATCATTGAGGCGAGATGGCTTTTTGATGTTCAGCCCGGAAACATTGATGTTGTTGTTCATCGTGAAAGTATCATACATTCTCTCATAGAATATGTAGATAATTCCGTAATTGCACAGCTTGGACTCCCCGATATGAGGATTCCGATACAGTATGCAATTACATATCCGGAAAGATATGAGTCACCTGTCGGTGAATTAAGTCTTGCTCAAATCGGCAAAATGACTTTCTTTGAACCTGATTATGATACTTTCAAATGTTTGAGAGCCTGTAAAAAAGCTCTTTCACTCGGAGGCGTTGCAACAGCAATTGCCAACGGTGCTAATGAGGAGGCTAACCGACTTTTCAGAGAAGGTAAAATCACTTTTCTTGAAATCGGTGACCTTGTTATGGGTGCAATTGATAACATAGACAATTTTGAGCCTTTATGCGTTGATGATGTGTTAAAGGCAGACAAACTTGCGAGAGAGTATGTACTCTCTAAGCTATAATTTGCGGTAATATTTTCCACTGCCGTCTTTGCGACGGCAATGAATATTTTGGAGTTGATTTATTTTAATGCAAATTTTAACAGTTGCGGCTCTCATTGTAATAGGAATATTACTTTTTGAGCTTATAATTTTTTCTCACGAATTCGGTCATTTTATTACCGCAAAGCTTTCGGGTGTAAAGGTAAATGAATTTGCACTCGGAATGGGACCGAAAATAATCAGTTTTGTTAAAGGCGAAACAAGGTACTCGCTTCGTCTTTTTCCTATAGGCGGTTACTGTGCCATGGAAGGAGAGGATGAAGACAGTGAAGAAAAAGGTGCTTTTAATAACGCAAAAGTTTGGAAGAGAATGATTATCATAATCGCAGGTGCGGTTATGAATATTCTTCTCGGTTTTGTTATGATGTTTGCCTTTACCGTTCAGGCTGACAGCTACAGTTCAACTACAATATCTCAGTTTCAACCCAATGCATTTACTGCAAACACAGGTTTACAAACAGGGGATAAGATTGTTGAAGTGAACGGTTATTCGATTTGGAATTCACGAGATTTGCAGTTTGCAATCTCAACTCTTCCATATGAAACAGTAGAAGGCAACACACTTGAGGTATACAAAGAAAGAGCAACATCTGCCGCTTGCGGTGTATATAATAAGTATGCAAAAGACGAGTCTCTTTCAAAGGATGAACTTCAAAAGTACTACAATGCTCTTTCTGAGGGTTGTTCAAAAATAAATAAGGCTGCAAGCAAAGACGAGGCTAAAAAACTTCTTGATGAAACTTGCAAGTCAATTTATGCACTTGACAAATCATATGATATGTCAAAGTATAAAACACCCGAAATAGACACAACTACATCAAAACCGAGATTCATGGGTGATGTAAAAGTTGTTCGTGACGGCAAAGAAATAACACTTGAAAATGTACAGTTTTTCACCTATTACGCTGATGAGAATGCCGAAAAGGAAAATAAACCTACTGTTGCGTTTGACTTTGCAGTTGAACCGATTGAGAAAAATATCGGTACTGTCCTCGGTGAAACATTCACACAGACCTGTTCAATGGCAAAAACCGTGTGGACATCTTTGGTGTGGCTTGTTCAGGGCAGATTTACATTCAACGATATGTCAGGTCCTGTTGGTATTGCTACAGCTGTCACTCAGGTTGCATCAATGGGACTTCAAACAGGCTTCGGAGATGCAGTCAATAACATTCTTTTTGTAATGATACTCATTACGGTAAACCTCGGAATTGTAAATATGCTGCCGTTCCCGGCACTTGACGGCGGAAGATTCTTATTTTTACTGATTGAATGGATATTCAAAAAGCCGATTCCGAGAAAGGCAGAACAGATTGTAAATACAGTCGGTCTTGTTCTGTTGCTTGCATTTATGCTTATTATTTCGGTGAAAGATGTGTTCCAGCTTGTAACGGGAACATTCCCCGGAATGTAGACAAACGGAGGAAATTTTATGGGAAGTAAAATTCAGGTAACTGCCGGCAATGTAAAAATCGGCGGCGGTGCTAAAGTAAGCGTTCAGTCAATGCTCAACATTCCCTCAACCGATATTGAGGGTTCTGTAAGACAGGCAAAAGAGCTTGAAGAGGCCGGTTGCGAAATTATTCGTGCAGCTATTCCTAATAAAGATGCAGTAAAGCTTATTCCTGCCCTCAAAGAGGCTGTAAGCGTCCCGATTGTAGCCGATATCCATTTTGACTATAAGCTTGCGCTTGAGGCATGTGCGGCAGGCATCGACAAAATCCGTATCAATCCGGGTAACATCGGATCAGATGATAGGGTAAAGGCGGTGGCAGACGCTTGCCGACAGCGTGGCATTCCTATTAGAATCGGTGTTAACTCAGGTTCGCTTGAAAAGGAAATTCTTGCAAAATACGGTCATCCCACACCCGAGGCACTTTGCGACAGTGCCTTGTACCATGCATCACTTCTTGAAAAATTTGATTTCAACGATATTGTTCTTTCAATGAAAAGTTCAACCGTTTCTACTATGATTAAAGCCTATGAGCTTGCCGCAGAAAGGTGTGACTATCCGCTTCACCTCGGTGTTACAGAGGCGGGAACAGAAAGAATGGGTATTATCAAATCTTCTGCCGGAATCGGTGCATTGCTCCTCCATGGTATCGGCGATACAATCAGAGTTTCCCTCACAGCCGATCCTGTAAAGGAAGTTTACGCTGCTCATGATATTCTCAAGGCTCTTGATATTGAGAAAGACGGAGTTCAATTTGTTTCATGTCCGACTTGCGGAAGAACAAGGATTGACCTTGTGAAGATTGCAAACGAGGTTGAAGATAAGCTCAGAAACTGCAAAAAGAATATCAAAGTAGCGGTAATGGGTTGCGTTGTAAACGGTCCCGGAGAGGCAAGAGAAGCTGATATCGGCATCGCAGGCGGTGACGGTTGCGGTCTTGTATTCAAAAAAGGCGAAATTCTTCGCAAAGTTCCGGAAGATAAACTCGTTGACGCACTTTTGGAAGAAGTAGAAAAATTATAACTCTATCAGCAGTCAAAAGACATTTGCTGTAATATAACAGAAGGACATATATGAAAACATTAGGAGAAGTCTTTGACTCCCAATTCGGCATTAAACTGCCGCAACAGATTTCACAGGGAGAACTGACACAACTTAATATTAACAAACAAGCCCGCTTGATTACTTTAGCAGTAAAATTCAACGGGCTCGTTGAGCGTAATACGCTTTTTGACACGGAAAAGCTGATTACCAAGACACTTGCGTATCATACTGTAATCAAACCGCATTTTCCGACGGAGTTGTTTTCTGCTGATTATTTTCCTCAGCTATACGCAGCCGTAAGGCGAGATATTCCGAGTATTAACGGAACTCTCAACAATGCTGAGGTTAGGTTTGAAAACAATACGCTTACGATAAATCTTCTTAACGGCGGAAAAACTCTCCTTGACAGTAAAGGCTTTGACAAAGCACTTATAAAGCTCATTTCGGAAGAATTCAATCTTTACATTTCCGTTAATTATACCGGAACCTTTGAGGTTGAAGAAAACAGCGAAGAATACAAAGCCGCTATTCAGGATGCTCAGGAGAAAATCAACCGAGAAAATCTTCAGAAAGCCGCTGAATTCTATCAGGAAGAGGTTGAAACAGCGGAGAAAAGAGAAGAAAAACACGCTGAAAACACTACTGTGGAAATTGAAGTTCGTGAGGGCAAGTTTGCAACACCGCAGATTATTCAGTCCTCAATCCGTCCGTTATACGGTCGTTCAATCAGGGGAAAAATGATTCCCATTTCTTCAATCTCAGGTGATTCGGGAAGAATTGTGGTATGGGGCGATGTGTTTGATATTGAAAAGAAAGTCACTAAAAGCGGTGACAAAAATATTTTCACAATCGACATAACCGATTATACGGGTTCAACAACAGCTAAAGTATTCAATTCAATCAAGGAATCAGCCGTAATTGATAATATCAAAAAAGGCGATACAATCGTTGTTCAGGGTGATGTTGAGTACGATAAATATGCAGGCGAACTTGTTGTAAATGCCCGTTCAATCGGTACAGCTCAAAAAGTAAAAGTAGTTGATAATGCCGAGAAAAAGCGTGTTGAACTCCATATGCATACAAATATGTCGCAGATGGATGCCGTAACATCGGCAGGTGACCTTGTAAACCGTGCTTATCAGTGGGGACACAAAGCCGTTGCAATTACTGACCACGGTGTCGCACAGGCTTTTCCTGACGCAATGAAAGCTGCAGATAAAATCAATAAAGACGAAGAGAAAATTAAAATCATCTACGGTGTTGAGGCATACTTTATGGATGACCTTGTAGAGTCTGTAAAAGGTGATGCCGACACAGGTTTTGACGGCACATTCATCTGCTTTGATATAGAAACAACAGGTCTTTCAGCCGCCCGTGACAAGATTACCGAAATCGGCGCAGTCAAGGTTGAAAACGGTGTCATCACCGATACTTTTTCAACCTTTGCAAATCCCGAAATGCCGATTCCGCAGAAAATCACTCAGCTTACAGGCATTACCGATGATATGGTAAAGGACGCTCCTTCACAGAGCGAGGCGGTCGGTGCATTTCTTGAATTTGCCGGTGACAATGTGCTTGTTGCTCACAATGCTCCCTTTGATACATCCTTCATAGCAAAAGCCTGTGAAGATATGGGCAGGGAATATAACTACACTTCAATCGACACGGTTGCAATTTCAAGAGCGATTCTTACAGATATCAAGAACTGCAAGCTTGATACGGTTGCAAAATTTTTAAGGCTCGGTGACTTCAATCATCACAGAGCAACCGATGATGCCGAAATGCTTGCGAGAATTTTTATAAATCTCTGTCAGCGACTTACAGATGATTACGGTATAACAAAAACAAACGACATTAATACAAAGATAGCAGGCGGAGATTTTAAAAAGCTTCCGACCTATCATCAGATTATTCTTGTAAAGAATAAAACAGGTCTTAAAAATCTTTACAGACTTATTTCTTACAGTCATCTTAATTATTTCTACAAAAAGCCGAGAATTCCCAAAAGTGAGCTTGTGAAGTACAGAGAGGGACTCATAATCGGCTCAGCTTGTTGTGCAGGTCAGCTTTACATGGCAATTCTCGAGGGCAAGCCGTGGGGCGAACTCAAACAGATTGCGTCATTCTATGATTATCTTGAAATTCAGCCAGCAGGCAATAACAGCTTTATGATTCGTGACGGCAGATTTAATTCTGTTGACGAACTTCATGAAATTGACCGTACAATAATTAAGCTTGCAAAAGAACTCGGCAAGCCTGTATGCGCAACCTGCGATGTCCACTTTATGGATCCGACAGATTCCGAATTCAGAAAAATTCTTATGGCAGGTCAGGGCTTTAAAGATGCCGAACAGCAAGCTCCGCTTTATTTCAGAACAACCGCTGAAATGCTCAAGGAATTTGAATGGCTCGGTAAGGATAAAGCCTATGAGTATGTAGTAGAAAATCCCAATAAAATCGCCGATATGTGCGAATATATCAGACCTATTCCAAAGGGTACATTCCCGCCTAACATTGAGGGCGCACAGGAACAGCTTATTGACATTACATGGAAAAGAGCAAAAGAGAAATACGGTGATCCATTGCCTGAAATCGTAAAGGCAAGACTTGACAAGGAACTTAATTCAATCACAACCTACGGATTCTCGGTGCTTTATATGACTGCGCAAAAGCTTGTTGCAGACAGTGAGGCACACGGATATCTTGTCGGTTCACGAGGATCGGTAGGTTCTTCCTTCGTAGCTACTATGTCCGGTATTTCGGAGGTTAATCCGCTTTGTCCGCACTATGTATGTCCAAACTGCAAACACAGCGAGTTCATCACAGACGGCAGTTACGGCTCAGGCTTTGATATGCCGCCAAAAAACTGTCCCGAATGCGGCACTCTTATGGATCAGGACGGTCACGAAATTCCGTTTGAAACATTTCTTGGCTTTAAAGGCGACAAAGTGCCTGATATCGACCTTAACTTCAGCGGTGAGTATCAGTCAAAATCTCACCGTTACACGGAAGAGCTCTTCGGTAAGAATAATGTGTTCAAAGCGGGAACAATTTCTACCGTAGCCGAAAAAACAGCACTCGGCTTCGTTAAGAAGTTTGCACAGGAGCGAGGTCTTGTAATGCACAAGGCTGAGGAAAAGCGTCTTGCAATCGGTTGTACGGGAGTTAAGAGAACCACAGGTCAGCACCCCGGTGGTATGGTTGTTGTACCGAGAACAAACGATGTTTACGATTTCTGCCCTGTTCAGCATCCTGCAAATGATGTGAACTCAGATAACATTACAACCCACTTCGACTTCCATTCAATTCATGATACAATCACAAAACTTGATGAGCTCGGACACGATGTTCCGACGATCTATCACTATCTCGAACTCTACACAGGTATCCCCGTAATGAAAGTTTCAATGAGCGATCCCGAGGTTATGTCGCTGTTTACTTCTCCGAAAGCACTCGGAGTTACTGAGGAGGATATCGACTCAAAAACCGGTACATTCAGCCTTCCTGAATGCGGTACGTCTTTCGTAAGAGGAATGCTCATTGAGGCACAACCCAAAACCTTTACCGACCTTTTGCAGATTGCAGGTCTTTCGCATGGTACCGATGTATGGCTCGGAAACGCTCAGGAACTTATTCATAACGGAACCTGTACAATTTCGGAAGTAATCGGTACTCGTGACTCGATTATGACTTATCTTATGCACAAAGGTCTTGAACCGGGCATGGCATTCAAAATAATGGAGATTGTCCGTAAAGGTAACGCAACAAAACTTCTTACGGAAGAACACTTCAAGGCTATGCGTGAACACAATGTTCCCGAATGGTATATTGATTCATGTATGAAAATTAAGTATATGTTCCCGAAAGCCCATGCCGCAGCCTATATGATTGCAACGCTCAGACTCGGTTGGTACAAGGTTCACAAGCCCGTTGAATATTATGCGGCATACTTTACCGTACGAAGTGAAAATCTTGACGGTGCAATTGCCATGCAGGGACATCAGGCTGTCCGTGACAAGATGAACAACATAAAACAAAAACAGAGTGTTCACGAAGCCACAGCCAAGGATGAAGCAGAGTTCCAGACCTTGCAGATTGTCAACGAAATGATGGCAAGAAAAATTGAATTTCTTCCTGTTGATATCTACAAATCCGAGGCTAAAATGTTCAAGGTAGAGGACGGAAAAATCAGACTTCCGTTTTCATCCTTACCCGGTGTAGGCGGCGCCGCCGCAGATTCACTCGCAGAAACGGGCAAACACACAGAATATCTTTCAATTGAAGATATGCAGATAAAAACAAAGGTTACTAAGGCTGTTATTGAAACACTGAAAGATGTCGGAGTTCTCAAGGATTTGCCTGAAAGCTCGCAGATGTCATTATTTTAAGGAGTTGTCTAAATGAAAAAACTGCTTTCGCTAAAAACTTTGCTGATTTGCATTTCATTTACAGTATTTCTTTTACTTGTAAAAGATAATATGGATGTTGTGTGGTCGGCAATCGGTTGGATAACAGGCATAATCACTCCGTTTGCAATCGGATTCCTTTTTGCTTACATCCTTAACTATCCGTACAAATTTTTCTACTCCAAAGTTTTCGGCAGAATGGGGCGAAAGCGAAAATTCCTTGCTAACTTCAGAAAACCCCTTGCGCTTATTATAACCTATGCAATTGTAGTAGCAATTTTTGTTGTTATAATCTCAATTGTAGTTCCGCAGATTGCAGCCAGCCTATTCAGTCTTATTAACAGCCTGCCGCAGTATGCAGGCGTACTTTCTGACATGACAAAAACAGTGGTGCATTGGATTAACCATACATTCAGTATGGAAATTGACGCAAGTGAAGTAATAAACAACTTCTTCAAGTATATTACAAACTTTATTTCGGCAGGCAATATCACCAGTTTTCTCGGCAACTCTACAAATGCCGTATTTAGCGCAATTATGTCTACGTGTAACGGTGTGTATAACTTCCTGCTCGGAATCGTTATTTCAGTTTACTTCCTTGCCGCAAAGGAAACACTTTGCCGTCAGATAAAAAAGCTTGCTGTTGCTTTTATTCCGATAAAGTATCTTCCTAAGATTTATGAAATTGTCGATATTACAGATACAAAATGCGGTCGTTTTCTCGTTGGCGATATCATTGATGCGGCTTTTCTCGGTGTTCTCACATTCATTACAATGTCAATTTGTCAATTACCGTACGCACCGCTTATTGCGGTTCTTATCGGTGTAACAAATATTATTCCGTTCTTTGGACCGTTCATCGGTGCAATTCCGAGTGCTTTTATCCTCTTGCTTATTGATCCGATTTACATGATTATTTTCGTAATCATTATAGTTATAATTCAGCAGCTTGACGGTAATCTTTTCAAGCCGAAGATTATCGGCAGTCAGGTCGGTCTTTCAAGCTTCTGGGTATTGTTCAGCGTAATTGTCGGCGGAGGAATGTTCGGTGTGCTCGGTCTTATTCTCGGCACACCAATCTATGCCGTAATCTATGCTCTTGTCGGCAAGAGAGTTAAAAACAAAATTGACTCAAAGGGAAGAATTGCTCAGGAGGCTCTTGACTTTGAGGTGCTTAACTATACCAAAATTGCCGCAGAGCAGAAAAAACTTCGTGAAGAAAAAGAAATGCAGCATAGAGAAAAACTTATGAAATTCATCAACCGTAACAAAGCAAATGATGAAGACGAATCCTCAGAAAATACAAATGAATAATCGTAAAATTTTCGTTTCATCTGAATAGTGTTGACAAATCAAGTTTAGTGTGTTAATATATTACCGTATTAACACACTAAAGCGTTGAGAGGTAATTATGAAAAAGAATTTAAAAATGACTCCCGAGGGAACAAAGGACTTTCTGTTCGCCGAATGTTCCGCTATGGATTATATTTGCACAAGCATTGAAAAGGTATTTGTCAAAGGCGGATTTAAACGGGTAATAACTCCTGCTCTTGAATTCTATGATGTGTTTTCAATTCCGTCAAGCGGAATCTCGCAGGAGTCAATGTTCAAGACAACCGATAACAAAGGCAGACTTCTTGTTGCCCGTCCTGACTCCACTCTGCCGATTGCAAGAATGGTTTCTACAAGACTTAAAAACAATACACTTCCTGTTCGACTTTACTACAAGCAGGCAGTATATCGCAACAATCCGTCACTTGCAGGAAGAAGAAACGAATTTCTTCAGATGGGTGTTGAACTTCTCGGGGCAAAAGGAAAAAGAGCCGACCTTGAAATTCTCACCTCGGCAATAAAAAGCATTTCAGCCGTTGCCGATGATTTCAGAATTGAACTCGGACACGCCGAAGTATTCAATGCTCTGTCAAAAGAACTCGATATCGATAACGATTACAAAGAAAAAATCAGGGTATCAATCGAAAGTAAAAACTACTCGGCGCTTAACAATCTTCTTGACAAACTCAAGCCTTGCAAGACTGTTTCCGCAATCCGTTCGCTCCCGTCACTTTTCGGCGGTGAAGAAGTGTTTGATGAGGCATATGACATCTGCAAAGGTACAGGTGCCGAAAACGCTCTTGATTATCTCCATACAATCTATAAAGAGCTTTCCGTGCTTGAACTCGGCAACAAGCTTATCATCGACCTCGGACTTGTTCAGAGAAACGATTACTATACGGGAATCGTATTTTCAGGGTATGTTAACGGAATCGGTGACGCTGTTATTTCGGGAGGAAGATATGACGATCTTCTCAGCGAATTTGATGCTCCTATGGGTGCGGCAGGCTTTGCGATTGATACAGACGCAATTACAATGAAACATCTTTCCGATGATGATGTAAATTATTCAGATAATCCCGATGTTCTCGTTTTTGCAGAAAACGGACATGAAATGAAGGCTCTCAGATATGTTGACGAGCTTAACGAAAAGGGAATAAATGCACAGTTCAGCGTACTTGAAACTCTTGAAGAAACAGAACAGTTTGCAAAATCAAGAGGAATTGCAAAAGTTGAGAGTATATAATCAAGCTGTCGGAAAGGATTAAATATGAAACCATTAAGAATTGCTCTGACAAAGGGCAGACTTGAAAAGACCACAATTGAACTTCTTGAAAAAATCGGATATAATTGTGATGAAGTAAAAAACAAGGGAAGAAGGCTTATTCTTCCGATCGGCAACAATGATTTTGAAGTTGTGCTTGCGAAAGCCGCAGATGTAATTACATATGTTGAGCACGGTGTGTGTGACCTTGGTGTCGTTGGCAAGGATACAATTCTTGAAAACGGTTCATCTTTTTATGAACTTCTCGACTTAGGCTTCGGCAAATGCCGTTTTGCCCTTGCAACAAAAAAAGATACTGATTTTTACAGCGGTTACAATACAAAAACTATCGCAACAAAGTATCCGAATGTAACCAGAGCTTTTTTTGACGATAAAGATATGGATGTAAGAATCATTAAGATTGAGGGCTCGGTTGAACTCGCTCCTCTTGTAGGTCTTGCAGACGGTATTGTAGATATAGTAGAAACAGGTTCGACGCTCAAGGCTAACGGACTTGAAGTAATTGAATGGGTATGTGATATTTCAGCAAGACTTATTGCCAATACGGCAAGTCTTAAACTGCGCAAGGCTGAAATTGAAGAATTGCAGAAGAAACTGGAGGCTGTCACAAAATGATTACAACTGTTGTAGCAGACGGAAAAAACGAATATGAATTTATTGATTTGCTCAAAAAGAGAGCGCAGAATTCAGATAAAAATGTAGTTCCGATTGTTTCGGAAATCATCGAAAATGTTGCAGAAAACGGTGATAAAGCCGTAATGGAATATACCGTTAAATTTGACGGAAAAGCACCTGAAAAGGTAGAAATCACTTCCGATGAAATCGACAGCCTTATTGAAAAATGCGATAAGGATTATCTCGAAACAATCAAAAAGGCAGCCGCAAATATTGCAGACTTCCATAAAAGACAGGTTCAGCAAAGCTGGCTCACAACAAAGAATAACGGCGTAATGATGGGGCAGAGAATCAGAGGCCTTAAAAGAGTAGGTATATATGTTCCGGGCGGCACTGCAGCATATCCCTCATCAGTTCTTATGAACGCAGTTCCCGCTAAAATTGCAGGTGTTGAGGAAATTATTATGTGTACACCTCCGCAGAAGGACGGTACACCAAATCCGAATATCATCGCCGCCGCAAAGGTAGCAGGTGTTGACAGAATCTTCCTTATGGGCGGTGCACAGGCAGTAGCCGCACTTGCATACGGTACAGAATCCGTACCAAAGGTTGATAAAATCGTAGGCCCCGGCAACATCTTTGTTGCAACAGCAAAAAAACTTCTTTACGGAACAGTTGACATTGATATGATTGCCGGTCCGAGTGAAATACTCATCATTGCCGATAAGTCTGCAAATCCAAAATTCCTTGCCGCAGACCTTATGAGTCAGGCAGAGCATGACAGGCTTGCATCTGCAATTCTGCTTACCGACTGCGAAGAGCTTGCCAAAGAAACTGAAACAGAGCTTGAAAAGCAGATGACCGCTCTTTCAAGAAAAGATATTATCCGTTCATCGGTTGACAATTTCGGTGCAGTTATTGTATGCAGTGATATGTCACAGGCGATTGAATTTGCTAACGAGCTTGCTCCCGAACATCTTGAGGTTTGTTGTGAAAACCCAATGGAGTATGTCGGTAAGCTTGATAATGCCGGCTCTGTATTTCTTGGCAACTACAGTCCCGAACCTTTGGGCGACTATTTTGCCGGTCCTAACCATGTTCTTCCGACAAGCGGCACGGCAAGATTTTTCTCACCTCTTTCGGTAGATAGCTTTGTAAAGAAATCAAGCTTTATTTACTATACGGAAGACGCTTTGAGAAAAGACGCAGAAGATGTAGTTCGCTTTGCAGAAACAGAAGGACTTACAGCACACGCAAATTCAATTAAAGTGCGTTTTGATATGAAATAAGAATGGAAGTTATGCAATGTCTTATGAATTAAACAAAAAAATCCGTGAACTTGAACCGTATGAACCAATCAGCGGTACATATAAAATTCGACTTGATGCAAACGAATGTCCCGAAAATTATCCCGATTTCATCAAAGAAGAAATCAAAAATGCAATTGATACAATTGATTTCAACCGCTATCCCGATCCGCTTGCGGAAAAGGTTGTTACGGCTTTTGCGGATTATTACGGAATCAATCCAAAATATGTAACCGCAGGTAACGGCTCAGATGAACTTATCTTTTTGATTGAAGCCGCATTTATGGAAAAAGGGGATAGGATGCTTTGCGTTGCTCCCGATTTTTCAATGTACAAATTCTATTCATCAATCTGTGAGGTTGAATGTGACACATTTATCAAATCCGACGACCTTTCAATTGATACGGATGCACTTATTGAAAAGGTAAATCGTGACAATATCAAACTTCTGCTTTTTTCAAACCCATGTAATCCGACAGGGCAGGGTATGACCGCCGAAGATGCACGCAGGCTTGTTACAAGCGTAAATGCACTTGTAATTCTTGACGAAGCATATATGGATTTCTGGGATCAGAGTCTTATAAATGAGGTTGAAAAGTATTCAAATCTCATTATTTTCAGAACCGCATCAAAGGCAGTAGGCTCAGCGGCACTCAGACTCGGTTTTGCTGTTGCAAATGAAACAATTTCAAGAGCTGTAAAAGCGGTAAAATCTCCGTACAATGTGAACACATTTTCTCAGGTTGTCGGCAGTATAATATATAAAAATAAAGATTATCTCAAAAACAGACAAAAAACAATTGTCAGAAACAGAGAAAAGCTGTATAATGACTTATTGGAGTTGTCCGCTCTTTCCGATGATTTTAAGGTTTACAACAGTTCTGCAAACTTTGTTTTTGTTAAAACATCATTCGGCAAAGACTTGTGGAACTATCTCAAGGACAATTCAATTGTAATCCGTTTTATGGGCGATTACATCAGAATTTCCGTTGGCACAGAAGAAGAAAACGAAGAACTGATAAGTTGCATTAAAACTTATTTATCGAGGTGATTATATGCGCAGTGCATATGTTGAGCGTAAAACAAAGGAAACCGACATAAAGCTAAAACTAAATCTTGACGGCGGCGATATTAAAATTGATACAGGCATAGGCTTTTTTGACCATATGCTCAATTCGTTTGCCACTCACGGCAGATTCGGACTTGAGGTTTCGGTAAAAGGCGACCTCTATGTTGACGAACATCACACCGTTGAAGACACAGGTATAGTTCTCGGCAAAGCATTTGCAGAGGCTCTTTCAACCAAAGAGTCAATTGAGAGATTTGGCAGTTTTTATGTTCCTATGGACGAAGCGCTTGCGTTTGCATCTGTTGACATCAGCGGCAGACCTTATCTTGTATTCGACGCTGATTTCCCGCAGGAAAGATGCGGCGGCTACGACTGTTCAATGACAGTAGAATTTATGCGTGCATTTGCATTTAACGCACAAATCACACTTCACCTCAAATCTGTTTACGGTGACAACTCTCACCATATCACAGAGGCTTTGTACAAGGCTTGCGCACACGCACTCCGTCTTGCAGTAAAGCAAAATTCTTCAAATGTACTTCTTTCTACTAAAGGAGTGTTATAATGATTATTTTACCCGCTATTGACATAAAAGACGGCAATTGTGTCCGTCTTTTCAAGGGTGATTATGCAACCGTTCAGAAGGTAGCAGAGTCCCCGTATATTGCCGCTCAGGGCTTTGCTGACGCAGGTGCAGAGTGGATGCATATGGTTGACCTTGACGGTGCAAAAGACGCAAAGCTTGTTAATGCCGATCTTATTGCGGATGTTGCAAAAGCCTCGGGACTTTCTGTTGAGGTCGGCGGAGGAATCCGTGATATGAAAGCGGTTGAATACTATCTTTCAAGAGGAATAAACCGTGTTATTCTCGGTTCAGCCGCAGTTAAAAACCAGCAGCTTGTTATTGATGCCGTAAAAGAATACGGTGAGAGAATTGTAGTTGGCATTGATGCAAAGGACGGCATGGTTCGTGCAGAAGGTTGGATTGACAATTCGGAAATCAACTACATTGAGCTTGCAAAGCGTATGGAAGATGTCGGAGTAAAGACTATTGTGTTCACAGACATTGATCAGGACGGCACTCTTGCAGGTCCTAACCTTAAACAGCTTGATGATCTTGCTCACGAAGTCAACTGTAATATTATCGCAAGCGGCGGTGTTGCAGTTCTCAAGGACATCATAAATCTTGCAGAACTCGATGTCTACGGTGCAATCTGCGGTAAGGCTATCTACACAGGTTCGCTCGATTTGAAACAGGCGATTGAAGTAACGAATAAAATCTGAGGTAATTATGGATCTTGATAAATATTTTGTAAAATCTGAACTTATTCCCGCAATTATTCAGGAAAAGTCAACGGGTGAGGTACTTATGCTTGCATATATGAACCGTGAAAGTATGCAAAAAACTTTTGAAACCGGTTACACATGGTTCTGGTCAAGAAGCCGTCAGGAGCTTTGGAACAAGGGTGCAACATCAGGTCATTTACAAAAGGTAATTGATATATATGCCGACTGCGATGACGATACATTGCTCATCACAGTTGAACAGACAGGTGCGGCCTGCCACACGGGAAATCATTCCTGCTTTTTTAAAAAATTAAAATGAGGAGAATTTTAATATGAACGACAGAGAAGTTCTTGAAGCACTTTATGCTACAGTAGAAAACAGACGAGATAATCCAAAAGAGGGTTCATACACTTGCTACCTTCTTGATAAAGGAATTGACAAGATTCTTAAAAAAGTAGGCGAGGAGTGCAGTGAAACAATCATTGCGGCAAAAAATGATGATAACAGCGAAACTGTTTATGAAATTGCAGACCTTATCTATCATCTTACTGTAATGATGGTAAAGCTCGGCATTCCGCTTGAAGATGTTCTTACCGAACTTGACAAGAGAAGCGAAAAGACAGGAAACCTTAAAAAGTTCCATGTTGTTGACAAAAATTCATAACTAAAAGCACAAACAAAAAGGCCCTATGACTTTGGTCATAGGGCTTAACAGTATGTATATATTATTTTTATGCATTAACAAAAGCAAATTTAGAAATCGCCTGTTTGAGATTATCATCAGGTTCTGATTCAAGAAGAAGTTCAATCGGAATTTTTTCGTCAATTGCAAAAAATCCCATCAACGAATGAGCATCAACAGTATTATCGCCGTTTCTTAGCATCATTACTGTATCCGGAAAGTGAGCAAGAGTTTCAAACATATCAATCATTTCTTTTTTATTTTTAACAGAAACCGGTACAGAAAACAAGATCTCACCTCCATTGTTCATCTTATCTATATTTTATCATTAATTTTTGTCTAAATCAACAACGAATTAATGAATTTTTGCAATTTCAACTATTTACCCAAAAAAGGATGGTTAGTGAATGAATTTTAATATAATTACACTCGGCTGCAAGGTTAATCAGTATGAATCACAGGCAATGCGTGAAGACATGCTGAAGAACGGATTTCTTCTCTCGGATGACAGGGACAGGGCAGACATAACAATCGTTAACAGCTGTACGGTAACATCCGTAAGTGACGCAAAAAACCGCAAGATCCTCAACCGTGTCCGCCGTGAAAATCCTGACGGAATTGTTATTCTCACCGGATGTATGCCGCAGGCTTTTCCCGAAGAAAGCGAGAACTTTTCAAATTGCGATATCGTACTCGGCAATGCAAAGAGAGCCGAACTCGTTCCTTCAATTTACAAGTTTCTCGAAGAAAAACAGAAATTTGTTCATATAACAGAGCATATCGGAAAAGGCGAAAAATACGAAAACCTTTCCGTATCGTCACTCGGAGAGCATACAAGAGCTTTCATTAAAATTGAGGACGGTTGCAACAGATTCTGTTCTTACTGCATTATTCCGTATGCAAGGGGCAGAGTGCGTTCAAAATCTCTCGAAGATTTAAAGGCAGAGCTTATTCAGGTTGCCACAAACGGTTACCGTGAGGTTGTTCTTGTTGGTATTAACCTTTCCGCCTACGGTCTTGACGAAGATTTTGATCTTGCTGATGCTGTAGAATGTGCTTGTTCCGTTGACGGAATCGACCGTGTAAGACTCGGGTCAATCGAACCGGAAAGAATGGATAAAGAAATGATTGCCCGTCTTGCCGCACAGCCAAAGTTCTGTCCGCAGTTTCATCTTTCACTACAAAGCGGTTGCGATAACACACTCAAAGCAATGAACCGTCACTACAATTGTTCAGAATATGCTAAAATTGTTACAAATCTCAGAAACGCTTTTGAAAACAGTTCTATGACAACCGATGTAATGGTTGGATTTGCCGGTGAAACAGAGGAAGATTTCAACGCATCCCTTAATTTTGTTAAGTCAATCGGCTTTGCAAAGGTGCATATCTTCCCGTATTCACGCCGTAAAGGCACTGTTGCCGATAAAGCACCAAATCAAATTGATCCCCAAATCAAAGAGCAGAGAGCCAAAATTATGGAGCAGGTCTGCGATGAAACCAGAAGGGAATTTCTTAAAGATCAGGTTGGCCTTTGTGAATCTGTTCTCGTTGAAAGACTTCGTCACGGTTATCTTGAGGGTTACACAAAGAACTACACACCTGTTCATATTAATTCCGAAGATACAAGTCTTTGCGGTAAAATTATTGATGTGAAAATTACAAAATCATTTGATGACTACTGCGATGCTGAATTAGTTTAAAGCGTTAATCAGATTATTAATCTCCTTTTTTGCAGTATCATCCTCAAGGCAACTATAGCTGTAAAGCATAAAGCCCATGACAGATTTGTTGTTACGCAAAATATCGTATTCATCGGCAAGAATACTGTCACTTAAAAGCCATGTTTCTTCGTCATATTCGCCGTTACCTGCCTTATAACCGCCAAGACCTACATACAGTTTTACATTTTCGTCAAAATCAAGAGATGTCCAGCTGTCAAGGCAGTCTTCAAAAGTCAGAGCTGGGTTTTCAAGGCTAAAGTAAATTTGCGGACAGATGTAATCTGCAAAGCCTTTACAGGTACACCACGATTTTACATCGGCATACAATCCGTCATTGTTACCTATGTTGCCTTGCGGTGATATGCCGAACTCAACTGACGAATCCACACTTTTTATTGTTCTGTAAACCTTACAAATCAGCGTATTTACATTTTGCATTCGCCAATTATCAAGACTCATAGAGTTTTCTTTACCGTATTTTTCAATATAAGCCTCATACTGCTTTTTATCAAAACTTTCATCCTCAGTAGGGTAGAAGTAGTCGTCAAACTGTATTCCGTCAACATCATAATTTTCCGCAATTTCCTTTACACCGTCACAAATCAGCTGTTGTGCAGTTTCATTTGACGGATCAAGAAAAATTCCGTTATCGGTTTTTATACCTATTTCGGAATTCTTTATGTAAGGATTGTTGTCTGAAAGTTTTTTCGGAGTTTCATTTGAACTGACTCTGTATGGATTAATCCACGCATGAATTTTCAAATTGTTTTCTTTGCATATATCACACATAATTTGCAGTGCGTCATATTGAGGATTTTCCCCTTGTGTACCCGTGAGAATATGTGACCATGGAAAATAACTTGACTTATATAATGCGTCACAAAAGGGGCGTACCTGTACAATAAGCGTGTTGAAACCGCTTTCACGGCATTTTTGTGCTATTTCGGTAAATTTATCTTCAAACGCTTTTTGTGTTTTTGAGCTTTCATTTTCCATAGAAAGCTCCATATACGATACCCACACACCACGCATTTCTTCATCACTTTCGGGTGTGTCGGCAGTTGCCTTTGATGATAAAGCTGCAATGTTGTTGATATCATTCTGCTTTTTCGGCGGTTTTTCTCTTGTAAATGAGCTTATGCAGATAACGCTTAACATAGCTATTACAGAAACAATAATCGGAACAATCTTTTTGTTTTTCAATCAAATCATCCTTTGGAGTTCTCATGGAAATTTTTATCATATACATTTGCATCATCAGCCTGATATCAATTATTGTAACAGTCTGTGACAAATACTTTGCAATTCACCGCAAATGGAGAGTACGAGAAAGCACATTGCTGATTCTCTCCGCACTCGGAGGAAGTGTTGCAATGTACATTACAATGCAATTAATCAGACACAAAACAAGACACATTAAATTTATGCTCGGCATACCGATAATATTTATTATTCAGCTGATAATTCTGTTTTTTGTTTGGAGGATGATTTATGTCTGACAGACTGTATTTTCCCGTACCTGACGAATGTGACAATATGCTTGCTCAAAGATTTCTGCGTGATAAATGCGGGCTTTCTGCAAGAATAATAACACGACTGAAAAGAGAAAAAGACGGTATTTTGATGGACGGGAAAATTTTAAGAACAATTGACTGTGTGCAAAGCGGTAAAACCGTTTCAATTGCAATTCCCGATGAAAAATGTGAAATTGAACCGACAAAGGGGACACTTGATATAAGATATGAGGATGAACATTTTCTTGTGGTAAACAAACCGCATTCCATGCCTGTTCATCCTGTAAAGCAGCACCAAAGCGATACGCTTGCAAATATTGTTTCGTACTATTGCAGTCAAAATGGCAAGCCATTTGTATTTCGTGCAATTAATCGACTTGACAAGGATACCTCAGGGCTTGTTCTCATTGCCAAAAACCGTTTTACAGCCAATGCCGTAAAAAATAAAACGCACAAAGTCTATTACGCTTTATGCGAGGGCGAAATAAATATTGAAGGTATAGTTGATAAGCCAATGGATTTGCGTGATGATTCCAAAATGGTGCGAATTGTCCGTGATGACGGAATGAAAGCAGTTACGCACTATAAACCGCTTGTTACAACAAAAGATTTTACATTGCTTGAATTGTGGCTTGAAACCGGCAGAACACATCAAATTCGGTGTCATATGGCTTATTTAGGGCATCCGCTTATGGGAGATGACTTGTACGGCGGAAAGCTTGATAAAATTTCAAGGCAGGCACTTCATTGTGCAAGACTTGAATTTTATCACCCGATAAAAAATGAATACAATACGGTTACTGCCGAAATTCCCGAAGATATGCAGTCTGTAATAAACAACAAAGAGGATTGAACAATAAAAAGTTCAATCTTCTTTAAAACTTACAAACTTTTATTGACAATGCCCGGACAAAAAAATCTATGTGCGTTCCTCACACTTGCAATGACAGCAACATTATTTGCTGGTTGTTCAGAAAATTCCGATTCATAGGATTCAACATCGTCAGTTGCAACAAAAGACAGCACTTCGTCAGATAAAACCTTAAAAGTTGCCACTTGCTATAGTGAGAATTTTAGTTTTTTTACTGTGAGACAGATCCATAAAAAGGATCATTCTAATGAATATTTTAATTTCTTGGATGGTTTTAGAAATCATGAAATTCCATTAGGTAAAATAAAAACACCCAGATATACTGCAGGACAACAAATCCATTGTTTCAGAATTAATAAAATAACAACGGCTTTATTGATGAAACCTATAGATTTTTCTTCTTGGAATGCTTATGATTATCCTGAAGATTTGGCTTTTTATAAAAATTGCATACCGTGGTTTCGCTGTATTTCACATGAAAAAATGGTGTTAGTCAATGAGACCAATTTTAGTGCATTTAATGAGTTAAAAAAAATAGGCATAAATTTTAGATTGATTAACTATATTTGAAAAAATTTAAAACGAATGTGGGTAAGTAGGCTCATTTGAGCCTACCTATTCAAGCGGTGAAACCTCATATTACTACTACACATTCGACGGTTCGCTTGAAAGCGAATATCGTACATCATCAGACGGCAGTCTTACTCATTACATTGTTACCGATTCAAACGGTAATACGGTAGAAAAAACATCTGTAAACGGTCAGACAAAGACCATTACAACAGGCACAGATAAGGGAGCAAAAAACATGAAAAAAATAATACAAACAATATCAATATTGTTGATCATAACGCTGTTATCTGCGATATGTACAATACCATATGCAGCGACTATCGTTAACGGCGGTAATGGTAATTACGAATTTACAGTTATGGATGCAACCAAGGTCCAAAAGTATGTTGTAGGTATGATTGACTTAACTGATGATGAGAAATTTCTTTACGATACTAATGGTGACAATGTTTTGACCGTTATTGATGCCACTAATATTCAGAAAATTATTGTTGGATCTCAATTCGATACATCAGAACCGTCATCTTTGACAGAAACTACTTCGGTTTACGGAACTGAAACATCCACAGAAACAACGATATCGGATTTCTCCTCTGCTTGTACTGAAGTAACAACTGAATATACTGAAACTACTACAGAATGTGTTGAGGAAACAACAATTGTTGATGAACCATCGACAGAATCGACTGAAACAACTACGGAAGAAGTTACTGAACCTTCAACAGAAGAGTATACTGAGCAGATTACTGAACAGCCTACTACAGAGCCAAAACCAACTGTTCCGCCTAAAAGTGTGAAATTCAATAAGAATACAATAACACTTGGGGTAGGGGAGTCATATACTCTTATTACTACTATTGAAAATGGAGATATTTCGCAAGTTGCTTTTACAACAAGTGACCGTAAGGTTGCAACTGTTGACAATAACGGAAAAATAACTGCCGTCGGTACAGGTACTGCTACAATTACCGCAAATACATATAACGGACTTAAAACCCAATGCAAGGTTACTGTTAAAAAGCTTGCTAATAGCATAAAGCTTGATAAGACAAGTATTATACTTGGAGTCGGTGAACAGTATGATTTTTCAAGCTATGTGCCGAGCGGAACAGCAGCTTATTATCGTTCTTATTATTCAGATGATCCGAATATTGCTTTTGTTCAAAAAGCCGGAGGTTTGATGACCGCAAAAAAGGCAGGAACCACAACTGTGAGATGCAAAATGCCAAACGGTACACAAGCAACCTGTAATGTAACGGTCAAGCCGCTTGCAACATCTCTTAAACTTAACGCAAGTGAAATTGTACTGTACATAGGTCAGAGTTTTGACATTAACAGCAGTGTTCCAAAAGGTACAGCGGCATATTACAGACTTTATTCATCAAGCAATTCAAAAATAGCTGCTGTAACAAGAGGCGGAGGTGTCGTCAAAGGAGTAGCGACAGGAAAAGCAACTGTAACTTGCGCTTTGAATAACGGAAAAAAAGCCATTTGCAATGTATACATAATGCCACAGAGCAAGAAGATTTCAAATGTTCCGTTAATCGGTCAAAGTAAGCTCCCGACAGGCTGTGAAACCTGTAGTGCAACAATGCTGTTGAATTTCTACGGATATAAAATTTCTGAAACGACATTTGCAGATAAGTATTTGGTAAAAAAACCTTTCGGTTATTCAAACGGTTCATACACAGGACCTGATCCGAATTGTGCTTTTGTCGGAACACCCTACAGCTCCAACAGCTACGGTGCATACGCTCCGATTATGGCAAAATGTATGAACAAATACCTTTCCGACAAATCATACAAGGCTGTAGAAATCAGCGGGAAAAGTCTTGAATATCTTTCGGGTAAGTATGTTGCACAAGGTCAGCCGATTATGGTGTGGGCAACAATTAATATGTCACCGTCATTTAAGACAACCACTTGGAGAGTAAACTACACCGATGAAAACGCAAAATATAAACTCGGCAGTTACTATACTTGGACTGCCGGCGAACATTGTCTGTTACTCACGGGCTATGACAAAGATTATTACTATTTCAACGACCCATGGACAAACGCTTGTACAAGATACTCAAAAAGCCTTGTAAATACAAGATATAACGAACTCGGCAAACAGGCTGTAGTTATGGTGAAGAAATAACAAGAACCTTCTCTGATGAATTTATCATTAGGGAAGGTTCTTTCTTTTATTTGTTAGTATATTCTATTAAGGCAAAAATGCCTTTAGGAGCTTAAAATAAATTAATCGCTGTGCGTTCCAGTTCTTGTCAGATACAAAATAAGTTCTTCATTACTAATTTCATAAATTAAGAGCCAGTCGGGGGTAATGTAACATTCCCTACAACCGGAATAATTTCCGATTAGTTTGTGATCTTTATATTTTGGTGGCAGTAGTTGTTATTCAGCTATCATTTCAACAACATCATCAAGCAATTGAATATTGTATCCACGCTTAATTGCCAGCTTAACATCTCTGTTGAATTTCTGTGATGGCACAATTCTTAATTTACTTATTGGTAATATCCTCTAAAAGCTCTCTAAATGAAGCATAGGTTTTTTTGTTTGGATTTTTTTTCAGTTCTTCAACTTCTTTTATTGCAGAAATTGTATCTGCATTTGGAGTTTCATAGTTAATGACATTGAGCATATAACGGATAAGGTTGCCCTTTACATTTTCACCACCTTTTACAACAATACTTTTATAAGCGTTGTAAATATCACGGTCAACGGTAAATGAACAAGTAATCTTATTGGTACTCATAATTTTATCACCCTTCAAAAAAATATTGCTAAGCTAACAACTAATGTTGCTTAGTAATATTAGTATCTCACTAAGTTAGAGTTTGTTAACCCTAAAAAGTAAAATTTATATGTAGGAGGAAATATTATGAAAACAATCAAAGAGCTTGTATTGAGTACTAAAAACGGCAATAAAAAAGCATTTGATAAGCTGTATAAACTTACAAGCAATGATGTATGGTTCACTTGCGTTTCTTTGCTCAAAGACGAAGAAAACGCAAAAGACATAATGCAGGAAACCTACATTACAGCTTTTTTAAAGCTTGACACACTCAAAGATGAAGAAAAGTTTTGCGGTTGGGTTACTACAATAGCTGTAAACCTATGTAAAAAGAAATTGAAAGGAAAGGTGGAATATCAGATAGATGATGAAGTTCTGATTACAGAAGCAGAAACAGACGAGTTAATGCTCCCCGAGGAGTACATAACCAAAACCGAAAAAAGAAAAGTACTTTTACAGATTATGGAAGACACACTTTCATTCAATCAGTATCAGACTGTTTTAATGTTTTATTTTGATGAAATGTCAATTTCTGAAATTGCACAGGGACTTGAAATTTCAGAGGGAACGGTAAAATCTCGCCTTAACTCTTCAAGAGCAAAGATGAAAACTGCAATTGAAGATTACGAAAAAAAGAGCGGTGACAAGCTTCACGGCGTTGTTGTTGTACCTTTCTTTACAACTATTTTCAAGGAAGAAGCAAAGAGCCTTGCAGTACCGAACATTACAATCAAGCTCCCGAACGGACAGACACTTGCAACATCTGCAACAAAAGGCTTTGCGACAGGTGCAAAGTCAACAGTTTCATCTATCGTAAAGGCAACAGCAACTGCGACAGTAAAAACCAAGGTAATTGCCGTTGTCTGCGGTGCTACAATACTTGCAGGCACATCAGCAGTCGGCATAAGCATTCTTGCAGGCTGTAACGCTGAGAAAGAACCGACAGAACCGTCAGTAATATCTTCAACCGTACAGACTTCAACTGTATCATCTGAGGTCAGCAAGGCTATTGAGGATAACGGTCTAAAAATCGACAAAGACGGCAACATCACTGATAAGAAGGGTAAGAAAGTCGAAGTAAAAGACGGCAAAGTAGAAGTAAAAACCGATGACGGTAAGACAGTTACAGTTAAGGTTGACGATGTAAAAACTACAGTATCTAACAAAAACAACAGCAACAAGGGTAACACCGAAAAGAAAGAAGATACTAAGTCAAATACATCTTCAAAGAAAGACAACTCTTCAAAGACAAATACATCGGATAACGACAAGAAGCCAGCTAATCCAAGCAACTCTTCAAGTAATAACCAGAAGCCAGCTAAGCCGAGTGAGTCATCAAAGACTGAAACATCTACAGAAAAGCCAAAGCAGAAGGTATGGATGGATGACTACAAAACAGTACACCACGAAGGTTATTGGAAAGTAGTAGGTACAGAGGAAGAGCCAGTATACGGTTGGGTAGGCTACAATGTATGTAATAATTGTGGTATGAAACTGACAGATGACAACCAGATGGATGAGCATTTACTTTGGGAATTGGAAACTAATGGTGCAGGTGCATATCACTATGAAAAAGAGTATGTACAGACAGGCACAAAAACAGTAGAAGACAAGAAGTGGGTAGAACCTTGGGACGAAAAGGTTAAAGATGGCGGTCACTACGAGTACAGATAATTAAAATTGATATAAATCCTTAAAAATTATTAGGGGAAAGAGGGTTCTATATGAGCCCTCTTTTTCTATGCTAAAAATAAATATTATACTAAAGAAAGTATTTAATTTAGTTAGGATTTATGGTATAATATAAACATATTAAAGGAGGTATTTATATGAAAAGTTATATCCCAGAAGAGGGTAGTTATGATATGGGAATGCTTTGTAATCAACAAAATAAAAAAAGAGGTTAAGCATTAGAAAAAATTGCTTAACCTCTTTGTTGTTTTAATAATAAAAAATCTTTTGTGTTACGATGTAATAAATTTTAAAAATATATTATCTTGTTTCCTTGAAAATCGGCAGGCAAACTAAAATGACAGTAAGTTTGACAGTAAGTTTGACTGCATTTTATCTTGTTTTAACTTAATTCAAAATTACTCAACTGAATTTTTGAAATCTCAAAAACCCAGTGTTTAAGCCACTTTTAAGGCATTTTAAGTAATTTTGGCAAAAAATAAAAGGCGGTTAAAAAACCACCTTTTTTGGTCGAGGTGACAGGACTTGAACCTGCGGCATCTTGGTCCCAAACCACTTAATAAATGTGTGAAAAGCTTAGTGTTTATCGGACTTTTCAAGTTCAGTTGCCTAACATTTGCCTTGCATTTATTTTTTAGCTTATTTTACGATTGAGAAAATCATCAAGTTTTTTCGCAGGTGCTTCAGTATCATCTTGCATTAAATGCGTGTAAATGTTCAAGGTGGTTTCGGGTTTGGTATGCCCTAACTGGTGTTGAATGTAGAGAATATCATAACCCGAATAGAAAAGATTTGTTGCGTGGGTGTGTCTAAGACAATGAGCTGTAAAAGGTTCTATGACCTGCGGAATACCATCGGGGCAATATTTACTGCGTGGAGCAATACCGACAATTTTGCCTTGCTGTGAATTGAACGCTTCGAGATTTAAGCAATTGATGTAACTCTCCCACAATCTCCGCCACGCTGAATTTGTCATAAGTTTGCCCTTGGTGGTTGTGACTACATAATCAAATGGGGAATGGGGTGCAAGGCTTTTCAGATAGTCTGACAGAACGGTCGGAATATCAACCTTGCGGACACCTGCTTCTGTTTTCGCTCCTGCTTTAATGTAGGAATTGTTTCCGTCAAGAACCAAAGTCTGATGAACATTTATTTTGTTGCGTTTCAAGTCAATATCCGCCCATTGCAAGCCGAGGCATTCACCTCTTCGCAGTCCTGCAAGCAACATAATCATTGCCGGCAATCTTCCTCTGTGCGGAGTGTTGATTATTAGCTTTTGCTCTTCGGGTGACAAAGCTCTGCGTTCTTTTTTCTTTGCCGCATTCTTTGATATTTTGACATATTTCAGTGGGTTGAAGTCGATAGCTCGGTTTTCAATAGCATACTCAAACACTCGGCTTGCGGTTGCGATGAACTCTTTCAGCGACTTTTTCGCTGTGGGTTTGCCTGTTGTAGGGTTCTTAGCGGCTAAGTCGAACACGATTTCCTGAAAGTCGGAAATTGTCAGCTTGTTGATTTTGTAAGGTTCAAGCTCTGCAAAATGTTTGAGATACCGTTCAAGCGTTTTGTATTGCTGTGGTGTTTGCAGTGACCTCTGAACCGTTAGCCAGCGTTTTTTCCAACATCCGTATGTATCATCAGATGAAATATCTATGCCTTTGCCGAGTTTTTGTTTTAATTCGGCGGCAAGCGTTTCAACCTCTTTTCGTGATGTGCCACATACGGATTTGTACTTTCGTTTACCGTTTTCATCTCGTCCGATATAGATGTTCTTCTGATAGCGCCCGTCTTTGCGTTTTTTCATTTTATACACTCCTTTTGTTTGAAAAAAGGGTGCAAAAATCCCTTGTGCTTTAAATTACTTGAAAAACACAAGGGAATGTGATACAATTATTTTGCATTAAACTGCATCATCTGCACCCTGTGTAGGTGATTCCGCTCTGTTCTGTTGGCGCAGGATAGAGCGGCTTTTTTATTGTTTAATTTTCGGTTTTGCCAAGCCTGTCAGCTAAAGCATCTCGACTTTCTCTAATGTCACTATCAGATTTATCATTAAACATTTTTAACGATATGGTAGTTACACAAGTCTCAACATTGCTGTCTTTTTCAAAACTACTTGTTTTCACTTCTTCAATAAGTCTGTCAGAAATTTCTTCGAGTTGCTTTTGTGCATCATCTTTTGTTATTTCATAGTTTAAATAGCTGTCAGTAATTTCAAGTGCTTTAGTGCCTGCGGTGTACGCTTGTTCGCTAATTCCGTCGGGGGTATTATTTTCTTCACAACCTGCAATAACAAGGATAAACATTGCAAGTAAAATAATCGAAAATATTTTCTTACATTTCATATTCTTTAGCCTCCTTTTTATTTACCAAAACAAGTTTGATTTCTCCATACCAAACTATAATTCCGTTTTCATTGGTAAAATTATTGATATATAGTTTTTCGTATCCGCAAATACGATAAAGATTATCAAGTACAAAATCAAGGTTTTCAGATTTTATGTTTCCGAGTTCTAAGCCGTTTGCAGTTACAGCTATGGCATATTTTCCGTCATATATGTATTTGTTTAATGCAATTTTAATCTGCTCGCCACGATTTTGGCATTGTTTAATTACCTGTAAATTATGTGGGCGATCCTCGAACGTCACCCCAGCAAGTTTAAAAGTTCTTGCGTTAGTTAAACCTGTTTCAGGCTTTTCAAGCGGTAAATTTTTCGTGCTCGAATATTTTTTAGGTGGTGTATCAATAATTAACTTGTTATCATTTTGATTTGTTGCCTCGCTAGTAACGCTTGTTTGCGACATTGCTGTAGCAAAACCAAAAATCACGATACAGACTAAGAATATAACGACACCAATTAAAATTCCTGCTATATCAAGTGACAACAATGATTTCACTCCAAAAGAAGCACCGAGTATAGCGATAATAAATGAAATAATTTCAACAGCTTTTTTAGTCATTTATAAATCCTCCTCTTTTGATATATATTGACAAAATATATATCGTGTATTAAAATAATATTGAAGAGGTTAGCGCCTTTTCATCCCTATTTTTGACTGCTCATAGTGCCGCTGTGGGCGGTCTTTTTTTATTTTTGGTTGCAAAGTCCGTTCTATGGGACTTTGTAATATATTGCCAGCATTTACCACTTGAAATTGTCGAACAAAGTTTCTATAATTTAATTATAGGAATTTCGTCCAAATCTTATGAATGAAAGGAAATTAATTCATGAAGAAAAACACAGCAATCCGGCAAGAAATAATTGAATACATAGAATCAATCGAAAATCACAAAGCCTTAGTAGCTATACTGAAATTTATAAAAATCATATATCGTCGTAATTTGAACGGTCACGGGGGAGCTTAACGCTCCCCTTTGTTTTTGTCCGAAACTCCTTTAATAAAGTTCTTAAACACTTGCCGCTCAAGCGGAGCCATACTTATATATGTACGGATAATGTCAATGTCGATTTCGTCGAGGTCATACTCTGCTCTAAGAGCATCAATCACGACATCTTCGCTTTCTTCGTCAAACATCTCTCCCTCGCCTGTTTTTAGCCATTCGAGGTTTACATTAAAAACAGCTCCGATATCCTTTATAGTTCTTTCGGACAATTCTCTTTTTCCGTTTTCACATAAATTTATAAAATTACAACTCATACCAAGTTTATCTGCAAATTTTTGCTGAGATAGTCCTAAATTTGTGCGTACAACCTTTAATCTATCATTAATGGTCATTGTGTTGTCACCTCTCTTCGCTTATTATTATAAAACAAATTATACAACAAGTCAATATTTATTTTTAAAAAAGTTTTAAAATTATATTGACAAGTCAAGAAAAAAGGATTACAATATATACAACAAGTCAATGAGGAGGTGAAAACAATGACAGATAAACAGGAGATGGACATCAAGTCAATCGGCGCAGAACTTGCGAAAATCTTGATTGATATGACAGATGAAGAAAAGGCTGTTGCTTTCGCAATGATGAAAGGAATGGTCGTGGGTAAGCAAATAGCTGAACAGCAGAAATCAGCTTAGGAGGTGATTTATATGGCTAACACTCATACAGATGAAATTTTTAATGTGTACGGCGCACTTGACAACCTTAACAAACGAATGAAAATCGTTGAGGAAAAAGTGCCTGATTACACTGCGGATATGCTTGAAGTTTATCGAAACCTCGGTGTTCTTACAAAGCGTACTGCAGAACTTGAAGAACTTATAACCAAACCAAAACTAAAGAGGTGAGAAAATGGGATTTTTTAATAATTTATTCAACATAGAAAAAGCACCAACAGTCACCAAGACTGTCAGTGCACCTTATGTTCCGCCTTATCCTTTAGAAAAAGATTTTTACACTTTTGATAAGGTAGAGTGGAGCGGAGCGCTACCACCTCATTCAATGACACTTTCTTTTGTACTTCCTTATTCCGATTGGTGCGAATTTGAAAAGTCAGACCTTTATCGAGATTTGGAGAATTATCTTCAGGAATTACAAAAACGAGGTAACCCGAATGAGAATGCAGACACTCAAGATTGATAGGCAGATGTTCATTGTATGTCGGAACATACTCATCAACACCTTTTGCCTTGTGATGATAAGAATTAACTTCGTGGGTGTTGTAATCTTCGGTGTACTCTATGCCGTTCAGAACTAATTGAATGTCGGTAACAGAAATAGGCAGTTGCGATTTATTGTTAAGTTTATAATGAATGAAAAGTCTTTTCTTTCCCTGCACGCCTAATTTGTATGCGTATTCAAGCATTGTGATTTCCAAATTCACTTTGTGTGAAACAAAATAGTTAATCAGGTTTATTAAAGATATTAAAAAGCCTGCAATGCCTAAAATACCACTAATTATTACCCACATATAATCAGCTCCTTTGCTTAATTATATCATCAGCAAAAGAAATTTACAACACAATCAAAACTAAGGGGGTGAGATAAGGTGTTTATCCTTGAATGGTTAATGAAACACCCGATTTTTACATCTATTGCAGTATCCCTGATATCATCAGTGTTATCAGCGTTATTAGTATGCTTGATAGTGTTGACACAATGACGGGTATTGCTACGGAGTTTATCAAAAACTCTTTAATCTTCGTTCTTTCGTGTTCTTTATAATTAAACAATTTATAACTCGGAACAAAATGAACCGTGTCTTCTATTGAAGTTTGAAATGAATCAAAGAAACCTAATTTATTCAATCTCTGACAGCAATAGCGTATTTCAATCTTGCTGAAATTTAGGTGTTTTTGTAAATCTGTTGTTTGAATAGTTCTTTCGTCAGGATAATATTTTAAACAGCATTTTACAATCTTTCTGCATTTCTTATCAAGCATATGTACCACTCCTTTGTTTAATATTACCATACAAGGTCGTTTAAAACAATAACACATTACTTTATTCATAGAAAACAGCGTAAGGAGGTGAAGAAAAGACGGAAGTAATAATAATTTTAGGACTGCTAATGCTTTGCACAGCTTTTGTTTCAGCAGTATTAGCAATAAAAATAGTAGCCGCCCATTTGTATAAAACAATAGACAGCTACCTTGATAAGCACGACGCTCAAATTATGGATCTGATTAAGTGGGCAAAGGAGAATGAAAATTGAACAAGTTTTTAATGTTTGTAGTGTTTATTCTCAACGCAATTATCTTACTTCTGCTGATTATAGCAATGCTTATCAAAGCAGGAGTTATCCGTTAAGTTCAGCAACAAAACAACATTTATTTTTAGGAGGAATTCATATGTTAAACGATAAAGGTCAGATAGTAATTTTTGCAGACAAGTCAACGGCAGGTTCTAATGTGGTTTCTGCCTGCGTATCAGATGAAACCGTTAAGGCTCTTACCGAGATTTGCAACAGAACCGGCAAGAAAATGTCAAGCGTTGTTCGTACTTTGATTGAGGACAGCCTGACCTTGGTTAAGATTGTAGGTGACTAAGGAGGTGTACATATGCCGAGAGAAAGACCTATCGTCAATTGGGATGAAGTGCCTGTGATTATTGATGTGCCGTATGTGGCACGGTTGCTTGCACTTAATGTTGATTACACAACACGGCTTGCACAAAGGGGCGTTCTTCCTGCCCACAAAATTGGAAAGCTTTGGCGATTTGATAAGGAAGAAATCAGACAATACATAAAGGAGCATTAACAAATGTGGCATTTAAGAAACTACCCGACACGCAGAAAACTGCTCAAAGATATCGAAAACCTCAGAGCAGAGAACAGACATCTCGGCATTGAGTTGAGAAACGCAAGAACAGACCTTGCACTTGAAAAAACAGCGTCAAGCGGTTATCGTCACGAGAACCGAGAGCTAAAACGCAAGCTCAAAGCCCTTGAAACGCCTGAATCCGAATCCTTCGGTTTTGAATGTGTGGGGGTCAGTAAATGAAAAAGGGGACAACAGTCGAAAGCGGATATGATGTTGAGGGACGCTGGTGTCTGAAACTCAAAAAAGCTAAAGGCAAGTTTACGCTTGATGAAATAATTGAAGCGGCGAAAGAATGGGAAGAAGATTACTATGCCGTGATTATTAAAGCAATGGGCGATGAGACAGCACAGTATTACGATGATGACCTTGAGGGGGATTACGTGACGCTATATCGTGCTACAGATTTTATAAGCAAGGAGGTGTAACCGATGAAAAGATTAACTTTAAATCAAGACAGCGAAATCAAGGTTAAGGACATCTACGGCAAAATGCACGACTGCAAAGATGTACCAAACGAGTTTTATGGTTGCATTCGCAAACTTTACGACTATGAAAATACAGGGTTCAATCCCGAAGAAATTGAAATAATTGTAGAAGCTCTTGAAGATATGCGTGACAAACTGTATAAAGCGGGCAACCCAAATGCATACAGTGTGAGCAACTGCTATAAAACCCTTAACACTATTCTTGAAGTAAGGGAAAAAAGAAAAATCCGCTGACGGTATTGCAGTACCGAACAGCGGAGCATAAAAAAACATCTTAATTAAATGATAGACAATTTTTTGCGAATTGTCAAGGAGGACTTTATTATGTCAGTAAAAATATCAGCTTTTGAAATCGAAAATGTAAAAAGAGTAAAGGCGGTTGCTTATGAACCGACCGAAAACGGACTTA
>ERZ772876.176-NODE-176-length-91705-cov-11.512079_pt1 | contig 91705 bp, 86 predicted proteins | sample MGYA00580584_ERZ772876 | MGnify/ENA primary metagenome ERZ772876 (study PRJEB29015, sample SAMEA2737728) | human gut metagenome | biome: human gut; feature: human-associated habitat; material: faeces | place: China | collected 2012 ... | reverse complement strand
GCGAAGCGTCCCTGCCAGTAACTTTGCGCGTCCGCAGACGCGCCCCCAAGCTGCTTTTCCCCAAGATTCCGTGAAGAACTATAATTGTGACGCTTATATGGAAATTTGTGCTACCGCAGATGGTTTCGCGTCTGCGGACGCGACGAGGGGGCACGAAAACAGGCGAAGTCTGCGATTGCCCCCTCGACCCCTTCGGTGCACACTCCCATAGTTGATTTGTATCGAAAGTTTTTTATTTGACTGCTCTTTTACCCTCAAATGATGCAGAGGCGACGGGAGCAGCAGACAAAATCAAGATTGAAATAAGCAAAAAGCGGCGAGTTCCTCCGAAAATCAGGAGAGAACCCGCCGCTTCTAATTTACTGCGGCAGCGTAATGCTGTACACCTCTGTTCCGCTGGTTACGATGGCGTATCCGCCGGACGTGATGCCAATCAGCGAGCTGACGCTGCGCCCGTCCGGGAGCGACGCGGCGTACGCCACAAACCGCTGACTCTCCAGCGTGCTGGTGAACAGGTAGGTGGGGGAGAAGGCATAGATGCGGCGGCTGTCAATCGCCGCGCCGACGCAGGTGGTCGGCAGGGTGATGTGGTTGTCAACGCTGCCCGCCAGCACGCGAAGCTCCGTAATTGCCATTTCGCTGCTGGTTTGGTTCGTGGGGGCGAACAGCATCTGCGGCGTGCCGCGCGCGGACAGGCTGTGGTTCATCAGCCGCCAGCCGTAAATCAGCTGACTGCCGCTGGTGTCCTGCACGCCGCGGTAGTCGTACGTCGTCAGCTGCTGCGTGTCAAAAACATACAGCTTGCTGTTCGCATAAAACACCTTATAGACGAGATGGTCGCCCAAATTGACGTTGCCCGTGTTCATTTTGTTCACTTGGAAGGTGTGCAGGTACGTCGCCAGCGCGGGGCTGTACACATCCGCGCTCAGCGTCCAGCAGTACTCTTCGCCCGTGCCGAAGAAGCCGCAGTCCAGCAGCATCTTGCCCTCGAACACGCCTTTTTCGCTGTCCAGCAGCTGACCGTTCAAATCCACCATCATCACTTCGGGGTTGATTTCGTCCCCCAAAACAATCACCGCGCGGGTGTTGCCAATCCGCGCAAACTGAATTTCGCTGGTCATCGGCTCGTTGTACGTCGGGCGGCCATTTTCGTTGACGATGAACAGCTGCGTGCCCGACCACGCAATCAGGTACTTGTCCGACACGCTGAACGACGCGCCCGACCCGACCGGATACGACCAGAGCACCGTGCCCGTTGCGCCGACGCAGTGGATGGATTCGCCGTCGTAGTACACCACGCCGTCGCGGAAAACGGTCACATCCTGATGCGCAAAGCAGGGGAGCGAATATACGCCGATGGAGCGGCTGCGCGTGAAGTAGCGCACAAGGTTGACGGCGAGGACAATCAGCACGACGACCAGCACGACGATGGTGCAGTTGCGGAGCATCCGCAGGCGCTGCTTGCGCTTCTGGTCGGGGTCCGGAATGGCGGTGGATGGATTTCTGCCTTGCATGAGTTATCTCCTTCAGCCGATGCGGCTGCCAAATTCGCAGAGGAAAAACCGATTCTATTATAGCAGGATTTTCCCCGCGTTGCAACCGTTTGCATAAAAAACGCCCGCCAATCATCCGATGGCAAGATTCACCTGCGCCCTGCGCGCCCATTCCGCTTCGCGCGGCGTGCTATGCCGCGGTTCAGCCCCGTTAGCCGAAATGAAAATAGAATGAAAACGGCTGGTTTTTCGCCAGATTTGGAGAAGATATACCGTGAACATCTTGACAAAATAGATACTTCTATTATAATAAGCATATAGGGATTTCCGAATTTCATCAGGAAGGAGAACAGGCACAATGGCGCACGAGAATAACAAAATCTGCCGCGTTTTCAAGGCGCTGTCTGAACCGAAGCGCTACCGTATTGTGACGATGCTGGCGAACGGCAAAATGTCCGCGAGTGAAATTCTCAAGCACTTCAACGTCACGCAGCCGACGCTGTCGCATGATATGCGCTTGCTGATTGATGCGGAACTGGTCAACAATCAGCGCATCGGCAAGTCCGTCATGTACGAGCTGAACCCAGAGATGCTGCAAAACATGATTGATGTTTTGACGGCTATCCAGCATCCCGAAACGGCTGATTCCGCGGACGAGACGGAATGAAAGCCAGCCCCAACGACCCTCCAGCGCCACGAAAGTGCGGGAAGGCCGTTTTTTTAATTCATTCAAAATAAAAAAACGCGCCGCCGGAGCGACGCGCTTTTTGTTAGGGCTTGATGATGTTCTCGTAAGTGCCCGCGGGCATGGTGTTCAGCGCGGATTGGCTGCCGGCGGTGCTCATGCAGCCGTTATCCAGCAGCGCCTGATACATCGGCGCGAACGCCATGATATCTTCCACCTTGAGCTGCTTCAGCTCGTGCATCCACTGCAGGCGGCGGAACGGGTTATCACCGTTGACGACGTCGGTAATCACCGACAGCGCGCCGGTCAGCTCGCCCGAAGAGAGCGCGTAGTAGCTGTAAGAGGAGAGGATGTAGCCATCCAGCGTCTCCTGATCCAGCGACATTTGCAGCTGCTGGAGCAGCATCGGCACATAGTTGTAAACCGTAAAGGTCTGCGCCACGTTCGGGTCGCGGTAGCTGATGATGTACATGCCGTCTTCATCCGCGCCGTGGAATACGCCGTACGCGCCGTATTGGTCGCGCAGGAGCGGATAAAGCAGACCATCGCTGACGAGGCTGCACATGGCGTCCATCGCGCCGGAGTAGCCGCCTTCAACGCCCATCTGCTCAAAGGTTGCGTACACCAAGTTGAAGTTCACCGTGCTGTTGATGACGATGCCCTCGGCGCTTGCCGGAACGGGCAGGTCATACGTCTGCGGCGCGACTTCCGCCATCGGCAGGGATGCGAGGAAGCTGTCTGCCGCCGCGCGGTTGTTCTCGATGGAGGCGGCGTTGCCCGCAAAGCCGATGACCGCGTTCGCGCCGTTGTGCAGCAGCGCCTGAATGCTCTTCATCTTGGCGGCGAAGGCTTCCGGGTCGCTCTCCAGCAGCGCCTGTGCGTCGGACAGGAAGTGATAGTAATCAACGCCCGTGGCGTAGGTGTAGAGGTTGAAGCCCGCGTCCGACTGGGACACGGCGCGGTACAGCTGCGTCATGTAGATTTCCTGCTCATAGGACTGCTTCATCGTCTGGCGGAACAGCGCGATATTGGAGGCAATCAGCGCCGTGTCGGTGAACTCGCTCTCGAAAAGCAGCTCGTTGAGCAGCGCGTAGCTGGCAGCCATATCGGCGTCCGTCGCCTTCCAGCTGGCGCGGATGTAGGGGCGGAAGCCCTGCGCGTCGTCCGTGTTCAGCACCGCCAGCTTCACCACGCCGTCGTAGAGGTAGCGGCTCTGAAGCGCGTAAACATCCGCCGAGGAATGCTCCGTGGTGCCCAGCGAGCCAATCAGGTTGAGGTACAAGTTCAGCCAATGGATGTCCTCCTGCGGAATCGCGGCGGCGTCCAGCAGGAGGTACGTCTGCCCGATGCCGTCCACGTCCGCCGTCACGTCAATGCGGCGGATGCCGCTTGCGTCGGTCACGTCGGTGTAGTCGTAGGTGCGGATTTCTTCGGGCAGGTTATCCACCGTGACCGCCTGAAGCTGCGCCACAAGCTCGGACGCATCCTCCATGCTGCCGCTGGCCAGCGCAGCGGTGTCCGCCACAAGCTGGTCGATTTCCTCGGCGGACATGGCGGCCTTGGTTTCCGCCAGCTTCGCCGCCAAATCGGCTTCAATTGCTTCCTGCTGCCCCGGCGCGGGAACGGTCGTCACGGTGATGACGCGCTGATTGTCCTCCGTCAGGTACTTCTTGGCAACTTCGGCGTACTTGCCTTCCGTCTGGTACTTCTCGAAGTTGTCCATGTTCGCGATTGACTTTTCGTAGGCGTGCACATCGCCGGTGGTCGCCCAGCAGTAGGCGATGTTCTGCGCCATGTTCACGCCGAGGTCGCTTTCTTCGGACATCAGCGCGGTTTCCATCGTCAGGGAAGAAGCGATTGCGTCCAGTATGTCCTGCGAAACGCCGTTTTCGGCAAATTCCAGCACGGAGGCGTAGATGCACTCGCGCAGCGTCTGCACGTCGCCCTCGTTCATGCCGGTGGCGACAAACACGACCGCGGGTTCAGGGCCGTCCGTCTCCAGATAGACGCTGATGTCAGCGTTGGGCAGCACATCCACCAGATTGCTCACCAGCGCGGAAGAGGAATCGCTCAGCAGCATCGTGAGCAGATCCAGCACGTTCTGCTCTTCCTCAGTCGCGTTTTCGCAGATGAAGGTGATGTAGGTGACGGCGGCGTTCTCCGTCTCCGTGCCTTCGTAGACAGGGTACTGGCAGACCTTCTCCACGGGGGAGGTCACAGGGGTGTAATCAGGCGTGGAGAAATCAAACGCCTTCGCCTCGTAGGGGGAGAACACCTCGTCCAGCAGCGCAAGGAAGGCGGCGGGGTCGTCAATCGCGCCGTAGACGGTCGTCAGGGAGTTAGACGGATGATAGTAGGCGGTGTGGTAATCCTTGGCTTCCTGCCACGTCATGGACGGGATTTCGGTCGGCTCGCCGCCCTGATTGTAGCCCATGTGGCTGCCGGGGAACGCCGCCTTCATCGCGTTGTAGGACGCGGAGGTCTCCAGCGAGGCAGCGCCCTGCATTTCGGAATACACCGTGCCGCTGATGGTCAGGGGGCTGTCCGCGCTTTCCAGCGAATAGCGCCACGCCTCGGAGCGGAACAGGGATTCATCCTCATAAATCATGGGGTTGAAGCAGCTGTCAAGGTAAAAATCCGCATACTTGAGCAGCTGCGCTTCCGACAGGGACGCAACGGGGTAAGTCGTCATGACCTGATACGTCGCGGCGTTCATGTAGGTGTTGTAGGTCTGGTAAATGAGGTTGAAGAACAGGCTTGCCGACGGGTACTTCTTCGAGCCGTCCAGCGTGGAGTGCTCAAAGACGTGCGGGATGCCCTTGTCGTCGCTAAGCGGGGTGACGAACGAAATGTCGAACGCGCGGTTCGTATCCTCGTTGATGAGGAAGAACACCGTCGCGCCGGTCTTTTGATGGCGCAGGACGGTCGTCTTTGCGTTCAGCAGTGCGAACTCGCCGTTCTCCACCACTTCAAAGCCGTGGATGACAGCGCCGACCGCCATCTCGGTGGACGGCGCATCCGCCGATTCCGCCAGAACCGCGGGCGCAAGGCTCAGCAGCATCGCCATGCAGACCATCAGCGACAGCAGCGAGCGCAGGAGACGCTTACTCATGTGTTTTTCCCTCCTTTTTCTGCCCACCAAAACAGGAGCAGTATCATTTTCATGATACCACTCCGGGAGAGAATTGGCAAGTCAATTTTTGCCGGATGCGCGAAAATGCACGGAAAAAACATCCGGAATCAGCGGAAATCACTCGTAATCGAAAATCGCCTTCTGCTGGATGCGCGCGCCGAACGTCTCTTTCCAGCGGTGATGCGGTTCGCTTGCGTCGTAGGCAGGCAGCATGTCGGGCGTCATGGTCAGCTCAATCAGCAAATCATAGCGGTTCGGGCGGTTGATGACGTTGCGGCGGATGGTCAGCGCGGTCGCCACGCCGTCCGCCACCGCCTGCGCGAAAATCGCCTCCGCCTCTTTCGCCAGCGCGTCCTTGTCGCCCGCGTCGGGCGTCCACTTGACCAAAATGCAATGCTGCATGGGGAATTCCTCCTTGCGAAAAACTTCCTATTTATATGGGCGGATACTGATGAGGTCGGTTCTGCTCCAATGCCCCAAAAGTAGGGGAGTGCGCACCCGAAGGGGTCAAGGGGGCGATCAGAAAGCCCCCTTGTCGCGTCCGCAGACGCGAAATCCTTGCGACGAATTGCAATCCTCCGCAAAAAATCAGATTACGAAGCGGCTTCCTCCGCAGCCGCCGCCGGCGGCTCATTCAGCATATCGCGAATGAAGTAATCAAAGAACGCCTGAACATTTTCTTCGTTGCCGTTGGCGCGGAAAATGCACGCGTAGTACGAATCCGCAGTCGGATACAGGAACGTGTCCAGATACGGCAAATCCGCACACGGGATGCCGAACAGGTGCTTTTCGCCCGTGTCGCTGTCCGTGCGCCAGCCGCGGCTCAGGCTGATGCCGCGCGATTCCAGCGCGCTCACCAAGTCCGGCATGGCTTCCTCCAGCGCCACAAATACCCCTTGCTGGGCATACGTCTGAAAGAGATCCTTCGGCAGCAGGTAAATGTCGCACTCGCGCGCCGTCATGCGGGTCATCAGCACCGCTGAACCATAAGTTTCGTCACTCATGATGAACTGTGTGTTCATTTCCTCCATGTCGGGCAGGAGCAGCTGGCGAACGTCCTCCATGTAGGCGTCCAGCGCCGTCTGATTGCCCGCGCCGTACACGCCGACAATGACCTTCTTTTCTTCCGGCGGGCGGTAGCGCGTGGTTGTGAAGAGGATGCTCCAGAAAAAGATGACCAATACCATCATCAGGACATACTTCCACCATGAATACGTCAGGTGGTTTTGCAGGCGCTCGCGCGTCACGGGTGTTTTCACGGATCGTGTTCCTTCTTTCGGGGAATTTAGGGGGATGGTAGCACACGGATGTGAAGCCTATATGAAGTATTAGCGGTAAACCGCCGTCCAGCCGTCGCCGTCGGGCGCGTAGAACATGCTGGTCACGTCGGGATTTTCGTACACGGGCAGGAAGTCCAGCAGCGATTTTCCACGCGGATGGGCGGCGATTTCCGCCCGCGTCATCCAGCGGTTTTCGCCCTCGGCAGAGGAAGTCAGCGTGCCTGTGTACGCCGACGCTTCATAGCACAGCACCAGCGCGCGGGTCTGCCCGCCGTGCTTCATCCACTCCTTGATGCCGACGAGCCGAGGCGAAACGACAGTCAGCCCGGTTTCCTCCTGCATTTCGCGGACGACGGCATCCACGCACGTTTCGCCGATTTCGACGTGTCCGCCGGGAAAGCAGAGCACCGGCCACGATGGGTCGGTGCGGTCTTGCACGAGCATACGGTTCGCATCGTCGCGCAGGAGGCAGACGTTCATGAGTTCAATGGGGGCGGGGGTGTGCATAAGTACCTCCAATTTGCATATTGTATTGCAAATCGCCATACAATATGGTATAATCAGTAGTAGAAAGGGGATGCAGCAATGAAAAGTGCGAATGTGACAGTGCGGGTTGAGCCGGACGTGAAGGAAAAGGCGGAAGCGATTCTGAGCGAATTGGGGATTCCGACCTCGACCGCCATCAACATGTTTTATCGGCAGATTGTGCTGTGGAACGGGCTGCCGTTTCGCCCCGCAAAGCCGCCCATTCGCCCGCTCAGCCGGGACGAAATGACGGACGAGGTGTTTAACGCGCGGATGGCGGAGGGGATGGCGCAGGCGAAAGCGAATCAAACTGCACCGATGGAGGACGTATTTGCCAGACTGCTTGGGGAAATCGACAATGGAAAGGCAATATGACATCCACATTACCCTGCACGCTGAACAGGCTATGCGGGAAATCGCCAGCTATATCGCGGTGGATTTGCAAGTGCCTGAAACGGCAATGCAAATGCTGCGGACGTTTCAGGTGGAGATCGCAAAGCTGAAGATGATGCCGCAGAGAATCCCATTGACACCGGAGGAACCGTGGCATAGCGTGGGTATTCGGCGAATGCTGGTTAAAAATTACAACATCTATTTCTGGATTGATGATGAAAAGAGCATTGTCCAGATAACGGATGTAATTTACGGGCGGCGCAATCAGCCGAAGCAGCTGATGGATATGCCGATGGAGTGAGCAGCCACTGCAAGCATCTTGGAGCAATCCGAGATGCTTATTTTTTACGCATTAACACGCGGAATCTGTATAAGGGCGTCACCAACTTCATTGCGCGAAAGGGAGTCCAGAAGCAGCGCCTCTGGCAGGTTCAAGGGCGGCGTCCTTGGGTTCCCCCTTTACTGCCTCTGTACCACAAAGCACTCCGGCGCGCCCGCCCCGGCGTTCAAAAACCGGTGGTGCAGCACGTTGTACTCCTGCGGGCGCAGCGCCGACAGGTACGCCATCAGCGCGGCGCGTTCCTCGTCGCCCGCGGCGTGCCCCGGATAGGCGCAAATGGTGCAGACGCCGCCCTTCATCAGCAGCGACAGCGCCGCCGAAATCGCCGCGCGCGTCGTCTCCCAGTGCGTCGTGATGCGCTTGTCGCCGCCCGGCAGCCAGCCAAGATTGAATGTCGCGGTGCGAATCGGCACGGTCACCCGCTCCGATAGATGCTCGTGCCCCTCGGCGTAGAGCGTGCAGCGGGACAGCATCCCTGCATCCGCCAGACGCTGCCGGGTGCGTTCCACCGCGTCGGGCTGAATGTCGAAGCCGATGACGCGCCCCGTTTCGCCCAACAGTTCGCAGAGCATCAGCGTGTCATGCCCGTTGCCCAGCGTCGCGTCCACCACCGTGTCGCCCGGCTGAACCACTTGCCGCAGCACATCGGCGGCAATCCAGCGGGCGCTGCGAAGCTCGTAGCTCATGCTCACAGCTCCTTCAATTTGCGTACTTCCACGTCCGTCAGGCGGCGCCACTGGCCGCGCGGCAGGTCGTGCAGCTTAATCGTCGCAAAGCCGACGCGCTTGAGGGCGACGACCTCGTGCCCAATCGCGCTGAACATGCGGCGAACCTGCCGATTGCGCCCCTCGTGAATCGTCACCAGCAGCACGGACGCGAACGTCTCGTAGCGCACCAGGTGCACGTCCGCCGGGGAGGTCATGCGGTCGTCGTCGAGCCGGACACCCGCGCGCAGACGGCGGATTTCCTCGTCCGTCACGCGGTTGGATACCTTCACCAGGTACTCCTTGCTCACCTCGCGGCTGGGGTGGAGGAGGTTGTTCATCAGGTCGCCGTCGTTGGTCAGCAGCAGCAGACCCTCGCTGTCGTAGTCCAGCCGCCCGACAGGGTACAGGCGCACCGGGTAATCGCGGAACTTGTCCATCACCGTCGGGCGGCCTTCGGGGTCGGCGACGGTCGTCACCTCGCCCATCGGCTTGTTGTACGCCAGATAGTGCTTTTCTTCCTGAATTTTGCAAACCTTGCCATCCACCGTCACCACGTCGGCAGATTCATCCACCTGCACGCCCATTTCGGTGATCACCTTCCCGTTTACCGCCACATGCCCGTCGGCAATCAGCTTTTCGGAGTTGCGGCGCGACGCCACGCCGGAGAGGGCAAGAAACTTCTGGAGACGCATCATAATGTGTAATTCACCTTTCTGTTTATCATGTTAAGTCCAATGGACGACAATGCCGTCCGGCCGCCGGCGCAAAAGCGCTTTTTTCGGATTCACCAGCACCGCGCGGTTCACCAGCGCCATCATGTCCGCATCGGACGGGGAGTCGCCATAGGCGGAGGAACACTTCATGTCCAGCACGAAGCCGTTTTCCTTCAAATACTGTTTGATTCGGCGGACTTTCTCTTCGCCCTTGCAGTTTTCGCCGACTTGCCCCGTGTAGCGCCCGTCGCCGCCGACCTCGCAGCGCGTGGACAGCACCGCGTCAAGTGGCATGAACTCCGGCAGGGCGCGCATGTACACGTCCGGCGACGCGCTGACGACGACCAGCTTCATCCCCTGCGAGCGCAGACTCCACAGCTCCGTCAGCCCATCCTGATAAAAGCGCGGCAGGTATTCATCGCGGAAGAACGCGCGGGCGACATCGAGCATTTCGTCCGCCGAACGCCCCTTCAAAAACGACAGCGTGGCGGATTTCGCCTGCGACGCCCGCGACGGCCGCAGCTTCCAGTACAGGAACGCCCCCGCGGCTTTGACCAGCTGCCGGCGCGGCGAAATCCGCTTGCGGATGCAGTACAGCAGGAAGGGGAGGATGGAATCGCCGCGGGCAAGGGTATCGTCAAAATCAAAAAACGCAATGCCTTGTGTCATAGCGGGCAGTCCTCGTGCAGCACAAGGTGGGTGTACGCGCGCTGACCGGTTTTCATCTCCGCCATCAGCTGCCCGTCGCCCAGCAATTTGTACTTGTAGGTCGTCAGACCGTCCAGCCCCATCGGGCCGCGCGCGTGCAGCTTGCCCGTCGCAATGCCGACTTCCGCGCCGAAGCCGTACACGAAGCCGTCCGCAAAGCGCGTTGACACATTGCGGTACACGCCGGCGGAATCCACACGCGTCAGGAACGCCTTCGCCGCCGCGTCATCGCGGGTGACGATACAGTCCGTGTGGTGGCTGCCGTAGCGGTTGATGTGCGCAATCGCGGCTTCCAGCGAATCCACGACGCGGATGGACAGCACATAATCCAGATACTCCGTGCGCCAGTCCTCTTCCGTCGCGGCTTCGACGGGGATAATCGCGCGGGTCGCCTCGTCGCCCAGCAGCCGGACGTGCTTTTCCTGCATCGCGGGCAGGAGCTTGGGCAGAAAATCAGCGGCGATATCGCGGTGGACGAGCAGCGTCTCGCAGGCGTTGCAGACTGCCACATTCTGCGCTTTGCTGTCCACGGCAATCGAAACCGCCATCTCCACATCGGCGGATTTATCCACATAAACGTGGCAGATGCCGTCGGAGTGCCCCAGCACGGGAATGCGGCTGTTGTCCATGATATAGCGGACGAACTCCTTGCTGCCGCGGGGGATGATGAGGTCGATGAGCGCGTCCTCCTTCAGCATGGCGGCGACATCCTCGCGGGAATGCAGCAGCTGCGCGAAATCCGCCGGGAGCCCGACATCCGCCGCCGCCTCCCGGAGCGCGCCGCACAGCGCGGCGTTCGTCCGCTCCGCCTCACGCCCGCCCTTGAGCAGCACGGCATTGCCGCTCTTGAGCGCCAGCGACGCAATCTGCACCAGCGCATCCGGGCGGCTCTCGAAAATCACGCCGATGACCCCAATCGGGCAGGTCACGCGGTACATTTTCAGCCCCGGCGTGATTTCGTGCGTCATCGTTGTTGCGCCGATGGGGTCGGGCAAAGCAGCCAGCGCGCGAAGCCCGTCCGTCACGGCGCGCAGCTTCTCTTCGCGGAATTTCAGCCGACCAAGCAGGGGCGCTGCCAGCCCGTCCGCCTCCGCCTGATGAATATCCGCCGCGTTCGCCGCAAAAATATCCGCCTGATGATTTTCCAGCGTCTCCGCCATCCGCAGAAGCGCCGCGTTTCGCGTTTCCAGCGACGAAGCCGCCAGCGTCCAAGCCGCCTCCCGGCTGTTTGCCGCCATCTCGTGAAGATCGTTCATCCTGTCCTTCCTCCTGCACCACAGAAAATCTTCCTTTTTATTATAGCATGGAAGTTTGGGACTTGCAATAAAAAAACGAATATGCTATAATAGTTCCTGCTGAAACAGGCAGACGCGCAAGGGAGGCGAGGAACGTGCCGCATCAGAAGGGAATCAAGTCCGTGGCACAGAATCGCAAAGCGTGGCACGATTATTTCGTCGAGGAGAAATATGAGTGCGGGCTGGCGCTGTTCGGCACGGAGGTCAAAAGCATCCGGCAGGGACGCGTGAACCTGAAGGAGTCGTGGGCGCAGATTCGCGGCGGCGAAATCTGGGTCGAGGGGATGCACATCAGCCCCTACGACCAGGGCAACATCTTCAACCGCGACCCCATGCGCCCGAAAAAGCTGCTGATGCACAAGAGCGAAATCCGCAAGCTGGACGGGCTTGTTTCCCGGCAGGGCTACACGCTTGTGCCGCTGGAAATCTACCTGAAGGATGGGCGGATGAAGCTGCAATTGGGTCTTTGCCGCGGCAAAGCGGAACACGACAAGCGCGACACCATCGCCAAGCGCGACGCTGACCGCGACATCCGCCGCGCACTCAGGGAACACAACAAGTAACCTCGACGCAGCCTTTGCACATACGATACAAAACCGGGCAACCTAACTCCCTACTGCAACTGTCCCCAAAAAGCAGCATGGGAGTGTCCGCGCCGAAGGGGTCAAGGGGGCGATCGGAAAGCCCCCTGTCGCTCCCGCAGGAGCGAAACATCCTGCAACAAGAGAAATCAAGCAACCAAGAACTACTGACAGCAGGGCGGCGCTGCCCCAAAAGAAGCGCCATCTCATTCATGGGGATGATCCGGTTTCGACGGGGGTTGTCGAGGGCGGGATAAGCGAGCCGTGGCCCCTGACCACGATAAAACGGGGAACTTAAATGTAACTGACAATAATCAGTACGCTTTCGCTGCCTAATTAGGCGCGACGCTGGCCCGGTCTGCCCGCTTGACCGGTTCCCAGCGCCATTCAAGCGGGGAACGAGCGTATGTAAGCTTTGCCATGCGTCCGTAACATGAAGCTACCAATCGCTGAAGCCTGACTGCGGGCGTCATCGTGCGGGAATTTCAAATCACAGTCTGCGCTCGGAGAAGGTCCTGCAAGCGAGCCTTCGGACAGGGGTTCGACTCCCCTCATCTCCACTTTTTCACCGCGATTCCCAAGAGGGGTCGCGGCACTTTTTTTTGTTTTTGGGGAAAAACGGCTGCGAATCAGCTACCAATTTCAGCTGTATTGTGCTATAATGGAAGCGAAAACGGCGGAGGGGGAACGGAAAATGAAAAAGCTGCTTGCTGTGTGCCTAACGGCGCTCGTTTGCTGGGTTTGTGCGGGGTACGCGGAAGAAACGCGGGTCGGTGATACGGTCATGTTCGGGCAATATGAACAGGATGGCAATCTGGACAACGGCAGTGAGCCCATTGCGTGGCAGGTGCTGGATGTGCAGGGCGGCAAAGCGCTGCTGATGAGCCGCTATGCGCTGGACTGCCTGCCGTTCCATGACGAGAAAACCGATGCCGTGTGGAATCAAAGCGCGCTGAATGCGTGGCTTCAGGCGGACTTTCATGCGGCGTTCACGGATGCTGAGTGGGCGGCGATTGCCACGGTGACGCTGGCGGATACGGCGGCGGATGGGAATCCGGAATGGCAGAATACGGATGCTGAACCGGCGGAAACGCACGTTTTCCTGCTCAGCTACGCACAGGTGATGCAGTATCTTCCGGAGCAGGAGCAGCGGAAAGTCAGCGGCACGGAATATGCCCGGTCACGGGGGGCGAAGTTTCTGGGCTTCACCACCATCGGCATCGGCGAAACGGACTGGTGGCTGCGCTCGCCGGGCAAGGAAAGCTACGACGCGTGCTTTCTGGATGTCCGCGGTGCGGTCGGAACGAAGTGCGTGACGGAAAAACTGGGGGTTCGCCCGGCGCTGTGGATGGACTTGTCCGCCGACCGCAATGCGTTCCCGTATGAACAGCAGGTTCAGGCAAAGCAGTTTGCGGAGCAGGGGGATTATGCCGAAGCCACCGCCCTGCTGGACACGCTGGGCGACTATGCGGGCAGCGCGGCGCTGGCGAAGGAGTACCGATATCAGCAGGCGCAGGCGGAAGCGGCAAGCGGAAATTACGATGCCGCGATTGCCCTCTACACGGAACTTGCGGGTTATGCGGACAGCGACGCGCTTTGCCGCGCAAGCCGCTATGAAAAGGCAGTGGCAGCGCAGGAAGCGGGGGATTACGCGGGCGCAATGGCGCTGTTTGCTGACGCGGGACAGTACGCCGACAGCATGGCGCGCCTGCGCGAATGCTGCAAGCAGCAGGGCATATCCATCTATTACTTCTCGGCAGATGCCGTAAATGCTGGGGTTGACACGGGCTATGCCAAGCAGGATACCATCAGCGGTGACGACAAGCACTTTGGCTGGCGGCTGGGAAGATTCTTCCTGACGGGCTTCACCCGCGTGACGGCGGACGAAAATCAGCAGCCTGTTTTCATCAAGACACTGGGTGACTCTGTTACCCTGTGGTTTGATTTGGAGCAGGATATCGACGCGCTGAACGGCAACGCGCAGCTTTCTCTCGCGGCGGATGCGAACGGCTATGACCAGCAGTTCGGCATCCCCAAAACGAACTTCGGGCGCGGCACGCTGATTGTCCGCCACACGGATTATCAGAATGCTAAAAATGAACCGGCGGTTTACACGGATTATCTGCTGGCGAAAGGCACAACGGGCGCGAATACACGTATTGTCCTGCACGAAGAGGGCGACTACGAGGTGGCGCTGGATTACGAGGTGCAGGACGGCGAGTTGACGCACATCACCAGCAAATTTGGCAATTACCGGATTTTCCTGCGCTTCTCCATCCGCAACGGCAACTGCATGGTCTACCCGTTTGACCTGCTGACGGGCGCGGAGCTGCAGAACACGGCGGTGGCGGAGGCTGGATTCTCGCTGGATTTGGCGCGCTCGCGGTATCTGGACATCAACGTTCGGCGCGCGGTGCTGGTGGAAACGGCGAACGGCGTCATCGAGGATGAGCGCTTCAACCGCCCCGCGAAGGACGGCGACCGCTACACGCAGGAGGGCATCTACACCATTTCGGTCAGCAACCGATACACGGGCGAATCCACAACAAAAACGATTTTCGTCGGCTCGCAGGAGCTGCTGGAGACGTATGTGCGCAACGGCTTCTCGCTGGAGCGCCTGAAATGAGGGGAATGCGGATGAAAAAGCTATGTTCGCTGCTGCTGGCGCTGGTGCTGCTGGCGGGCTGCGCGCTGGGTGAAAGCGCACCGGAATTCCGCCGGATGGGGGATGCGGCGCTGCTGCCGTATCTGGAAAACAGCCTATACGAACAGCTGGTGTCCGATTTGGACAGCAGCGACTATTTTGTGGAAAACGTACAGGCGGTGTACATCTCTCAGGAGTATCTGGACGAGCTGGCGTTCAACTCGCAGGAGAACGTCTACTTCGGCTATACGCTTTCCGAATTAAACGCGCAGTTTCAGGGCGAGAAGTACATCTTCACCCTTGGTGAAAACAACGAGACGGTCGCCGTGCCGTGGACGGACTACGATGATGCCTACGACCGCGTGATTCGCAACGTGGCAATCGGCACGGGCGTGATTTTGGTGTGCGTGACGGTCTCTGTTGTGTCGGCAGGCGTGGGCGCGCCGGCGGTCAGCATGATTTTCGCGATGGCAGCCAAAGAAGGCGCTGTCGGTGGTCTGCTTGGCGCGGCGAAATCGGGCGTGCCGGCGTTCGTCGCGACGGCTGTCCGAACGGGCGACCTGCAGCAGGCGGCGCGCGAGGCAGCCTTGGCGGGCAGCGAGGGCTTCAAGTGGGGCGCCATCGGCGGCAGTATTTCGGGCGGCGTGACGGAGGCGGTCGGGCTGAAGGGCGCGACGCTGAATGGCTTGTCCATGAACGAAGCGGCGCAGATTCAGCGCGAATCGGGCTATCCGCTGGACGTCATCAAGGGCTTCCGGACGATGGAGCAGTACGAGGTCTGCCAGAAAGCGGGGCTTGTACCGAAAATGGTGGATGGCAAGATGGCGCTCATCCGCCAAATTGACCTCGATTTCGTGGACGAAAAGGGGCAGACGAACTTGAAGCGGATGCAGCAGGGATTGGCGGCACTTGACCCGGCGACGGGGGAGGAATATCAACTATATTATATAATAGAAAAGCGGGAGTCGACGATTGCTATCCTGACAAAAACGGAGTACATGCAGAGCGACAGCAGCGAAATTTGGCATACGGCGGCGGAAATGCCGCAAAACGACAGCTGGTTCTTTGAAAATCAGCACGAAGATTTCTGGAAAAACATGGTTAATATAGTAAAAGAGATTTTTCCGACGGACGAGCTTTTGGAACTGCCTTTTGCGCCGCAAGTGCCCGATTCGGAAGAAAAGCCGGAGAATATCGCGCAGCAATGAACGGGCAGGAGCGCCGTGTCACCCCCAAAAAAAGTACATCCATGACCTGATGCGGATGTACCTGATCCGCTTTTCGGAGCTGAGCCGTCTACCCATCCCGATGGCGTGGAAGGGTCGCGACTTCGACACGTTCAACGCGCGCAGTACGAAATGCCGAAAAAGTGATTGCAAAGGCGGCGTACTTGCGGTATAATGGGTGCAAATCCACAAAAGAAAGGGTGTGCTTTGCATGAAATGTCCACGCTGCCGCAGCCGTGACGTGCGGGTGGAGCTGGTTCGCGAACGCCGGGCTACGCGCCACAGCTTGGCGTGGTGGCTGCTGATTGGCTGGTGGATATGGCCGTTCAAGCTGCTGTTTCTGCCGGTGATTTGGTCGCAGGAGGCGGAGCGGAAGGGAAAACGTCCGCCGCCCCGGCGCGACGAGATGGTGACAAGGAGCGTCGCGGTCTGCCAGCACTGCGGGCACCATTGGCGGGTCTGGTGAAAAGGGGAGCACGCTTTGTTTTGAAACGAATAGCAAAAACGCAGGGCATCGCCGTTTTGACGATGCCCTGCCTGTGTTTACTTCATCAGGTTCATGCCGATCTGACGGCCGGATGCCAGCGCGTAGCCGACACCGGAGCCGGAAGAGTAGGCGTAGGCGTACATCTCGCGGTTCGAGGTCTCGCCGCCAGCGTACAGGCCGTTAATGACCGAGCCGTCCTCGCGCAGGACTTGGAAGTCCAGATTCGTCTTTACGCCCGCAATCGTGCCGCCCGTGCAGACGTAGATGCGCACCGCGTAGTACGGCGCCGCATCGATGGCGGTCAGGTTGGAGGCGCCCTTGCCGAATTCGGTGTCGTTGCCCGTCGCGCAGGCGGTGTTGTACGTTTCAACACTCTTGACCAGCGTGTCCGCGTCCACGCCCATCAGCGCGGCAAGTTCTTCGATGGTGTCCGCCTTGACGACTTCGGTGCCGTCCACCGCCGCGTCCAGCAGCGCAGCGCCCGCGAACTTGCTGTCGCCCAGCGCCCACGCGATGCCGTCTTCCGTGCGGCTCAGCGCGACGGTCGCCTGATAAGGCATGTAACCCTCGTTGAAGAAGCGCTGCGCCTTGCTGTTGACAACCATGCGCCCCCACAGGTTCACGGACATGCAGAAGCCCGCGATGCTGCCGTTGCGGCTGGTCGAGCCAAGGGTGATGACATAGGGGTCGTTGTAGAACACGCCGCCGACGTCAAGCGCCATCTGCATCCCGTCGCCAGTGTCGCCCGCGCCCGCGGTGGTCAGGTCAATCCAGTCGGCGAACTGGGGCAGGTACTCGCGCATCATGGGTTCGCTCGCCGCGAAGCCGCCGGTCGCCAGCACAACGCCGCGGGAGGCGTACACGTCGTAGGAGCCGCTTGCGTCCTGCACGGTCGCGCCGATGACGTCGCCCGCGTCGTTGGTCAGCAGCTTCGTGCCGGTCGTGCTCAGGCGAAGGTCAGCGTCGTGATTTTTCAGCCAGTCCACCATGTGGTCAATCAGCATGTAACCGCCTTCGGGGTCAGCCGCGCCGGTTTCGCTGTCGATGACGTAATCCGGCACCTGATAGCGTCCGTTGGGGAAGAAGGGGTAGGTCACCCAGTGCGCAACGCCCTCGTCCTCCAGCCAGTTGACCGTTTCGCCAACCTGCGTGAAGTAGTTGCTCACGCGCTCGTAGGTCGGATAGCCGGGGTCTTTGCCCAGCACGCCGATGTCCGAATCGGAGGATGCTTTCCACTCCTCCAGCCAGACTTCGCTGTTCGGCTCCAAGCCGATGCTCTGCGTGTAGTAGGTGTTTTCCGCCGCGACGACCGCGCCGGATACGGACGTAGAGCCGCCGAAGCGCGACAGCTTCTCGACCACCATCACGTCCTTCGCGCCGTTGTCCATCGCGGACATGGCAGCCGCCAGACCAGTGCCGCCGCCGCCGATGACCAGCACCTCGACGTGCGCCGTGCGGTCGCCGACGTCCGCGGTGTTCTTTTCGACCGGCGTGCGCAGGGTATCCGGGTCAGCGCCCGCCTGCTTCACGCAGTCCTCGACCGCCGCCAGAATCGCCTTGCTGGTGATGGTCGCGCCCGTTACCGTGTCCACCGCCAGCGTCTGATGCGCCACGATGTCCGCCGGAATCTGCTCCAGCGCGCCGGACGCAATCGCGGGCGTTTCGGCCTGCTTCGTCACCTTCACATCGGTGATGGCGCTGTCCGAGAAGGTCACTTCAACCGTCACCGCGCCGTTCATGCCGTTGGCGGAGGCGGTGTACGTTCCCGCGTTGAAGGTCGCCGCGAATGCCGCCGGAATCGGGCACAGCAGCATCGTCAGCGCCACAAACAAGGAAATCAAACGCTTTTTCATAGGGAAAAATCCCTCCTTTCATGCCTGTATCATACTGTTTTGTGAAAGAAATGTCAAACAAGCGTTTTCTTTCTCGTCATAAGCGGAACTTATGGATGCCGCTCCGCCATGTCCGCCTGACGAAGCTGCTCGACGAATTGCAGGTGCAGCGGCGTCGTCTGGCGCATGACCGCCTCCGTGTGGTGGAGAATCGGCGTGTCGCTGACGATGGGAATCAGGCGGATGCCGACGGGGTAGCTGCCCTGCGGCATGAACGAAATGCCCTGATTCAGGTTGATCATCAGCAGCTGATCCTCGATGGTGTCCGCAAAGCGCAGCGCGTCCTTTGTCCACCCAAGCCCCATCAGCCAGCGGGCGATTTGGCTGCTCGCCCTGCGATTCGCGCCCGCCTGCAGGAGGATGACGGGAAAATGCGTCAGCTCCGGCAGGGTGACGGAGTTTTTCCCCGCCAGCGGGTGCGACGACGCGACGGCGGCGCAGATGGGGCGCTCCATCACCGTGACGTGCTTCATCTGCTGCAAGGGAATTTCGCCTGGAATCGCCAGCGCAATGTCGCAGTCGCCCGCCTCCAGCGCCGCGCCGATTCGCGCCATCGACAGCTGCCGCACGCGCAGTTCAACCTCCGGATGATGCGCCCGGAATGCCGGAATCGCCCGCAGAAGCAGCTGCTGCTCCATCGGCCCGGTGTAGGCAATCGTCAGCGCCCGCGGCTGATGGCGCTGCGCGTCCGCAAACGTCTCTATCGCCTGATAGCACTGAACCAGCTGCTCCGCCATCGGCACAAGCGCCTGCCCCGCCTCCGTCAGCGACGTGCCGGACTTGCTCCGCTTCAGCAGCGGCAGCCCCAATTCCGCTTCCAGCGCCGCCATCTGCTGGCTCATCGCGGTCTGGGTGATGAAGCTCTTCTGCGCGCCGAGGGTGATGCTGCCCGTCTGCGCGACGGCGAGGAAATACGCGAACCGCTCCAATTTCAAGGGAGTCCCCCCTCCTTCCTGCGGGATGAAACGACTTCTTTCCTTATACTATTTCCAAATGAGAATGCGCCAAGATGCGAAGTGAATTTTTCATTCTGGCTAACGGGAGTGAAACGCAGCGTAGCAGCGCTACGCTAAGTGGAACGACCGGACGCCAGAAGGGAAAAGGCACGAGCAGCTGGTGCAGGCGAATTTGGAAATAGTATTATTTTATCACGCATTTTCGCGCCGCGCAAGGGGAATTGTGATTCGATTGACAAGCGGCGGGGGCGGTGGTACAATGAGGGAGACGGGGACGATCGCCCCAAACGATGCAGAGAGGGAGAAAACGATGCGAAAATACGAAGTGGACGTGCCGGAAAACGTCGAAATGGCGGACATTCACGCCATCCAAACGCGCGTCAAAAAGCATAACCTCCTGACGGTGGCACTGCTGATTCCGCTGTTTGCCGGTTGTGCGCTGCGGGAATCCAGCGAAACGCTGGGCGGCATTGTCTTTGTCCTTTCGATTGCGCTGATGGTGCTGGGTTTCATTTCCGGCAGGGGCGACGAGAAGCGGCTGCCCGCGTACTGGGCGAAGTACCAGCAAATCCACCGGATGGACAACCTCCTGCGCGTGAACCTCGTCGGCGTGTGGCTCTGCGCCGAAGCGCGCGTGGCGGTGTACCGCGAGGGCAGCGGCTACCGCGTGCAGCTGGGCGTTCTCGACGAAAAGACGGGCGCGTGGGAAAACGATGAGCAGGACGAGGCTTTCCCGACGCTGGCGGACGTGCGCGAGTATGCGACGCAGGAAGGGTACGAGCCGATGGACGTGGACTTCGAGCAGATGACGGACGAGGAGTTTCAGCAATTTCTGGACAGGAGCAGAATATAATGAAGAGAAAACACGCATGGGACGTGCCAGAAAACGTCACCATAGAGAAAATTCAGGAAATTCGGGAGCGAATAACGCAATGGGCGATTCGGGTGGTGCTGCTGATGATTTTGCTCATCGTCGGCATCATCCTGATAGCGCTGGGGGATGACACCAAGCGAATCGGCAAGTACGTTGTGACGATTGCCTATCTGCTGATGATGCTGGGTGTCGTCTATATGGCGTACCTTCGGAATATTCAAATAAAATGCTGGGCGAAGTACCAGCAAATCCACCGGATGGACAATCTGCCGCAGACGAACCTTGTCGGCGTGTGGCTCAGCAATGAGACGCGAATCGCGATTACCCGCGACGGGGAGGCGTACCGCGTGCAGGAGAGCATCAGCAACAGCCGGAACGGCGCATGGATGACCGACGAGCAGGGGAAGACGTTCTCGAAAATTGGCGACGTGCGCGAATATCTGGCGCAGGCGGGATTCAAGGCGGGAAAGGCGGACTTCGAGCAGATGACGGACGAGGAGTTTCAGCAATTTCTGGATGCGCATCGAATCTGATACTATTTCCAGATTCATCTGCGCCATCTGCTTGCGCCTTTTCCCTTCTGGCGTCCGCTCATTCCACTTAGCGTAGCGCTGCTACGCTGCGTTTCATTCACGTTAGCCAGAATGAAAAATTCGCGGCGCATCTTGGCGCATTCTTATCTGGAAATAGTATGACAAAGCGCGTGCCCCGCAAAAGCACATAAAAATCCCCCTCCGATGCCATTCATCCGAGGGGGATTCCTTTGCGCACAATTACCACCCGCGCCCGAAGCAGCTGCGCCGTGCCGCGCCCTGCTCGCCGGAAACGTACCGTGCGTTAAACGCCGCGTTTACTTCGCGCAGTTCCATCTCGCCGTCAATATACGCTTGGTACATCTCGATGATGCCCTCCGCGCAGCCGTCGCAGGACGCGGAAATGTTGCCAATCGCGTCATCGACAATCTGCTGGCGTTCCTCGCGGGTCGTGTCCTTAATCAGAATGCTGGTCATCGGGAAAAATCGCTCCTTTCAGGCGGCTGCTTTCACGCTGTCAATGTCCGGCGGCAGCTTCTGCATCTGCTCACGGTAGACGCGGCGCAGGCAAATCATCTCCGCCGCCGCCGTAATCGCCCACGAAACGATGTAGAGCAGGTACAAGCTCTCAATGGTGTGGAAGTACGCGAACACCGTGTACACCCAGATAATGCGGAACACGCACGAACCCATAATCACGATAACCGTGGGCACAAAGCTCTTGCCCAGCCCGCGGTTCGCGGCAATGGTGCAGTCCATGAAGGCGGAGAAGGCGTAGGAGCAGCCCATGATGCGCAGGCGGATCATCCCGGCCTGCGCCACTTCCTCGACGTTTGTGAAAATGCCGAGGAACTGCCGCCCGAAGATGACCAGCAGCGCGCTCATGACAAGGGCAATGCCGAAGGAGAACGCCATCGAGATGAAGTAGCTGTGGATGATGCGCTTGCGCTTGCCCGCGCCGTAATTTTGGCTCATGAAGGACGAGCAGGCGGTGTAAATGGCAGCCATCACGTCGTAGACGAGCGCGTCGGCGTTCGCGGCGGCGGCGTTGCCTTCCACCATCAGCTCATCAAAGGAGTTCACGCCCGCCTGAATGAACAGGTTCGCTATTGCGAAAATCGCGTTCTGCAAACCGGCGGGAATGCTCAGCGACAGCACCTGCTTTGCCTTGTGCGGCTCAATCCGCAGCATCGACCGTTCCAGCCGCACCACGCTCCCTGAACGGCGCAGGGACAAAATCACCAGCGCCGCCGAAATATACTGGGAGATGATGCTTGCCAGCGCCACACCCGCCGCCGCCAGATGGCAGACGATGACGAAGAACAGGTTCAGCAGGATGTTGATGACGCCCGCCATTGAGAGAAAGTAGAGCGGCTTTTTCGTGTCGCCGGCGGCGGAAAGCACCGCGTTGCCAAAGTTGAACACCGCCATGGCGGGCATACCGAGGCAGTAGATGCGCAGGTAGCTGACCGCACCCGCCATCAGCACCGGCTTCGTGCCGAGCATGGAGAGCATTGCGGGCGTGAAAAGGAAACCCAGCGCCATGATGATGACGCCGACAATCAGCGAGAGAATCAGCGAGGTATGCACCGCCTCGTGCACGTCCTGGTCGTGCCGCGCGCCGATATACCGGGCGACGACGACGTTGACCCCGCTGCCCATGCCAATCAGGAAGCCGGTGAACAGCGAGACAAGAATCGAGGTAGACCCGACTGAGCCCAGCGCTTCCGGGCCTGCAAACTGCCCAACCACCGCCACGTCGGACATGTTGAACAGCACTTGCAGCACGTTCGTTGCCATCAGCGGCAGGGAAAACAGGATAATCTGCTGGACGAGCGGCCCGTGCGTCAGGTCGTGCGATTTGGATGCCATGATTTTGCTCCTTTGCGAAATCTTCCGCCGCTGATTATACACCGGAAAAACGAAACTGGCAAGAGGAAAAACGAAGGTTGACAGAGAATATTCTTTATAAGGAAAGAACTGCACCAAGAAGGAAGGCAAAAATCCACCATGCACGATTACCGCGCCATCTTCCTCGACATCGACGGCACGCTCACCCAGCCGGGGCATTCCGCGCCGCCCGTATCCGCCGTCGCTGCCATCGAATCCGCCCGCCGCGCAGGACGACGCGTGTTCCTCTGCACCGGCCGCTGCGAAGCGATGCTCAAGCCCCTTCTTCCTTGCGCCGGTTTCGACGGTTACGTTGCCTCCTCCGGCGGATTGGTGGTCGTCGGCAGCCGCGACGTCTTTGACTGCCCCATGACCCAGCGGGAGCAGGCGCATGTGTTGACGGCGCTGTCGGATAACGGCGTGTTCCGCACCGTGCAGACCCGCATGGGCGCGTACTGCGACGAGGGCTTCCGTGATTTTCTCCGCGCTCGTGACGTGCAAAACGGCAGCAGCGAGCTGCTCCGCTGGCGCGAGGCCATCGAGCGGCGATTGCAGATGCAGCCCATGCGCGATTACGGCGGCGAACCCGTCTATTCCGTCGTGTGCATGTCCCCAACGCGGGAGCAGCTGGACAAAGCCATGGCGGAATGCAGCGAGTTCGACTTTGTACTGATGGACGACCGCCAGCACGACCTTGTGAACGCGGAAACCGCCAACCGCCGCTATGACAAGGGCAGCGGCATCAAGCAGGTGTGCGCGGCAATCGGCGTTGACCCGGCGGACAGCATTTGCTTCGGCGACAGCCTGAACGATCTGCCGATGTTTGCCGCGGCGGGCTTTTCCGTCTGCATGGGCAATGGCGGGGATGCGGCAAAGCAATCCGCGGACGCGGTCTGCAATTCGGTGGAGGCGGGCGGGCTGGCGAAGGCGTTCGCGGATTTCGGCTTGCTGGCATAAGCGGCGCATCCCCCGCATACCCTCAACCGAATCAACCGAGCGGGGAGGGAGACGAATGCGCAAACGCTCCTGCGGCGAGCAGCAATGGGTCATCTGCACGGGTCAGCGCGCGCTGATGATTGCGGGCATCGTGCTGGTGGCGGCGGGGCTGATTGTGCTGCTGCTGTGCATCCCGGCGTGGGCGTGGGCGGCGCTGCTTGGCGTGGCGCTGGCAATCGCCGGGCTGGTGCTGATCTGTGTGGGGAGGAGGTGACAGAAATGCGGGTGCGGATGGTGTGCGTGAAGGTGCCGAAGCCTCTGCGCGGGGTTGTGCGGTTTCTGGTGAAGAAACGGCGGAAATCTGCGTGATACTATTTCCTGATTTACCTGCGCCATCTGCTTGCGCCTTTTTGATTCTGGCGTCCACTCATTCCACTTAGCGTAGCGCTGCTACGCTGCGTTTCATTCGTGTTAGCCAGAATACAAAAATTCGCGGCGCATCTTGGCGCATTTTCATCAGGAAATAGTATAAGTGATTGACAGATAAGCAAAAGCGTGCTATGATAGCATTGGTATCCGATAATTGCATAGGAACGGAATCAGAGGTGCGCACGCATCGTGTACCGCGGCGGAGGATGGCTTCCGCAGAGGCCGCGGGAAGGGGTGGTGCGCCGAAAGGCAGGGCAAACGAAGCCGCAGACCCTGTGCTTGGGCGCGGGCCGGACAGGTTCGTGACTGTCATCGGGGCAAGAAAATCCCCGGCGGAGCGCTGATTCACTGAGACACCGCCTGTTCCTTATGGGCAGGGCATCATGCGGGCGACTGCATGGAAAATCGGGTCTTTGGCGCACCGCGAGCAGGATGGCTTGTGGTGGCTTTTTTTGAATCCGAATGGACAGGATACCGCAAAAAAATCAGCAGAAACACATGGATGGAGGATACAGCCAATGGAGAAGTATCGTGTAGGCATTGTTGGCGCAACGGGCATGGTCGGTCAGCGCTTTATTTCGCTGCTGAAGGATCATCCGTGGTTTGAGGTGAACTGCGTGGCGGCGTCGGCGCGCAGTGCCGGAAAGACGTACCGCGAGGCGGTCGGGGAGCGCTGGGCGTTCTCGTGGGAGATTCCGGAAAAGGTGGCGGGCATGACCGTCGTCGATGCGGCGGATATTGACGAAGTAAGCAAGCATGTGGACTTCGTTTTCTGCGCCGTGGACATGAAGAAGGACGAAATCCGCGCGCTGGAGGAAGCCTACGCGAAGCACGAAATTCCGGTGGTGAGCAACAACAGCGCCTGCCGCGGCATCGAGGACGTGCCGATGGTCGTGCCGGAAATTAACGCCGATCACCTTGCCGTCATTGAAGCGCAGAAAAAGCGCCTTGGCACGAAGAACGGCTTTATCGCCGTCAAGCCGAACTGCTCCATCCAGAGCTATGTGCCCGCCCTGACCCCCCTGCTTGATTTTGAGCCGGAGAAGGTCAGCGTGTGCACCTATCAGGCGATTTCCGGCGCGGGCAAGACGTTCAAGACGTGGCCCGAAATGGTGGATAACGTGATTCCCTACATCGGCGGCGAGGACGAGAAGAGCGAAAACGAGCCGCTGAAGCTGTGGGGGCATGTGGAGGATGGCAAGATTGTCAACGCCGCGCTGCCCGTCATCTCCGCGCAGTGCCTGCGTGTCGCCTGCTCCGATGGCCATATGGCGGCGGTGTCCGTCAGCTTCAAGAAGAAGCCGACCATCGAGCAGATTAAGGAACGCTGGGCGAACTATGAGACGGAAGCGCAGCGCCTTGAGCTGCCGAGCGCGCCCAAGCCTTTCCTGCAGTATTTTGAAGACCCCTCCCGCCCGCAGACCCGCCTTGACCGCGATTTCCAGAACGGCTTCGGCGTGTCCATCGGCCGTCTGCGCGAGGATAAGCTGTTCGACTACCGCTTTGTCTGCCTGAGCCACAACACGGTGCGCGGCGCGGCGGGCGGCGGCATCCTGACGGCGGAGCTGCTCTGCCGCAAGGGGTACATTCCGCACCGGGTGTAATGCAAAAATCGTATAAATATCTGGAAGGAAGTTATCACAATGAAACCTTTGTTCACAGGCACTGGTACGGCGCTGATTACGCCTTTCAAGAACGGCGAAATCGACTGGGATGCGCTGGACAACCTCGTAGAAAGCCAGATTGCGGGCGGCGTGAGCGCGCTGATTGCCGCGGGCACGACGGGCGAACCATCGACGATGACGTGGGATGAGCACATTGAGGTCATTCGCTTCGTCGCCGAGCGCGCGAAAGACCGCGCCTGCGTCATTGCCGGCACGGGCAGCAACTGCACGCGCGAGGTCATCCACGCGGCGAATGTCGTCAAGGACTTCGGCGTGGCGGCGCAGCTGGTCGTCACCCCCTACTACAACAAGTCCACGCAGGAGGGTCTGGTGGCGCACTACACGGAGATTGCCGAAAAGACCAGCCTGCCGATTGTCGTCTACAACGTTCCCTCCCGCACGGGCGTGAACATCCAGCCCGCGACGCTGCAGAAGATTTGCCGCCTGCCGCAGGTCGTCGCCGTGAAGGAAGCGAACGCGGACGTGGCGCAGGCGATGGAGAAAATCAACCTCGTCGGCGACGACGCAACCTTCTACTGCGGCAACGACGACCTGACGATTCCGCTGATGGTGCTGGGCTTCCAGGGCGTCATTTCCGTGCTGAGCAACGTCATGCCCGCCGAAACGAGCAAGATGACCGCGCTGGCGCTGGAAGGCAACTGGGCGGAAGCAGCGAAGATGCAGCGCGACCTGCTGCCGATGGTGAAGGCGCTGTTCTGCGAAACCAGCCCGATTCCCTGCAAGGCAGCCATGAGCATGATGGGCATGTGCCGCAACGAACTGCGTCTGCCGCTGATTCCCATGCAGGAAGCCAACCAGCAGAAACTCGCCGACATTATGCGCGGCTGGAAACTGATTTAAGGCGACTTCGCCGCTTCTCTGCGCGTCCGCAGACGCGCCCCATGTAACGCTATAAATCAAGAAACTTAAATGGGCACGCGAAGCAGTCCAGAGGGCGATCGCAAAGCCCTCTGGTCGCTCCCGCAGGAGCGAAATCCCTGCGACAAAAAAGCGCATTTTCTTAGGAAACACAAGGAGCAAAGAACAACGATGACCATCCTCATCAGCGGCGCGTGCGGCTTCATGGGCCGCGAGGTCGCCGCGCAAGCAAAATCCTCCGGCATCGACGTCGTCTGCGGCGTGGACATTGCCGCCGGGGTCGCCCCGTATCAGCCGGATTTCCCCCTCTATGCGAACTATGCCGACGCCCCCAAGGCGGATGTGGTGATTGACTTTTCCAACTGGAAGCCCGGCGCGAACGTGCTGGATTACGCCACGAAGTACCGCGTCCCGGTCGTCATTGCCTCGACGGGTCTGACCGACGAGCAGCTTCATCAAATCGCCGAAGCGTCGAAAGTCGTGCCGATTTTCCGCTCCGGCAACATGAGCCTCGGCATTGCCCTGCTGCGCGCCCTCGCCAAGAAGGCGGCAGGCGTCCTTGGCGATGCCTTTGACGTGGAAATTGTCGAAGCGCACCATAACCGCAAGCTCGACGCGCCCTCCGGCACGGCGCTGATGCTCCTGGACGCGGTCAAATCCGCCTATCCGGATGAGCGCGAAGCCGTTTTCGGCCGCCACGGACGCGACTGCAAGCGCCAGCATCAGGAAATCGGGATGCACTCCCTGCGCGGCGGCACGGTCACGGGCGAGCATGAAGTCTGCTTCTTCGGCACGGGCGAGAGAATCCGCATCAGCCATAGCGCGGAGAACCGCGGCGTGTTTGCTGCGGGCGCTTTGCGTGCGGCGGCGTTCCTGATGAATCAGCAGCCCGGCATGTACAGCATGGACGACGTGGTGGGACAACTGTAACCAGTTAGTGGGATGACGGAAATTTTCCGCCGTCCCATTTTCGGTATTCTCGCAAAAAGATATGAAAACAGTTGTTACTTTTCGCTGAAAAGGACAAACTGAGTTCATAAAGCCATGGTAGAATCAACATTGATGGGAGGGATACCAACGCATGAATGAAGTCAAAACCCCGAAAAAACCGCTGATTGTCTATTACGCAATCGCGATTCTGGTCGTGCTGCTGATTAACACGCTGCTCGTGCCGATGGTGAGTCAGGCGCGCGTGAAGTATGTCGATTACGGCACGTTCATCCAGATGACCGAAGAGGACAAGATTTCTGAAGTTCAAGTGCAGGATAATCAGATTATCTTCGTCACCAAGGAGGACGAAGCCAATAAGAACGCTGTTTATTACCGCACGGGCAAGATGGATGACCCGGAGCTGACCAGCCGCCTGTCCGAACACGGCGTGAGGTTCGACAAGGAAATTGTGGAAGAAACGTCGCCGCTGCTGTCGTTCCTGCTTTCCTTCGTCTTCCCGATTGTGCTCTTTATCGCGCTGGGGCAGCTGCTCACACGCCAGATGATGAAGCGCATGGGCGGCGGCAAGGACGCGATGTCCTTCGGCATGGGCAATTCCAATGCCAAGGTATATGTGAAGGACAGCGCGGGCAGCATTAAGTTCGACGATGTGGCGGGCGAGGACGAAGCGAAGGAGAACCTGAGCGAAATCGTCAACTACCTGCATGATCCGTCGAAGTACCGCGATATCGGCGCGTCGATGCCCAAGGGCATTCTGCTCGTCGGCCCGCCCGGCACGGGCAAAACCATGCTCGCCAAGGCAGTCGCGGGCGAAGCGAACGTGCCGTTCTTCTCCATTTCCGGCTCGGAATTTGTGGAGATGTTCGTCGGCATGGGCGCCAGCAAGGTGCGCGACCTGTTCAAGCAGGCGAAGGAGAAAGCGCCCTGCATCGTGTTTATTGACGAAATCGACGCCATCGGCAAGAAGCGCGACGGCGGCAAGTTCGGCGGCGGCAACGACGAGCGCGAACAGACGCTCAACCAGCTGCTGACCGAGATGGACGGCTTCGAGGGCAGCAACGGCGTTATCATCCTCGCCGCGACGAACCGCCCCGAATCCCTTGACCCCGCGCTGACCCGCCCCGGCCGTTTCGACCGCCGCGTGCCCGTGGAGCTGCCGGACTTGCAGGGGCGTGAAGCCATCCTCCGCGTCCACGCGAAGAAGATTAAGACCGAGCCGAATATCAACTATGCGCAGATTGCGCGCATGGCGTCCGGCGCATCTGGCGCGGAACTGGCGAACATCGTCAATGAAGCCGCCCTGCGCGCTGTCCGCAACCACCGCACCGCCGCGTCTCAGGCGGACATGGAGGAATCCATCGAGGTCGTTATCGCCGGTTATCAGAAGAAGAATGCGATTCTCACCGACAAGGAAAAGAGCATCGTGTCCTACCACGAAATCGGTCACGCGCTCGTCGCGGCGCTGCAGAGCCACTCCGCGCCCGTGCAGAAAATCACCATCGTGCCGCGCACGTCCGGCGCGCTGGGCTACACGATGCAGGTCGATGAGGGCAACCACTACCTGATGACCAAGGACGAAATCATCAACAAAATTGCGACGCTGACGGCGGGTCGTGTTGCAGAAGAGATTGTGTTCGGCTCGATTACGACCGGCGCGTCCAACGACATTGAGCAGGCCACGAAGCTCGCCCGCGCGATGATTACCCGCTACGGCATGAGCGACGAGTTCGGCATGGTGGCAATGGAGACTGTCGAAAATGCCTATCTGGGCGGCGACACGTCCCTGTCCTGCTCGGCGGAAACGCAGGCGCGCATTGACGCACTGGTCGTCTCCATCGTCAAGGAGCAGTACCAGAAGGCGACGCAGATTCTGACCGAAAACCGCGCGAAACTCGATGAGCTGGCGAAGTACCTGTACGAAAAGGAAACCATCACCGGCGAAGAGTTCATGAACATCCTGAACAAGAAGGAAGCCTGATTGCGCCTGTAATCCAAACCAACAAGTAAATAACCAATCGGAGAATAGGGAGCGAAAATCAACCATGAAGAAATTTCTGACCAGCAAGATTGGCAACATCCTGCTGTGCATCGCTGAAATCATCGTCGGCGTGCTGCTGCTCGTCAACCCCGACGCCGTCACCTCCGCCTTCATCATCGGCGCGGGCGCTGTCATGATTCTTACGGGCATCGTCTTCTGCACGCTGTATTTTGTCGGCGAAGCAGAAAAAATGGTCATCAAACAGCTGCTCTTCAAGGGCTTGCTGCTCATCATCCTCGGCGTTCTGTGCGTGACGCAGTACGGTGTACTGCTGGCGGCGCTGCCGTTCGTAACGTGGGTGTACGCCATCGCCATGCTGATTCTGGCGGCGTATAAGGTGCAGTGCGCGGTGGACATCCTCCGCCTGAGCGGCATCCGCTGGTACTTCCCGGCGATTTCCGCGGCGCTGGCGGTTGTGCTGGCGCTGTTCATCCTGCTCAACCCGAATACTGCGATGAACATCGTCTGGGGTTTCATGGGCGTGTCCATCATCCTCGAAGCCGGGCTGGAAATCGCGACGATTATCCTGCTGAAGTAAGGGCAACCATCGGCGTCCGCTGGAAACACTTCCGGCGGGCGCTTTTGGTATACTGTACACTTGCGTGACTGCAAACGCTGAAAGGTAGAAGATAGACGTGGCAAAACCTAACAAATTCTTCGGCAACAGTCCGAACCCCGCCGTCGCCCTGCCTGCGTGGGGGATGCTGATCATGGCGCTCGCGCTCGTGTTCCTCCCGTCGCTTCGAACCGCCGCGCTGATTCTTTATGCGGCGGATTGGCTTGCACTCGGCATTGCGGCACTGACGGCGAAGCGCAAGCAGTCGCTTGTGAACTATTGGGGGTCGTGTGTGCCAATTGTCGTCGCGATTGTGCTGCTAAACTTTTGGTATAGAAGGTATACCACGCCGTGGATGCGAAATATTTTTCTTGTCGCGCTTGGCTTCGTGCTGCTGACCCTGCCAATGCTGTTGATTGCGGAGAAGCAAGTTCCGAACATGCGGGCGGGAAGGGAAAAATACTGGCTGCGTGCGGTAGCGTTGACGATGCTGGTGTTCCTTGCTGCCATCAGCTGGGCAGCTGCAAGCAACATCACGTTCGACCGAAGCGCGGGCAGTCTGCGGACTGCCTGCATCACCGAAAAGTGGCGAAATAGCAGCCGCACCGGAGGGCAGTATCACATCCGGGTCGCGGTGGAGGGGCTGGCGGAATCGCTGAACCTTGATGTCGGGCGGAAGGCGTATCGCCGTTTATCCGAGGGGGACGCCGTCACGGCGACGGAGTATCCTGGCTTCTGGGGCGCGCCGTACTACCGGCTCGAACAGCCGAAGGGGGAGGATTGGCATGGTCAATAGAGCAAGAGAAGCCAGAAGAAAACTGTTCACGCCGAAAACCGTGGTTTATGCCGCGTGGGGACTTCTGGCAGCGGCGCTGGTGGCGCACTTCGTCCCGGCGCTGGAAACCGTCGCGCTGGTGCTGTACGCGGTCGGGCTGATTGCGCTCTGCCTCCTTGCCCTGACCGCCCCGAAGAAGGGGACAATCGCCGTTCCGCGCGTGTTCCTGCCGATGCTGGCGGCGGCGTTTCTGATTGTCGGTTGCCAAATCGGGATGCGTCCGGACGAATCGCCGCTGGTGTGGCGGAGCATCCTGCTTGCGCTGATTCTGCTGATTCCGCTGATGATTTCGGAGAAGCAAGCCGCTGCCGACATTGACCGGGGCAGATTTGCCGCGCGGGTGTTCATCGTCGTCGGGGTGCTGTGGATGAGCTGCGCGTTCTGGCTGATTGCGACGAACTCGGTGTTTGACGCGGACGTCGGCATGTCGCACATCAGCACCGTCACGCAGACGCGCGCGACAAGCCGCCATTGCTGCATGGACGTGGTTTGGGACGGCAGAACGCTGGATTTTCCAGTCAGCAAGGAGGATTTCAGCGAAATAGCCGCGGGGGACAAGGTGCTGGTGACGGAGTACGACGGCTTCTGGGGCGCGCCGTATTATACATGGGACTATCCGCAGGAGGAGGCGGACTAACGTGGCGAAATCCGCCAAAATCAAGACGCGAAAGCCCATCAGCACCGTCACGCTGCTGGCGTGGGGGCTGCTCGCGCTGGCAACTGCGTTCGACCACATTCCATCGTTCCGCGCCGCCGCGCTGATTCTCTACGCGGTCGATTGGCTCGCGCTCGCCATTGCGGCAACGCTGACGAAGCGCAAGCAGACGCTGATTATCCGACCGGGGATGATTCTGCCGCTGTTTATCTCCACGCTGCTGCTCTTCCAACGCAAAATCCGCATGACCATGCAGCCTGCGGCGACGATTTGGCTTGTCACGGCGTGCTTCATGCTGCTGACGTTGCCGATGCTGCTTGCGGCGGAGAAGCAAGTGCCGGACGAGCGCGCGGACGATGAAAAATACTGGGGGCGCGCGGTGATTCTGGCGCTGGTGGTGCTGCTTTCCGCTCATAGCTGGGCGTGTTTGAGCAACGCTGCGTTTGACCAAAGCGCAGGCAGTGCGCAAACGGCGTATATCACCGAAAAATGGCGGGAAAAGCATAAATTTAGCTGGGATTATCATCTTCGGGTCGCGGCGTCGGGGGAGACGGAATCGCTGACCTTCCAGATTGGGGCGGGGAGCTACAACCGCGTGTCCGAGGGGGACGCCGTCACGGCGACGGAGCATCCCGGTTTCTGGGGCGCGCCGTACTACACATGGGAAATCCCTCAATCCCCCTGAAAAAACAGCAAGAATCCCGAAAAAGCCTTGCACTTTTGGGCAAAATGGCGTACAATAGCCTTGCCTGTGATTCGCATCGGGCAGAGTAGCTGAATCCGCGTTAAGTGTTCATGAACGGGGAGTTGTCATGAAACGAAGCCGCACGGCGGCGCGGTGGGTTCGGCGCATCCCGCTGTCTTGGTGCTGCCTCCTGCGAGTTGCGCGCAAAAATTCGCTTAGGAGGCGCTTTTTGTGATGTCACAATCCGTTTTCCATGCCCACTACTGGCGGGACTGCGCCCGGCTGACCACCCAGAAGCTCTGCGTGATGGGCGTGCTGATGGCGATGCAAATCATCCTCAGCCGCATCACTGCCATCAACCTCGGCAACTGGCTGCGCATCAGCTTCGGCTTTCTGCCCAACGCCATTGCCGGATACCTGCTCGGCCCCATCGGCGGCACGCTCGTTGCGTGGGGGAGCGACGCCCTCGGCACCATCCTCACCGGGCAGGCGATTAACCCCGGTCTGTCCGTCACGGCGGCGCTCGGCGGCTTCTTCTACGGGCTGATGCTGCATAAACGTCCGGTTACGATTTGGCGGACGATGGCGTGCCTGCTTGTCGTGTCGCTGGTGTGCCACTTCCTGCTGAACACCTACTTTCTGGCGATGGCGGGCTTCACCGCGGTGTCCGACGGTGCGGATTATCCCGCGTTTGTCCGCGAGCTTGTCCGCCCGATTTACGGCGAAGGCGCAACGATGCCCGCGTGGATCAGCGTCTGCAACCGCTTCATCAAGCAGGTTGTCGTCTACCCGGTCAATGTCGCGATGCTGCTGCTGATGCTGCGCGGCGTGCAGCGGATGCCGAACGCAGTGACGCACTTGTGAAGGAGAATCCCCCTGAATGACACCTGAAGAAAACAAACAGTTAATCCTCGCCGAGCTTGACCGTCTCTATCCCCAGCCCAAACCCGAACTGCATTTCACCAACCCCTACGAGACGCTGGTGGCGGTCATGCTGTCCGCCCAGTGCACCGACAAGCAGGTCAACAAGGTCACGCCCGCCGTGTTCGCGCGTTTCCCCGACGTGAAGAGCATGGCGGAGGCGGATGTTGCCGAGCTGTACCCGCTGGTGAAAAGCTGCGGCTTCAAGAGCAAGGCAAGCAACATCATTGCCGCGTGCCGGATGATTCTGGCGGAGGACGGCGGCGAAGTTCCGCACACCATGGAAGCGCTGACCCGCCTGCCGGGCGTCGGGCGCAAAACGGCGAACGTCGTGATGTCCACGGCGTTCCATATTCCGGCAATTGCGGTGGATACGCACGTTTTTCGCGTCAGCAACCGCCTTGGGCTGGTGGATGCGCCCGACGTGCTGAAGACGGAGATGCAGCTGCGCGCGCTGATTCCGCAGGACAGGTGGAGCGACGCGCACCACTGGCTGATTTTCCACGGTCGAAGGGTGTGCAAGGCCCAGCACCCCCTATGCGGCGAATGCACGCTGCGCCCGTGGTGCAAGAAGTACAACAGCGAAACCGAATAACCCTTCGCCCGACTGCGCCCCACCGCCAGCCGGGCGTTTCTCATGCCCCAAAGCGCACACATAATTCCGCATTCCGCATTCCGAACTCCGCATTTCCCTTCACGCCGCCCCATGCTCCGCCTTGAACGCCGCCAAAAGCTCCCGCCCCTCCTCCCGCGTGTGCATCAGCGCGTTCCCTTGCGCCATACTCCGTGCGTACAGGTAGTCCTCCATCTCCGCAACCGTCCGAACACCCGCGCCGCCCCAGTCCGTCAGCAGCTGAATCAGGTAATTCACCGCGTTCGTCGGATTCGCCTCCGCCGTCTTGGCGACCGCCTGAATCATTAGCCCGTCCTCGAACGGGTACGCCCCAAACGCCGCCATCACCCGATTCAGCTGATTCTCCGTGAACTGCTGATGCAGCAGCACTTTACCCGCCAGTTTCGCGCTCTCCCGCACTGAACGCGGAAACGCTCCCTCGCGCGCGCCCGCACTCGTACACGCATACGCACACTCGTGCGCGCATGCGCACGCGTATCCGGCAGAGGAAGCAGATGTCTCCGTTTCATCATCATTCGTTTTTCCTGCTGGGTTTACGTTTTCCGTTTCTGTTTCTGTATAGTTTATATTAGTGTCGTGGAAATCGGGCGTATTTCCGTGGCAATCGGTTGTGCAATCGGTTGGACAAACGGTTGTGCAATCGCTTGGGTAAACGCTTGGGTAATTCGGATTGTCACGGGGATCGTCGCGGATTTCGGGGCAATCGGCGTGGCAATCAGCGGGAGAATCGGGATAGTCACGGGGATAGTCACGGATTTCAGGGCAATCAGCGGGGCAATCAGCGGGAGAATCGGGATAGTCACGGGGATAGTCACGGATTTCAGGGCAATCAGCGGGGCAATCGGCTGTGCTATCAGCACTGATTTCACGCGGATAGTCACGCTCAACAGCGCCTTTTCCGTCGCAAACGGAGAAGTAATGCAGGCGGTACGCGGGCGGCGTGCGCTTCTTTTCGCCGGGAATGTACTCCAAAAGCCCGGATTCGCAGAGCGTGCGTCGAGCGTCGGCGAGGGCGGTGGCACTCATGGGAAAGTAGGCGAGCAGATACGGGTTGTCGATGCGGAGGAAGCCGTCGCACCAGTCGCCGCCGCGGGCGTGCTGGTTCATGATTTCAATCAGCTTGTACCACAGCAGCTGAGCGCTGGCGGGGAGACGGGTTCGCGCGGCGAATGTGTTGAAACGGCGGATTTCAATCAAGTAGTTTACATTGCACATTTGGGTCATTCCTTTCGGATTTTGTGGGTCGCTATTGCGACAGTGATATTGTAGAATAGAGAATAGATGTTCGTCAAGGAAATTTGATTTCATTTGATTTCGCTTGATTTCATTTGATTTTGGGGTCAAAAACAACTGTACTTTTTTGTTACGCAGGGGATTTCGCAAGTTGGAAATTTTGCAGACTGAAAATCGGCGCGATTGACCGAAAACAACATTTTTCCCCTATACGCCGCAAAACACAATAATAATGAAGGAAAACCCTTTTCTTTTGGGGCGGAAAGTGCTATAATAGATATGTTGGGGAAGAGGCAACAGCGGGGGAATCCGGCGGTGAGGCGCGCGTAGATGCGGCTTGTGCGCCCGCTGACGCGAAGTACCCCGACGTGCGTGTCCCCCTCCCGGATGGCGGGGCAAGGGCAAATGCCCCTGATTTTACGGTTTTCCGCGGCGTGGGAAAAAAATCCGCCGTTTATTGATTTTTTGTGAGGTGCAAGCATGTTGAACGACCAGGAACTCGAACACCGGACGGAAGAAGAAATCGAACAGCAGATTGAAGAAGCGACGCAGGTCAAGAGCGAATACGGCGAGGAGCAGATTCAGGTGCTGGAGGGCTTGGAGGCGGTTCGCAAGCGCCCCGGCATGTACATCGGCTCGACGGACAGCCGCGGACTGCACCACCTGGTGTACGAAATTGTGGATAACTCCGTGGATGAGGCGCTGGCGGGCTACTGCAAGCGCATCGACGTGACGCTGCACAAGGACGGCTCGGTCTCCGTCCGCGACGACGGGCGCGGCTTCCCCGTCGGCATCCACCCGAAAATGGGGCGTCCGGCGGTCGAGGTCTGCCTGACGGTGCTGCATGCGGGCGGCAAGTTCGGCGGCGGCGGCTACAAGGTGTCCGGCGGCCTGCACGGCGTGGGCGCGTCGGTGGTCAATGCGCTGTCGAAGTCGCTGTCCGTGACGGTTTATCAGGATGGAAAAATTTATCAGCAGGAATACGCGCGCGGCAAGTACCTCTACGACCTGCGCGTCATCGGCGAAACCGACCGCACCGGCACGACGATTCGCTTCCTGCCCGACGTCATCAGCGATGACAACCCCGACGGCATCTTTGAGCGCGGCGTCACGTTTGATTTTGACGTGCTGAAGAAGCGTCTGCGCGAGATGGCGTTCCTGAACAAGGGCATCCACATCACCTTCACCGATGAGCGCGGCGAAACGCCCGTGACGGAGGATTTCCTCTACGAAGGCGGGCTGCGCGAGTTCGTCAAGTATCTGAATCACAACAAGGAAGTTTTGTTCCCTGAACCGATTTATACCGAGGGCGTGAAGGACGGCATCCTCGTGGAAGTCGCCATGCAGTACAACGACTCGTATGCCGAAAACATCTACACCTTCGTCAACAACATCGCGACCCCCGACGGCGGCACGCATCTGACGGGCTTCACCACCGCCCTGACGAGCGCCATCAACGACTACGGCCGCAAGTATAAGCTCCTGCGCGACAACGAGCCGAACCTGAAGGCGGAGGACGCGAAGGAAAGCCTGACGGCGGTTGTGTCCGTCAAAATGGAAGACCCGCAGTTCGAGAGCCAGACGAAATCGAAGCTGGGCTCCGGGCAGGTTCGCGGCGTGGTCAACGACCTTGTGAAAGAGGAGCTGTCCACCTATCTGGAGGAGAACCCGTCTGTCGGGCGGACGATTCTTGACCGCTGCGTGAGCGCCCAGCGCGCGCGCGAGGCAGCCCGCAAGGCGCGCGAGGCCACCCGCCGCAAGACGGTGCTGGAATCGGCGTCCCTGCCGGGCAAATTGGCGGACTGCTCCGAGCGCGACCCCAGCAAGTGCGAAATCTTCCTCGTCGAGGGCGACTCCGCAGGCGGCAGCGCCAAGGAAGGACGCGACCGCCATTTTCAGGCGATTCTGCCCCTGCGCGGCAAAATCCTCAACGTCGAAAAAACCCGGCTGGACAAGGCACTGGGCAACAACGAAATCAAGAGTATGCTGACGGCGTTCGGCTGCGGCTTCGGCGATGAGTTTGACGAAAGCAAGCTGCGCTACCACCGCATTGTCTGCATGACGGACGCGGACGTGGACGGCGCGCACATCCGCATTTTGATGCTGACGTTCTTCTACCGCTACATGCGGCCGCTGGTGGAAAAGGGCTATGTGTACGCCGCCATGCCGCCGCTCTACAAGGTGACGAAGGGCAAAATGGAAAAGTACGTCTATGATGACGACGAACTCCAAAGACTGCTGGACGAAATCGGGCGCGACCCGAAGCCGGACATTCAGCGCTACAAAGGCTTGGGCGAAATGAGCGCCGAGCAGCTGTGGCAGACGACCATGAACCCCGAAACCCGCACGATGATGCAGATTACGCCGGAGGACGCAATGGCGGCGGATGAAATCTTCACGCTGCTGATGGGCGATCAGGTTGAGCCGCGGCGGAAGTTCATCGAGGAGAACGCAGATTTGGTCAAGGATTTGGATGTGTAAGGACGGCGACCTCATCCGCCGCTGCGGCGGCACCTTCCCCAGAGGGGAAGGCGAGGGGGCGCGCCCGCTTGCAGCATGAAATTTTGCACTTGACATTTTCTTGCTAAGGGATTAGAATAATAGTCTAATCCGCCCTTGGCAAGTAGGTGTCCCAACATCCGGGAACGCCGAAGCTAAGGGCATTTTTTCTAATTTCGGATAGAACGCAAGCTGGGGAGCGAAACCAACCCCGTCAGCCCGCGCTGCTCTTTCCCGCAAGAAACTTTTCCGGCGGGGGGAGTCCAGAGGGGGCTGAAATCCCCGCTCTTTCACTTTTCAGCCCCCTCTGGGCGCTCTTTGGAACCTTTCTGTCGCAACAGAAAGTAACAACGTCGCCTCCGCAGACGCGGCTGAAGCATCGAAAAGAAACTGTTTGTTTTTAAGACGACTTCGGAATCATCCAAATCAGATAGCAAATAACACAATCCAGCCCGATTCGGGCGTTTGACAGTGTGCAAACCAGCACATCCCCCAAGGATTGGAGAAAAAACATGAGCAGCATTCAGGACAAACTCATCCCGGTGAATCTGGAAAAGGAGATGAAGCGGTCGTTCATCTCCTACGCAATGGCGGTCATCATCGACCGCGCGCTGCCGGACGTGCGCGACGGCTTGAAGCCTGTGCACCGCCGCATCCTCTACGATATGGAAGAACTCGGCATGACGCCCGATAAGCCGTACCGCAAATCCGCGCGCCTTGTCGGCGACGTGCTGGGCAAATTCCACCCGCACGGCGATTCCTCCGTCTACGATGCCATGGTGCGCCTCGCGCAGCCCTTCAACATCCGCTATACCCTCGTGGATGGGCAGGGCAACTACGGCTCGGTGGATGGCGACGGCGCTGCCGCCATGCGTTACACCGAAGCCCGCATGACGAAACTGACCCCCTACCTGCTCGAAGGCATCGAGAAGGACACGGTCGATTTCTACCCCAACTTCGACGAAACGCTCATGCAGCCCGCCGTGCTGCCCAGCCGCTTCCCGAATCTGCTCGTCAACGGTTCCAGCGGCATTGCCGTCGGCATGGCGACGAACATCCCCCCGCATAACCTCGGCGAGGTCATCGACGGCGTTATCTGCATGATTGACAACCCGGACTGCACCATTGACGACCTGATGCAGCACATCAAAGGCCCGGACTTCCCGACCGGCGGCATCATCCTCGGCAGACGCGGCATCCGCGAAGCCTACTACACGGGGCATGGGCGCATTGAGGTGCGCGCAAAAACCAACATCGAGGAAATGCCCAACGGCCGCAGCCGCATCGTTGTGACGGAAATCCCGTATCAGGTCAACAAGGCGAAGCTGGTGGAGAAGATTGCCGAACTTGTGCACGACAAGCGCATTGAGGGCATCAGCGATATCCGCGATGAATCCGACCGGCAGGGGATGCGCATTGTCATCGAGCTGAAGAAGGATGTTTACCCGCAGGTTATCCTGAATACGCTCTACAAGCACACGTCGATGCAGGAGACGTTCGGCGCGAACATGCTCGCGCTGGTCAACGGGCAGCCGAAAATCCTCTCCCTGCGCGATATGGTGTACTATTATCTGGAGCATCAAAAGGACGTTGTCACCCGCCGCACGCGCTTTGACCTCAACAAGGCGCTCGCCCGTGCGCATATTTTGGAAGGTCTGCTGAAGGCGCTTGACCACATCGACGAGATTGTGTCCATCATCCGCGCCAGCAAAGACCCCAACACCGCGAAAACGACCTTGATGGAGCGGTTCGACTTCTCCGACAAGCAGGCGCAGGCGATTCTGGACATGCGTCTGGCGCGCCTGACCGGTTTGGAACGCGACCGCCTCCAGCAGGAATACGACGATTTGGAGAAGGAAATCGCCCGCTTCCAGGCGATTCTGGCGGACGAACACCTGCTGATGGAGGTTATCAAGACCGAAATCAGCGCCATCCGCGATAAATTTGCTGACCCGCGCCGCACCGAGCTGACCACCATCGACGGCGAAATCGACGTGGAAGACCTGATTCAGGAGGAGGACATGGTCGTCACGCTGACGCGGCAGGGCTACGTCAAGCGCACACCGAAATCCATCTACCGCGCACAGAACCGCGGCGGACGCGGCGTGACCGGCATGACGACGAAGGAAGAGGACTTCGCCGTGCAGATGCGCGTCGTCTCCACACACGACGAAATCATGTTCTTTACCAACATGGGGCGCGTGTACATGCTCAAGTGCTACCAGATTCCGGAAGCTGGACGCACCGCGCGCGGCACGGCGATTATCAACCTCATCCAGATTGCGTCGGATGAAAAGGTGACGTGCATGGTTCCTGTGCCGGGCGCGACGGGCGAACACAACCTTGTGATGGCGACGCGCGACGGCATGATTAAGAAAACGCCGTACAGCGAGTTCGCGAACCTGCGCAAGAACGGCTTGATTGCCATCAATTTGAAGGAAGGCGACGAGCTGATTGGCGTGGATTTGACCAGCGGCGACGACGAAATTCTGCTGGGCAGCCGCAAGGGCATGGCAATCCGCTTCAGCGAGCGCCACATCCGCCCGATGGGCCGCGCGTCGATGGGCGTGAAGTCCATGCGGCTGGATGACGACGATATCATCATTGATATGGTGCCGCTGGAGCAGGGCGCGGACGTGCTGGCGATTACCACGCTGGGCTACGGCAAGCGCACCAGCCCCGACGAGTACCGCGAGCAGGGCCGCAACGGCAAGGGCATCATCGCCACAAAGCTGACCGACAAGACCGGCGACCTCGCCGCGCTGCTGATGGTCAAGCCGGACGAAGACCTGATGCTCATCACCGACGACGGCACAATCATCCGCACCCGCGCCGAGGACATCCGTGTCTGCGGCCGCAACACGCAGGGCGTTATCGTGATGAAGCTGCAGGAAGGCAGCCACGTCATCGCCGTTGCCCGCGCCGAGCGCGACGAAGAGCCGGATGCGCCTGTGAATGCTGCTGATGCGGATGCCGCCGAAGCGCGTGCCGAGGGCTTCGACACGTCGGACGCGGCGGAATCGAAGGCAGTGCAGGAGCTGCTTCGCCGTGCCGAAGAGGACGCAAACGGCAGCGATTTGGACATGGATCTGGGCGGGGAGGACGAGAAGGATTCCCCGGCGGATGACGAGGATATTTAACCCAAGGTGCTTTTTTCTCCCGGAGGGGCTGACCTTCCGGGAGAGTTTTGTTGATTGAAAGAACAAAAAGTACACAAACAAAACGCCGCGATACCCGACAACAAACATCAGAGGGGAGCGAAGGGGTCGAGGGGGCGAGCGCAAAGCCCCCTCGTCGCTCCCGCAGGAGCGAAACCCCTGCGCAACAAAAAAGACCAAGAAACATGGGTGTGCACCGCGCAGAAAAGCAGCTTTCCCCCTCCAAAATCAAAAAATCACAAAAAAATGACGATTCGATGCAACGAAATCGCCTTTTCATTCGTCTTATATCATGAAGGCGGTTATGTTATTAACGCCGCCGATTCCACGCAATAACGAGGTGATTTACGATGACGGAGGGAACACAGGCGCGTCCGGAGCGCGTAATGGTGCTTGAGCCCGATGCCGAACGCCGGCAGATGCTCGCCCAAACGCTGATGCAGTCCGGTTTCCGCTGCTTTATGGCGGATTCGGTGCACGACGCGCTCCCCTTCTATCAGGACAGGCAAAATTCGGCGTGTATGCTGACGATTCTCAACGCGCGCCTGCCGTGGTGCGAGAGCGTTGAGCTGCTCAGCCGGGCGCAGGAAAACGACTGGCCCGTGCTGTTTCTGACGGCGGAAGCGGCAAACGTTGCGCACCTGCAGTCGCTGTTTGACCTGCCGTGCGACGCGCTGGTGCATCCCTTCTCCCCCAAGCAGCTGATGAACGCGGTGGAAAACCTGCTGCTGCTTTCCCAATCGCTCCTGCGTGCCGGGCCGCTGCGGCTGGACACGCTGCACCACCGCGTGACGATGGCAGGCGAGCACCTGACACTCACCGCGCAGGAATTTGCCCTGCTGGAAGTGCTGGTGAAGACGCCGGGGGCAGCCGTCTCCCGCGAAACGCTCCTGCGGACGGCGTGGGGCTATCAGGATTTAGGCGAAACCCGCACGGTGGACGTGCACATTCAGCGTTTGCGGCGGAAACTGGGCAAATCGTGCATCGAAACGGTGTATAAAACAGGATATAAGCTCAAAATGGCGTAACATTGCGTCCCCCTCTGCGCAAAGAGGGGGATTTTTCGTGCCCAAAATCATCATCCACATGAAAAAAAACCGTTCCCTTGTGCGGAGGGAACGGCTTGTGCTTGCTTGATGTGTGCGTAAAGAAAACAAAACGTTCAAACGTGACAAGCGTCACGCAATCTTACTTCGCTTCGGCGGTCGCATCGGTGCCGGGGATGTTGATGATCTCCAGCATGACCAACTCGGCAGCATCGCCGCGGCGCGGTCCCAGCTTGTACATACGGGTGTAGCCGCCAGCCACGTTCTTCTCAGCGTTGCGCTTCTTGAACATCGGGCCGTACTCACGGAACAGCTTCTCAACGACGGGATACTTCACGTCCTTGGTGCGCTCCTTGTACTCCTTCTTGTTCTCGTCCGCCAGCTTCTGCTGCGGCACGTTGTACAGATACGCAGTCATCTGACGGCGAGCGTGCAGCCTGGACGGCGCATCGTTGACCACCTGCAGTTCGACCTTCTGATCCTTGTCGTTGTGGGTGATCTTGGTGGTGGTCACGGTGTTGTCGCACTCGTTGACTGCCAGAGTGATGTAATGTTCGGCAATGCGGCGGACTTCCTTGGCCTTGGCTTCGGTCGTCACGATCTTGCCATTCTGAAACAGGTTCGTCACCAGACCGCGGAGCAGCGCTTTGCGCTGACCGGCCGTGCGACCCAGTTTGCGCTGGTGTGCCATGGGATTATTTCCTCCTATCACGGGCAAGCAGCGATTCTAACCGACGTGCGATCGGGTAAAATCAGGCTGCCATCGTTGTGCCCCGTCTTATTCTTCGTTCTGGCGCAGACTCAGACCCAGATCCTGCAGCTTCTGTTCCACTTCTTCCAAGGACTTGCGACCAAGGTTGCGCACCTTCATCATGTCCTCCTGATTGCGCTGCACCAGCTCGGCGACGCTGTTGATGCCAGCGCGCTTCAAGCAGTTGTAGGCACGGACAGAGAGCTCCAGCTCTTCAATGGTCATTTCGAGGACTTTTTCCTTCTTGTCGTCCTCAGGCTGCGTCATGCTGACCGGCAGCACCTGATCCGTCAGACTGACGAACTGCATCAGGTGTTCGGTGAGAATCTTCGCCGCGCAGCTGATGGCCTCTTCAGGCTTCAGGGTGCCATTCGTCCACACCTCAAGGGTCAGACGGTCAAAGTCGTTGGACTGACCGACGCGCTTATCCTCCACCGTGTAGTTGACCTTCACGATGGGGGTGAAGATGCTGTCCATGGCGATATCGCCGATGGGCATCGAGCCGGCATTGCGGGCCTTGTTCTTGTCTGCGCTGACGTAGCCCACGCCGCGTTCAAGGCGGAGCGTCATCTGAAGATGCGCGTCCTCGTTGAGCGTTGCGATGTGCATATCGGGGTTGATGATTTCAATTTCATCATCAACCTTGATATCCGCCGCGGTCAGTTCGCACGGGCCCATTTTGTCCACGATTACAGACTTCGGGCCGTCGCTGTACATTTTGACAGCCAAGCCCTTCAGGTTCAGGATGATTTCGGTGACATCCTCTTTCACGCCGGGAATGGTGGAAAATTCATGCTGCACACCTTCGATGTGAACAGCAGACGCCGCCGCTCCGGGCAGAGAGGATAGCAGGACACGGCGCAGGCTGTTGCCCAGCGTGTGACCAAACCCGCGTTCGAGCGGTTCGACCACAAAGCGTCCGTACTTGCCATTGTCCCCGACTTCGACGCATTCGACTTTTGCGATTTCTACGGCCATTATTTTTACCCTCCTTGCTCAGGTTCGGAGTGACGAAGGGAGGAATGCGAAAGCGAGCTTCATGCATCCCGTCATCCGCATCCCGTTTCCCTTCCTTAACGGGAGTAGAATTCGACGATCATGCTCATTTCGGCTTCGAGGCTGACGTCCTCGCGGGTCGGCAGCGCAACGACTTTGCCGGTCAGGTTGGGGGCATCAAAGGTCAGCCACTTGGGGGTGACGACGCTGGTGCCTTCGCGCAGCGGCTTGAAGAGCTCGGACTCGGTGCTCTTCTGGCGCAGGGTGATGACGTCGCCAACCTTCACGGAGTAGGACGGAATGTCCACCTTCTGGCCGTTGACGCGGATGTGGCCATGCACAACGATCTGACGGGCGGCACGGCGGGTCTTGCCCAGACCCAGACGGTACACAACGTTGTCCAGGCGCAGTTCGAGCAGCTGGAGCATGTTGTCGCCGGTGATGCCCTTCATGTTGGTCGCCTTCAGGTAGTACTTGTGGAACTGCTTTTCCAGCACACCGTAGACGAACTTAACCTTCTGCTTTTCCTTCAGCTGCGCGCCGTATTCAGAAACCTTCTTACGACGGGTGCCGCCGGGATTGCGCTTAGATTGCTTTTTGCCATAACCCATTTCCGCCGGGCTGACGCCGAGTGCACGGCACTTCCGGGCGACGGGCTGCTTATTGATAGCCATGTTTTACAGTCCTCCTTCGTTTGCTTACACGCGACGGCGCTTGGGCGGACGGCAGCCGTTATGCGGAATCGGCGTCACGTCCTTAATCATGCTCACGTCCAGACCAGCGGCCTGCAGGGAGCGGATAGCGGCTTCACGGCCAGAACCCGGACCCTTGACATACACTTCAACCGTCTTCAGGCCATATTCCATTGCGGCCTTGGCAGCGGTCTCAGCGGCGGTCTGTGCAGCAAAAGGAGTAGACTTCTTGCTGCCGCGGAAGCCCAGGCCGCCGGAGGAGGCCCAGGACAGGGCGTTGCCCTGCGTATCGGTGATGGTGACGATGGTGTTATTGAAAGAAGAGCTGATGTGCGCCGCACCGCGCTCGACGAGCTTGCGCTCCTTGCGCTTGCGCACGACCTTCTTGAGCTTGCTCTGCTGCTTGGGTGCCATTGTTTTTCCCTCCGTTATTTCACGAAACGGCTCTCACCGCGTAATTCCTGTGAATTACTTGGTAGCCTTCTTCTTGCCAGCGATGGTCTTCTTCGGGCCCTTGCGGGTACGCGCGTTCTGCTTGGTATTCTGACCGCGAACGGGCAGACCACGGCGATGACGCACACCGCGATAGCAGCCGATTTCCACCAGACGCTTGATGTTCAGGGAGACTTCGCGGCGCAGATCGCCTTCCACCTTCAGGTGGTGCTCGATGTAGTCGCGCAGCTTGCTGATGTCGTTTTCGGAGAGATCCTTGACGCGGGTGTCGGGGTTAATGCCGACTTCCGCAAGCATCTTCTGAGAGGTCGTCAGGCCAATACCGTAGATGTAGGTCAGGCCGATCTCAACGCGCTTTTCTCTGGGCAGGTCCACACCTGCAATGCGTGCCATGTGTTAAATGCACCTCCGTAATTTTATGACGAACTGTCCGTCCGCCATCAAAGACGCGGTTCGTCCACCAACCTCTCAGAGGCAACCCACCCCGGAGCTGTCAGTGCCGTCCGCCACCCTTGCTGTGCCTGCGCCTGGTGATGCAAGCGCAAAGCAACGCCGTCCCTTCGCAATTTGGAAGGCTGCGAAGAGAAAGCGTAATCATGTCAGAAGACGTATCGGTGCGCTGGTGGAACACAGGCTTATGTTTAGAAGAAGAAGCCCATGCAGCCGCCCACCAGTGCGACCAGTTGCTAACCGTCTGTTATTGTACCACGAAACCCATCGGGAAATCAAGAGGTTGCACGAACTTTCCAGCTTCTTTTTCCGCTTCCTTGGTATAGAAATTTTTATCCGATTTTTGTGCACATTGCATCAATTATCAAACATAAATCCCTTGCATACCGCTGTTTCTTCGATTATAATAGAGTTGTTCCCAAAAGGAGGAGGATTTTTTTGCTGACAATCCCTGCTGGAGCGGATTTTATCCTGCGCAGGCTGACGGAAAATGGCTTTGACGCCTACGTTGTCGGCGGATGCGTACGTGACAGTCTGCTTGGGCTGTTCCCGCATGACTGGGATATTTGCACCAGCGCGCGCCCGGAGCAGATGCAGGCTGTTTTTGCGGACTGCCGCGTCATCGAAACCGGCCTGAAGCACGGCACGCTGACCGTCCTGCACGACCGCATTCCCTATGAAGTGACGACCTTCCGCGTCGATGGCGGCTACACGGACCATCGCCACCCGGACAGTGTGTCGTTTGTCTCTAATGTGGTGGACGACCTTGCCCGGCGCGATTTCACCGTCAACGCAATGGCATGGAATCCGCAAACCGGGCTGGTGGACGCCTTTCACGGGCAGGAGGATTTGCGCGCGGGCATTATCCGCGCCGTCGGCGACCCCAAAACGCGCTTCACCGAGGATGCGCTGCGGATTCTGCGCGCGCTGCGGTTCGCGTCCGTGTACGGTTTCCGGATTGATGACGCTACCAGTCAGGCGGCGCACGACCTGCGCCATACGCTGACGGACGTCGCTGCCGAGCGCATCCGCGTTGAATTGGCGAAGCTGCTGTGCGGGCAGGGCGCGGCGGACATCCTGCGCGCGTATCCGGACGTGGTGTTCGTCCTGCTTCCCCAGCTGCGCGCAATGCACGGCTTCGACCAGCATAATCCGCACCACCGCTATGATGTGTGGGAGCACACACTGCGCGCGCTGCCCCATATTCCGCCGACGGAGACGCTGCGGCTGGCGATTCTGCTGCATGACAGCGGCAAGCCGGACTGCTTCACGCTGGATGAGGCGTGCATCGGGCATATGCACGGGCACGCGGAGCGTTCCGCCGAGATTGCGGACGAGGTGCTTTCCTCCCTGCGTGTGGACAACGCGACCCGCGAGCGCGTGACGCTGCTGGTGCGCAGCCACTCCCTGTCCGTTTCGCCCGACCCAAAGCTGCTGCGCCGCCGCCTGAATCAGCTTGGCGAAGAAGCGCTGCGGCAATTGCTGCTGCTCCAGCGCGCCGACCAGCTGGGCAAGGGCACGATTTCGCCGGAGGAAATCAAGGCGGAGTACCGCACAGTTGTCGCCGCGCTGGATGCGCTGATGGCAACGTCGCCCTGCTTCACGCTGAAATCGCTGGCGGTATCCGGGCGCGATTTAATGGCGGCGGGTCTGCCCAAAGGACACATTGTCGGGCAGGCGCTGGCATATCTTCTCGATGAAGTAATGGCGGAGCGCTTGCCGAACGCGCGGGATGCGCTGCTTGACGCCGCCATCCGCCAGTTTGGAGGGATGTCATGATGCGCCTTGCCCAGCGCCTGATTCGCCCCGGCGAAAGCCCGTCCGACCAGCCCGTCCGCAAGCGGTTGGGGACGTTCGCGTCCGCTGTTGGCATCGGGACGAACATCCTGCTTTCGCTGACGAAAGTCATTATCGGCACGCTGACCGGCTCGCTGGCGGTCACGGCGGACGCGGTCAACAACCTGTCCGACGCGGCAGGCAGCATTGTGTCGCTCATCAGCGTCCGCGTTGCCCAAAAGCCCATTGACCGTGAGCATCCCTTCGGGCACGGGCGCATCGAGTACCTCGGCGCGCTTGGCGTCGGCGCGCTGATTCTCGTCATGGGGCTTGAACTGCTCAAAAGCGGCGTCAGCGGCATCATCACCCCGCAAGCCATGCACTTTGCTTGGGTGCCGTTCCTGATTCTGCTCTTCTCTATCGCCGTTAAGGGCGCGCTGTTCTTCTTCTATCGCGATGCAGGCAGGCTGATTGACGCGGATTCGCTCAAAGCCGCCTCCCGCGATTCCCTCTCCGACGTGCTGGCGACCTCCGCCGTCGCGCTTTCGATGGTCATCGGGCAGTTCACGGCGTTTCCGGTCGATGGCGTGATGAGCATCATCGTTGCGCTGCTCGTCCTCAAAACGGGCTTTGACGTCGTGCGCGATCAGATGGATACGCTGATGGGCGCAAAAACGAACCCGGAGCTTGGGCGGCAGATTATCGCGATGCTGAATCAATATGATGAGATTCTCGGCACGCACGACTTGATGATTCACGACTACGGGCCGGGACGCTGCGTCGCGTCGATTCACGCGGAAGTACCCGCCGACGCGAATCTCGTCGCGATTCACGAGGTCATTGACCGCGCGGAGAGCGACATCAGCCGTGCGCTGCACATTCCGATTTGCATCCACATTGACCCGATTGTCGTCGGCGACCCGATTTTTGACAGCATTACGGCGCATTTCAACCACATTCTGAGCCAGCAGTACCCAGGTACGCACATCCACGACCTGCGGATGGTGCCGGGGGAAAACGTGGTGAATCTGGTGTTTGACGTCGCCGTGCCGCCGGAGTGCAAGGACACCGCGCCGCTGACGGAGCAGCTTTCGCGCGCCGCCAAAGCGCTTGACCCACGTTATCGGTGCGTCATCCACTACGACCTTGATTTCTACAGTGAGCAATGATTGAAACGGGCGAATGCGCTGTTTTTCCGCGCATTCGCCCGTGTTTTATACTATTTTCAAATGAGAATGCGCCAAAATGCGAGTAAGGGGCGCAGGTGAACGTTACTCTTCCACCAGCTGAATTTTCCGCACGTCGCTTTCGCTGACGGTCATGAAAAGCGTCCGCTGGTTGGTGTAGATGACCATGCCGGGAGCGGCGCCGCCGGGCTTCTTGACGTAGCGGCGGAGCGTGTAGTCAATCGGCACGCCGGAGGAATTCTGCCCCTTGGAGTACCACGCGGCAAGAATCGCGGCTTCCAAAAGCGTCTGGCGCGGAATCTCCCCTTCTTCGCGGATGATGACGTGGCTGCCGGGCATGTCCTTGGCGTGCAGCCACGTTTCGTTCGGGCGCGCGTCCCCGGTCAGGCGGTCGTTCTGCGCGGCATTTTTGCCAACGTAGATGTCGATACCGTCCGTCGAACGGTAGTGGTACGGCTTGGATTTCGGCAGCGCCTTCTGCTGGCGGCGGTTGACGCCCTTGCGGATATAGCCCGTGCGCATCAAATCCTGCCGGATTTCCTCCAATTCGCTTTCGCCGATGCACTTGCCCACGTCCAGCAGCGTGCCTTCGAGATAGTCCAGCTCCTTGAGCGTCTTTTCCTTCTGCTCGGCGGCAATTTCCCGCGTCGTCCGCGCCTTTTGGTACTTCTTGAAGTACCGCTGGGCGTTCTGCACGGGGGTCAGCTGATTATCCAGCGGAATCGTCATGCTGCCGCCGTTTTCGTCGTAGAAATTCGGCAGCGTCGCCTCGGTCTGCCCCTTTTTCAGCTGCCACAGGTTCGCGTTGATAATCTCGCCCATGATGCGGTATTCATCCATCCGCGCGGCGCTGGACAAGTCCTCCTCCTGCTGGGCGAGTTTCTTTTCGCAGCGCTCAATCTGCCCCTTGAGCAGCTTGACCATGGACGCGCTCTTCTGGTTGATGCGATCCTGCTGGTCACGCGCGCCGAAATAGCGTTCGAGCGCCTGCGATACGGTCGGGTACGGCTTCTGCCGATCCAAATCGCGGCTCAAATACGGGAACGGGAAGATGTCCGCCGGTTCGCCCTGCTCATCCTCCAATACGCGCGGGTCAGCCATCTGCGGCAGGCGGTGCAGCAGCTCCGCAAGACGCGCCGCCGTTTCAGGCAGATTGTCCGCGCGGTCGCACCCGGCGGGCAGCACACGATAAGCAAGTTCCTTCGCCGCCGGATTCGACAGCCCCGACACGCTGGCGGCAAGCGCCTTTTGCAGCGGCACATCCCCCTGCGCTTCGAGCTTGGCAAGCAGGTTTTCCGCGTCGGCGTCTTCCGGGGCGATTTTGTCCTGCGCGGGCGGCGGCAGGTACGGCAGCCCCGGCTGAATCTGGCGCACGCGGCTCATGTCCGCGCTGACGTGGCGCGCCGCTTCAAGGATTCGCCCGTCCTCGTCCAGCAGCATCAAATTGCTGTGCCGCCCCATGATTTCCAGCACCAGCCGGCGCAGGACGTGGTCGCCCAGTTCATTCACCGTGTCAATATCGACGTGAATCACGCGGTCGCCGTGCATTTGCTGGATGCTCAAAATGCGCCCGCTGAGGATTTGCTTGCGCAGGAGCATACAGAACATCGGCGGTTCGAGCGGATTCGGGAAATTCAAGTTCGTAAAGTGGCAGCGCGCATTGTTCGGCGACGCGCACAGCAGCAGCCGATGATTCGCCGCTCCCGCGCGAACCAGCAGCACAATCGTATCCTTCTCCGGCTGCGTAATGCGGTCGATTCTCCCGCCCGGCAGAATCGCGTTCATCTCCCGCGTCGCAAACCCCAGTGTCAAGCCATCCATCGGCATAAGATAACACCTCCAACCAGAGGCTCTGCCTCTGGACTCTGCCAAAGGGTCTTCGACCCTCTGGACTCCCTTTCGCGCGATTGAGTTGCGCGCGATTGCATACTGTGTCCGCGTGTTTATGCAGGGATTTCGCTCCTGCGGGAGCGACCAAAGGGCATGAAAACAGGCATCGTCTGCGATCGCCCTTTGGAAACCTTCGGGTGCACACTTTTGTTACTTGATTTTTATTGGAAGTTATTCGTTGGTGTGCGTTGGGTTTCCCCAATAAACACTACCAAATAGTAACATGGGTGTGCATGCGAAGCAGTCCAGAGGGCGACCGCAAAGCCCTCTGGTCGCCACCGCAGTGGCGAAACCCCTGCGACAAATCAAGTCAATACAATCGTAGAAAAAAGCTCGAAGCGCTTTCCCGCTTCTATCGGGAAATCCGCCAATGCTCCGGCATCAGCCGCCGATACGCCGGATAGCTGTACCGGTCATCCAGCAGCAGCGCGACCCCCGTATCCGTCTCCGTGCGAATCACCCGCCCGACCGCCTGCGTCACCTTCTGCATTCCCGGCAGCATGTACGCATACAGGAAGCCGTCGCCCAGCGTCCGCTCGAAGTGCGCCCGAAGCACTTCCTGATGCAGATTCACCTGCGGCAGCCCGACCCCGACGACCACCACGCCGTCCAGCTGCCGCCCCGGCAGGTCAATCCCCTCCGAGAACACGCCGCCGAGGACGCACAGGCTCAGCGCGTCGCCGCCCTCCTGCCGATAGGCAGCCAGAAACGCCGCGCGCGCCGCCTCGTCCATCTGCTTCTCCTGCACCTGACACGGCAGCATCAGCCGCTCCGCCGTCATCCGCAGAAATGCAAAACTGGGGAAAAACACAAGGTACTTGCCGGGTTTTCGCGTCACAAGCGCTGTAATCTGCCGCGCAATTTCCACGCACGCCGATGGCCGGTGCGCATAGCGCGTGTTCACGTCCACTTGGCGGATTTGCAGGTGCTCCGGCGGAAACGGCGACGGCATGGCGAAACACGCGTCGTCCTCCGCGCCGCCCAAAAGAAGCCGCATTTCCGGCAGCGGATGCAGCGTCGCGGAAAAGCACGTTACGCCCGAAAGCCCTTGCGTCGCCTGCTGGAAATACCCGGCAGCATCCAGCGCAAACGCGGTAATCTTCGGATGCCTGCGCCCCTCCCAGAGAATCGCGTAGTCCGACGAATCCCGCTGACGGGCGCGGTTGAAAGACAGCAGCGGCATCAGCGTGTCGCCGAGCCGTCCGCCCGCATCCTCCCACGGGAAATGCTCCTGCCGCGCGTCCATGAACGCATCCGCCAGTGACAAGCACACGCGGTCAAAATCATCCGGCAGTTTCGGCAGTGTCCCCTCCTGCGAGCCGTCCTCCGGCAGCAGCAGGCTGTCCACCGCGCGAATCACGTCTGCCATCGCCTTATACAGCGGATGCTTCTTCCCCGCCGCCTTGCCGACAACCGTCCGCAGCTTCCGCAGCCCGGCGGAATCTACCGACCCGGACAGCATATCGCGAATCCGCTCCGGCAGGTGGTGCGCCTCGTCGATGAGCAGCGTCACGTCGCGTGTTGCGTCGAAAATCCGCCGGATGTGCACCGCCGGGTCAAGCGCGTAGTTGTAGTCGCAGATGACTACGTCCGCGATTTCGCACAGCGACATGGCGAATTCAAACGGGCACAGGCAGTATTTGTCCGCCACCGCCCTCACGTTTTCCGCCGACCAGTCGTCCGCAGCCATCATCTCCTCGATGGCTTCCGTGTCGCGCAGAAAATGCCCCTTCGCCCGCTCGCAGCAGTCCGGGTGGCACAGCGTGTGTGTCGGGCATTGCTTGTCCTTCGCGTCAATCACCAGCGCCCAAAGGTGCAGCGTCTGCTGATGCAGGCGCGCCAGTGCGTCGAGCGCCCCCTGCCGCTGCGTCGTGCGCGCGGTGAGGTAGTAAACCTGCCCCGTCAGCCCCTCGCCAAGCGCTTTGAGCGCCGGAAAGAGCGTCGCGGAGGATTTGCCCGTGCCCGTGGGCATACAGGCGAATAGCCGCTTTTTCCGCTTGATAGCGGTGTACACCTGCACCGCCATCTCCCGCTGACCCGGGCGGTAATTGGCATATGGGAATTTCAGTGCGGCGAGCGACGCATTCCGCGCCCGCGTGTGCCGCCGAACCGCCCGAATCCGCCGCAGATACGGCAGGAGCACCGACTGGAATTCCGCCCGACATTCTTCCGCCGTCAGCCGCTCCGGAAATTCACCCTGCACCTTCCCGCGCCGCGTCACATATACCACGCGCACGTCCACTGCCGGAAGCCCGCGCGTCACGCAGAGCATATGCCCATAGCAGACCGCCTGCATCCGATGTGCGGGAATCGGCGCTTCCGGCGGATGCTCCCCCTGCCAGAGCTTGATTTCCTCCACGCACGGAACGTCGGCTGCGTCACGGAAGGCGTCCATCCGCCCGCCGAGGACGAGCGTCAATTCCTCGTCCTCTACCAAAATCGGCAGATTCAGGGGAACTTCCGCCTGCCAGCCGTCGCCCAGCAGCTTCTGCCGCGCCTGATGACCCAGCGTGCCGTCCAGCATGTCCTGCATCCGCCCGGAGATAAGGCGGATATCCGCGCCGTGCAGGGTAAATTCGACAAGTTCCCGAACCGAGACGCGAAGTTCCTCCACGGCGTGCTCCTTTCCGACAAAAAGCGGCAGACAGCTGCTTCGCCATCTGCCGCTCGTACTGTCCGATTTTCGCCATTTGCGCTATTTCCGCATAGCGAGCATTGCCCACGCAGGGATTTCGCTCCTGCGGGAGCGAGTCGGGGGCAATGAAAACAGACGAAGTCTGCGATCGCCCCCGACACCCCTTCGGTCGCCACTACCGGAGTAGTTTTTAGCCGAAAGTTTTTAGTTTGAAGTCCTATGAACCTTACAGCAGCTTGCTCAGACCGTTCAGGGCATTCTGCGCCTGCTCGTAGTAGGACTTTGCCGACGCTTTCAGGCTGTTCACCTGCGCGGTCAGGTCTTCCTTCTGCTTCGTCAGGTCACTCAGCTGCTGACGGGCCTCGTTCTCTGCGTTCGCCAGAATCTGGGATGCCTTCGTCTGCGCATCCGCAATCGTCTGATCCTTGACGCGCTTCGCCATTTCGAGAATCTCGCGGAAGCTGTCGTCCGTCGCCGCTTCCGGGCGGGTCTGCTGGGGCACGGTATTGCTGCCGTTCGCCTGCGCCGCCTTCAGCTGCGCAATTTCCTGCCGCAGGGTGTTCATTTCCGCGTCGCGGCGGTCAAACTCGTCGCAAATCTGGTCGAGGTATTCATCAACCTCCTGCTGATTGAAGCCCTTCGCCACCGTGCTGAATTTCTTGTCCAGAATGCTGTCCACCGTAATCCGCTGTTCCATTGTCGCTGCTCCTTTCTAATGCTTCCTTATGTTTTATGATGACCTTTCCCGTTTGAATACTTCCAATTGGATGCTGATTCTATCTTTGCGCGTCCGACCGCCGATTTCCGTCAGTCGAATGCGCCCAAACCCGCGGATGGAGAGCAGATCACCCGCTTCCAGCAGGGTATCAACGCGCTCTTCCGGCGTGTGATTCCGCTGCACAAGACCTTGCCGGATGATTTCCGCCGCGCGCGCCCGCGAAAGCGACATGCCCGCCGCCAGCACGCAGTCCAGCCGCAGGGACGCCACCGTGTCGCGCATTTGCGCCCCTTGCGGCGGCGTGAACTGCGGCGGCGCGTCCAGTAGGCGCACGCGAATCGCCGTGTGCCCCGCCTCGTGCCACTCGTCCTGAAGTGACTTCGCCGCTTCAGGCATTGCCAGCAGGTACGCCGTGCCATCCTCCACCATCAAATCCCCGAACAGGCTTCTGTCCATGCCAAGCGCCATCAGGCTGCCAAGCAGGTCACTGTGCCCAACGCGGGCGAATTTCGCCGCCCAGCTGATTTCCAGCCAAACCGCCGTAAATTCCGCGTCCACCCCGTCCGGGTGAAAACACACCTGCACACGTTCCGCGTCGTCCCAGCCGCCGTCAAAGGAAGCCAAAACGCCGCAGGCCTTCGCCTCCCGCTGCGCCTCCTGCCGCTCCATGCCGGTCACAAAGCGCCCCGGAACCGCGCGGTCAAGTTTCTCCGCCCGCTGTGCGCCCTGCCGAAGCCGAAGCGCGGTTTGCCCTTCCGCGTCCGCCCTCATAGCAGAATCGCGCGCACCAGCCACACCAGCAGCAGCAGCACCAGCGGCGACAAGTCAACCGCGTTCCAGCTTTCCGGCAGGTGCTTGTTCAGCTGCGCCCGAATCGGCGAGAGCAGCGGCTCCGTCATGCGGTCAAGCAGGTTCGTCCACTTGTTCGGCGTCACCTGCAGCACGCGGATGATAACCACCGCCAGCACGATGAGCATGTACAGGCGGAGCAGCATATCCAAAATCTTCAAGGCAATCATGCTATGTACCTCCCTTAGCGAGCGTTCTGATAGCCCCCGACGGTGCGGTAATTGACCTGTACGCCGCCGAAAGACGACGTGAATCCGCCGTTGTCCGGGTAGGGCCAGTTGAGCTGAATATCCTGTTCGCCCATCCGGCGGAGGCCGTCGAATGCTGCCAGCTTCACGTCGGCGGGGGCGATGATGTAGAGCGTATCGCGCGAGACACGCGTCAGGCGGCATTTCGATACCACGCACGCGCCGTAGAGGATGTCCAGGCAGCGGCGCGCCTCCATGCGGTCGGAGATATCCTCGGCGTTCACCAGCAGAATCTCGTTATTTTGAAGGAATTCAATCAGCCGATAGCACGACGACACGCTTGTCACCTGCACGACGTTGAGCACCGCGCGGTAGCTGGTGCCGTCCTCCTCCACAAACGAGCCGGGGAAGTAGCTCACATTGCCCCGCACCTGCTCCGGCGTGTTCTGCTGCGTCCGGTTCATCTGCCCGGTGGTCTGCTGATACGGCTGATTCGTCCCGTAGTATGGCTGCTGATAGCCCGTCTGTCCGCCCACAGGCGTGCCCTGCACGGGCTGACCGCTCATCGTGTTGCCCCGCGGCGGATTCGCATAGTTCTGCGGCGGATTCTGATAGCCCGTCTGCCCGCCCATGCTGCCCTGCGGTTGATACCCTGTGTAGCCCGGCTGTCCGTTCGGCTGTTGATTATACCCCGTATTGTACCGCTGGCTTGCGCCCATCGGCTGCCCCTGCGGAGCGAATTGTGCACTCTGGAAGCGCTGGCTCGTGCCGTACTGCGGATTGTTGTACTGCGCGTTCGTGCTCTGCGTGTTCTGCGCGTTCGGGAAGCGCTGGCCCATGCCGTACTGCGGATTATTGTAGGGATTCTGGCTGTTCATGGCGTTTCCGCCGCCCTGCGCATTCTGCCCGTTGTTCGGGAAGCGCTGTCCCTGCCCGTACGGCACATTGCCCGTCTGCTGCGGGGGCTGCACAGGCTGCGCGCCGCTCTGCTTGTCCTGCTTGCCGAGCGCGCGGTTGAGCAGGTCTTGGAAAGAGCGGTGCTTCGCCGTCTGCTGAGGAGCCGCCCCGCTGGGATTCTGCCGCCCCGTCGCCGCGACGCTCTCGAAGCCGGCATTCCCGCCGAACATGGTGTCCGGCATCACGCCGCCGCCGAACGCGCCCGCCGGAACTTCCTGCTGCGGCTGGGGGGTATTTTGATTGCGCACTGGGCGATAGCCGCTCGTGCCGCCGTTGCTGCGCCGGTTGCGGTTCGCCTGCTCGCCGCCCTGCATGAATCCCTGAAATTTCTCCTTGGCTTTATCGAAAATCGCCATGCTGCTTCTCTGCTCCTCCAGCTTCGGGCCTGTTCCGACGAATCAGAACAGCCGCCATCAATGTTGCCCTTGCGGGCCGTAGTCGCGCGCGCCCATCAGCGCACTGCCGATGCGTACCATCGTTGCGCCGTGCCGCGCCGCCAATTCGTAATCATGGGACATGCCCATGGAAAGCTCCTTCATCTCAATGCCGGGAATCGCCTCCGCCCGCGCCCGCTCAAAGAGGGTGCGCATATCAGCGAACAGCTTGTCCAGCAGCGCCGTATCCGGCGTGTTGGGCATCACCGCCATCAGCCCCTGCACGGAAAGCCCCGGCAGCTGCGAAACCGTGCGCAGGAAGGGGATTAGCTCTTCAGGGGGCAATCCGCCCTTCTGCACCTCGCCGCAGGGGGACACCTGAATCAGCACAGGCATCACGCGATTGTGCTTCTGCGCCTGACGGTCGATTTCCTGCGCGAGGGACAGCCTGTCCACCGAGTGAATCAGGCATACATGGTCTATTATATACTTTACTTTATTGGATTGCAACCTTCCGATGAGGTGAATCCGAAAATTCTTCTCCAGCGCGGGCAGTTTTTCCATGATTTCCTGTACTTTATTTTCCCCGATGTCCGTGACGCCGAGATTTTGCAGCGGCAGAATGTCCTCCGCCGGGTGCGTTTTGGTGACGGCGATGAGCTTCGGGACGGGGTACTTGCCGTCCGACGCGGCGGCAAGGCGCTGCTGAATCAGCGTCAGGTTGGCTTGCAAGTTTTCCATGCGAATGCTTCCTATCTTCCAGAAATTACTTGCCTTGTTTGCAGGATTTTGCTCCTGCGGATTGCTTTTTATCGTTGCAGAGCGTTTGCGCCCGTGATAATCCCCTATCAGAACAGCTTGACCGTCAGCCCCTCGTAGAGCAGCCCCTGCTGGACGGGCTGGAAGTAGATGTAGCCATCCGCCTTCGTCAGCACGCTGATGGGGTGGAAGGATTCCGTCTGCCCCTCGACGACGACGATGCCCTGCGTCTCGTTCTGCACATACAGCGCGCGCTCCGGGACGCGGAAGGTGTCCATGTTCTCGCCCAGCGTCGCTTCGGTGGAGCGCATATACAGCACCGGGTGCACGTCGCTTTCGACCCGCAAACGCACCAGCAGTTCGCCGCCGGAGCGGCTGAAGGATTCCACCGTTGCGGAGACCTGCGTGCTGTCAAAGCGCCCAAGTTTCAGCTGATAGGTCTGCCCGTTGACCGGGTTCCAGTCTTTATCCGCCGAGAGGAACAGCACGTTCCACGAGCCGTTCTGCACGATGCGGTAGAGTGTCGTTTTGCCGCGGAGGGCGTCATCCTGATCCGGCACCTGCCCGCGAACCATCTGCCGCACCTGCGTGGGCGTGAAGCTCTGGTAGGTCTGGGAGGTGAGCGCATATTCGTAGCCATCCAGGTAGAACGACACGATGCCGACGTAGTTGCTCGTGAAGTCCTTCGTCCAGCTGTTGATGCGCTGCTGCTGGGAGATTTCGTCATCCAGCTTGCGGGAGAAGCGCTGGTCATCCGCATAGGTGGTCTTAATCTGCTCCTGCCGCGTCTTGATGGAGGCTTTCAGCAGCGTCTCCTGATTGTCAAGCGACCCCGTGTTGCTCCAAATCATCTCGCGCAGCTCGCGCAAATGCCCCGTCACTTCGCTCATCAGGCGATCCATGCGTGCGTCGCTGATGGCGCTGGTGATAAGGTCTTTCTGATAATCGCGGATTTCCTCCTGATAGCTTTGCAGCGTCGTCACCTCGCGCGTGGAAAAGCCTGCCGAGTAAACCTGACAGATGCGCGTTTCCTGCGCGACTTCGCTGCCCTCCTCCGCAATGTAGGTGATGGAGGTCACGCCGTCGGCGGTGTAAGGCGCTTCGTTGCGGGCAATCAGCGCGTCGCCAGTGTGGGTGGCGTTGATGCTCGCCAGCTCAATCGCGCCGTAGCGCGCCGCCTGCGGGGCAAACTGCTCGTAGCAGAACCACGCGGTCAGGCCGATGACGGCGAGCATAATCATCACCATCAAGGGGGTGATATGCAGCCGCGGGCGCACCTTGCCGGGTTCTTTGCCCGCTTCGGTGAAACCGCCAGGGGTCTGCTCCGCGGGCTGCGGCAGCGGATTGCCGTTCACGTCATACACTGCCGGAATGCCGTACACCAGCTGCCCCTGCTCGTTGAAGCCCATGGTGTCCCAAATCGGGCGGCCCTGCTCATCCTGCCCGCAGATGCCACTGAACACCGGCTGCTTGTAAGCATCATAGCCCTGAAACACGCCGAAAATCGGATTCCCGACCGCATCACTGCCGACGTACTCCCCATAAATCGGATTTCCGGCATCGTCGTTGCCCATGTACACGCGCTGATTCTGGTCGTTCATGATGCTTGCATTTTCCTTTCCTCTATCACCAATGGCGCGGGATTACTGCACTGCCGCCGTCATTTTCTCCCGCAGCCGCGTCAGCAGGCGCCGTTCCATCCGGCTGACCTGCATCTGGCTCACGCCGAGGGCGCGCGCCGTCTCCCGCTGTCCCAATCGTTCCTCAAACCGCTTTTGCAGCAGCAGCTTTTCCGTCGGCGTCACCTGCCCGTACACCCAGTTCAGCCACTGCGCCTGTTCCACCTGCTCATAGCCTTCATCCAGCCGCCCCAGAAACGTCTCCAGCCGCGGCGCTTCCGCGTCGTCCGACGTTTCCGCGTCCAGCGACACGGTCTGTGCCGAGCGGCGCGCGTCCAGCAGCGTCAGCAGCTCTTCCGGCGGCAGTTCCATTGCCTCCGCCAGCTCGCGCATGGACGGTTCACGCTGCAGTTTGCGCGTCAGCTCGTCGCTCACGCGGCGGAGCTTCGTCAACTGTTCGCGAAGGGAGCGCGTCAGGCGAATCGTGCTGCCCCGGTCGCGCAGGTAATTGCGGACGCTGCCCGCAATCGTCGGCAGCGCAAAGGTGGAGAATTGCAGACCGCGTTCGGGGTCGAAGCGCTCAATTGCCTGCATGAGCGCCATTGCCGCCACCTGTTCGAGGTCGTCCTTCTCCACGCCCTGCCCCTGAAATTTCCGTGCTACCGCCTGACTCAGCGGCAGATTCTCCTCCACCAGCCGCGCCATCACCGCATGGTCGCGGCTTCGGGCATACTCCCGGAAAAGTTCGTCCGCTTCCGGGCGTGTCATTGCTTTTTCAGCGGCGCAGTCGCCTTGTGCAGCAGCAGCGTAATGCACTGCACGCAGTCGCCGCAGCGGGTCATCTCCACGTCGCTGGCGAGGGTCTGCAAAACGGCGCGGGTGATCTCCGTTTCGTCCTCGCAGGGGCATTTTTTCTCACCATAGCACGCGGAAATCGCCACTTTCAAGTAGTCGCCCTCATCATAGACGGCGACTTCCAGATGGTCAACCGTTCTTCCTTGATGCAGCAGGCAGTCGCACATTTCGTCCGCCGCCATGCGCAGGTCATCGAGGGTATCCGCGTCCAAATCCTTCAAAATCGCCACACCGCCCAGCGCGGTGCGAATCGCCAGCGCATACTGCCTGTCTCCCGGCACGCGCAGCAGAACTTCCGGCTCTGACACTTGCACACCTCCCGATTTTTTCCATCACGTCAGGGCATACTGATGCCTTTCCGCGATTCTCTTATCATAACACAAAAAGGTGCCTTTTTGCAAGCAAAAGACACCCTTTCGCGCCGTTTCCGGCGGGTTTTCATCAAATTTTCATTTTCGGGATGCGGATTTATACGATTTCCAAACGAGAATGTGCCGGAATCAACAAGGCGCAAGCGAATGCAGGAAATCGTATCACTTCACGAAGGCGTTGTAAATCGCCTGAATCGTGCTTTCATAGTCCGCGTCGTTCACGCCGACGATAATCGACAGCTCGCTCGACCCCTGATCAATCATGCGGACGTTGATGCCCGCCTTGCTCATCGCCGCGAACAGGCGCGCCGCCGTGCCGCAGTTGTGCACCATGCCGCGGCCGACCGTCGCGATAATCGACATGTTGTCGTAAACCGTGATGGTGTCCGGGTTCGTCTCATGCACGATGCGGGAGAGGATGATATCGCGCTTGGGGGCAAACACTTCGCCCGACACCACGACGCACAGCGTATCAATGCCCGTAGGCAGGTGCTCAAAGGACACGCAGTTCTCCTCAAACGCCTGCAAAACCTTGCGCCCGAAGCCCAGCTCGCTGTTCATCATCGCCTTTTCAATGCTGATGACCGAGAAGCCCTTGCGCCCCGCAATGCCGGTGATGGTGGGGTGCAAATCATCATGCGGCGCGTTCAGGCTGATAATCGTGCCCGGATGCGACGGGTCGTTGGTGTTGCGGATGTTGGTGGGAATACCCGCCTTGTGCACGGGGAACATGGCGTCCTCATGCAGGACGGACGCGCCCATATAGGACAGTTCACGCAGCTCCTTGTAAGTGATGGAGCTGATTTCGCGCGGATGCGGCACAATGCGCGGGTCAGCCATCAGGAAGCCCGACACGTCCGTCCAGTTTTCATACACGCTGGCTTCGACCGCGCGGGCGACAATCGCGCCCGTGATATCCGATCCGCCGCGCGAGAACGTCTTAATTGTGCCGTCCGGATAGCTGCCATAGAAGCCCGGCACGACCGTCGGCACGCCGTCGGACAGCTTCTCCGCCATCAGCGTGTTCGTCGTCTCCGCGTCAAACGCGCCATCCGCCGTGAACTTGACCGCTTCCGCCGCGTCCATGAACCGCCAGCCCATGAAGTCCGCCAGCAGCAAGCCGTTCAGGTACTCGCCGCGGGAGGCACAGTAATCCGCGTTCGCCCCCGCGTCAATCTTTTCGTTCACCTCATCCAGCGCCGCGCCCAAATCCACATGCAGACCGAGTTCCTCCGCAATGTCCATGTAGCGCGCGGCGATCAGGTCAAACGTATCCTGATAGTCCTCGCCCGCCGACTTCTGCTTGTGGCAGCGGTAGAGCAGATCCGTCACCTTGTCGTCGTCCTTGAAGCGGCGGCCCGGCGCAGAGGGAATCACATACTGCCGCGCTTCGTCCAGCAGCAGAATATCCTTTACTTTGCGGAACTGTCCGGCATCCGCCAGTGAGCTGCCGCCAAACTTCGTTACAATCTTTTTCATGCGCCCAATCCTCCAAGGCATCATCCCGCTTCTTTGCGGCATGACATCCGAATATTTTTTGCGATGCGCCTCTCATCATACCGTTTTCCAGCGCGATTGTCAACAATTCCGCCGCAAAAATACAGATTCCGAACGAAAAAGGGGGCGATACGCCTGATTTTTCCCCGTCACGCGTCGGCAAAGCGCGACAGAATCAGCACATCGCGGTACGCGCCGTCGCGCCACAGCTCCTTTTCCAGCCGCCCCTCCTCACGGAAGCCGCAGGACAGGTAGCACCGCACAGCCGCTTCGTTGAACGCGAACACCGACACGCGCAGCTTGTGCAGGTTCATCTCCCGGAAGCAGAAGTCGCACAGCAGTTTCATCGCTTCCTTGCCGTATCCCTTGCCGCGGTAGGGCTTGCCAATCATGATGGCGAGCTTTGCCATGCGGTTCTTCCAGTCCACGCGGATGATGCCGCAGCGCCCCGCAAGCTCGTCGCCATCGACCGTCTCCACCGCGAACTGGTACTCCCCGCGCGTGTAGCTGGACTGCTGGGACAGCCACTGCTGTTCATCCGCGTAGGACGACGGGAACGGGATGCCGCTCATCATCCCGCGCAAGGTTTCCGGGTCGTTGACGAACTCGTGGTTTGCCGCCGCGTCCGTGCCTTCAAACGCACGCAGGCGGATTCGCTTGCCCTCTATCATGCCTGTTCCTCCCGCTTCGCCCACTCGTCCCGCAGAATCGCCATGGACACAATGTCATGGAACTTGCCGTTCTTCCACGTTTTCTGACGCGCCACGCCTTCCTCAATGAAACCCGCTTTCAAGTAGCAGAGCCTTGCGCGGCTGTTTTCCGCGAACACGGTCAATTCCACGCGCCGCAGCCCCAGCGCATCGAACGCATGGCGCAGCAGCAGCGAAAGCGCCTCGCGCCCGATGCCCTTGCCGCGGTGCTCCTCCTTCGCCAGCACGACGCCGACTTCCGCCGTGCCGTCGCGGCGGCTGATGCGCTCCAGCGAAATCTGCCCCCAGTATTCCTCGGTCACGGGGTCAGCCATGACGAACATCATGCGCTCACTGCCGCCGGAAAGCGCGTAATTCAGAAAATCCTCGCCGTTTTTCTCGGTATATGGCTGGTCGAAAATTTCGGTCAGGTAGCGGGTGGCTTCGGTGTCGTTTGTCCACGACAGAATGCCGGAGAGGTCGCTGCGGCGATACGGGCGCAGCAGGACGTTTTTTCCTCGCAGGATAGGCATTGTGTGGGTGGCTCCTTTCGTTGTTCGTGAAAGCATTGTAAAGCATCAAGTGCTGTTTCGGTGGCATAGTTGACTTTTTTTCAAACTGGGCTTTTGAGCGGCTTCCAGAGGGCTTTGCGGTCGCCCTCTGGACTCCTTCGCGTGCACTCCTCCATGCTTGGTTTTTATCGGAGGTTTTTTAGTTAGTGCTTCGGAAGTTCTCGTCAGCGGGCTTTATTCCGAATTTCGCATTCCGCATTCCGAATTTTTTCTTATTCCTCAATCGGGTTTCCGAACACATCCACCTTCGGCAGCATCGTCGCCACCTGCCGCAGTCGGTCACTCAGCGTCGTATACCGCTTCATGATGTGGTCATTTTCCACCATCTGCCGGATAATCTCTTCCCTGCCGACCAGCACCACCAGCTTTCTCGCGCGGGTCAACGCCGTGTAAAACAGATTCCTTGTCAGCAGCATCATCGGGCCGTATACCACCGGCAGAATCACCACCGGGAACTCGCTGCCCTGACTTTTGTGCACGGACAGGCAGTACGCTAAATCGAGGTCTTCCAGCTGCTGACCCGTGTATTCCGCGTCCTTTTCGTCGTCGAAGCGGACGGTCAGCGCGTGATTCTCCGTATCCACCGCCGTCACGAAGCCCACGTCGCCGTTGAAAACGCCCTTGCCGTCCTCCCAGCCCAGATTCACGCGCCTGCGCCATTCCATGTCGTAATCGTTGCGCGTCTGCATCACCTTATCGCCAACGCGGAAGATGGTTTCCCCGTAAGTGATGCTCGGCTTGCCGGGCGCGGGCGGATTGAGCGCCTCCTGCAAACGAATATTCAGCGCCTGTACGCCGCATTCGCCCTTTTTCATCGGCGCGAGCACCTGAATTTCACGCACGGAGCGGCTGCGCCAGTCGTCGCCGAACTTCAGGAACCTCGGCAGGCGCTGCGTCGTCAGGGCGACGATGGTGTCCGCCGCCTGCTGCAAACTCATCTGCCGCTCGAAGAAGAAGTCGGTGTTCTTCTCGTTCAGCAGCGGCATCTTTCCCTCGTTGATGCGGTGCGCGTTGGTGACGATGCGGCTCGTTTCGGACTGGCGGAAGATGTCGGTCAGGTGAATCGACGGAATCACGCCGCTTTGCAGGATGTCGCCCAATACGTTGCCCGCGCCGACGGACGGCAGCTGATCGGCGTCGCCGACAAGAATCAGGCGTGTACCCGGCGCAACCGCGCGCAGGAAGGAGCGCATGAGCATCATATCCACCATGGACGTTTCGTCGGCAATGATGCAGTCGCCCTCAATGGGCGTATCCTGATTGCGGCCGAACTGCCCCTCTTCGCCGCCATACTCCAGCAGGCGGTGGATGGTTTTCGCCTCATGCCCGGTGGTTTCGGTCATGCGCTTGGCGGCGCGGCCCGTCGGCGCGCACAGCACCACCTCCCCGAACTCGGACAGGAGGGAAATAATGCACTTGATGATGGTCGTTTTTCCCGTGCCGGGGCCGCCGGTAATCACCAGCAAGCCGCGCCGGAGCGCCATCAAAATGGCTTCCCGCTGCCGCTGGCTGAACTCGATATGATACCGTGCTTCAAACGCGTCGATGCTGTCCTCGGCATCTGTGGCGCACGACGGCACGGTGGATGCCATCAATTCGCACAGGCGCGTCGCCACCTCGCGTTCGGCGCTGTCATACGCGGGCAGGTACACATGCTCATCGCCATCGTCGCCGGAAATCACCAGTTCACGCAGCAGCTGCATCGTTTTCAGCTGATGCGCCACCATCTCCCGCGAAACCCGCAAAAGCGCCGTGCACCGGTTCAGCAATTCGTCCATCGGCAGATAGACATGCCCCATGCTCACTGCCTGATCGCGCAGGACGTACTTGAGCGCGGCGCTGATTCGCCCGTCGCTGTCCGGGGGGATGCCGATGGCCGTGCCGATGGCGTCCGCCGTCTTGAAGCCCACGCCGTCAATATCGTCACACAGCTGATACGGATTCGCCCGGATGACCGCCTGCGTCCGCTCACCGTACACTTTGCTGATTTTCAGCGCCAGCGACGCGCTCACGCCGTACGTCTGCAAAAACACCATTGCCGCGCGCGTGCTCTGCTGCTGCTGATAGTCCTCAATAATCTGCTTCCAGCGTTTTTTGCCCATGTTGGGCACTTCCTGCAATCGTTCGGGGTGCTCATCGAGGATTTTCAGCGTATCTTCGCCAAAGCAGTTGACAATATCGCGCGCGGTTTTTGCGCCAACCCCGTGGATGATGCCGCTGGAGAGGTACTTCAGGATGCCCTGCAGGGTTGTCGGGCGCTGCAGCTCCACCTTCTGGCACTTGAACTGCCGCCCGTACTGCGGATGCTCCATCCACTCGCCGGAGAAGATGCCCATTTCGCCGCCGGACAGCATCGGCAGTGTACCAACGACCGTCACGGTTCTCAGCCCTATTTTCTGCTCCGGCTTCACCGTCACGACGGAATACCCGTTTTCGGCATTGCGGTATACCGTCCCCTCCACCGTTGCTTCGAGCTGATCCATCCCGGCATCCCCCTTAACACTTTCTCAAAAATCATACTAATTCGATTCTAAAACATGGCATCGAGCATAGCAGATTTTTCGTTCCGGCAAAGCTGAGTGAAGCGAGGCGTACTGGAGGTACGCGCGAGCGGAACGAAGCAAAGCCGGGGCGGAAAAGATGCTGGGCGAATGACATGGTTTAGATGAGAATTAGTATCAGTATATCACCATTTGCGGAAAAATGGAATGCCCTGCAATGAGAAAACTCAAGCATGGTAGTGTGCACCCGAAGGGGTCAAGGGGGGCGAGCGGAAAGCCCCCTTGTCGCCGCAGCAGCGGCGATTCTCCCTGCTCCAATAAAAGTTAAGAAGCAGGAGTGTGCACTGCGAAGGGGTGGAGGGGGCGAGCGCAAAGCCCCCTCCTCGCTCCCGCAGGAGCGAAATCCCTGCGTTTCGGAAAAGAGCCGCTATGTCTGAAAGACCAGCAACTCGGTCGCGCCCATTTGGCGCGACAATGTGCAGAAGGTTGGTAGAGCGGCTTGGGGGGCGCGTCTGCGGACGCGCGAAGTTACTGGCAGGGACGCTTCGCTGCCTGCGCCTTTGTTGGCGGTTTCCTTGGAATTGGTCGCCCGAAAAGCAGTTGGGGCGTTCCCCCAAACCCCACAAGGGACGCTGTCCCTTGACCCTGCAAGGGGCAGACGAAAAGGGACGAAGTCCCCCCTTGACCCCTTTCGCGCGATTGAGTTTGTCGCTCTTTCTTGCTTTTTCCGCGTGCTGCTCCGCCCTTTTTCCCTTCCCTTCCTAATTCCTAATTGCTTTTTTACCTTATTAGTGCTAAAATAAAACCCGGTTTCACTTTCCACCCCGAAAAGGAGTTATCACCATGAATGTATGCATCGACGTTCAGGACGTTTCCTTCACCTATGAGGAGGCTCCTGAACCCGCTCTCCACCATGTCTCCCTGCAAGTCCACGAAGGCGAATTTCTCGCCGTCCTCGGCCATAACGGCTCCGGCAAATCCACCCTCGCAAAGCTCCTCAATGCCCTCTATCTGCCCACAGAAGGGCATATCACCGTCTGCGGCATGGATACCCAAAGCGACGAGAATCTCTGGAAAATCCGCCAAAAGGCAGGGATGATTTTCCAGAATCCCGATAATCAGCTTGTCGCGACCGTCGTTCGGGAGGATGTCGCGTTTGGACTGGAGAACCTTGGCGTTCCCCGCGAAGAGATGATTCCGCGCATCGACGCGGCGCTTCAAGCGGTTGGCATGAGCCAGTTTGCCGAAGCCGCGCCGCATATGCTCTCCGGCGGACAGAAGCAGCGCATCGCCATTGCGGGCATTCTGGCCATGCAGCCGTCCGTCATTATCGCGGATGAATCCACCGCCATGCTCGACCCGTCCGGGCGGCAGGAGGTGCTGTCCACCATCCGCCGTCTCAACCGCGAAAAGGGCATCACCGTCGTGTGGATTACCCACTTCATGGAAGAAGCGGCGCAGGCAGACCGCATCATCGTGATGAATCAGGGCGAGGTAGCGCTGTCCGGCACGCCGCGCGAAGTGTTCCCGCAGGTGGATACCCTGCGCGAATTGCACCTTGACGTGCCGCACATGACCGCATTGGCGGATTCGCTCCGCCGGGACGGGATGCCCCTGCCGGGGAACATCCTGACCGTTGACGAAATGACCAAGGAGGTGCTGACGCTGCTATGTCCCTCGAAGTAAAGCACTTGACCCACACATACAGCGCCGGCAGCGCTTTTCAGGCAACCGCCGTGCATGACGTGTCGCTGACGATTGAAGACGGCGAATTTGTGTGCATCGTCGGGCACACGGGCAGCGGCAAATCGACGCTGGTGCAGCATTTGAACGGACTGCTCAAGCCCACCAGCGGGCAGGTGCTCGTCGACGGCGAGGACATGAACGGCGAGGGTGTCGACCGCCGCCGCATCCGGCAGAAAGTCGGGCTGGTGTTCCAGTACCCGGAATATCAGCTGTTTGAAGAGACGATTGCCAAGGACATTGCGTTCGGCCCGAAGAACCAAGGGCTGTCGGAGGAAGAAATCGACCAGCGCGTGCGCCGCGCCATGGCGCATGTGCATTTGGACTACGACAAGTACGCCGAGCGCAGCCCGTTCGACCTCTCCGGCGGACAGATGCGCCGCGTGGCGATTGCGGGCGTGCTGGCGATGGAGCCGAAGGTGCTGATTCTGGACGAACCCGCTGCCGGGCTTGACCCGCGCGGCCGCGAGCGCATTCTGGGGATGCTGCAGGAATTGCACCGCGAGGGCGGCGTGACCATCGTTATGGTGAGCCACAGCATGGACGACTGCGCCCGGCTGGCGACGCGCATGATTGTGATGAGCAAAGGCGAACTGGTGCTGACTGACACGCCGCGCAATGTCTTCCGCCAAGCTGACCTGATGCGCTCCATCGGGCTGGGTGTGCCGGAAGCGGCGGAATTGTGCGGTCGCCTGCGCGCCGCTGGGCTTCAACTGCCCGACGACCTGTTCACGCAGGAGGAGCTGCACGACCATCTGCTTCGTTTGTGGAAAGAAAAGCAGGAAAAGGAGGCGGCGAAATGAATCTGAACATCACCATGGGGCAGTATTACCCCGTTGACAGCTTCGTCCACCGCCTTGACCCGCGCACAAAAATCCTCCTGACCATCCTGATGATTGTCGCGGTGTTCATGGTGCATTCGCTCGTCGGGTACGCGCTGGTGCTGGCGTTCCTCTACTGGGCGGCGAAATGCTCGAATGTCCCCTTCAAGATGCTGATGAAGGGCATCAAGCCCCTGCGCATCATCCTGATTTTGACGTTCGTGCTGAACCTGTTCTTCTCCAATGGCACGACCCCGCTCATCGACTGGTGGATTATCCACATCACCCGCGAAGGGCTGACGCAGGCGGTGCATTACTCCCTGCGCCTTGTGTTCCTCGTCCTCGGCACGTCGCTGATGACGCTGACGACCTCCCCCATCGCGCTCTCCGACGGCATTGAGCTGCTTTTATCGCCGCTCAAGCGCTTTCACTTTCCCGCGCACGAGCTGGCAATGATGATGTCCATTGCGCTCCGCTTCATCCCCACGCTGATGGAGGAAGCGGACAAAATTATGAAGGCGCAGATGGCGCGCGGTGCGGATTTTGAGACGGGCAACCTCTTCGCCCGCGCGAAGGCGATGATTCCCCTGCTGGTGCCGCTGTTCGTCAGCGCGTTCCGCCGCGCGGGTGAATTGGCAATGGCGATGGAAGCCCGCTGCTACCACGGCGGCGAGAACCGCACACGCCTGCGCAAGCTGGAAATCACGAAAAACGACTACCTTGCCTATGGCGCGGTGCTTGCGCTGATACTCCTGATTGTGCTGGAAGGTGTCGTCGTGTCGCACATCGGGGGAATCCTCTGATGGCGCGGCGGATTCTGTTGACGATCGAGTACGACGGCACGGCGTATTCCGGCTGGCAGCGGCAGTATAACGGCTTGGCGGTGCAGCAGCTGATTGAGGAAGCGCTCTGCCGCGCGACGGGCGAACAAATCGCCATCACGGGCGCAAGCCGGACGGACGCGGGCGTACACGCCTTGGGGCAATGCGCGCATTTCGACACATCCTCCCGCATTCCACCGGAAAAGTACCCGTTCGTGCTGAACACCATGCTCCCGTGCGACATTCGCGTGCAGGCGGGGCGCGAAGTGCCGGACGGCTTCCATGCGCGTTTCATGACCTGCGGCAAGCGCTACACCTACCGCATCCTGAACAGCCGCCACGGCAGTGCCATCCGCCGGAATACGTTCGCGCATGTACCCATTCCGCTGGATGTGGACGCGATGCGTCAGGCTTTGCCGACACTGCTTGGTACGCACGATTTCGCCGCGTATCAGGCGTCCGGCGGCACGGCGAAAACGACCATCCGAACCATCCGCATGACGGAGATGACCGTGCAGGGCGACGAAATTATCCTCCTTGTCGAGGGGGATGCTTTCCTATATAATATGGTGCGTATCATTGCCGGGACGCTCATCGAAATCGGTCTGCATCGGCGCAGCGCGGATGCCTTCACCGAGGCGTTCCGGACGCTTGACCGCCTGTCGCTGGGTGTGACCGCGCCGCCGCACGGCTTGGAGCTGACGAAAGTCTACTACCCGGAGGAAGCGTTTCGGATGCCCGAAGCCGTCCGCTGGCACGAGGAATAACCATTTTTACCCCACAGGAGCTGTTGACCCATGGTAAAATCATTCATGACGAACATGCCCGACCAGTGCGGCGCGTTTCTGGCGGCAAGCCGGATTATCGAGCGCCATCAAGGGAACATCGTGCGCGTGAGCTACAACAAAGCAGTGGATGCGCACGCGCTGTTTCTGGATGTTGAGGCGGACGACGCGGTGCTCAGTGCCATCGAGGGCGAACTGAATCAGGCGGGATTCCTCAAATCCGTGCCGCACGCGAAGATTATTCTGGCGCAGTTCGACGTGCCGGATCATCCGGGCGCGGTCGTGCCGATTCTGGAAGTGCTGAACCGCCATCACGTCAACATCTCCTATATTTCCAGCCAGTCGAATGACAGCGGTCATGCGTCGCTGAAAATGGGGCTGTACATCGAAGAGCCGGGCGTGATGGATACGCTGCTGCGGGAGTTGTCGGCGCTGTGCCCGGTGCAGATTCTCTCGTACGATTCCGGCGAAAAGAAGCTGGATACGACCGTGTTTTACCTGCGCTTTGCGTCGGAAATCCGCCGGCTTCTGCGCCTGACGCAGGAGCAGACGAACGAGTTCACCTATTACGCGAACCTCATCATGCAGGAGCTGGACGAGCGGAACGAGCCGCCGAGCAAGACGTTTGAGTACATCAACCGCTTTGCGCGCTTCGTGGCGGAGCACAACGGCGCGGCGTACGAGTGCCGCGTGACGCATGTGCCGCTGACGGAGCAAGTTCGGGCGGTTGTGCTGGAGCCGCCGTTCGGGAGCAACATCACCGTGCTGGAGGACGTGAAAACGAGGGCGCTGCTGGTGATTGACAGCGGCTTCCGGTGCTGTGCGCGCTACACCTTGCGGCAGCTGCGGACGATTTTTCCTGATTTTGACGAGCGGAAGCGCGAAATGCTGCTGACCCACTCAGATTCCGACCACACGGGACTGGCGGAGAGTATGCCGGTCATCTGGTGCAGCCAGCGGACGGCGGACTGCTTCGCGAACGAATCGCTGGGGCTGCCCTCCCCGCGGGAAGCCAGCGCGACGGGGCTGCCCTACTATCGGCTGAACAAGCTGATTACGGAATATGCCGTGCCGCCGCTGAACCGCCTGCGCATCCTGAACACGTCCCACGGCGATGACGAGCAGCCCATCAGCCCGATTGGCGCGTTTCTCTTCGGCGACATGCGCTTTAACGTCCTACAAGGGAACGGCGGGCATGTGCCGGGCGAAACGATGCTGATTGACCCCGTGCACCGCGTGGCATTCACGGGCGACGACTACATCAACCCGCACAACATGACCCCGCCGCAGAAGGAGTTCGACCGCCTTGCCCCCTACCTCGCCCGCAGCGTGAACGTCGACTCTCCGCGCTACCACGCGATTCTCCGCGCCGTCCTCGCCATGCTGGACGGCAAAGGCTACCTGATTTTTCCCGGTCACGGCGGCGTTGTGCAGCGGACGGAAGCGATGTAAGGGGAGAGACGAGGGGCGTTGCCCCTAACCCCCACCAGAGGCGTTGCCTCTGGACTCCACAAGGGACTTCGTCCCTTGACCCTTTCGCGCGATTCAGCTGGTTACATCTTCATGCTGTGCCCGCGTGTTGATCCGGGGGACGGCGTGCCTAATTCCGCATTAAATAAAGGAGTTTCCCATGCTTCGTCTCGATTCGCTCTCCCTCCCCCTCGATTTCACCCCTGAAACGCTGAATGCGCTGATTCTCCGCAAGCTGAAATGTGCGCCGGAGCAGCTCAAAAGCGTCGTGCCGCTCAAAAAGGCGGTCGATGCGCGCGACAAGGCGGATGTGCACTTCGTCCTGAGCGTCGCGGTGACGCTGAAGGATGAAGCGAAGGTGCTCGCGCGGCTCAAGCCGGGTGTTGCGGCGCCGTTCACCTTCCCCAAAGCGCCGACGCTGCCGAAAGCGCGGTTCGAGCATCCACCCGTTGTCGTCGGGGCTGGCCCGGCGGGGCTGTTTGCTGCGCTGACATTGGCACGCGCGGGTGTGCAGCCGATTCTCATCGAGCGCGGCAAGCCCGTCGAGGAGCGCACAAAATCCGTGCAGATGATGCAGGAGCAGGGCATCCTCGACCCGGAAAGCAACGTGCAGTTCGGCGAGGGCGGCGCGGGCGCGTTTTCCGACGGCAAGCTGACCACCGGCACGAAATCACCGCTGATTCGCACGGTGCTGCAAACCTTCGTCGATCACGGCGCGCCGGAGGACATCCTGTACATCGCAAAACCGCACGTCGGCACGGATTTGCTCAAGGGCGTTGTACGCTCGATGCGGCAGGAAATCATCCAGCTGGGCGGTCAAGTGCGGTTTGACACGCGCCTGACCGGGCTGATGATGCGCGGAGAAAGCATAGAGGGCATCACGGTGCTCTGCGGCGGCGAAACACAGGAAATCCGCACCGACACGGTGATTCTCGCCATCGGTCACAGCGCGCGCGACACCATGCAGACGCTGTTCCGGCAAGGCGTGCGCATGGAGCAGAAGCCATTCGCCATGGGTGTGCGCATTGAGCATCCGCAAGCGCTCATCAGCCAGAGCCAGTACGGCAAATGCTGGACGCACCCCGCGCTGAAGGCGGCGGACTACAAGCTCGCCGTCCATACGCCCGACGGCCGCGGAACATACACCTTCTGCATGTGTCCGGGCGGCGAGGTGATTGCGGCGGCAAGTCAGCCGGATGGTCTGTGCGTCAACGGCATGAGCTACCACGCGCGCGCGGGCGAAAACGCGAACAGTGCGCTGCTGGTGGGCGTGCGTCCGGAGGACTTTGGCGATGATCACCCGCTGGCGGGCTTCGTGTGGCAGCGGAGCATTGAGCAGGCGGCATTCCGGCTTGGCGGCGGCGGGTACAAAGCGCCGGTGCAGCGTGTGGAGGATTTGCTGCACGACCGCGCCACGACGCGCCTTGGCGACGTGCAGCCGACCTACCGTCCGGGCGTTGTGCCGGCGGATTTGCGCGCGTGTCTGCCTGATTTCATCATCGAGGACTTGAAATTCGGCATTCGGCGGATGGATGGGCAGCTGCATGGCTTTGCGCATCCGGATGCGCTGCTGACAGGCGTGGAGACGCGCTCGTCGTCGCCGGTGCGTTTGCCCCGAAATCGGGAGACGCTGATGGCGGAGCGGGTGGATGGGCTGTACCCGGCGGGCGAAGGCGCGGGGTTCGCGGGCGGCATCGTATCCGCGGCGGTGGATGGGATTCAAACGGCGCTCGCGGCGCTGCATCATCACGCGGAATAAAGCGCTTTCGCCTTTGTGAAACGCCAAGCCCGGCCAGCGACGGCAAAAATCCACATCATCCACAAAATCTACATTATATAAGGAGGGTTTCCCATGTCCAACGTCAAAGAAAATTTCCTGCGGTATGTCCAGATTGAAACGACCTCCAGCGAGACGAGCGGCACTTGCCCGTCCACGCCGAACCAGTGGGTGCTGGCAAAAATGCTGGTGGACGAGCTGCACGCAATGGGCATCGAAAACGCCCGCGTAGACGACCACTGCTATGTGTACGCGACGATTCCCGCCAAGGGCAATCATCCGGCGAAAGTCGGGCTGATTTCGCATATGGATACATCCGACGGCGTGAAGGGCCCGACGCACCCCGTCATCATCGAACACTACGACGGCAGCGCCATCACGCTCAAAAACGGCGTGGTCATCGACGGCTTCCCGTTCCTGAAGGACTTGCAGGGGCAGGAGCTGATTGTCACCAGCGGCGACAGCGTGCTGGGCGCGGATGATAAGGCGGGCGTGGCGGAAATTATGGCGCTGTGCAAGCGGCTGACCGCCCCCGATGCGCCGGAGCATTGCACGGTGTGCATCGGCTTTACGCCGGACGAGGAAATCGGCAGCGGCGCGGATCACTTTGATGTAGCAGGCTTCGGCGCGGATTACGCCTACACGGTGGATGGCGGCGCGCTGGGCGAATTGGAGTACGAGAACTTCAACGCCGCGTCGTGCGCCATCAAGGTGCACGGCGTGAACATCCACCCCGGCAGCGCGAAGAACCAGATGCGCAACGCCCTGCTGATGGCCATTGAGTGGAACAGCATGCTGCCCCCGGCGGAAACGCCCGCGCACACCTGCGGCTACGAGGGCTTCTACCACCTGATGCACATGGAGGGCGACGAGGAACTGGCGACGCTGCAGTACATCATCCGCGACCACGACGCGCAGAAGTTCGACGCGCGCAAGGCGACCGTGCAGCAGATTACCGACTACCTGAACCAGAAGTGGGGCGCGGGGACGTTCGAGTGCGTCATCCGCGACAGCTATCGCAACATGCGCGAAATCATGGAGCAGCACATGGACGTGGTGGAGAAAGCGAAAGCGGCATTTGAGGCAAACGGCGTGACCCCCATCATCTCCCCCATCCGCGGCGGCACGGACGGCGCGCGCCTGTCCTACATGGGGCTGCCCTGCCCGAATCTCTCCACCGGCGGTTATAATTTCCATGGCAGAAAGGAAATGATTACCGTCGAGGCGATGGAAGCAATGGTCAATGTGCTGGAAAGCATCGTCCGCAACGCGTAAATCCGCAATTTTCAGGAGATTTTTTTCGGAAATTTGCAATTAGGCATTGACGTGCGCATCATCTTTTGCTATAATAGCTATACGGTTCGCCATCCGTCTGTCTATGTGGCTGATGTCAAGGCGAGATGAGCGAAAGGAGGGATAACAGTGTCCGAGGTACGCGTCCGTGAGAATGAATCCCTGGAGAGTGCTCTGAAGCGCTTCAAGCGTCAGTGCGCCCGCAGTGGTGTGATTCAGGAAGTTCGTAAGCGTGAGCATTACGAAAAGCCCAGCGTCAAGCGCAAGAAGAAGGCCGAAGCTGCCCGCAAGCGCAAGTATTGATGACTTTTGTCATCATTGCCCCGCGGCATTTCTCAATGGTCCGGCTGTAAGGGTTCTTTGCCCTTCGCCGCGAATGTGCTGATTGTGCGCAATGGCATTCCCCTTTCGAGGTTTTTCCTCGGAAGGGGTTTTCTTTTTTAATTCCGAATTCCGCAATAATACTATTTCCAGATTCACCTGCGCCATCTGCTTGCGCCTTTTCCCTTCTGGCGTCCGCTCATTCCACTTAGCGTAGCGCTGCTACGCTGCGTTTCATTCACGTTAGCCAGAATGAAAAATTCGCGGCGCATCTTGGCGCATTCTTATCTGGAAATAGTATAAGAAAAATCTTTCCTATCGCCCCTTGCATAATCGCGTGTATTTTGCTATACTATTGGCAACAGCAGGTTTCTCATGCCTTTCTATATGGTGATTTTGCACTTTACGTCCCTGCTGGCTGATTTTTTTACATCATTATTCTTTTTTTGTGTGCCTTTTTTGATACCCTGATTTTACTGCGCTAAGGAGTATGTTTCTTCTATGCAATTTTGCTTGCAGTTAGCCCCACACGCGAATATCCGCTACCGTGACGCGCAGGTCAAACTTGGTCAAGCCGAGTTGACCTGTTTGCTGTGCGCGCTTTCCCTGCCCGCTGAAACGCAGGTGACGACCATCGGCGGCGTACCATGCCTGACTTTCTCCGCCAATGCGCTGACCCCCGAAGCCCTTGCGCTGCTGGGCACGCACAGCACACGTCTGATGCTCTTCGAGTGCGTGGATGGCGGCCTGCTGCGCCCGCTGGATTGGGGACGCACTGCCTATCTGCCCGACGACCTCTCGGAGATTTTGAAGTACAAGGGCAAAACGAGCGCCGCGTTCACCCATATGATGATGAACTGCGCCCGTGCCGCGAGTGATTTCGCCCTTGCAGACCAGCCGCTGACCGTGCTTGACCCCATGTGCGGCAAGTGCACAACCGGCTTCGTCGCGCTGCAAAACGGCATGAACGCCGTCTGCCTCGACATAGACCGCAAGGATTTGAAGGAAGCGGCGGATTATTTCAGCAATTATCTGCAATTTCATCGCCTGAAGCACCGCCTCGCGCAGAGCAGCCGCACGCTGCAAAAGACCGCCGTGCCGATTGCCGAATACACCTTCAGCGACACGAAGGAGCATTTCGCGGCGGATGATGTGCGCACGCTGATGCTGGCGGAGGGGGACAGCGGGCTTGTCGGCGACCTGCTGAAGAAGCGGCCGGCGGATTTGCTCGTCTGCGACCTTCCCTATGGCGTGCAGCACGCGCCGCAGAACGGGAAAAAGGCGGAGAGCTTCCCCAAGCTGCTGGAGCGTATCCTCCCCGCGTGGCGTCGGGCGCTCAAACCCGGCGGCGCGGCGGCGATTTCCTTCAACACGCTGACGCTGCGCAAGGATACGCTGCTGACGCTGCTGCAAAACGCAGGCTTCACGCCGCTGACCGAGCCGCCGTATGATGACTTTTCGCATTTCGTCGAGCAGGCAGTGCACCGCGACTTCATCGTCGCCCGCAATAAACAGCCGTAACGGATAATATAGATTACAGAGATTTGGGAGAGCAAGGAGGCTTTTTCAAGCTATGTCCGAATGGAAGAATCAAGATTTTAGTCAGCTGACGGTGCTGGAGCTGCGCAAGGTTGCCAAGGCCATGGGCGTGCAGCTCGGCGCGGGCATTTCCAAGGCAGGTATCATCGAGAAACTCGACCGCGCGCGCAACGCGAAATACAGCGACATCCCCGCTGTGCCGATGGATTTCACCCCCATTCCAAAGTCTGACGACAAACAGGAATCCCCCGTGGAAAAAGCCGAGGTTCCCGCTGCCGTGAAGGATGAGAAGCCGTCGGAATCCCCTGCGCCTGCCAGCAAGCAGCCCGTACCTGCCGCCGCCAAACCGGAAACTGCCGCACCTGCGGTCGCCGCACCCGCGGTCGCCGCGCCCAAGCCGGAAGCGGAAAAACCCGCTGCGCCCGCACAGCCCGCATCGGATGCGCGCCCCGCCATAAGTGGCTTCCGCCCGGCGTATCAAGCGCCCGCGACGCCGCCGCGCTTCGGCAGCAAGCCTGCATATCAGGCATCCAGCAATTCGTTTGGCAATCGCCCGGCACGTCCGCAGGGGAACGACTTTGCCCGCCCGGCGCGTCCGGTAAACTACACGCGCTTTGGCCCGGCGGCGCAGGCGGATTCTACGAATGACCGCTCGTATGACGCGCCCCGCACGACCAGCAGCTGGGCTGACCGCCGCCCGACGTACGGCAGCGATGTGCCCGATCGCCGCCCCGCCTATGGCACGGATGCGCCTGACCGCCGCCCCGCGTACGGCAGTGACCTGCCCGACCGCCGCCCTGCCTATGGCACGGATGCGCCGCGTTCCGCCTTCGGCACGGACGCTCCCCGCTATTCCCGTTCCTACGATGCGCCGAGCGCCTTTGACAGCGGCCGCGCACGTCAGCCCGCCTTCAACAGTCCCCAGCGCGACGTACCGTCAGACTTGCAGAGCATGTGGGCGGGTTCGCCGAGCGACATGCTCTCCCCGGCGGAATGTCAGGATGGTTCGGGCATTCTGGAGCTGCACCCGGACGGCTACGGCTTCCTGCGCGGCGCGTCGCTCACCCCCAGCAATCGCGATATTTACGTCTCGATGGCGCAGGTTCGCCGCTTCTATCTCCGCACGGGCGACTTCGTAACCGGCAAGGTGCGTCCCCAGCGCGACGGCGACAAGTACTCCGCCATGCTCTACATCACCGAGGTCAACGGCTGCCCCGCTGATTCGCTGGCGAGCCGCCCCGCGTTTGACGCCCTGACGCCCTGCTATCCGCACGAGCACATCACCCTCGAAGTGGAAGGCGGCAGCAGCGAGTTCCTTGACATGCGCCTGATTGACCTCGTTGCGCCGATTGGCTTTGGTCAGCGCGGGCTGATTCACTGCCCGCCTGCTGTGGACAAGGCGCATCTGCTGTCCTCCATTGCCAACGCAGCCAGCATCTGCCATCCGGATGCGGAGGTGATGACGCTGCTGCTGGGCGGCACGCCGGAGGACGCGACGCTCTACCGTGACCACACGCACGGCGAGGTGATTGCCTCCACCTTCGATCAGACGCCGGAAAATCACCTGCGCATCACCGACATGGTGCTGGAGCGCGCCGAGCGGCTGGTGGAAATGAAGAAAAACGTGATTCTGCTGGTGGACAGCCTGACCTACCTCTCCAAGGTTTACACAACCGCGGCTGTTCAGCAGGGGCGGCAAACCATCGGCATGGTGAATCCGGTAAGCCTGCAAAAGGCAAAGAAGCTCTTCGGCGCGGCGCGCTGCCTGCGTGAAGGCGGTTCGCTGACGATTTTCGCCGTCATGAACATCGAAACGGGCAGCCGTGTGGATGACTCCATCGCGGAAGACCTGAAGGGCACGGCGAATATGGAGCTGGTGCTGGACACAGCGGCAGCGCGCGCGGGCATTTATCCCCCGGTCAACCTGCTGCTCTCCGGCACGAAGCGCGCCGAACTCATCGCCAGCAAGGAGCAACTGGACGGCATCAAGCTCATCCACGAGATGCTGGGCAGCCTGCGCGCGGTGGACATGATTCCGCAGCTGCTGTCGATGCTGGAAAAGACGACCAACAATGAGGATTTGCTTGTCCGCATCAAGGACTGGGCGGCGCTGATGAAGCAGTAATCCGCCTTGCTTCCCAAAAAAGCAGAAAAAAGTTTCGGATTCAGAGAAAAAAGGCTTGCAATCCCCCGGCAAATATGATACAATGATTTCTGCGGCTGAATAAGCTGATCATTGCATACGCGAAAGAGGTGAAATCGCAATGAAGGAAAAGATCCATCCCAACTACGGCAAGTGCATCGTTCGCTGCGTGTGCGGTGAGACGTTTGAAACCGGCTCGACCAAGAAGGAACTTCGAGTGGATATCTGCTCTAAGTGCCATCCCTTCTACACCGGCAAGCAGAAGCTGGTGGATACCGGCGGACGTGTCGATCGTTTCAAGAAGCGCTTCGGTCTCAACTAATTTTCGAGACAGCTGCTTCTCACGAGCTATCACGAGAGATAACAGGGCATTGCTTCGGCAGTGTCCTGTTTTCGTTTGCACTTTTTTTGCGCTATCAAGCAGGATTTTGCCCGTCCCGTGTTGAACTTGCCAAAAGGAAAGCGCTTTGCAATCTGCTTTCTCATGAGGAAACGACGATGCTTTTCAAATCATCTGCTTCTCCCAAAGAAAATCCGGGCAGCAAGCGCCTCCGCCGTGCGCTGGGGCTGCTGCTGGGCAGCGCGCTGGCGGTGCAGTACAAGCAAGACCGAATCTTCCGCGCGAGCGTAAATTTGCAGCTGGTGATGGTGCTCAACTACCTTTACGCGGCTTATAACCTGCTGATTGGTCTGCAAAGCGGGTCGGTGTGGCTGCTGTCGCTGGGTGTCTACACGCTGATGCTCGCCATCGTCCGCACCGACCTGACGCTCTCGCACCACCGCGGGCGGAAGCTGCCGCCGGACGCCCTGCCGCGCCACGAATCCCGCTGCTATCGGCGCGTCGCGTGGTCGCTGCTGGCGCTGAATGTGCCGATTGGTGGCTTAACGCTGCTGATGGTGTCGGGGCAATCCGTCTCCGCACTACCCGGCCACCTGATTTACCTCTCCGCGCTCTACACCTTCGTCATGATGTTTCTTGCCATCTCGAATCTGATTCGCTTCCGCAAGCTCGGCAGCCCGATTCTCTCGGCAGCAAAAGTGCTTTCGCTCGTCGCGGCGCTGCTGTCGCTGCTGACGCTGCAATCGGCGCTGATTGACCGCTTCGGCACGGCGCAGGGGTCTTTCCGTCTGCTGATGACGCGGCTGACCGGCAGCGCGGTCTACGCGACAGTGCTGGTGATTGCCGTGTGGATGCTGCGCCGCCCGCTGACAATCAGCGCGGATGGCATTGAGGAGGAACTCACTGCGCCATGAGCAGGCAGCAGCATTGCGGCAGGGGGGTCGCCTCTGCGGAGGCGAAACCCCTGCGTCCAAAAGCAAATTCGTATGCAGAAAGTACATCCCCAAAAGCAAAAAATCGCCATCGGGCAAGCAATTCGCTCCCGATGGCATTTTTCATTACGCTTTGACATTCCCCAAGCTCAGCGGCATCAGCACCACCAAGCGCGGCTGGCACGACAAATCCCCCGCCGACACCCGCAGCAGCGGCAGCTCCTCCGCTTTCTCCGGATACAGGCGCAGGAAGTCCGTCACCGACGCAATCGGCCACGACGCATTCGCTTCCGTCTTGTAGTGCATCGGCAGAATCACCCGCGCGTGCAGCACATCCGCCACCTGCTTCGCCATATTCGCGTCCATCGTGTAGTATCCGCCGACGGGCAGCATCACGATATCCGCACTGCCCAAAAGCAACCGCTGCTCCGTCGTCAGCATGTGCCCCAAATCGCCAAGGTGCATCACCGTCAACCCTTCCGCCTTCAGGCAGAACAGCAGCGTCTTGCCGCGCAGCTTCCCCTGCTGCTCATCGTGGTACGCCTCTATCGCCCGCACCGCTGCGCCGCCGCCGAGGTCAAAATCCCCCGCCCGGTCAATCACGCGCGGATTCCCCGGAATCGTCTCGACCGCGTTGTGGTCATGGTGCTGATGCGACACCAGCACCACATCCGCCGGATTCGCCGTCACAGGATAGCCGCACGACGCATCATACGGATCAGTGACGATGTGGAGGCCGTTGTCCAGCTCAATGACAAATTTTGCGTGCCCCATACAGCTGATAATCATGGATTTCCCGTCCTTTCTTCCGCCGCGCGGCAGAGATACGGCAGCAAGCGTCCCGGCAGCGGATTGTGCGTCCGCAAGCGCGCCGCTAAATCCCGATGCAGCATACGGCAGTATTTCTCCATCGCCTGACCGCCGGCATCCGCCGATTTCAGCAGTGCCCGAAGCAGCGTGTCGTCCGCCGTATCATCCGGATGGCGCGCAAGCAGCGACAGGCAGCAGCCGAGTTCACCCGGCGCGTCGGGGATTTTTGTCGGCATATCCGGCGGATTCGGCAGCTTGTCCAGCAGCAGCCAGCCGCCATGTATCCACGTTCGCCAGCCGTGCTTCTCTGCCAGTCGGCAGAAATCCGCCGCGTCCGCCAAAAGCGGCAAATCCGTCGCGAAGAGCGCGTTCGCGTCCTCCGACCGCCGCAGCGCCGGACGGCGAAGCGTCGGCACAGTTGCCAGCATCTCCTGCAGCTCCTGCCGAAGCGTCGACAGCATCCTTACTGCGCCCCCGTCGCGCAATAGTCAATGTGAATGGTGTGCATGGCGGTGAAGCGCCCCTGCACATCCAGCTGATATTCGAGGTGCACCATCCCGGCATCGTCCGCCGCGCGGCACTTGACCTGCGTCGGGAACACCGCCATCGCCATATCCCCGAACGGCGTGTGATACGCGCCCTCAAAGCGCTGATCCTTTACGAACACCATCGTCGTGCCGTATTCGCCGGGACGGCTCATGGTCACGCGGTGCTCGGACAGCGACAGAATCACGTCGCTCGTCACCATCTCGCTGTCATCCTCCGTCGGCATGGACTCCTGATAGCGGATGAGATAGCCGCTGGCGGTTTTCTTGAGTTCTCCGCGGCAGAACAGCTGCATCGGCGCTTCCTGCTCGCCCTCTTCGTCGCGGATGGTGCTGACCAGGTTAATCAGCACGGGCGTTTTATCCTGTTTCTTCACTTCTGCTCCTCTCGGACTGTATCCGAACGTGTGGTTTGCCGCCTTTTGTCGGCGGCGCTTATAGTATAGCACATTTTTTCGCCTTGCACAATCACCGCGTTTGGCGTATGATAGAGGAAAGACACTTTTGTGGAGGGCAAAAGCTATGCTGCGGATTGGAGCACGGGCGAAAATCAACTGGACGCTGGATATTACCGGGCGGCGGGCGGACGGCTACCACCTGATGGACATGCTGATGCAGAGCGTGACGCTTGCCGACGAAATCACGCTGGAGAAGACGTTAGACGGCGAAATCACGCTGACGACGGGCGGCACGCCGCTGCTCCCGGCGGACGAGCATCATCTGGCGCTGCGGGCGGCACGGGCGCTGCAAAAGGCAACAAGCTGTCCGCTGGGGGCGCACATCCACGTTGTGAAACACATTCCCGTTGGGGCGGGCATGGGCGGCGGCAGCAGCGACGCGGCAGGCGTGCTGGTGGGGCTGAATCGCCTATGGGAAACCGGGCTGACGCGGGCGGAGCTGGAAGATGTCGGCTTGACGCTGGGGGCGGACGTGCCGTTCTGCATCCGCGGCGGATTGACCCGCACCCGCGGCATTGGGGAAGCAATGCAGGAACTCCCCTGCGGGCAGTGCTTCCCGCTGGTGGTGATTCAGCCGTGCGGCGGGCTTTCGACGCGCGACGTGTTTGCGGCGTACCACGCGCAGGCGGTTTCGTTCCGTCCGGACAATGACGCGGCGCAGGCGGCTTTGGCGGATGGGGATTTGCGCGCACTGTCCCCGGCGCTGGGGAACGTATTGCAGCCGGTGAGTGAGCAGATGCGTCCGTCGATTGCGGATGCGATTGCTGATTTGCGGAAGTGCGGCGCGGCAGCTTCGCTGATGACCGGGAGCGGGTCGGCGGTGTTCGGCGCGTTCGAGACGGAGGAATCCGCAGACGCGGCGTTTGCGGCGCTGTCACAGCGGTATGACAGGGTGTTTCGGTGTGAAACGTGCATGGAGAGCGTCATCGAACAAATTTGATATGCCAAAGCAGGTCGGAAGCGCGATTGCCTCCGACCTGTTTGCTTATTGACTCTTCTTCCACACCACTACGCCCGTGCCCGCTTTGAGCGCATCCGGCAAATCGGGATTCAGCCGCCGCAGCTTTTCCTGCGGCACGCGGTATCCCTTCGCCAGCGTCCACCAGTCCTCGCCGGTCTGGCAATAACACAGGTACAGCCCGTCGTCCACCTCATCTGCCGCTTCCTCCTGCGCGTCGGTCAACAGGTGCGCACTTTGCGTCTCCACGCCGTCGCAGGTCAGGCGGAGGACGTAGCGCAGTTCTACGCGGTCGGAGGTAATCGGCACAGCTTCCACCTCATCCGCCGTCAGGGTCAGAATGCTGTCCGGCGCGGCAGAGACGGCAAAGGACGTGCGGAACGGCGTTTCCTGATGCACGGTCACGGGCGCGGTGTTCTCGTCGGTCATGTACAGCAGGGTGATTTCGAGCATCCCCTCGGTGTTCAAGCGGCTGCCCGTGCTGTCCTGCGCGGTCATGATGGGCGTGGCAAACGCGGCAAGCATCCCGCGCACAGGGGGCGTGCCGTCGGGCAGGAGCAGCGTCGTCTTGCCGGATTCAGCGGCAGAGGCGCGCCTTTGCCCCGTGCGAATCACCACGTCGCGCCCGGAAAAGGTCAGCGCCGCCCCCTGATAGGTGTACGCATCGCGCAGGACAGTCAGCTTCTCCTGCGTATCCGCCGTCCCCTGCACGCCAAGGAGGACTTCCGCCCGCAGCGTCTTTCCCCCGTCGCCCGCGTCCTGACTGGCGACCGCGACGTCACTCACGGTCACGCGGGCATCAAGCAAATCACCGCTTTCGCCGCTGAGCTCGAGCGTCTGGCTGAACGGCGCCTCATGGTGCGTGACGACAAGCGGCTTGCCGGGCAAATCGCTGGCGTGCACCGCTGAAATGGTCACCGTGCCTTCCACGCCGATTCGCCCCTGTCCGCCCGTGATATCGCTGATTTGCGCCGCCGCGTCCGCGCAGAGCGTCTCGCGCACCTGCAAGCCTTCCGGCAGCTCAAATTCCTCCCGGAGCAGCGTATCCGCCTGTCCGCTGGCGACGGTTCGACGCAGGGCAATCTCCTGCGTGGCGACTTCCGCGCCGCCCGGCGCATTCACCCCTGTGAGCACCTCCAGCGCCTGCGTGGACGCGCCGCGGGCATCCAGCTGCACAATCGCGCGCATATTCAGCCGCCCGCCCTGCACTGAGGCATCCACATGCTCCACCCGCGCCTGTGCCTGTACGCGACCTTTCGGCTGCGCGCCCGGCAAATCGCACTGGTGGATAAAGTCCGCCGTCGCCTCCACCACATGCACCTGATTCGGCGCGCCCTGCGTGTAGAGGACGTGGAAAATCACCTTGCCGGAGAGCGTCGCGCGGTCAGCCCCACTTTCGGCGCTGTCCACCACCGCCATCCCGCCCGCGTGCAGGACGTGCGTTTCCTCCCGCAGGCCGCCGGGCAGCGTAATTTCGCCTTCCACCACCGCCTGTGACGCGCCGTGTGCCGTCACCTGCTCCATCGTCACCGTTTCCTTCCGAAGCTGCGCATCCACCGCGTTTTCCTCCTTTCGGTTGTTCGGGACAAGGTATGCGCAATTCTCCCCCGGCAGAACGCGCAAGTTTCATGAAATTCTCATCTTTTGTGCTTTCCTTTTGCCCGGCAAGTGTGCTATAATAGAAAGGGTTGCTGTGTTTTGCGCGGTCACAGTGTATTTTTCAGGCGGTAAAGCGTATTTTTCCGCCGCTTCCCCTTGCGCATCCGCGCCGCTTTCCGGTATAATGACAGCATCCCGCGATTGATTGAGGAGTAAGGAGACTTCCATGAGCAAGTCCAAGAAGAAAAAGGAAACCAAAGCGGTTATCGCCGGTCAGATTGCGTTCTGGGTGTCATTTCTGGGGATTATTTCTCTGCCGATTCCCGGCTTCTGGCGGTTCGTCGGCGGATTTGCCATTGCCTCCGGGCTGAAGAAGCTGATTGAGACGATGGCGACGCCGCTGGACGGCCTGCACACCGAGAATGGCGAGCGCGTGAAGGAAGAGCCGGTGATTCAGGTGGGTACGCCGGAGGATCAGCGCGCGAAGGAAGTTGTCGCCGGCGGGCTGGACTTGCTCAGCCAGATTGCCGCCGAGCGCGAGCAAATTGACGAGTTCGTGATGACCCGGCGGCTGAAAGACCTCGATGAATTGGTGCGCAAGATGCTGCAAACAGTCGTCGATGACCCCAATGAAGCCAGCCGGATGCGCAAGTTCATGAGCTACTATCTGCCCACGACGCTCAAGCTCCTGCAGTCCTACCGCACGATGAAAACCCGCGGCGTGTCGTACAGCGAGATGACCACGACGCGCGAGAACCTCATCCACGCGCTGGACATGATTCTGCAAGCCGCGCAGAAGCAGCTTGACGCCATGCACAAGGACGACATGCTGGACATGAGCGCGGACATGGACGTGCTGGAACAGATGCTCAAGCGCGACGGCTACATGGAGAGTGTGCTGTCCGAATCGCTGAAAGAGGCGAACCGGCAGCAGCAGAACGCGTCTGTCCCCTATTCGACGCAGCAGGCGGATTTGCACACATCTGGCACGGCAGCGGCGCGGCAAATGAATCAGGGCGCACCCGTGCTGAAAATGCCGGAGGAGGATATTCCCGAAGCCGACCGGCAGCAGAAGAAGTTCTATCAGAATTAACAATTATCAATATACACGAGGAGGATTTTCCCATGGCTGATCAGTTCCCGATGCTTTCCCTCACGCCGGATGTTCCCGATCCCGTCGCGCCGTCCGCAGCCCCCGCGCAGAGCATTCAGCAGCAGCCCGCTGCCCCCGCATCGACCACAGCTGAACCGCTTGCCGTGCCGACCGCTGCCGCCGCGCAGCCGCAGGCCAGCGCCCAAGCGACCGCGCCCCGCCTCGACCAGAGCCAGCTGACCCCCGCCGAGCGCACCGCGATTGAGGACTTTCTGACCAAGCTGGACATCACCAACCCTGACCATGTGCTGCTCTTCGGCGCGGATGCGCAAAAACACATCAGCGATTTCTCCGAGAGCGCGCTGCAAGCCGTCCGCACGTCGGACACAGGCGAAGTCGGCAAGATGCTGGAAAACCTCGTCGTTGAACTGAAGGGCTTTGAGGCGGACGCGGAAGAACCCAAGGGCATCTTCAAAATCTTCCACAGTGCCGACAACCGCATTGAGCGCATGAAGGCACGCTATAACAAGGCGAATGTGAACGTCGAAAATATCGCGACCTCGCTGGAAGGGTATCAGGCGCAGCTGCTCAAGGACGTTGCCATGTTCGACCGCCTGTACGACCAGAACACGGCGTATTTCCGCCAGCTGACGCTCTACATCATCGCGGGCGAGGAGAAATTGCAGCGCGTGCGCGAGGGCGAACTGGAGGAGCTGATGGCGAAGGCGGCAGAATCCGGCGACGCGATGGACGCGCAGAAGGCGAACGACCTTGCCGCGCAGTGCGACCGCTTCGAGAAAAAGCTGCACGACCTGAAGCTGACCCGTCAGGTATCCATGCAGATGGCGCCGCAGATTCGCCTTTTGCAGAACAATGACAGCTTGCTGGTGGAACGCATTCAGTCCACCATTTCCAACACGCTGCCGCTGTGGAAGAACCAGATGGTGCTGGCGCTTGGGCTGCACCACACGCAGCAGGCAATGCAGGCGCAGCGCGCGGTCACGAACATGACCAACGAGCTGCTGAAGAAGAACGCCGAGACGCTCAAAATGAGCACCATCGAGACGGCGAAGGAATCCGAGCGCGGCATCATCGACATCGAGACGCTCGTGCAGACGAACCAGAGCCTCATCGACACCATCAACGAGGTGATGACCATCCAGCAGGAAGGCCACACCAAGCGCGTCGAAGCCGAAAAGACGCTCTATCAGATGGAAAACGACCTCAAAAAGAAGCTGCTGGAAACGAAGATTTGATTTTCCCCCAAACCTCCCGGCAGGACGCGAAAAAACGCCCTGCCGGGGTGTTTTGCTTCTTCTATCAGATGATTTTGCCGAAATTTGCAGTCTTTTGCCACGCTGAATCGTTCTATTGAAAATCCGCTTTGCGCGCCGGAAGGAGGAATCTTCATGCGCATCATCGGTCTGACAGGCGGTATTGCCTGTGGAAAATCCACCATTTCGCTCACACTGAAGTCGCTCGGCGCCACCATCATCGACGGCGATCAGCTCTCCCGCGCGCTGACGCAGCCGGGCGGGCTGGCACTGCCTGCGATTCGCGCAGAATTCGGCAGCGAGGTTTTCCACGCGGACGGAACGCTTGACCGCCGCGCGCTGGGCAGCCTTATCTTCGCCAGCGACGAGCGCCGTCATGCGCTGGATGACCTGATGCAGCCGCTCCTGCGGGAGATGATTGAACGGGAAATCCTCCGCGCGAAGGAGGGCGGCGCGAAAATCTGCGTGCTGGACATGCCGCTGCTCTACGAAGCTGGGCTGGACGGGCTGTGCAACACAGTCTGGTGCGCGTCGCTCCCCCGCGAGACGCAGCTTGCCCGCCTGATGGCGCGCGACGGCTTCACCCGCGAGGAAGCGGAAAACCGCCTGCGCAGCCAAATGGACACGGCAGAAAAGGCGCGTCGGGCGAACGTCGTCATCCCGACAGACGGCACGATTGAAGAAACCGCCGCGCTGATTCCCCCGCTTTACGCCGCCGAACTTGCGAAGGAGGGTTCGCATGGAAAACACACCGCGTCCCAGACGAAGTGACCGCTATCAGGCGCAGGCAGCCCCATCCGCGCAGGAAGCGCAGCCGGTGACGCAGCATCCGGTGCAGCCGACGCGGGGCTATCCGCCGCAATCAAATTCACAGAATCCACCGCCCTCGCCTGTGCAGCAAGCCATGCAGCCGCGCTCTGCCGCGCCCGCGTGGTATCAGCAGCAGACAGGGTATTACACGCAGCTGCCGAATCAGCGTCCGCCGCAGCGTCCCGCGCCGCAAACGCCCGTTCGTCAGGCGCAAGCGCCGTATGGGGGCATGAATCCGGCGTATTCGCAGCCGCCGCAGCGCCGCACTGCCCCGCTTCCGACGCAATCCGCCGTGCCGCATCGGGTAGAATCCGCAGAATCCGCCTCGACGGAAACTGCCGACCCGAACCGCCTGCCCCTTTGGCTGACGTGGACGATTGTCGGGCTGTGCATCGTGCTGCTGGGGCTGCTGGCGGCGCACTACCTGATGCAGGCGTACCTGACGACGCGCGCCGAAGAGTGGGAAACCGCGCGGCAGAACACGCTGAGCTACTATCACGTCGTCGAGGGCGAAAGCGGAAATTCCATCACCTACCAGCCGCTGATTGAGCGCTATGCGGCGGAATACAACCTCCGCCCCGCGTTCGTCGCCGCCATCATCCGCAACGAAAGCTCCTTCCGCACGGATGCGGAATCGAGTGTGGGCGCGCGCGGGCTGATGCAGCTGATGCCAGACACGGCAGAATGGATTGCCGGGAAAATTGGCGACAGCAATTATTCCTTCGACCACCTCTACGACGCGGAAACGAACATCCGCTACGGCTGCTGGTACTTGAATTACCTGTCCAAGCTGTTCCGGGGCGACGCGGTGCTTGTCTCCTCCGCCTATCACGCGGGGCAGACGACCGTCACCCGCTGGCTGAGCGACAAGGGCATTTCGTCAGACGGCGTGACCATCCCCGTAGACAAGCTGCCGGACGGCCCGACCAAACAATACGCAGGGAGAGTGACGACATCCTATGGCATTTACGAAGCCCTTCTCTACCCCAACGAAAGCGCGGAAGCTGCTGGCGCTGCTGATGGCGATATTGTGTCTGCCCGTGCTGTCCGCGCAGGCGTCGCCAACCAGTGACGCACTGGTCATCGGCATCCAGAGCAGCAAGACGACGAGCCTGAATCCCCTCTTCCCGGTCGAGCGGGACATGCTTTCCATCTTCGACCTGATGTACGATTCGCTCATCACCATTGACGACAACTATCAGCCGCAGGCTGGTCTGGCGGAAAGCTGGACGCAGACCGGCAATGGCCGCACATGGACGTTCACGCTGCGGCAGGGCGTGCTGTTCTCCGACGGGACGGAAATGACGGCGAACGACGTCGTCGCGACGGCGAACTACATCATTTCCTGCGCCAAGGACACAAACCTGACGAACAAGGGATACTATGCCAATCTGCGCTACTTCGTCAAGGAAATCAAGGCACGGGACAACTACACGGTGGAGGTGCGCGCTGATCGGCAGTATTACGGCGTGCTGTACGCCATGACGTTCCCGGTGCTGCCCGCGAGCGCCCTGGAAAGCGCAAATCCCCCCGGCACGGGCGCGTACATGATTACGGCCTTCACGCCCTATTCCAACGGCACGAAGGGCAGCATGACGCTCTCGCTGAACCCGTATTACAGCGGCAAGCCGCCGCAGTTCAAGAATCTCTACTTCGACCTGTACGGCAAGGATGCCGACGTGGTAAACGCGTACCAGTATTCCAACGTCGATGCCATATTTTCCCGCTCATTGTCCATTGCGCAGTACAAATCTTCCACCAACACGCTCGCCATCACCTACCGCACGAATCAGCTGGAGTGCCTGCTGCTGAACAACTATCTCGGCTCGATGACGAACAACATGCGCACGGCGATTCGTTCCTGCATCAACATTGATTCCATCGTCCAGTCCGTCTACATGAGCATGGTTGACCGGACGAACACGCCCATGATTCAAGGAACGTGGATGTACAACTCGAACTTGTCCTCCTACTTCCAGGTTGATTTGAACAAGGCGCGGCAGCTGCTGGAGGAGGACGGCTGGTACGACACCGATGGCAGCGGCTATGTGGACAAGCCCAACAAGAACAACGAAGCCGCCGACCTCACCTACAACATCATCACCTACGAAGAGCCGGACAACAGCGTGCGCGTGCAGGCGGCGAACATGATTGCCGACATGCTGGGGCAAATCGGCATCAAGGCGACGGTGGAGACGGTGTCGTACAGCACGATGCAGGAACGCCTGAAAGCGGGCAATTTCCACATTGCGCTGGTTTCCTTCGCGATGGACGTCTGCCCCGACCCCGGCTTTCTGCTGATGAGCGGCAACACCTGCAACTACGTCGCCTACCGCTCAAAGACGATGGATGCGCTGTTCAAGAAGCTGCGCACGCAGGTCACGCAGGCGGATTACCAATCCGTGCTGTACGACATTCAGGAGCAGTTTGCGAAGGATTGCCCGTTCATCTGCCTGTACTACCGCGGCGGCACGGTGCTGACGCGGCGGATGTACACCACCACCCGCGACGTGCGCGAGGGGCATCTGCTGGATGGGATAGAGTCGTTCTACGACTGATTGATTCGTGCTTTCTGCATAGAAGATTCTGCTTCATGCGCAGGGATTTCGCCTCTGCGGAGGCGAGGAGGGGGCTTTCCGATTGCCCCCTCCACCCCTTCGGGTGCGCACTCCCATAGTTGACTTTTGTTGTTGCAGGGGGAATCATGGAATTTTCCCCCTTTCCAGCACTTTCCGCCACAGTTTTTCATCTCCTTTGCCCTGCCGGGTTGATTTCGGCAGGGTTTTGCTATATAATCAAGATGGAATTTTCTTTATAAGGAAGGTACACATATGGACTGGATTGAATTGACGATTCATACCACCACGGCGGGCGCGGACATTGTGTCCGAGGCGCTGATGGCGGAGGGCGCGACCGGCACGATGGTAGAGGATCGCGCGGATATTCCCGACCCTGACAAGCCCAATGGCTATTGGGAGATTATCGACCCGAATCTGATTGCCTCCATGCCGGAGGATGTGCTGGTACACGCGTGGTTCACGCCGGACAGTTCCTTCGCAGACCGGATGCAGGCGCTGCGCAGCCGCTGCGACGAACTGCATCACATGGATTTGGGGCTTGACCTCGGCACGCTGGAAATTTCGACGCTGAATGTTCGTGATGAGGACTGGGCGGAGGTGTGGAAGAAGTTCTACAAGCCGTTCAAGGCGGGGCGTTCGCTGGTGGTGAAGCCGACGTGGGAACATTACGAACCGCAGCCCGGCGACCGCATCATCGAGATTGACCCCGGCATGGCGTTCGGTTCCGGCACGCACGAGACGACCTCGATGTGCCTGGAGCTGCTGGAGGACGCGATGCACGGCGGCGAATCGGTCATCGACGTGGGCACGGGCAGCGGCATTCTTGCCATCGGCGCGGCGATGCTCGGCGCAAAGGACGTGCTTGCCATCGACATTGACCCCGTGGCGGTGCGCGTGGCGAAGGAGAACATTGAGCACAACCACCTGTCCGACCGCGTCCGCGCGGTGGAGGGCAATCTGCTGGCGAGCAGCGACGGCGTGTGCGACCTGTGCGTGGCGAACATCATCGCCGACGTCATCTGCATGTTCGCACAGCCGCTGGTGGATCACATCGTCCCCGGCGGGCTGTTCATCTGCTCCGGCATCATCAAGGAACGCGAACAGGACGTGGTGAACGCGCTGACCGCCGCCGATTACACGATTCTGGAAACGAAGCGCAAGGGCGAGTGGGTCGCCATGCTGTCCCGGAGGAAGAAGTAATGCACCGCTTTTATGCTGACGGGCTGGGTGAAATTGGCAGCCTTGTCACGCTGTCGGAGGAGGACGCGCGTCATGCGTCCCGCGTGCTGCGGATGCAGCCGGGCGACGCGGCAGAGCTGTTCCTAGACGGTCGGCGCTTTTCCGCCGAAATCGCGGAAATGACAGCGGAGGGCGTGACGGCGCGCTTGATAAGCGAACTGCCCTCCACCGAGGCGAAATTGCGCATCACGCTTTATCAGGGCTTGCCAAAAGCGGAGAAGATGGAGCTGATTGTGCAAAAGGCGGTGGAACTGGGCGCAGCGCGGGTTGTCCCGGTCGCCATGAGCCGCTGCGTCGTGCAGCTCAGCGCCAAGGACGGCGCGAAGAAGCAGGAGCGCTGGCAGAAAATCGCCCGCGAAGCCTGCAAGCAGTCCGGGCGCTGCCAGATGATGGCGGTGGATGCGCCGATCGCCTTCCCTGCCCTGCTGGCGGCGCTGAAAACGCACGAAGCCGCCATCGTCCCGTGGGAGGACGCGCGCGGGTACAGCCTGACCGCCTTCCACCGGGAGCATCCGGAAATCCGCGACCTCGCGATTGTCATCGGCCCTGAAGGCGGCATGAGCGCGGACGAAATCGCCCGGATGAAAGACTGCGGCTGCCAAAGCGTGACGCTCGGTCCGCGCATTTTACGCACCGAAACCGCAGGACTTTGCGCCTTAAGCGCCCTGTTCTGCCTATACGGTGAATTGGAGTGAAACCATGAAAACTGCTGCCTTCCACACCCTTGGGTGCAAGGTCAACCAATACGACACGCAGGCGATGCTGGAGAAATTCCGCGCCGCCGGCTATGAAATCGTCCCGTTTGACGCGGACGCGGATGTTTACGTCATCAACACCTGCACCGTGACCGGCACGGGCGACAAGAAATCCCTGCAATTGGCGCGCCGCCTGCGCCGCGAACATCCGGACAGCGCGCTGATTCTGGCGGGCTGTCTGGCGCAGCGCAAGCCGGAGGATCTGCTTGAAACCGGCGCGCGCCTCGTCATCGGCACACAGCACCGCGGCGAGGTCGTCGAACTGCTGGAAAAGGCGCTGCGGGAGAACACATCCATCAACGCCGTCAACGAGCTGAACGCCACGACCCCCTTCGAGCCGCTGACCATCACCTCGCAGGAGGAACACACCCGCGCGACGCTCAAAATTCAGGAGGGCTGCAACAACCACTGCACCTACTGCATCATCCCCAGCGTGCGCGGGCCGATTCGCTCCCGCCCGGTGGATGAAATCCGTGCCGAAGCCGAACGTCTGGCGCAAGCCGGATTCACCGAGCTGGTGCTGACAGGCATCCATCTTACCAGCTACGGGCGGGACTTCACACCCCGTCAGACGCTGCTGGACGCGATTCGCGCCGTGCAGGACGTGCCGGGCGTGCGCCGCATCCGCCTCGGCAGCCTTGAGCCGACCGTCGCGACGGTAGAATTCGCGCAAGCCCTCCGCACGATGGACAAGGTCTGCCCGCAGTTCCACCTCGCTCTGCAATCCGGCAGCGACACCGTTTTGCAGCGGATGGCGCGCCGCTACAACATGCGCATGTACCGTCAGGCGATGGAAAACCTGCGCGCCGTCTACCCGATGGCAGCGTTCACAACGGATGTATTGACTGGCTTCCCCGGCGAAACGGAAGCCGAGTTCGAGGAAACGCGCGATTTCATCCGCGAAGCCCGCTATGCCAAGATTCACGTTTTCCCCTACTCCCAGCGCGAAGGCACAAAAGCCGCCGTGATGCCGGGGCAGCTCTCGAACGCCGAGAAGGAACGCCGCGCGCGCCTGCTGATTGCCGTGGGCGACGAAATGGCAAGGCAGTACCGTGAGCAGTGGGTCAACGAGGTGGCGGAGGTGCTGCTGGAAGAGCCGGTGAATGGTCATTGGACGGGCTATACGCCGGAGTATATCGCGGTGACGCTGCCGGAGGGGTACAATGGACGGCAGGGGGAATTTGTTCGCGTCCGCCTGACGGGACTGAATGAAGGCGGCATGGACGGCGCGCCTTGCGAATAATAGCCGCGTAAAAAAACTATTAAGGTAACGCGCTCAAGCCGGGCAGCCAAAAAAGGGTCAAGGGGCAATGCCCCTTGCAGGGTGCAGGGGCGGCGCCCCTGCTG
>ERZ772876.147-NODE-147-length-101462-cov-5.587188_pt1 | contig 101462 bp, 87 predicted proteins | sample MGYA00580584_ERZ772876 | MGnify/ENA primary metagenome ERZ772876 (study PRJEB29015, sample SAMEA2737728) | human gut metagenome | biome: human gut; feature: human-associated habitat; material: faeces | place: China | collected 2012 ... | reverse complement strand
CTTTGCAAGCAAGGGCATATATAAACGGCGCGGAAAATTCCGCGCCGTTTATATATCATATTTCACATTACTTTCAGGCCGCTGAGATACCGGCGCATCATATCGTACACATGGTTGCCGGCCATGCGGCGGATAAAGCTGCGGGTGCGGTAGGGGCCGAGATGCAGCTCCTTGACCCACGTCTGCTCCGCAGTCGCCATTGAGACGAACACGGTGCCTACCTCATGCACACCGTCCCCATCGGGGCCGGCAAGGCCGGTCACTCCGACGCCGATGTCCGTGCCGATGACGCGGCGGACGTTTTCCGCCATTTCCTTGGCAACCTCATAGCTCACGGCGCCATTATCCTCTATCATGTCGCGGTCGATGCCGAGAAGCTTTGCCTTTGCGCCGTTCGTATAGGTCACGACGCCGCCGAGGAAGAACGAGCTTGCGCCCGCCATATCGGTGAAGCGCTTGGCAACGTCGCCGCCGGTGCAGCTCTCCGCCGCGGAGAAGGTCATGTTCTTCTCGCGCAGCAGCTTCAGCACGCTCTGCTCGATGCAGTCAACGTCCACGCCGTAGACCACTTCGCCCAGCTTCTCCTGCACCTCCGCCATCACGGGGTGCAGCATCTCCTCAGCCTCGGCCTCAGTATGCGCCTTGGCAGTGACCTTCAGCAGGCAGTCACACTCCTTGGCATAGGGCGCCATGCTGGGATTGGTCATGGCGTTCATTTCCCCGGCAAAGATATCGTCCACCGCGCTTTCGCCGATGCCGAAGATGTTGATGGTGTGGGAGACGATCTTCTCGTCCGACAGCTGGCGGAGATACGGTATCGCGCTCTTTTCGAGCATGATGCGGCACTCCTTCGGAGGCCCCGGCAGCATGACGACGACCTTGCCGTCCTTCTCGAAGGCGCAGCCGGGCGCGGTGCCCGCGGTGTTATGGAACACGGTGCAGCCCTCGGGCAGCAGCGCCTGACGGAAATTGTTGTCCGTCAGCTTCTTGCCGAGATTTATATAGTCATAGAGCGTGTCCATCTCACGCTTGTCCTCGACGAGCTTCACGTCGAAGGCACGGGCGAGGATCTCCTTGGTCAGGTCGTCGCAGGTCGGGCCGAGGCCGCCGGTGGTGATGATGATGTCGGCGCGCTCGCGCGCGATCTTCACGCAATCCTCCAGACGCTGCGGGTTATCGCCGACGACGGTGTGATACAGCACGTTGATGCCGATCTTCGACAGCAGCTCCGACACGTCGCGCGCGTCGGTATTCGTGACGTGGCCAAGCAGCAGCTCTGTTCCCACGGAAATTATCTCGGTATTATAGGTCTTACTCATGTCTAAGCTCCACTTCCTCCAAGCCCTTCACAGCCTCGTCCACCAGCGCGTCGATATCCAGCACCGACTCCGCTCTCTCCACCTCGGAGAGCTTCGGGCGGGTGCGCGGATGCTTCGGCGTGAACACTGTGCAGCAGTCCTCATACGGGAGTATCGAGGTGTCAAAGGTGCCGATTTTCCTTGCAATTGTGATTATTTCTTCCTTGTCCATGCCGATGAGCGGCTGGAGCACGGGCAGGTCAATGACCGCCTGCGTGGAGGCCATGGCCTCCATGGTCTGGCTGGCAACCTGCCCCAGATTCTCACCCGTGACTATTGCTTTCGCGCCGGTGTCATGCGCGACGCGCTGCGCAATACGCATCATAAAGCGGCGCATGATGAGGGTGAAATACTCTTCGGGGCACTTGTCCCGTATCTCCTCCTGAATATGCGTGAACGGCGCGATCTCAAGCGTCATGCGGCCGCAGTATTCGGTCAGCATATTGCCAAGCTCAATGACCTTCTCCTTGGCCTGCTCAGATGTGTAGGGGAATGAGAAAAAGTGCAGCGGGATAAGGCGCACGCCGCGCTTGGCTATCATGTACGTTGAGACCGGGCTGTCGATCCCGCCGGAGAGCAGCGTCACTGCAACGCCGTTGCAGCCGACGGGCATACCGCCCGCGCCGGGCACGGGAGCCGCATGGACATACGCCGCAAGGTCGCGCACCTCGATGTTGACGACCAGTTCCGGATCGTGTACATCGACCTCGACGTTGGGATAAGCCTCGTTCAGCTCGCCGCCGACGTACTGGCTCAGCTCGACGCTGGTCATCGGGAAGCTCTTGTCGCTGCGCTTGGACTCGACCTTGAAGCTCTTCGCGCGGAGCATATCGTCCCGCAGATAGTCGATGGCGAGCTTCGCTATCGCGTCCTTGTCCTTTTCGCAGGCGGCGGCGCGGCTGAGCTTGACGATGCCGAACACCTTCTGCAGCGCTTCAAAGGCTGCGTCCATATCCGCGCCGTCCTCCGCGGCCTCGACGTATACGGTGGACTGGAGGCAATATACGCGGAACTTGCCGATGTGTGCAAGGCGGCGGCGTACATTTGATACCAGCTTCTGCTCGAAGCTCTTGCGGTTGAGTCCCTTGAGTACGATCTCGCCCAGCTTTAGAAGAATTATATCGTTCATATGAAAATTATCCTTTATCTCATGCTTCTCTGAAATCATAGGTTCTGTACTGTATCGCCTCGGCGACATGTTCGGGGCTGATGGTCTCCTGCCCGTCGAGGTCGGCAATTGTCCGCGCAACGCGGAGTATGCGGTCGTAACTGCGGGCGGAAAGTCCCATCGAGTCGAACGCGGCGTGCATCAGCGCTTCGCCCTCGGCGTCCAGCGCGCAGATCTCGCTCATCTCACGGCTGCCGATATGCGCGTTGCACATCGTACCGTCCCCGCCGAAGCGGCGGCGCTGAATCTCCCGCGCGGCATTCACGCGCTTCTTGATGTCCGCAGAGCGCTCCGCGCTGCTGCGGCGGCTCAGCTCTTCATAATCCAGCGCGGGGACCTCGACGATGAGGTCGATCCTGTCCAGCAGCGGGCCGGATATTTTACTGTGATAGCGGCGCACATCGCGCTCTGTGCAGCGGCAGCGGCCTGAGGGGTGCCCGTACCAGCCGCATTTGCAGGGGTTCATCGCACAGACGAGCATGAAGCGGCTCGGATACGTCACCGTCCCCGCGACACGGGACACGGTCACTTCCCCGTCCTCCAGCGGCTGGCGCAGAACTTCCAGCACATCGCTGCGAAATTCCGGCAGCTCGTCGAGAAACAGCACGCCGTTATGCGCTAGGCTTATCTCTCCGGGGCGCGGCGAGGTTCCGCCGCCCGAAAGTCCGGCGGCGGACACCGTATGGTGCGGCGCGCGGAACGGGCGCATGGAGACTATAGGGTGCTCGCGGCTCGTAAGTCCGGCGACAGAATATATCTCTGTCGACTGTATCATCTCGCCGCGGCTCATGTCTGGAAGTATCCCCGGCAGGCGCTTTGCCATCATGGATTTGCCCGCGCCGGGCGGGCCGACGATTAGGATATTGTGCCCGCCAGCTGCAGCGATCTCAAGCGCGCGCTTGACATTTTCCTGCCCTTTGACCTCCGAGAAGTCGGGCATATGCTCCATAAGCGTATCAAGCGCGGGCGCAGCGGCGGGTTCTATATTGACTTCGCCGCGCATAAGACGCAAAAGCTCGTCGACATTTTTCACGGGGTACACGCTTATCCCGTCCGCGAATGCGGCCTCGGCGGCATTATCTGCCGGAACGAACAGCTTCTTCACGCCGCAGCGCGCCGCGGCGATGGCCATCGGCAGTGCGCCGTACACCGGGCGCAGTTCCCCGCTCAGGGACAGCTCGCCGATGAACGCGCAGTCGTCTCCCGGCTCGTCTATATCGCCGTCGGCGGCAAGGATGCCGATAAACATCGGCAGATCGTACAGCGTACCGGCCTTTTTCTTATCCGCCGGAGCGAGATTCACGGTCATGCGGCTGACCGGAAAACGGTAGCCGTTATTCTTTATCGCGGCGCGGACGCGCTCTCGCGCCTCTCTGACCGCCGCGTCGGGCAGGCCGACAACGTCAAACGCGGGCAGGCCGTTGGAGATATACACCTCCAGCAGCACCTCATAGCCGCCGATGCCCTGCAAGCCCATGGAACGAACCTTCGCTATCATCCGGTTTCACCGCCTTTCCGCAAACGGGACGGCGCATTCTCGATTCGCCGTCCCATATCATATGCTTTTATTCCTCGGTCTCGCCGACGAGGGCAATGTGCAGCTCATCAAGCTGCTTCTGCTCGACGGTGGACGGAGCTCCCATCATAACGTCCTGCGCGTTCTTGTTCATCGGGAACGCGATGACCTCGCGGATGCTCTCCTCGCCGGAGAGGAGCATGACCATGCGGTCAACGCCCGGCGCGATGCCTGCATGCGGGGGAGCGCCGTAGCAGAAGGCGTTATACATGGCGGGGAACTTCTTCTTGACGTCCTCTTCGCCGAGGCGGACAAGCTCGAAAGCCTTTATCATAATTTCGGGGTCGTGGTTACGCACCGCGCCGGAGCTGAGCTCCACGCCGTTGCAGACGAGGTCGTACTGGTCGGCGGTGATGCTCAGCGGGTCGAGCTCGCCGCGCTCGGCGGCCAGCATCGTCTCCATGCCGCCCTTGGGCATCGAGAACGGGTTGTGGCAGAACTCCAGCTCGCCGCTCTCCTCGCCGATCTCGTACATCGGGAAATCGACGATCCAGCAGAACTCGTAGCGCTCCTTGTCCATATGGCCGGGAACCGCCGCGCCGAGCATCTTGCGCATGACGCCTGCGGTCTTCTGCGCTTCGCCCTTCGCGCCTGCCGCGACGCAGACAAGGCAGCCGGGCTTGAGGTTCAGCTTCTCAACGACAGCGTCCTTACGGTCGGCGAGGAACTTCGCCACGCCGCCTGCAAGCTCGCCGTTCTCATCGACCTTGAACCAGTAGGGCTTGCGGCCTGCCTGCACCTCGACGTCGGCGCAGAGCTTGTCGATATGCTTACGGGTCAGGTCGCAGTCGGAGACGACGACGGCCTTGACGGTGTTGCCCTCGGCAAACGGCGCGAACTCTACACCGCGGACAAGCTCGGTGATGTCCTCGACGATGAGGTCGATACGCAGGTCGGGCTTGTCGGAGCCGTACTTCTCCATGGCCTCAAGATAGGGGATGCGTTTGAAGGGCGCGGAGGATGCGATGTTATACTTGCCGTACTTGGCGAAGATCGGAGGCAGCACGTCCTCGAGGACGGCAAAAACGTCGTCCTGGCAGGCGAAGGCCATCTCCATATCGAGCTGGTAGAACTCGCCGGGGCTGCGGTCACCGCGCGCGTCCTCATCGCGGAAGCAGGGGGCAATCTGGAAGTAGCGGTCAAAGCCCGCGGTCATAAGCAGCTGCTTGAACTGCTGCGGCGCCTGCGGCAGAGCATAGAACTTGCCGGGGTGCTTTCTCGCGGGGACAAGATAGTCGCGCGCGCCCTCGGGGGAGGATGCGGTGAGTATCGGGGTGGTTATCTCAAGGAAGCCGTGCTCGGTCATCGCCTGACGCAGGGCGGCGACAACGTTGCAGCGCAGAATGATATTCTGCTTGACGGCGGGATTTCTCAGGTCGAGGTAGCGGTATTTGAGACGCGCGGACTCGTCGGCCTCGCGGCTGCGGTTTATCTCAAAGGGCAGCTCGTTATAGCGGCACTTGCCGAGGATCTCTATCTTTTCGGGGACGACCTCGATGTCTCCGGTCGCCTGCTTGGGGTTTTTGCTGGCGCGCTCGCGGACGACGCCCTCGACGGAAATAGTGCTCTCCTTGTTGACGGAGTGGACAATGTTCATCATTTCCTCGGTCTCAACGACGACCTGAGTGGTGCCGTAGAAATCGCGGACAACGACGAACGCGAAGTTATTGCCGACCTCGCGGACGTTCTCCATCCAGCCGACGATCTTGACTTTCTCGCCTACGTTTTCGAGGCGCAGCTCGTTGCAGGTGTGTGTACGTGACTGAAACATGTATATCCTCTTTTCTCTATACCAAATTGATTAATTCTCTTTTATTACGGCAGCCTGATTCCGCGCGTCGACGGCGGCTTTTATCATCGCTGCGGCGTCCGTGGGAGTGAGCTTGACCTGCTCGCCGGAAGTCATATTCTTGACGGAGACAACGCCCTCGTTTATCTCGTCCTCGCCCAGCAGCACCGCGAAGGGCACGCCTATCTTATCGGCATAGCTCATCTTGGCCTTGAACTTTTTCTTCTCGCAGTAGAGCTGCGTACGCACACCGGCGGCGCGGAGCGTCGTCGCGGCGGCGATGGCGGCGGCGGGCTCCTCGGTCATGGGGATGACCAGCGCGTCGCATGGGGCAGTGACGGTCTCTTCGGACAGCAGTCCCTGCTCCTGAAGCACATAGAACAGGCGGGTCAGGCCGATGGAGATGCCGACGCCGGGGAGCTGCTTATCGGTATAGTAGCCCGCGAGGTTATCATAGCGGCCGCCGGAGCAGACGGAGCCTATCTCCGGATGCTCGGTCATTTCCGTCTCGTAGACGGTGCCGGTATAGTAATCGAGGCCGCGGGCGATGGTCAGGTCGACGGCGAAATTCTCCTCCGGTACGCCGAAGTCCTTGAGGTACTTCGTCACGGTAATGAGCTCGTCAAGCCCCTGATCAAAGGTCTCGTCCATGCCGCGATAGCGCTCCAGCGCGGCGATGACCTCGGTGTTGGTACCGGTGATGGCCATGAAGTCGAGCACGTTCTCTGCCTTGCAGGGCAGCATCTTCACCTCGTCGATAAGGAGCTGGCGCACCTTTTCCGCGCCGATCTTATCGAGCTTGTCGACGGTGCGCATAATGTCGCCCGCGCGCTCGCTCATGCCGTTCATGGAATAGAAGCCGTTGAGGAGCTTGCGGTTATTGACCTTGATCTTGAACTTTGTGATGCCGAGGGTCGAGAAGGTGCGGTAGATGATGGAGGGTATCTCGGCTTCGTTGATGATATCGAGCTTGCCGTCGCCGATGATGTCGATATCGGCCTGATAGAACTCGCGGAAACGGCCGCGCTGGGCGCGCTCGCCGCGGTAGACCTTGCCTATCTGATAGCGGCGGAACGGGAAGGCCAGCTCGGAATAATGCGCCGCGACGTATTTCGCCAGCGGCACGGTCAGGTCAAAGCGCAGCGCAAGGTCGCTGTCGCCCTTGGTGAAGCGGTATATCTGCTTCTCGGTCTCGCCGCCGCCCTTGGCCAGAAGCACCTCGGCGGACTCTATAACGGGAGTGTCGAGCGGGGTGAAGCCGTAGACGGAATAGGTCTCGCGCAGGATGCTCATCATGCGCTCAAGCTGCATCTGCGGAGCCGGCAGCAGTTCCATAAAGCCGGACAGCGTCCGGGGCTGTACTTTTGTCATGTGTGTGGTTCCTTTCTTTTAAAATGCCTGTGGCGCGGCATTGGCCGCGCCTGAGCATATGGTTTTGATCTGGTCTCAGCGCTTCTGAGGGTTGACAATGTTGCGCCAGTCGAGGTCGCCGCGGCGCAGACCCTGCACAAGCACCTCAGCCGTGGCGGCGTTGGTAGCGAAGGGGATCTGATACTGGTCGCACAGGCGCTCGATCTTGTTGATATCGTCAAAGCCTTTGGGGTTTGCGGGGTCGCAGAAGAACAGCACGAGGTCGATCTCGTTGAAGGAGATGCGCGCGCCTATCTGCTGCGCGCCGCCCTGATCCGCATGGAGGTACAGCGTGATGGGCAGCCCCGTCGCCTCAGAGACGAGCTTACCGGTGACATGGGTAGCGCACAGGGAATGCTCTGCTAATATGCCGCAGTATGCAATGCAGAACTGAACCATCAACTCTTTTTTTCTGTCATGTGCCATCAATGCAATATTCATCGTATTCTCCGTTCTCCAGTCACTTGGGTTTTTCGTTTCGCATTATATACAATTTTTCGGGAAACATCAATATTTTTTATCAGATTTATTTAAGAAGAGACATTTCCGACTCGGAAGTGTTGCTGTAACTTCTTATGTTCAGGTACACGTCGACTATCTGGCGCGCGATGAAGCCGACGGAAGCGCCGGCGTGACCGCGCTCCACAACGACCGCAACCGCGATCTCAGGATCTTCATAGGGGGCGTAGCAGATGAACAAACCGTCGTTCTTGATGCCCTCGCCCTTCTGGGCGGTACCGGTCTTACCGGCAACCGTCACGGCGCAGTCATAGAAGTTGAGGTAGTTCGTCTCGTTCAGGGGGCTGTTGATAACTTCCTTCATGCCCTCATGAATGGCGTCCCAGTTGTACTGCGGACTTTCCACGGTACTGAGCACCTCGTCCTGCCGCTCGTACACCTTCTCGCTGTAGTCATAGTTTCTGATGCTCTTGAGGATTGACGCGGAATGGCGCTCACCGTTATTTGCAACGGCGGCACAGTACTCGGCAAGCTGGAGCGGCGTGAACACGCTGTCCGACTGGCCGATGGCGGCCTGCAGCGTATCACCTATACGCCACTCGCTGCCCGCGTAGTCCATATGGTTCGCGGCATTTGACATATTGCCCGTTGTCTCGACAAGCTCTATGCCGGTACTGACGCCGAGACCGAGCGCGTGGGCATATTCGCCCAGCGTGTCGATACCGAGGTCATGACCTACGGTATAGAAGAAGTAGTTGCAGGAGTCACGCAGCGCAGTAGTTACGTTTTCCTTCGGGTGCGTGTAGCCCTGCGCCCAGATCCAGCACTCAGGCGCGTAGCCGTCGGCCGCATACTTGGTGAAAACGCCTTCGCACTTTATCTCGGTCGAGGTATCAAGGTCGACCTTGTCGCTCGTCAGCGCGGCGATTGCCGTGCAGGGCTTGAAGGTGGAGCCGGGGGCATATGCACCCATTAGCGCGCGGTTGAAGAGCGGGGTGTTTTCCGCCTTCATAAGGTCGGCATAGTTTTCGATAATGGTCGTCACGTCGTAGGTCGGCCAGCTTGCTATTGCGAGCGGCTCGCCGGTCTTGACGTTCACGACGACGGCGGCAGCGCCGGTTATTTCATACTTGCCGTCTTCAAATGTCCACAGTCCCTTGGCGGTCTGCTCCATTTTCTCGTTCTCGCGCGTTCTGATGAGGGCGTTCACGCCCGCGTCCAGCACGCGCTCGACGGCCTCCTGAAGGTTTATGTCTATTGTAAGATAAACGTTGTTGCCTGGTTCGGGTTCCTTGGTGTAAACAGTGCTGAGGATGGTGCCGGAGGCGTTGCGCGTCTCCTCAACCTCGCCGTCCTTGCCGTGGAGATATTCCTCAAAGGCGTTCTCGACGCCGTCCTTACCGACCATGGCGTCGTTCGCGTAATCGAGCAGGGAGTATTTCTCGTACTCCTCCTGCGTCATCAGGCCGACGTAGCCGAGGATATGCGCGGCGTTCTCGGTATGGTACTGTCTCGTGAACGAGCGCTTGACCTCGATACCATTGAGCTTGTTTTCAAGGATGGAGCTTATGAGTTTCATGCTCGCGTCCTGAACGAAAACGTACTCGCCGGTGTTGACGGCGTAGCGGACGTTTATCGAGTAGCGCAGGCCGGCGATCATACGCATCTCTTCCGCGGAATACTCGTTCGATATCTCATAGCGCGTGCGCATATAGCTCATCAGCTCAACGGCCGAGGGGCTTTCCGGCAGACCCGCGTCCTTGAAGTCAGAGGCCTTGTCCTTGAAGTAGGCCTCCAGCATCGTCCGCTGGATCTCGGTCATATCGGTATACTCAAATGGCGGCTCCGCCGTTATGGGCAGATCGTCCGTATACGTATCGCCGAAGCCGCGCACCATCTCGATAAGCTCAAGAATGACTGCGTTCGGGTCGTCGTTTGCAAACAGCTTCGTACTGTCGATAACAAGGTTATAACATTCCTTGTTGCTGACAAGCAGTCTGCCGTAGCGGTCAAGAATATTGCCGCGGGCGGCGGTGACAACTCTGGTATCCTTGGTTATCGCGGTAGCGCTGTTGTAGCGCTCGGTTCCCTCGACTATCTGCACCTGATACAGAAAGTAGACATATATTCCGAGCAGCGCCACCAGCATCACCACGAGCGCCGTTATTCGTCCGGGTTTTATAAGTTTTCTCATAGGTTATTCCTCATTCGATCCACTTCGCCGGCGGGAAATACACCAGCACGGCGGGCGGAAGCGACCACAGGGTCTGCAATGCGACGGTAACGAGCATTGAGGCCGACCAGCCGTCGGACGCAGCGGTTCCGAGCATCTGCACGGCGGCGGTTATCAGACACGCGGCAAAGGCCGCGCCCATGTACGCGAAGAAGCGGCGGTTTATGAAAAACTGCGACACAAAGCCCGCGAAGAACGCCAATGCCGGAAGCAGCAGCGTGAACATGACCGTGTTCTCCACATAGTCCATGTCCGCAAATATGCCAAGCACAAGGCCGAATATCGCGCCCCAGCTCGCTCCTTCGAACATCCCCACCGCAACAACCGCCGCCGGGAACACCATCGGCGCCACGCCGAGCGGACGTATCTGCGGGAACACCATGTTCTGCAAAACCAGTGTCAGCAGCAGGAACACCGCGTACCACATCAGCCTGCGGGGATTAATTTTCCGTAATAATTCCTTCAAGGCTCACTCCACCACTTCAAAGCTCTTAATAACGAACACCTGCACCAGCGACTCAAAGTTGCACTGGGGCTGCACAAGGCCGAATTCTATCTGGCCGCCCGCCTCGGTCTGCACGGCGGTTATCGTGCCGATGACGAGTCCCTGCGGGAACGCGCCGCCCTGACCGGAGGTCAGCACCTCGTCGCCGACGAATATCTGCGCGCCGTCGGCAAGGAAGGTCAGCTTCGCCTGCTTGTTCTTCATCAGTGCAAACTCGCCCATGACCATGCCGGAGGTGCCGGTGTCGCCGACGAATGCGCCGACGGACATGTCAACGTCGATGAGCGTACTGACGGTAGCCCATGTTTCGCCAAGCTCCGTCACCTGCCCGACCAGCGCGCCGTATTCGGTGATGACCGGATCGCCGTACTCGATGCCGCTGGACGCGCCCTTGCTTATCGTGAAGGAGGACGACCAGTTGGACGACGACCAGAGGACGACCTTGCTCGACTCCAGCTCATAATCGGTGTGCTTCGCGCGCAGGTTCAGCGCCTCGCGCAGACGCACGTTTTCCTCGCTGGCGCTGATGCCGTCGCGCGCGGCCTGCTGCGCTTCGGCAAGCTGTGTGCGGAGTGACTCGTTATCCGCCAGCAGCGAGTCGTAGTCAAAGAGGTAGCCGTAAATTGTGTTGAACCAGTTGACCGTGGAGCTCATCGCCTTCTGCACGGGCGCCTTGAAAATGCCGAAAGCGTTCTGGCCAAGGCTTATTTTTCCGTTTCTGGCTGCCGAGCCAAGGCCGATGATCAGCGCCACGGCGGCAACGATTATTCCTATGCGTATTCCGTTTTTCTTCAGATACTCTTTCAAAGCAGAACCACTCCCTGTTCCTTCAGCATTGCGCCGAGACGGCACAGCGGCAGACCCATGACGTTGAAGAAATCTCCCTCAATGCCGCGCACGAACAGCGCCGCCTTACCCTGTGCGCCGTATGCCCCGGCCTTGTCCATAGGCTCCCCGGTGTCGATATACCGCTGTATCTCGTCCTCCGAAAGCTCGCGGAAGCGGACAACGCTGCGCTCCGCGCCGCTTACCTCGCGGCCGTTTTTGATGACAACGACGCCGGTATACACCTCATGCGCCCTGCCGGAGAGGCTTCTCAGCATCTCGGCGGCCTGCTCGCGGGAATGAGGCTTGCCGAACACGCGGCCATCGTGCCAGACAATGGTGTCCGCCGCGATGATAACGTCATCCGCCGCGCACTGCGCCGCGACCTCGTGCCCCTTCGCGGTTGCGAGAGCCACAACAAGCTCCGCCGGCCCCGCACCTTCGGGCGGTATCTCCTCCCCTTTCGCGGGGATTATCTTCATATCCTCAATGCCGAGCATCTCCAGCAGCTCTTTTCTGCGCGGAGAGCCGGATGCCAATACGATGGACATAGCAAAAACCTTCTTATATATTTATTAATCCACGCCGCGGTAATAGAGGCCGCGGGTCAGGACGTTGGGCTTATAATCGGTCAGGCCGAGGTAGCCTTTTGCAACCTCGACGCACTCGCGCGGGCTTTCGGTGGTGAACAGCATACGCAGTCCCCACAGGCCGAGCGCGTACAGATCGTCGCGCTTGTCGGCAAGATAGAGCTTATGCGCGTTATAGATCACGTTGCGGCAGCCGAACTCCTTCACGACCGGAAACACCGAACCCATGCGGTCAGACAGCTGGCCGGGGGTCTGGCAGTTGCAGCGCCCCGCGCTCTGGCGGATGATGCACTGGTCGGACACCATCAGCGGCAGGCGGCCGTAGATGATAAGCTCCGTATCGACGGGCTTGGCCATGGCCTTTATCTGCGCAAGGCGCAGTTCAAAGGATGCCGTTGCGGAGATGAAGCCCGCATCCTGCAGCACGCGCAGCGTATAGGAGTTGAAGGCGTTCAGCCCGAAGTCGCCGCGCACCTTCATGCCCGCCTGACGCGCGATGAACACATGGCCGAGATTTCCGGTCAGCGCTTCGTTCACGCCGTAGTCGAACAGCTTTTCAAGCGCGGCATAGACCTCACGGCTCTGATCGTCCGTGATAACTCGCGGCATCACGGCGACGGGGCGCGCGCCGTTATCAATGAACGGGCGCAGCGGGTCAAAGTTTTCCGCCAGCTCCATGGCGGGGAAATATATATAGTCCGGCTTCAGCTCCGCCAGTTCGGGCGTGAGCTGTTCCGCCGTGCGCACCTGATATATGCGCGCAGGGTCGGATATTGCGGGGACGTTCACGGGAGGGGAGGGGATGCGCAGAGTCCTGCGTCCGGGCGCTTTCTCGCGCTCCGCAGAGAGCTGGGCGATCAGCTTGCGGCGCAGCTCGTTTATCTCGGATGCGGGCAGGTACAGCCCCGGCTCGGCCTTGGCCTTATTCTCAATACAATTATAGGGCGTTCCGCCGGTTTTGAACATCTGTTCGGTCAGATACTGCTCGGTAAGTCCCTGGCGCTTTGCGCGCTCCGGCACGGGGCCGGTCGCAATAGCCTTGTGCCCGTCGTCGTCAAAAGCGATAGCCTTGATATGCTCGCCCTTTTCGAGCACCGTGTAAAAATGCACAGGCACGCGGCGCATCTCGCCCTCGGCGTACTGCTTGCGGGCTGCTGCGAATATCTTGTCCGCGTCCTTGTCAGGCTCCGAGCGCACGCCGAACATATCGAGCTTGTCGCCGATGAAGTAGCCCTGAGTGAAGCCTTGACGGGAAAAGGTCTTCTCCAGCAGCTCCATCTCCTCTTTATCGGGGTTGCGCTGCTCGCGGATAGCCTTGGCGTAGACGCCGGTGACTATGCCGGTGTACTCCGGACGCTTCATGCGTCCCTCTATCTTGAGGCTTGCGACACCCGCCTCTTCGAGACGGCGTATCTGGTCTACAAGACAGTTGTCCTTAAGCGAGAGCGGATGGTCGTCCATGCGGCCGCCGAGGCTGTACTGCAGGCGGCAGGGCTGCGCGCAGAGTCCGCGGTTGCCGCTGCGGCGGCCTATGAGGGCGGACATATAGCACTGGCCGGAATGGCAGAAGCAGAGCGCGCCGTGAACAAACACCTCGGTCTCGATAGAGGCGTTCTTGGTGATGAACCTTATCTGCTCGAACGACAGCTCGCGCGCAAGCACGGCACGGGTAATGCCCATCTCCGCCGCGGCCTCGACGCCGGCGAGGTTATGCAGGCTCATCTGCGTGCTCGCGTGCAGCGGGATATCGGGCAGCGCGCAGCGGATGGCATAGGACATGCCGAGATCCTGCACGATGAGCGCGTCCGCGCCCGCGTCCGACGCGAGCTTCGCCGCGGCGACGGCGTCGCGCATCTCACGGTCGTTCACGAGGGTGTTGAGCGTGACGTAGACCTTACAGCCGCGGACATGGCAGTATCGCACCGCCTTCACGAATTCCTCATCTGTGAAATTTTTCGCGCCGCGGCGGGCGTTGAACGCGCCCATACCCATGTATACGGCGTCCGCTCCGTTCTGCACGGCGGCGATAACGCCCTCCGGAGAGCCGGCGGGGGACAGAAGTTCTATCATTGCTCATACCTCTTGCATTATAATACAGAGTAGATTATAGCACATATATACCTATTGCGACAAGTCAATTTTGATGGTATAATATGTACCCAATCAAAATTTTTCGTAAACAAACCGGAGATAAAGCCCTATGTCAGGTCAGGATCGCTCAAATTCAATATCCTCCGCCATCGCGGACAAGCTCATTTCCGCGCACGACGGGGACGTCGCGCTGCTGTATATCTACATGGCGCGGCGCGGCGGGCACGACCTTGACGCCGCCGCGCGCGACCTCTGCCGCACGATGAGTGAGATAAGCGCCGCAGCGGAAAAGCTCCAGCGCATGGGGCTGATGCCGGACGGCGCCGAACCTGCGAATGCCGCCCCGCCCGCTCAGAGCACAGTTGCGAGGGCGGAAAAGCTCACCCCGCCGGACGAGATACCGCAGTACCGCTCGGAGGATATCGTGCGCCGCAGCAAGGAGAACGGGGAATTTGCCGTCGTCGTTGCCGAGGCGCAAAGCGCGCTGGGGCATACGCTCTCAAGCGTCGAGATGAAAACGCTCTTCGGGATATACGACTATCTGGCGCTGCCGCCGGAGGTTATAATGATGCTCATAAACTACTGCGTCGCGCGCTGCCGCGAGCAGTCCACTCCGGAGCACACGCGCCGTCCCTCGATGCGCAGCATCGAGAAGGAGGCCTACAACTGGGTGCATCAGGAGATACTGACGCTCGATCAGGCCGAGGAATACATACGCCGTCAGCGCGAGCGGCGCGACGCGCTCGGCCGCGCGAAGGCGGCGCTCGGCATCCACGGCCGCGAGCTTACGCCGACGGAGACGAAGTACATCTCCGCGTGGCTCGACATGGGCTTTGATGAGGACGCGCTCGCCATCGGCTACGACCGCACGGTCACGAACACCGGCGCGCTGAAATGGAGCTACATGAACAAAATCATGCAGTCGTGGCATGAGAAGGGGCTGCACTCCGCCGCGGAGATAGAATCCGGCGATCCGCGCCGCCGCCCGCAGCAGTCCGCCGCGCAGGGCAAGGCGATAGACATGGACGAGCTTCAGTCCGTACTGGAAAAGATATGATCATCCCCATTTTCTTATAAGGAAGTGCAACACATGGCATATGACGGCAAGCTGCTGGCCAGAGCGCGTCTGCGGCTTCAGGACATCAAAAGCGAAAATCAGGCCGAGCAGTACCGCAGGCAGGCCGAGGTGTACGCCCGCGTACCGGAGATACAGCGGCTGGACGGCGAAATGCGCGAGCAGATGACGGAGCTTGTGCGCATAACCGTCTCCCGTCCGGCGGACATGAAGGAGAAGCTCGCCGCGCTCGAGCGCGAGAATCTGGACTGCCAGATGCGCCGCGCGGAGCTGCTGGTCGAAAACGGGTACACCGTGGAATATCTGAACGACATCTACTCCTGCCCCGACTGCCGCGACACCGGCGTTCTGAACGGCGGCGTGTGCCACTGCCTCGACAAACTCTATAACCGCGAGCTGACGAAGGAGCTGGGCGTGCTGATGCAAAACGGCAGCGAGTGCTTCGAGCGCTTCGACCTGAACCTGTACAGCGACCGGCTCGACCCGCGCAGCGGAGTTATCCCGCGCGACGCGATGCGCATAGTGCGCGACGCCGGACGCAAATTTGCCGACAACTTCCCGAACGTCTCCTCGAATCTGCTGTTTCAGGGCGGCCCCGGGCTAGGCAAAACCTTCCTCTCGGCGTGCATAGCGCACGTCGTGGCGGAGAAGGGCTGCTCCGTCTGCTACGATTCCGCCGTCTCCGCGCTGGAAGCCTTCGAGAAGCAGAAGTTTTCCCGCGATCCCGACGAGGCGGACGCCGCCTCCGCGCGCGTGCGGCGCATGCTCGACTGCGACCTGATGATACTCGACGATCTCGGCACGGAGATGGTCACGCCGATGTCCGTCAGCGCGCTCTACACCCTCATAAACACCCGCCTTGTCAACCGGCGGAAAATGATAATCAGCACCAACTGCTCCGAGGAGGAGCTTGCAAAACGATACAGTCCGCAGATAGGCTCCCGCCTTGAGGGCGAATTTCTCTGGCTCCACTTTGCTGGGAGCGATATCCGGACGCGGAAGGGAGTTTAGAATATGCAGCACGAGATCACCCGCGCCATCCCCCTGCTTGACTCCGAAGGAAACCTCACCGAGCCCGGCTACGCCAAAAAGCTGCTGCCGGTATACCGCCGTGCCGACATCAAGGCGGGCAAAATGCGCATCAAGGAATGGGACTATTACCTTGTCAACAACGGCCGCTTCGCCCTCGCGCTCACCGTGGACGACAACGGCTACATGGGGCTTGACTCCATCTCCCTGCTCGACTTTGAAAACGGCTGGGAGATAACCACAAGCCCGATGAGCTTCATGCCGCTCGGCAAGCTCCGCATGCCGGAGACCTCCGCCGTCGGCGACGTGCACCACGCCGGCAGCGGGCACAGCATCACTTTTAAAAACGACGGCAGCGGACACCGTACGCTCATCGCGCAGATGAAAAAATTCGGCCCCGCGGGATCTATATACGCGCGCGTGGAGCTGTTCGACGAGCCGGAAGAGAGCATGGTGATCTGCACGCCGTTTGATAAGCCCGGCCACTTCTACTATAATCAGAAGATAAACTGCATGCGCGCCAAGGGCGAGGTCGTGTACGACGGGAAAACCTATGTCTTTGACCCGTCGGACAGCTTCGCGGTGCTCGACTGGGGGCGCGGTGTCTGGACGTACCACAACACGTGGTACTGGGGCAGCGCGTCGTATCAGGTCGACGGCGTACCATTCGGCTGGAATATCGGCTACGGCTTCGGCGACACCTCCGCCGCGAGCGAGAACATGCTGTTCTATGACGGTAAGGCGCACAAGATCAGCGCCGTGAAATTCAACATTCCCGGCGGGGAGAAGGATTTCATGTCCCCGTGGACGTTTACGTCGGATGACGGGCGCTTCGAGATGGACTTCGTCCTTGTGCTCGACCGCGCCGCCTGCACCGACGTGAAGCTGATAAAGTCCGATCAGCATCAGGTGTTCGGCCGCTTCACCGGCAAGGCCGTGCTCGATGACGGCAGAGTCATCGAGGTCAGGGACTTCCCCGGCTTCGCCGAGAAAGTTGAAAATAAGTGGTGAACCGGAACCTCACATAAAATGCCCGCCGTACGATGAGTACGGCGGGCATTTTTCACGGCTGGCGGGAGTCCCCGTATGCGCGTAACTGTGTCTTTTACACAGAATTAAGATTTTACCCTAAATTTACTTTAAATTTTTGTTGCGTTTTTTCCGGTCAGGCTTTATACTGTTACGCGGAAAGGTGGGATTTACATTGGAAACCAGAGAGAAAAAGCGCGGCGACCGTTTTGACGGCTATTGGCTGCGCGACGAAGTCCCCGCAATGAATCAGTTTATGGGTTATCTTTTGCCCAACCGCGCCGACAACGAGGCGTTTATAGAACAGTCGATTGACCTGCGCCCGATGGACGCTTTTCTTGCAAAGAAAAACGCAGGGCTTGAGAAGGATAAATACAGCTACTTCCACGTTATACTCGCCGCATGCGTCAAGTGCTTCGTGCTGCGCCCGCGCATGAACCGCTTCATCTCCGGCAACCGCATATATCAGCGCGACCACATCTCCGTAGCCTTCGTCGTCAAGAAGCGCTTTGAGGACAGCTCCTCCGAGGGTCTTGCCTACAAGCGCTACACCGGAGACGACACTATCGACACCCTGCACGCATCCATCCTTGAGGAGATCTACCAGTGCCGCCGCACCGACGTTGAGGACAACTCCAACGCTTTCATGCAGAAGCTCATGCGTCTGCCGAGCTGGCTGCTGCGCCTCGTCGTGAAGATTCTCTTCAAGCTCGACCGCAAGGGTAAGGTTCCCTACGATATCATCCGCACCGACCCCAACTACGCATCCATATTCCTGACGAATCTCGGCTCCATCGGCCTTGACGCAGGATATCACCACCTCAACAACTGGGGCACCAACTCCTTCTTCGGTGTCATCGGCAAGAAGCATCTTGCTCCGGAATGGCACGAGGACGGCAGCTGCACCGTGCGTCCCGTGCTCGACCTCGGCCTGACTTTGGACGAGCGCATTGGCGACGGCTTCTATTACTCCGGAACCGTGCGTCTGCTGAGAAAGCTGCTCGAAAATCCGGAGCTGCTTGAACAGCCCTTCTCCACTGAGGTGGAATACTAAAGACAGGAGGCAATTATTTTTGGAAATCACCGCCAAGACCCCTTGGATAAAAAACCTCGGCGACGTGCCGTCGCATCTTGAATATTTCCAGGGCTCCATGTTCGAGGCCGTCGAGAAGATAGCCGACGAGTACCCGAACAACATCGCCTTTGACTTCATGGGGCGCTCCACGACCTACCGCGAAATGGTCACCAACATCGAAAAATGTGCGCGCAGTCTGCGCACCATCGGTGTACGCGAGGGCGACAAGGTCACCATCGCCATGCCTAACTGCCCGCAGGCGATATACATGTTCTACGCCGTGAACCTCGCCGGTGCCGTCGCCAACATGGTGCACCCGCTCTCCAGCGAAAAGGAGCTGGAGTTCTACATCAACGAATCCGAGAGCGTGACCGTTGTGACGCTCGATCAGTTCTATCACAAGATCGAGGCCATCCGCCAGAACACCTGCGCCGTCAACATCGTCATCGCCCGCATCAAGGATGCGCTGTCCCGCCCGATGAAGGCCGGGTACATGCTCACCGAGGGCAGAAAGATAAAGAAGATACCCGCCGACGCGCCCGTCATCATGTGGGACGAGTTCATGCATCTCGGCAAGGCCTGCTTCTGGAACTACCGCGTAAAGCGCGGCGCGAACGACCCCGCCGCTATCCTCTATTCCGGCGGCACCACCGGCACCACCAAGGGCATTCTGCTCACCAACCTCAACTTCAACGCGCTCGGCCAGCAGATAATCGCCACGAACCCGATGTTCCGCCCCGGCGACAAGATGCTCTCCGCGATGCCGCTGTTCCACGGCTTCGGTCTCGGCGTGTGCATTCACTCGATGCTCTCGCAGGGCGGCCGCTGCATCCTTGTCCCGCGCTTCACCGCGCAGAGCTATTCCAAGCTCATCACCAAGTACCGCTGCAACTTCATCGCCGGCGTCCCGACGCTGTACGAAGCGCTGCTGCGTCTGCCCAGCATGGGCAAGGCCGACCTCAGTTGCCTCAAGGGCGTGTTCTCCGGCGGCGACTCGCTGTCCGTGGAGCTGAAGAAGAAGTTTGACAAGTTCCTGTACGACCACAAGTCCACCGTTCAGGTGCGCGAGGGCTACGGCACGACCGAGACCGTCACCGCCTGCTGCCTGACCCCGTCGCACATGTTCAAGGAGGGCAGCATCGGTCTGCCGTTCCCGGATACTTATATCAAGATCGTCGAGCCGGGCACCGAAAGGGAGCTTCCCTATGGCGAAGAGGGCGAGATTCTGCTCGCCGGCCCCACCGTCATGAAGGAGTACATCAAGCACCCTGACGAGACCGCGCAGACGCTCCGCCATCACGACGACGGCCTGACCTGGGTCTACACCGGCGACCTCGGCGTCATGGACAGCGACGGTTTCATCTACTTCAAGGGCCGCAGCAAGAGAATGATTATCTCCTCCGGCTACAACATCTACCCCGCGCAGCTTGAGAACATCTTCGACGCTAATGAGCTTGTGCATATGAGCTGCGTCATCGGCGTGCCCGATCCCTACCGTATGCAGCGGGTCAAGGTGTTCCTTGTGCTCAAGCCCGGCGTTCCGGCAGACGAGGATACCCGCCGCCAGATAATGGAGTACGCCTCCAAGCACATCGCAAAGTACGCGATGCCCAAGGAGATCGAGTTCCGCGACGATCTGCCCAAGACGCTGGTCGGCAAAGTCGCCTACCGTGTGCTTGAGGAAGAGGAGGCCGCAAAGGCCGCGGCTGCGGCTGCCGAAGCCGACGAGAAGGAAACCGTAGAAGCCAAGTAAAACATAATTTATAACGCCAAAAACACCGGAGACATCGCGTCTCCGGTGTTTTTATATGCTTTTTATAATCCGGCCTCGGGCATACAGTGCATCTGAAGGCTGCTCAGGGCGCGGAAGCCCTCGGCTTTTCCCTTCAGACTGCGCAGGCCGAAGTCCGCCGCGCGTATCTTCAGATACAGCGCTATCGCCTTCGCGTCAGCGGAACCGTCCGGGAACTGCGTCTTATGGCAGGAGAACACCGCGTCGAGCTGGCGGCGGATATATCCCCCGCTCGCCACATATGTATTGGGGCGCGCAGTCATATAATACGCCAGCACCTTCACCGGCGCACTCTCCGCCTCGTAGCCCGCCATTATCCCGCCGTACGGCGCGAAGCAGGCTATCTGCCGCGCGCAGCGCCCCACGTTCAGGTGGTCGGCATGGCACTCGCTGTCGACATCCTGGTCGGGCGCGAATATCACGTCGGGCTTGAATTCCCCCACGGTACGCGCGATGCCGCGAAGCAGCTCGTCAACGTCATAGCCCGCGCCGTCGCACAGGCCGATGAAGCGCACATCCGTTACGCCGAGCATCTTTGCCGACGCAATTGCCTCGCGTTTGCGCTCTTCGGCGAGCTCGTCGCCGCGGAGCGCGGTCGCCCCGTCGCCGTAGCGCCCGTCGGTGCATATCAGGAACGCGACGTCCTTGCCCTCGGCGGCAAGCTTCGCCGCCGTCGCCCCCGCGCCGATCTCGATATCGTCAGGATGCGGGCCGATGAAGAGATACCGCCGATACGCCTCCAGCTTCACCGCGGGCACGGCGAATTTCAGGGCAAGGCGGGTCAGGCTCATTGCTGCGCCTCCCGCACCTGAAGCTCAACGCAGATGCGCTCATACTCTTCCTCGTCAAGCCGATACTTCTTGATGTACAGCAGATAGGAAACAAACATCAGCGCGCATGGCAGCACCGTCATGCACAGCAGCAGTCCCGCCGTCTGCCCATGCTGGACGCCCGCGAGCACCGCGTCGATCTGGCTGAGCTTATCCGCCTCGGTGATGGCGCCGAGCGAGCAGCTCTGCTCCAGCGCGGATATCTTATTCGTAAAGCCCGTGACGCCGAAGATAAAATAGCTTGCGGAGGTTATCGCGACGGTCAGCGCCGAGGCAAGCTTCGTCGTAAACGGGCGCAGGGAGGCGATTATCGCCTCGTCGCGGCTGCCGGTGAGCAGTTCGTTATATTCGACGGTGTTGATGATTGAGATCATCATTATAAGGTAATAGCAGTACTGCCCGAAGTTTGCGAGCATGTAGCCGCCGGTGATGAAGATGAATTTCACGGTTCCGGCGCTCATCACAAGCCCCGGCGCGAGCATGAGCACGTAGCCCACGGTCGAGATTATCATCATCAGTCCCATGAGCTTTTTGCGCTTTATGCGGCGCGATATCGCGGGGTAGAAGATCATCAGGAAGCCCGTCGCCGCAAGGCCGACCGTCGAGAACAGCGAATACAGCCCGCCCTCATAGCCGAAGTCGAAGTATATGTACGTCGAGCCGAGACCGCCGACAACGATGCCGTTGCCTATCTGCTGGATAAGGAATATCAGCGCGATCCACATGAGCTGGTCGTTATGCGTGAAGGTGCTGAATATCTTTTTGAGGCTGATAGGAGGCGCGGCCTCGCGCAGATCGTCCCTGCGCTCGCGCACGCCGAAGATTGTGAAGCACAGAAACGCCGGAGCGAGGATCGCAATTGCGAGCGCGACCACGCCGTAGGCGGTCGCCGTGCTGCCGCCGATCGCGTTCTTGCCGGTCGTGAATATCGGGATGAGCATTCCGGCGAGCGCGCCGCCGATGCCGGCAAACAGCGTCGCACGGGAGGTGAACTGGTTGCGGGCGTTCGCATCGGAGCTGAGCGCGGGAACCATGCCCCAATAGGAGATATCATGCATGGTGTAGGTGATGCTGTACATGAAGTACATCACGCCGAAGAACCATACGAAGCTCCAGCCCTGAAGCTTCGTATGGAAAAACAGGTACACGACCACCGACGTTGTGACGATACCTATCACGAGCCACGGCTTGAATTTGCCCCAGCGGGTGCGGGTGCGCTCGATGATGTTGCCCATGATGGGGTCGTTGAGCGCGTCGAACACGCGTGCGCCGACCATTATCGCGCTTATTGCCGCAAGCTGCGCCGCGGTGAGCGCGCGGGTGAACAGCACGTAGGTGAGCAGATAGCTGGTGACAAGGTTATAAACCATGTCGCGGCCGATCGTGCCGAGCGGGAACATTATAAGGTTTTTCTTTCGCTGTATGATATCTTCTTCCATTCTCTTCTCTCCGTTCATTCAAATTTTCCGAAATAATTAGTTTCATTTTAACAGCATCCGCCCGCATTGGCAAGGGCTAACAGAAAATCCGGCACGGATGCTCCACAAACTATGGAACGTCCGTGCCGGAGCTTCGCCGTCACATAAACAGCCGCATTATTTTCACCGCGTTCAGCGCCGCGCCGCGGAGTATTTGATCCCCGCAGCACCACAGCGTCAGGCCGCGCTCGTCAGTCAGGTCCTCGCGGATGCGCCCGACCCACACCGTGTCCTGTCCGCTGACGTCCACTGGCGTCGGATAGCTGCGGCCGGAGATATCGTGCGCGACGCGGCAGCCGGGAAACGCTTCTATCGCGTCCGCCGCCTCCCGCGGCGTGATTTTTCGCTCGGTGCGCAGCGTCAGCGCTATCGAGTGCGAGCGCAGCACAGGCACGCGCACGCAGGTGCAGTTCACCCGCAGCTCCGGACTGTGCAGGATGCGCCGCCCCTCGTTCTGCATCTTCATCTCCTCGTCGGTATAGCCGTTCGGCTGCTCCGCGCCGATAAACGGGATGACGTTGCACGCGATCTGCGCGGGGAACACATGGCTCTCCAGACTTCTGCCCGCCGCAACGTCCGCCGTCTGGCGCATCAGCTCCGTCAGTCCCTCCTGTCCCGCGCCGGAGACCGCCTGATAGGTGCACGCGGTCATCGTCTCTATCCTCGACAGCCGGTTGAGCGGGGCGGCTGCCATGAGCGCGATTATCGTGGAGCAGTTCGGGTTTGCGATTATGCCGTGATGCGAAAACGCGTCCGCACCGTTTATCTCCGGTACAACGAGGGGCACGTCGTCCATAAGGCGGAACGCGGAGCTGTTGTCGATAAACACTGCGCCGCTCTCGGCTATCGCAGGCGCGAAAAGCCGCGCGACCGCGTTCTTCGCCGCGCCCAAAACAAAATCCGCGCCGAAGAAGCTGTTCCCCGTCGCCTCGCGCACGGTCACAGGCTCACCGTGGAATTCTATCGTGCTTCCCGCGCTGCGCGCGCTGCCCAGCGGTACAAGCTCCGCCGGTATCCCGCCTGCCTCTATCAGCCGGATCATCTCACGCCCGACCACTCCCGTCGAGCCAAGCACCGCAATGCGGTAATTTTTCATACTGCCACCTCTTAATTTTTGTTAAAATATGTGTCCGCGCGTTAAAAGCGCTTGTATAATTATCACGGACAGTGTATCATATATATACTGAAAAATACAGGAGAATATGATCATGCTTGAAAATTATCTTCTTATACATAAGGATATACTTCCCGACTATTATGAAAAAGTGCTCGCCGTGCGGCGTATGCTTGAAAACGGGAAAGAAAAGGACGTGAGTCACGCAGTGAAGCTGGCGGGCATCTCGCGCAGCACGTATTATAAATACAAGGACTATATCCTTGAGCCGACGGAGCTTGACAGTGGGCGCAAGGCCGTGCTCTCGATGCTGCTCGACCATGAACCCGGCGTCCTCAGCACCCTGCTCACCCGCATATCCGAAAAAGGCGGCAGCGTGCTCACGATAAACCAGAACATGCCGATACATGGCAAGGCCAGCGTCACGATCGGTCTTGACGTGAGCGAGATGAACGCGGGCACTGACGAGTTGGTGGAGGCCGTCGCCTCCGTCCCCGGCGTCGATAACGCGCGGCTCGTTGCGATAGAATAAAATTTTGAGAATAGAATATAGAAAAGGGGAACAAACATGGGACTTATTAAAGCAGTAACCGGCGCGGCAGGCGGCGTGATGGCCGACCAGTGGAAGGAATACTTCTACTGCGACTCCCTGCCTGAAAACGTTCTGGCCGCGCGCGGATACAAGCGCGTCTCCGGCCGTTCCTCCAACCGCGGCAACGACAACATCATCTCCAACGGCTCCATTATCGCAGTGGCCGACGGGCAGTGCATGATGATCGTCGAGCAGGGCAAGATAGTCGAGCTTTGCGCCGAACCCGGCGAGTTCGTATACGACACCTCGACGGAGCCTTCCATCTTCTCCGGCAAGCTCGGTGACGCTATTCTCGCCACATTCAAGAACATCGGCAAGCGCTTCACATTCGGCGGCGAAGCCCCGAAGGATCAGCGCGTATATTACTTCAATACCAAAGAGCTGATTGGTAACAAGTACGGTACGCCCTCCCCCGTCCCGTTCCGCGTGGTGGATCAGGGCGCCGGTATCGACATTGACATCTCCATCCGCTGCTTCGGCGAATACAGCTACCGCATCTCAAACCCGATACTTTTCTATACCAACGTCTGCGGCAACGTGTCGGACGCGTTCACACGTGACCGGCTCGACAGCCAGCTCAAGACCGAGCTTCTCACCGCGCTTCAGCCCGCGTTCGCCAAGATATCCGACATGGGTATCCGGTACAGCAGCCTGCCCGGCCATACATACGAGATGGCGGAAGCGCTCAACGACGTGCTGTCGAACAAGTGGCGCGACCTGCGCGGGCTTGAGATAGTCTCCTTCGGCGTGTCGAGCGTGAAGGCCAGCGAGGAAGACGAGCAGATGCTCAAGGAGATGCAGCAGGCGAAGGCGTACGTGAACCCCGGCATGGCGGCGGCAAACCTCGCGCGGGCGCAGGCGAACGCGATGCAGGACGCGGCGAAAAACACCGGCGGCGCAGCGGTCGGCTTCATGGGCATGAACATGGCGCAGAACGCCGGCGGCTTCAACCCGCAAAATCTCTATCAGATGGGCGCACAGCAGCTCCAGCAGACGCCGTCCGGCAGCACATGGAAATGCGCCTGCGGCGCAACGGCGACGGGCAAGTTCTGCCCTGAGTGCGGCGCAAAGAAGCCGGAGCCGGTGCAGTCCGGCAGCTGGCGCTGCGCATGCGGCGCGGTGAACACCGGCAAATTCTGCTCCGAGTGCGGCGCGAAGCGCCCCACGGCAGTTATCAGATACAAATGCAATAAATGCGGCTGGACTCCCGCCGATCCGGCGAATCCGCCGAAGTTCTGCCCCGAATGCGGCGACCCGTTCAACGACGGTGATAGTATCGGCTGAGTAATACGCCAAAAGGAGCTATGCCATGGCCACACAGGTAACAAATTATCAGTGCCCGGCCTGTACGGGGCCGCTGCACTATGTCGGCGAGAGCGGCATGCTCGAGTGCGACTACTGCGGCAGCAAGTACACCGCCGCCGAGATTGAGGCGCTGTACGCGGAGAAAGAGAAAGCCGCAGTCGAGGCAAAGCCCTCGGACTCCGGCTGGGGCGACGAGGTCGAAAACATGCGCGCCTACTCCTGCCCCTCCTGCGGTGCAGAACTTATCTGCGATGCGACGACCGCCGCGACGAGCTGCCCCTACTGCGGGAACCCGACTGTCGTGCCCGCGCAGTTCAGCGGCACGCTCAAGCCGGACTACATCATCCCCTTCAAGCTCGGCAAGGACGCGGCTATCGACGCGCTCAAGCGGCACTATAAGAAAAAGCCGCTCCTCCCGCGCGCCTTTTCTGAGCAGAATCACCTTGAAGAGGTTCAGGGCGTTTACGTCCCCTTCTGGCTGTACGACGGTGAGGGCGACGTGGACGCGGAATTTGAGGCGACCAGCTCATCGAGCTACCAGGAGGGAAAATTCCTCGTCACAGAGACTCGGCATTTCCACGTTGAGCGCAGCGGAAGCGTCAGCTTCGAGCGTGTTCCGGTGGACGCCTCGACGAAGATGCCAGACGAATACATGGACTCCATCGAGCCGTACGACTACGGCGAGCTGCGCCCCTTCTCGACCGCCTACCTCCCCGGCTATCTGGCCGACAGGTACGATGTCAGCGCCGAGGAGAGCGCAGGCCGCGCGGACGCGCGATGCCGCGAGAGCTGCATACAGGCGATCTCAAGCACCGTACTCGGCTACGACAGCTGCGTTCCAACCTCTGCCGATGTCCGGCTGCACAGCCGCCACGTCAAATACGCGATGATGCCGGTCTGGATGCTACACACGAAGTGGAACGGCAAGGACTATCTTTTCTCGATGAACGGCCAGACCGGCAAGCTGACCGGCGATCTGCCGGTGTCAATGGGCAGGTTCTGGGCGTGGTTCGCGGGCATCTTCGTGCCGCTCGCGGGCGTGATGATGCTGCTGTTTGTGTAAGGAGGAGAGGACATGAAAAAATTCTTATCTTCCGTCCTCGCCGTTCTGCTGCTCATAGTCTGCCTGTCAATTCCCGCGTTTGCGGACGCGCAGCTCAGCTATGTCACCGATGATGCCGGTATTTTATACGATTCCGACATTTCCGCGCTTGAGGAGCGCGCCGCCGCGGTTTCCGAGCAGTACGGCTGCGGCGTGTACATCGTCACGGTCGAGGACTTCACGGATTATTCCGACGCCTACTATGTGGACGATTTCGGAGAGGAGCTGTTTAGCAGCTACGACCTAGGCCTCGGAGACGGCAACTGCGGCATTCTTCTCATCCTCAGCATGGCAGAGCGCGATTACGGTCTGGTAGCACACGGCGATTTTGCGAACACCGCCTTCACCGACTACGGCAAGGACGCGCTCGCGGAATATTTTCTGGATGATTTCCGCAATGACGACTGGTATCAGGGCTTTGCCGACTACATAGACGGCTGCGCAGAATTCATGCGCCGCGCCGCCGACGGTCAGCCCGTGGACATCTGGGACGAAAGTCCGGACGACAGCGGCGACGACAGCGATTATGATTACGGCTACGACTATGACTACCGCCCCGGCTTCTTCTGGCGGCTGACGCACACGGTTCCCCCGTTCGGCTGGCTGATCATCCTCGGCATTCCGGCGCTCATCGCGCTGATCGTGTGCCTGTGCATGAAGCGCAGCATGAAAACCGCCGTGAGCAGCGGCAACGCGAACATGTACATCCGCCCTGACGGCGTCCGGCTCACGCGGCAGAACGATATCTACACGCACACCACCGTGACCCGCACGCAGAACGTGCCCGACGATGATCACAATAACAGCGGCGGCGGTGGAACCACCGTCAACTCCGGCGGTTTCTCAAGCTCGCACGGCAAGTTCTGAATCGCAAATAAACAGTTCAACCACCCGCCATGCTGCGGGTGGTTGATTTTTTCTTATTATCGCGGTCATTCGCCGAAGCGCTTTACCGCGGGCTGATCGGCATTATGCTCGGCAATGAGCTTCTCCATCCAGATCATATCGTACCAGCGGCCGAATTTATATGCGCATGCGTGGAACTCGCCCACCGTGACATAGCCGAGGTGCGCGTGAAATTCTGCGCTGTTTCGGGTGAGATACTCGTCCTCCTGCACAGGATAGGCTATGCAGGCGTACAGATTCGTTATGCCCATCCGGCGCAGCTCCTCTTCCAGCGCCGCGTATATCCGCCCGCCAAGGCCGCAGTGCTCCGCCGCGTGGTCGATATACACCGACATCTCGCACGCCCAGTCGTAGGCGGCGCGCTCCTTGAACACGCCCGCGTAGGCATAGCCCTGTATTACCCCGTTCCGTTCTATCACGAGGTATGGATAGCGTTCGAGCGTGTGATCGATGCGGCTCCTGAACTCATCAACGGTCGGGACGGTATACTCAAATGTTATCGCCGTACTCTCAACATAGTACGCGTATATCCCCAGCAGGCGCGCCGCGTCCTCGGGGCGGGCGGTGCGGATGGCAATGTTCTCAGTGTCCATATCAGTTCTGATAAAATATCCTTTCCTTTTTCAGCAGCGCATAGCGCGAAAGCTCGCTTCCGTCCAGATTCTCACGGTGCATATCGACCGCGCATATCTGGTGATTGTCATAGGTGGTGTAATAGTATATCCCGCGGCTGGCGTTGCAGCACGAGGTATATATGGTTATCTCATACTTGCCGTCCGCGACCTCGCAGCAGCCGCGCTGCTGATCGACGGAGCCGAGAATGTGGAAAAACTGGCTGACGCTCTCCTCCTCGGAGTCGCCGGACTTTGAATTCATCTTCGTATACGCAACTCGAACAAAGCGCGACTGCGAGGACAGATCGCCGGGCAGCCCCAGCGCACCCATGCCGCGGCTGTAGGTCTCAAGCGGGATGCCCCAGCGGTTCTCCGGCTGCTTCGGACTGAGGCTCATATAATTGCTCAGCGCGAGCATCTGCCGGTCAAACGGCGGGTTGTTCGTCAGTACGCCGACGGGGTTATCATAAATTTTCAGCCCGCCGCTCATGGACTCCACCGTTATGGCCTCGTCGCGGTCGGCAATTATCCAGTGCAGCTGCGCGGGCGGAAGCTGGGGGCTGTACGCCTCGTCCGTCAGGTTGATGCGCGAGAGCAGCCCGCGCGCCTCGCGCACTGTGGCGCAGCGGCTGAGTATCCACGGGATGAACTCGAACTGCGCGACGTTGTCGAAGCCCTGCACAGGCTTGAAATAGTGCGCGTTGCCGACGAAGTTCAGCCCCGCCATGCCGAGTCCCTTCTCGTTTATTCCATCATAGAACAGCGGGTCGCTGCCGGCGACGTAGGCCATACCGATGATCGCGTAGTGCCGGTCGAGCGCGCCGCAGTGGCGGAAGCGCAGCGGATATTCGCGCGGCAGGACAACGATCTCGTCCCCGTACGAGAATTCATAATCCAGCGTACGGCCGAAATAAAAATCCTTTGTTTTATAGCTTGCAGCTGTGCACATGCTTATTCCTCCTGAAGTTTTTTATAATAATCACCCGTTCCATAAGGAACGGCCAAGGAACGGATATTATCGAAAAAAGTCTCTTTTGTCCTGTGACAAAAGAGACTTTTTTCTTGGCAGCGGGAGAAGGATTCGAACCCTCACATACGGAGTCAGAGTCCGCTGTGCTACCTTTACACAATCCCGCTAAACGCAAGAGCTATTATAACCGAAATATCCGATTTGTCAAGCATAAATTGCGCTTTTCTTCAATTTTTCTTCAAAGCCGCCGCAGCAGTCACATGACCTGCTACGGTCAGAGTCAGGAACAGGGAATATATCCGGTGCCATCGCATTTTCTTCTGTGCATCCTTGGTCATGTGGCAGGCTGCGATCAGAACCGTGCTTATCACAAACGCGGCAAGGCCGGTCAAAGCGGCAATCGGGTTTTTACGCGCCTCACGCAGACCGCTTATCATATGCGCAACGGCGGCCACGAAGAACAAACTGCTTGCGGCTTCGTGCAGCTTCATGAAGAATGCGTTCAGTTTATGCATGCCGAGCTTGCGGAGCGGATACTTTACCAACAGCGCAAGCAGACTTATAAGGGCTGCGATACCGGCAGCCACACCGAAAACAGACATAATTCTCGACCCCTTACAAAAATTCAATTCCCAAGAGCAGCCTGCTCGTAATAGTAGTTCACCAGAAGGTCAACGCAGGCGCCATAGCTTTTCAACCCCATGGTCTGGTCGTAGCTGTGCAGGAAACCCTCATACACGGTGTTCGACACCTTCTGCACCGGCGTCTCAAACTGCGCCCAATATTCCCGATTCGCGTCAAAATCGCGCCGAACGTCCTCATTGAGTGTGAGATAAATACTCTTCCACGCGTCATAGTCCGCCGAATACAGGGCGTTTCCAAGATGCGTATAGGCCAGCACGCAGGCCGAGTAGCAGTACTCCGCGTCGCCATACTCAAGGCTTGCGAGCACCGCGGCGAAGTTTGCCTCCTGCTCCTTCGCAACGCCGCGCTGATGCGCCAGCTCGTGCGCCACGGTCGAGGCGAACAGCGCGGGCGGGAAGTCGGTATTGACATTCGCCTCCGCCGTAAACGGGAAGAAAAAGCCCGTAAAATCAGTATAACTCATAACGCGCGAGAAATGCACGCCCTTTGCCCGAACGGCGGGGCCGCTGAGGCAGGGCAGAGTCTCCTCGATGTTGGCATACACCTCGTTCGAGCGGCGGAGTATCGCATCGCGGTCGGCAACATAGTTCCCGTCCGCGTCGCGCGGCACCTGCGAGGAGTATTCGTTCACGAGCGCGGCAAAATATTCCGTCACGGTCTCAAGCTGTTCCACGCTGATATTATCGTTTTTCAGGCCGCTGCGTGTCATAAAATCGTCGCCGTAATAATATACTCCCCAGAGCATGCAGAAGCCCGCATACACCGCAAGCCCCGCCGCAAGCAGATTTATCACCGCCGCGTACAGCCTCTTCAGCCGCCCGCCGCAGCGTATCAGCTTGATGATCGTATATATTATGTAAATCAAAACCGCGATCACAGCCAGCCCGATAAGCAGCTCCGCGACGGAAAGGGGCAGATGATCGTTCAGCACCGCGAGCGCGCGGTGCACAGGCCGCACAAGGCGCTCCGACGTCCAGACCATCAGCGCGTGGTCATCCCGCGTCAGCAGGTGCAGCAGAATCAGCGCCGCGCTGACGGCAGCAATTATATGTCCGGCAGGGCTGAGCCTGTACAGCGTGCTCAGCGGCGGACGTTTTTTATCGGCAGTCTTATTCATGTGTTTATAATACTACACCGCGCAGTCACGGGCAACAGTAAAATTTTGAATTTACCGTGAACCCTTCTTGACTTCGCGCGCGGAGCGTGGTATTATACCGAACTAATGGCACAAGCAAAAAAGTTGCGTGTGGCAAACTTAATACACTGAGCAGGCGGCGGACAGCCAGTCCGCGGAAGCCGGGTCGTCGAAGAGCGGCAGCAGGATCTGCATCAGCAGTCTTTGCGGGACAACAATATGCCCTGGGAGACTGCTTTTTTTGCGCGTACTCCCCCGGTCAGCACCAAAAACACTGAAGGGAGCAATTTCAATGAACGAAACCAAAATCATCAACCGCCTGTCCACCGTCGGCATTGCGGGCAATATCGCACTTGTCGTATTCAAGCTGTACGCCGGTATCGCGGGGCACTCCGGAGCCATGGTGTCCGACGCCGTGCATTCCCTGTCGGACGTGTTCGCAACGCTCGTGGCCTACATAGGCGTGCGCATCTCGAAAAAAGCGCCGGATCAGGATCACCCCTACGGGCACGACAGGCTCGAATGCGTCGCGTCGATGATACTCGGCATGATACTGCTGGCGACTGGCTTCGGCATCGGTCTCAACGGCGTGAAGCAGATAGCCGCCGGTCACTACGAGCAGCTCGCCGTGCCGTCGGCGATAGCGCTTGCGGCGGCGGTCGTGTCGATAGTCTCGAAGGAGGTCATGTTCTGGTACACTCGGTACTACGCGAAGAAGCTGAACTCCTCCGCGTTCATGGCCGACGCATGGCATCACCGCTCCGACGCGCTCTCATCCGTCGGCTCGCTCATCGGCATCGGCGGCGCGATGCTCGGCGTTCCGGTCATGGAGCCGATTGCCTGCGTGGCGATATGCCTGTGCATCCTCAAGGTGGCGTACGACATTCTCAAGGACTCCATCGACAAGATGCTCGACACGGCATGCAGTCCGGAATACGAGGCTTCGCTGCGGAGCTTCATCGCGGAGCAGGACGGCGTACGGCGCGTTGATAAGCTGCAGACGCGCAGATTCGGCAGCAAGATATATATCGACGCCGAGATCGGCGTTGACGGCTCGATAAGCCTTTTCGAAGCGCACGCCATCGCCGAGAGCGTACACAACGCCGTCGAGAAGCGGGATCAGGAAATAAAACACATAATGATACATGAAAATCCGGTAATGGATGCATGAAAAAAGGGCGCGGCTCATTTAGCCGCGCCCTGCAGCCTGTAGACAAAGCTGTCGGCGATGTATAGAATTGCATGGGGAGAGTGCAGAGAGGGGACGGGAGTCCCCTTTCTGTGTTCAATACATCCTTATTCAGGAGTGTTTTTGAATACTCCTGAATAAGTTTTCAAGGCGTCGAACTTTGTCGACGCCTTGAAGGGCGCGGCTCATTTAGCCGCGCCCTGAAAACATTTTTTACTTATAAAACATGTCGATGTATTCCTCAAAGGTCACGCCAAGCTCGTGTATCTGCGCGGCGGCGGTGCGGCCCACATATCGGTAGTGCCACGGCTCATAGATGATGCCGGTGATGTCCGTCGTGCCGTTGGGGTAGCGCAGGATGAAGCCGTAGTCCCAACAGTGCGCCATGAGCCACTGCTGCGTGGCGGTGTCCTCCTGCCCCTCGTCAAGGTTCGTATAGCCGGTGTCGATTATATCGAGCGCAAGGCCAAGCTGGTGCTCGCTCGTCCCCGGCACGGCGACGACCTTCGCCGCTTCGACCCGAGCGGTATCGGCGTCCATGCCCTCATTTTCAAGCCGCTGTATCTTGTTGTCGAACAGTGCCTGCTGCTTGTCCCATGTGCGGTAGGCGGAGCATATGTATGGCGAGTTTCCCGCCGCGCGGCAGTCGTCGAGCATCCGCATCAGATCATCGTAGCAGCGGCGGTCTATCTGCTGCCCGTCCGACAGCGTGCACAGCTGCGGCTCGTAGCCGTCGGGGATGGTGTTCCACGGGTTCACGAGCGTCAGCAGCTCCGCGTCGCGGCTGGGCTTATTCATATTGTATATCCGCACTGCGACGACGGCCAGCGCCAGCAGTACTACGACGAATATAAACGCGCCGAGCCTGCGGCGTTTTCTCATTTTCAGCGCAGTATTTGATTTATTGTTTTTCATAGGATAATAAATAGCGTCACATGCTTCCATATCATGGCTTCCTTTCACTGTGATGTGCCCATGATATCCCGCGTGTGCATAGTTCCGGTCAATTTAATGTATCTTTTTTGTATATAGTTTACACCCCGAAGTGCCAGTTCTGCCCCTCGAAGGACAGGCTCATTCTGCATTTTGTTTCGCCGTTGAGTGCAAAGCGTATATTGCACTCGGCAAAATATTCCGCGTTGTAATCGGTCTCGGCAATGAGCAGTCCGGTTTCGTCTCCGAGGCTGCCAGTCTCAGCCTCGACGGTGACATTCTCGAAGCCGTAGCTTCTGCAGAGCGCCTCTCCGAGGCGCCGCGCCGTCTCATCTGCGTCGGCGGGAGCCGTCTCGTCCGATCGTCCGTTGGCTTTTGCGTCGTTATTGTATAAGTAGAAGTAGGCCGATAGGATCATGCCCGTCTCGTCGTCGACGACGAAGTTAAGCTCATTCTTTTCCCAATACAGCTGTGCGACCCATACTATCGACGAGGTCATGCTGGATTCGTCGTTGAAAACGACCAGCACCGGTATGGCGATGCGCTGGACATCGTCCGGCTGTATCTCGAATTGCAGCCCCGAAGTGCTCTGGATATTGTCGGGCGGCATCTCAAACGGCAGCCCCGCGGCGTCCGCAATGGTTTTCAGCTCCGTGACCCGCTCCAGAACCTGCTCTGCGGTCATGTACCGCCCTCTGCTCAGCTCGATCTCATCGCCGCTGCCGTTCTCCATGGCATTGTAAAACCGCGTTAGGATGTCGAGCTTCGCCGTCTCGCTGCTCTGCCTGCCAACGGAGATGCCGGTCGGCAGCAGGGTGTCCGTTTTTTCAAGATGCACGCCCTGCACCGCGAGTACCGCCTGCGGCAGGAGCATTCCCACTGCGAGCGCGAGGACTATCAGCAGCGCCGGGAAGTATCGCCGGTCCAGAAGCGCGGCGAAAGGTCTTCTGATTTTTTTCACACCGCTCCCCCTTTCAGCTCGACCGTAACGCAGGTGCCGTTGCCGACGCGGCTTGCAAAGGACATCGTCCCGTTATGCAGCTGCACTATCTCGCTGCACAGCGACAGGCCGAGCCCGACGCCGCCCTGCGCGCGGGAGCGCGATTTGTCCACGCGGTAGAACGCCTCCGTGATGTGCGTGATCTCCTCCTGCGGGATGCCGCGGCCGGTATCGAGCACGCGGATGCGGCAGCCGTCGGGCAGCATCTCGGACACGACATAGATATTTCCGCCGCCGTCCATGGCCTTGCGCGCGTTATCAAGCAGATTCACTAGCAGGGACTTCACCAGATCAGGCTCCAGCATACACATCCCTTCCTCGCATCGGCATTGCAGCACGATGTTCTTCTCCGCGTACACGCGCCGCAGGTGCTCCACCGTGCCGCCGACAAGCTGTGCCGGACTGCACGGCTGAAGCTCGGCGGTCTTTTTCTTGAGCACCAGAATGTCCAGCAGCTTGAACGACAGGCTCTCCAGCCGCTTGCCCTCGGAAAAGATATAGTTCGCCGCGTCCTGCTCCTCCTCCGGAGTGAGCAGCTGGGAGCGGATAAGCTCCGCGTAGCCGATGATCGATGTCATCGGGTTTTTCATCTCGTGCGCGAAGCTGCCCATGAAGCTCTCCTGCCGCGCAGCGGCGTCCTGAAGCTCATGGATGTTCGCGGCGAGCTTATCGGCCATGACGTTGAAGTCCGCAGTCAGCGTGCCGAGCTCATCCGTCGAACGGACGGCCTCGCGGTATTCGAGATCGCCCGCGGCGAAGCGGCGTGACGCGCGCGACAGCGCGGTCAGCGGTCGGGTCAGCCAATACGCCAGCAGCCAGCTCAGCCCGCCGCCCAGCACTACGACCGCCGCGAACACGCGCCGGTATATCCTCAGCTGCTCGCCGCGCGCAGTGTACACGTCGCTGACGCTGCTGCACTGGTCGAGAACCAGCGTGTCCTGACCGGATTTGAAGGCCGAGGTCAAGCGGATATATCTCCCGCCGTCGTCGCCGCGGATAACGGTCATGCGGCTCATCCCGTCGTCCGGCGTGAGCTGGACGACGGTGTTGATGTTGCGCTCGCCGGAGAAATATATTATCTCGCCGTCCGGCCCGCACAGGCTCAGCATCGCAAAGCCTGTCCACTCCTGCCCGTTGAGCTGTTCGAGCGTGGAGGCAAGCTCCTTGTGCTCGGGGTCTGCGCCCGCCTCGTCGACGATCTGCAGCGCGCTCAGAAGCATCTGGTGCGAGGAGAGCGCCGTGGCCTTCTCCCGCTCAAACGCGTTTGAAAAATTGAGCGCAATGAGCATACTCCCGCCGATGCCGAAGGCCAGCGTCAGGAGCCAGATCATGCATATCGTGATTTTCAGACGAAATTTCACAGGCGCTCTCCATGAAGCAAAATTTTCTACGGCTCCAGCCGGTAGCCGACGCGGTTGACGGTGCGGAGCTTGTCCTCCCAGCCGATCTTCCGGCGCAGGCGCTGGATGTGCAGATCGACCACGCGGCTGCCGACGGGGTATTCCCCGCCCCAGACGCGCTCATATATCGTGTCGCGGTAGAGCGCCGCGCCGCGGTTGCGCACGAACAGCAGCATCAGATCCCACTCGGTCTTGGTCAGGTCGATGGCCTCGCCGTTGCGGTGCACCTGCATGGAGCGCAGGTCTATCTCGAGGTCGCCGCAGGTGATATGCTCGCCGGTCTTCTGGCAGCGGCGCAGTACGACCTCGACCCGCGCCAGCAGCTCTATGACCTCGAAGGGCTTGACTATATAGTCCTCCGCGCCCATGCGCAGCCCCTTCACGCGGTCATCCACGGAGTTGCGCGCGGTGATGAATATAACGGGCGTGCCGCTCGGGCGGATGTACTCCATCAGCTCGAAGCCGCTGTATTTCGGCAGCATCACGTCGAGCAGCACAAGATCGAAGATTTCCTTTTCAAGTATGTCCGCCGCCTGCGCGCCGTCATAGGCGCAGTGGCAGCTGTAGCCGGCCTTCGTAAGGCTCAGGCGCATAAGCTCGGATATCGGCTTTTCGTCCTCCACGATGAGGATTCGTATCATGCTCTCACTCCCTGTCGTGTTCGCTGTGTTCAGAGCTTATTTAATTATACACGAACTTGTATCAAATTTGTATATTTTTAGGCAAAATTTGTAACTGTGCGGTGAATTCTTAAGAATTAGCGCAAAAAATCCTGCCGGAGGATACCGGCAGGGCTTTATACATATTCAGAAATTCACTATGCCGAGGTGCTCAAGCAGGATCTTCACGCCGATGAGGACGAGGATTATGCCGCCCGCAAGCTCCGCCTTTGACTTATATTTTGCTCCGAAGACGTTGCCGATGTATATGCCCACCGCGGCGATTATGAAAGTGGTCACGCCGATCAGGCTCGCGGCGGGGATGATGCTGACGTTCAGGAAAGCGAAGGTTATGCCGACGGCCAGCGCGTCTATGCTCGTCGCGACCGCCATGAGGAACATGGTCTTGAAGCCAAAATCGTCGTTGAGCTCCTCGGACTTGCCGAAGGACTCCTTTATCATGTTGCCGCCGATGAAGGCCAGCAGCACGAAAGCTATCCAATGGTCAATGTTCGTGATGAGATGCTCGAACCGGAAGCCGAGCAGATAGCCGATGACCGGCATGAGAAACTGAAATCCGCCGAAATAAACGCCGACCAGCAGCGCATGCTTCGGGCTGAGCTTTTTGACGCTCAGGCCCTTGCATATGGACACGGCAAAGGCGTCCATGCTAAGGCCGACGGCGATGAGGAACAGTCCAATAAAACTCATTATGGCATGACCTCGATTATTGTGATAAGTTTTATTATCATATCGCGTGTTTACAAAAAAGTCAATAAAAACGGCTTGTAATTCTGCCGGACAAAGGTTAATATATTATATAAACTTGGACAGATCTATATTATTGCATGAAAGGTTTAATGACATGGAAGAAATATATGAGTTTCTGAAGGCCTGCGGGGATTACTTCCTCGCCACCTGTGACGACGGGCAGCCGCGTGTGCGCCCGTTCGGGACCGTGAACATATATAACGGCCGGCTCTACATCCAGACCGGCAAATCGAAGTCCGTTTCGCGCCAGCTGCACAAGAACCCGAAGCTTGAGATATGCGCGATGAAGGACGGCAAGTGGATGCGCGTGGAGGCGACCGCCGCCGAGGATGACGACCGCGAGGCGCGCGTGAGCATGCTGAAGGCGTACCCGAACCTGAAAGCGCTCTACTCTCCGGACGACGGCAACACCGAGGTCTGGTACCTCCGCAACGTCACCGCGACGCTCTACTCCTTTACAGAGCCGCCCGTGGTATATCATTGCTGATACCAAAACGATCCCGCACTAAAACCTGTGCGGGATCGTTTGCGTGAGCCCGCGCCGGTCTTGACCGCGCGGCGGGCAAGAGCACCTGTCCGGAGGAATGCATGAAAAAATTTTTCGCTCTTATTTTAATATGTACCCTGTGCCTCGCGCTGTGCGCCTGCGGGCAGCAGGCGCAGGCGCCGGAGACGGACAGCGGGGTCAATATCGTGGCCACGGTGTTCCCGGCCTACGACTTTGCCCGCCAGATCGCGGGGGACGACGGGAACGTGACCCTGCTCATCCCGCCCGGCTCCGAGGCGCACAGCTATGAGCCGACGCCGCAGGACATCATCCGCATACAAAACTGCGATCTGCTCGTCTGCAATGGCGGCGAATCCGAAGCGTGGCTGGACGAGATCCTGGGCGGCATGGGCAAGGAGATACCCACCGTTGTGATGCTCGACTGCGTGGACGCGCTGACCGAGGAGGAAAAGGACGGGATGCAGGTGCACGAGCACCACGACCACGATCACGACCACGACGAGCACGAGGACGAGGAGTACGACGAGCATGTCTGGACCTCTCCCGTCAACGCGCAGCTGATATGCCGCGCGATCTCCGCCGCGCTCTGTCAGGCCGATCCCGCTCACGCATCCGATTATACGGCGCGCTGCGTTGATTACTGCGCGGAGCTTCAGGAGCTGGACGCGGATTTCCGCGGCGTAATTGCGAACGCGAAGCGGCACACGCTGATATTCGCCGACCGCTTCCCCGTGCGCTACTTTGTCGAGGAATACGGGCTTGACTACTTCGCCGCCTTCCCCGGCTGCGCGGACGACGCCGAGCCTTCGGCGCGCACGGTCGCGTTTCTCATCGACCGCGTCCGCGAGGAGCAGGCGCCCGCGGTGCTGTACATCGAATTTTCAAACCAGAAGATGGCGGACATCGTCTGCGAGGACACCGGCTGCGAGAAGCTGCTGTTCAACTCCTGCCATAACGTCACTGCCGATCAGCTGCGCGGCGGCGTGACCTATCTTGAACTTATGCGCGGAAATCTTGAAACGGTAAAGGAGGCGCTTGGCTGATGGCCATACTTACATGCAGGGACATGAGCTTTGCCTATGATGGCAAGACAGTCCTTGAGGGCGTGAATTTTTCCCTGAGCGCTGGGGATTATCTGTGCGTCGTCGGCGAGAACGGCTCCGGCAAATCGACGCTTATAAAAGGGCTTCTCGGCCTTAAAGCCCCCGCGTCGGGCGAGCTTATCCTCGGCGACGGGCTGCGCGAAACGGAGATCGGCTATCTGCCGCAGCAGACGCAGGTCCAGCGCGATTTCCCCGCGAGCGTGCGCGAGGTCGTGCTGTCCGGCTGCCTAAATTCCCTCGGCGGGCGGCTGTTTTACAGCAAGGCCGACCGCGAGCACGTGCAGATGAACATGGAGCGTATGGGCATCGAAGAGCTTGCCGACACGAGCTATCACGCGCTGTCCGGCGGCCAGCAGCAGCGGGTCCTTCTCGCCCGCGCGCTGTGCGCAACGAAAAAGCTCCTGCTGCTCGACGAGCCGGTGACGGGGCTTGACCCGATCGCCGCCGGGGAAATGTACAACCTCATCAAGCTTGTCAACCTCTGCGACGGCATTTCCGTCATCATGGTCTCGCACGACATCCACGAAGCCGTGCGCTACGCCACGCACATTCTCCATCTCGGCCACCGCCAGCTTTTCTTCGGCACCGCAGCCGAATACAGGGAGAGCGACCTTGCGCGGCGCTTTCTGGGAGGTAACCGAGTATGAGCGAGATAATAAATATGCTGTCTTACCACTTCATGCAGCGCGCGCTCATCGTCGGCGTGCTCGTAAGTCTCTGCGCGGCGCTGCTCGGCGTGTCGCTGGTGCTCAAGCGCTATTCGATGATTGGCGACGGACTTAGCCACGTCGGCTTCGGCGCGCTCGCAATCGCGTCGGCGCTGGGGCTTGCTCCGCTCGCCGTTGCGGTGCCGGTCGTCGTTCTCGCGGCAGTGCTGCTTCTGCGGCTGAGTCAGAATTCAAGGATAAAGGGCGACGCCGCCATAGCTATGATATCCAGCAGCGCGTTGGCCATCGGCGTCGTCGTCATCTCCGTCACTACCGGCATGAACACCGAGGTGTCGAGCTACATGTTCGGCAGCGTGCTGTCCCTCAGCCGTGGCGACGCGGTACTGAGCGTGATACTTTCCATCGCTGTGCTGCTGGCCTTTACACTGCTGTACCCGCGCATCTTCGCCGTCACCTTTGACGAGACCTTCAGCCGCGCCACCGGTGTGCGGACTGACGCCTACAATACGCTCATTGCGGTGCTCACCGCGGTCACGGTCGTGCTCGGCATGCGCATGATGGGCGCGCTGCTCATATCCAGCCTGATAATTTTCCCCGCGCTGTCCGCAATGCGCGTGTGCAAGAGCTTCCGCATGGTCGTGCTGTGCGCGGCGGCAATATCGGTGGTGTGCTTCATTCTGGGCGTGCTGGCCTCGTATTTCTGGGAGACGCCGACCGGCGCAAGCATCGTTATCTCCGATCTGATATGCTTCGGCCTGTTCTCTCTGCTCGGCAAAAAATAATTAGCACTCTTTTTATTCGAGTGCTAACGTTAACAGTTTATTCATATTTATTGCTATATTTATTAACATTTGTGCAGTATCTTATATACAGGATGAAACGAAAGAGATAAATGTTTCATCCGAAGTTAAAAGTGTTAATGAAATATGGAGGTATATATATTATGTTTGAACTGATTCCTTTTGAACGCAGAGCTAATCGTGTTGCCACTTATGATCCGTTCCGTGACCTTGAAGAGTTTGAGCGCAGCGTCTTCGGCGGCAGTTCCGTAATGGGAAGCTTCCGTACCGACGTTATCGACACCGGCGACAGCTACGAGCTGGAGGCCGAGCTGCCCGGCTTCAAGAAAGAGGACATCAAGCTGGACGTTGAAAACGACGTTCTGACTATCTCCGCTGAGCACAGCTACGACAGCAAGGATGATGAAAAGGCTGAAGAAAAGGCCGAGAAGGGCAAGAAGAACTACGTAAAGCGTGAGCGTTACTACGGTTCTTACACCAGAAGCTTTGATGTGTCCGCCGTCGAGGTAGACAAGATCGATGCCGAGTACAGCGACGGTGTGCTGAAGCTGACCATGCCGAAGAAGGCCGCCCTGATCCCCGCCAGCCGCAGACTGGAGATAAAATAAAAGGCTCACATATCGCTTGGATTGCATTTGCAATCCAAGCGATTTTTTTATATAATGACCTCATTATATAACTTCAGGAGAAAGCCATGTATTTTGACACTCATGCCCACTATGACGACTCCGCTTTTGACGATGACCGCGGCGCGCTCCTGCCGGAGCTTTATGCTTCCGGCGTCGGGCTTATCATCGACCCGGGCTGCGACGTGAAAAGCAGCCGCGCCGCAATAGCGCTTGCGGAGGAATACTCCTTTGTCTATGCCGCCGTCGGCATCCATCCGGAGGAGCTTGCAGGCGCCGCCGAGGGCGATTTCGCGGTCATCCGCGAGCTTGCCGCGCACGAAAAATGCGCCGCGATAGGCGAGATTGGGCTTGATTATTATTGGGACGCGAGCCGCCGCGAGGAGCAGAAGGAGCTGTTTGCAAAGCAGCTTGAGCTGGCGTTGGAGCTTGACAAGCCCGTCATCATCCACGACCGCGAGGCTCACGCGGATACGTTCGAGATCGTCGGCCGGTATCCCGAGCTGCGCGGCGTGTTCCACTGCTATTCCGGCAGCGCGGAGATGGCAAAGGAGCTTCTGAAGCGCGGCTGGTATCTCGGCTTCGACGGGCCGATAACTTACAAGAATGCGCGCAAAAACATAGAAACGCTTGAGATCTGCCCGCTCGACCGCATACTCATCGAGACGGACAGCCCGTATCTCAGCCCCGTGCCGATGCGCGGCAAGCGCAACGATTCGCGCAATCTGCAATATATCGCCGCGAAAATCGCCGAGGTCAAGGGCATAAGCGCCGAGGACGCCGCGAAGATCTCCCTCGAAAACGGCCGCCGGCTTTTCGGGATATGACAGGCTAATAACCTTTGGCTCCCTCTGATGAGGGAGCCAAAAAAATTCTCCGCTCCGCATATCACAAGACCTCCGGCTTTGCCGGAGGTCTTGAAACTAAATATTCCGCTTTTGCAGCACGGCTTACGCTTTCAGCGTTGCGGTGCTGCGCTTTTTGCCGTACCAGACGACGATCACGCCGTAGGCAACGGCAAAGCCCACGCCGATTATATATGCGGCTGTCCACGGGATGTTGAAGCTGATCTTCGCGTTTGCGATGAAGGTGCAGGTGATAAACGCGTAGAATACGCCCGGGATCATCGGCATCCACGACCACTTGCCCTTGCCGTTTTCGAACATCCACACGGTCACGGATGCCAGCGCGAACAGCGCGAGAGTCTGGTTCGACCACGCGAAGTAGCGCCAGAGGGTGTTGAAGCCGTTGACGTCGAACTTTGCCCAGACGAGGATACCCGCGACGAGCAGGAAGATGATGGCCGACAGGCCGAGGCGCTTGCCGTTCGTGCTCTGGTCGATATGCAGCGTGTCGGACACGGTCAGGCGCAGCGCGCGCAGAGCGGTGTCGCCGGAGGTGATAGGCAGGACGATGACGCCGAGCAGGGCAATTATGCCGCCGACGTTGCCGAGGATGTCTTTGCAGACGATGCCGACAGTGCTGGTAGCGAGCTGTGCGTTCGCCTCCTGAAGGCCGAGGTTGTAGACGCCCATTGCGCCCGCCGCCCAGACCATTGCTATGAAGCCCTCAAGCACCATCATGTTATAGAAGGTGTTGCGGCCCTGACGCTCGCTCTTCATGGTGCGGGAGATGATGGCGGTCTGAGTGGAGTGGAAGCCGGAGAGGATGCCGCAGGCGACGGTGACGAAGAACACCGGCAGGAAATGCCCACCCGCGAAATACTCGGAGTAGTTGACTCCGCCGTATGCCCAGGTGCTGTTCCACAACTCAACGAGCGGGTAGCCCTTGGCGAAGATGCCGATGAACACGCCGACTGCCGAGAAGAGCAGTATGCCGCCGAACACCGGGTAAATGCGGCCGATTATCGCGTCGATGGGGAACACGGTTGCAACGAGGTAGTAGACGAAGATGACGCCGTAGATGACCCAAGTGGAGACTGCGGTGGCCTCGCCGGAGAAGCCGAACACCTGCTTTGCGGCGATGTCGCCCGGAGTGTAGATGAACACTGCGCCGACGAGCAGCAGCAGTACGCACACGAACACGTTGTATATCCAGTAAACGCCCTTGTTGGTGTACTTTTTGATCATGTCCGGCATCTGGCTGCCGCCGTCGCGCAGACAGATCATGCCGGAGAAGTAATCATGCATCGCGCCGCCGATGATGTTGCCGATGGGGATTGTGATGAATGCGATGGGGCCGAAGAGAATACCCTGAATGGGGCCGAGGATCGGGCCTGTGCCCGCGATGTTGAGCAGGTTTATAAGGCTGTTCTTCCAGCCCTTCATCGGCACGTAGTCCACGCCGTCCTGCTTTGTGTACGCCGGTGTCTTGCGGTCGTCCGGACCGAACACCTTTTCACACAGCTTGCCGTAGAGATACGCGCCTACAACAAGCACCGCAAGGCCAATTATGAATGTTACCAAAATTATTCCTCCCTTACAAATTTTTCCCAGTAACATTTCAGCGGTCTTCCCGCTGGCTCATGCATAGATTATAGTGTTGCAGCCCGTTAAGACTCCATTCCCAAACCCGATAAATATGTATTAAGATACCCGGAAAGTCCATAAACAACCTGACAACGTTGACATATTCACAATCTCCCCTTATAATATTATATTATGAAGGAAGCGGTGCAAGAACCGGGAAGCGAGGAAAGGCATGAAAATATGCGTATTCGGCGCGTCGGGCAGGGAGCTTGACCGGGATTATTACGAGGCCGCGGAGGAGCTTGGCGCTCTGATCGCGGAGCGCGGCCACACTCTGGTGTTCGGCGGGAGCCGGAACGGGCTGATGGGCGCGGCGGCGCACGGCGCGGCTGTATGCGGCGGCAAGGTCATCGGCGTGATGCCGCGTGAATACGACCTGCCGGACGTCACCTTTCAGGGCTGCACGGAGCTTATATATACCGACACCGTTGCCGAACGCAAGCGCATAATGCAGGAACAGAGCGATGGGTTCATCATCCTCCCCGGCGGCCTTGGTACGCTCGACGAGTTTTTCGACACGCTCGCCCAGCGCCAGCTCGACAAGCTGTGCAAGCCGATCGCGCTGCTGAACACGCTGGATTATTACTGCGCGCTGGAGCTTGTGATAGAAAACTGCGCGAAAAAGGGCTTTATGGGGCTGAATTGCCTTGATATGTTCGTCCTGTGCGATCAGCCGGATGAGGCGCTGAACTATGTTGTGACCTCCGCCAGCAGCGGCGGCACGATCACGAGCCTGTATGAGCACAGAAAATAACGGGTGAAATATCAATCAGTCAGGGGCAGAGCATGGCTTTGCCCCTGTTATAATTTCGACGAAAGGATAATCGCGCCGCTGCCGTGCCCGCAGTGGGCGGTCTCTGTGCCGTCACGCCGCGATTCGCCCGCAGCCGCCCCATATCTTCACTTTTTTCGCCGCTTCCTATTGAATTGCGGCTCCGTTTTTGATATTATGTTAGAATAAGTAAAAATATATGTAAGATAGAAATACGAAGAACAGATTATGAAATCGAAGATTTGGAAAATCCCATACTCCAGGCCCGTGATCCCGCCGGAGCTGCTTGCAGCGGGCTATACTCCCCTGCTCGCAGCGGTGCTCGATCTGCGTGGCATAACGACCGTGGACGAGGCCGCGCGGCTCATCCGCGGCAGCGAGAGCTGCCTGCACGACCCTATGCTGATGAAGGGCATGCCCGCCGCGGTCGAGCGTGTGCACAGGGCGATAAGCAGTGGGGAGACCGTCGCGGTCTACGGCGACTATGACGTGGACGGCATCACCTCCACCTGCGTCGTCACCGATTATCTGCGCGGTAAGGGCTTGAAATGCATCCCCTACATCCCCGACCGCAACGGCGAGGGCTACGGCGTCAATAACGGCGCGCTCGACACGCTGCACGCGCAGGGCGTGACGCTCGTCATCACCGTGGACTGCGGCATCACCGCCGCCGCGGAGACCGAGTATGCCGCCTCGCTCGGCATGGACATGCTCATAACCGACCATCACGAGTGCCCCTCCGGCGCGCTGCCCGCCGCATCCGCCGTGGTGGACTGCAAGCAGGACGGGGACGAATACCCGAACAAGGAGCTTGCCGGAGTCGGCGTTGCGCTGAAGCTTGTCTGCGCCTGCGAGGGCGACAGCGCCGCCATGCTTGAGCGCTACGTCGATCTCGTCGCCATCGGCACGGTGGCGGACGTGATGCCGCTCGTTGACGAAAACCGTTATCTCGTCCGCCGCGGCCTTGCCAGACTTGCGTCTTCGCCCCGTCCGGGCATCGCGGCCATGCTGCGCGAAGCGTCGGTGGACGCGAAGAAGCTGACCGCAACAACTATCGGCTTCTCGATAGCCCCGCGGCTCAACGCCGCAGGCCGCCTCGGCCAGGCAATGACGGCGGCAAAGCTGCTCATGACGCAGGACACTGACGCCGCAAACGCGCTCGCCGCGGAGCTGTGCGAGCTTAACCGCAGGCGTCAGAGCATAGAGACCGGCATCTGGGAGGAAGCCAACGCCATCCTCGCCGGTAAAATTCCCGACGCGCCCATCGTCCTCGCCAGCGACCACTGGCATCAGGGCGTCATCGGCATCGCCGCTTCGCGGCTTGCCGAGCAGTATTCGCTGCCCGCCATAATGATCTGCCTCAACGGCGAAAACGGCAAAGGCTCCTGCCGCAGCTACGGCGGCTTCAATCTCTTTGAAGCGCTGTCCGCCTGTGCAAAGCATCTCACCGGTTTCGGCGGTCACGCGCTGGCCGCAGGGCTGAACATCAGCCGCGGTGAGGTGGGCGCTTTCCGCGCCGCGCTCGCCGAGTATTACCGTGAGAACCGCCCCGCCGCCGAGCCGGAGGTTCACTGCGACCTGCTCATCAGCGACCCCGCCATGCTGAGCATTGACAGCGTGCGCTCGCTCGACCAGCTCGAACCGTACGGCAACGCGAACCCGCGCCCGACGCTCTGCGTTTTCGGCGCGGAGCTTGAATCTGCGGACGCCGTCGGCGGAGGCCGCCATCTGCGTATGCGCGTGCGGCTCCGTAAGGAGCGCTTCGAGGCGATATTCTTCTCCCACACCGCGGCCGAGCTTGGTCTGCGTGAGGGTGAGCTTGTGGATCTGGCGTTCACGCCGCAGATAAACGAATTCCGCGGCCATGTTTCGGTGCAGTTCGTCGTGAGCGAAGCGCGGCCGCACGACGGTGCGGAGCTTTGCGCCGCGATACTTGCAGGAGACGAGCAGCCGCTCTACGCCGCCGCGCCATTCTGCCCCGACAGGGCGGACTTTGTCCGCATATGGCGCGGCATACAGCACCGCGGCTTCACCGCTGCGGACGATGCGGCGGGCATAATCGCCCAGACGCCGCACGGCATGGAGCCGGAGCGCTTCTGCATCTGCCTGATGGTTCTTCTCGAGGTAGGACTGCTGTCCCCCGGAAGCAGCGGCGGCATATTCGGCGCCGTGCCGCAGACGATCACAGGCAAGGCCGACCTTGAAGGCTCTCGGCTGATCCGCCTGCTGAGAAGCATATAAGAACCAAACGCCGTCAGGCCCCGCGCCTGAGCGGCGCTCCCTCCGCGTGAGGAGATTTATGATAACTATTTGTGCGGGATGACCGCATGGAGGACAAAAATGCCCATACAGGACTCTGACAGACCCTATATAAAACGCGAGGAGCACTCCCCTCTGGATCCGGACAAGATGTACGCCGAGCTTGAGGAGAAGATCAAAAACTGCGGACATCCGATGGATCTCGGGCGCATAAGGGCGGCCTACGAGATGGCGCGCGTCGCGCACTCCGGTCAGCTGCGCAAGGACGGCTCGCCGTACGTAACGCACTGCGTCGCGGCGGCGGATATCTCGGTCGATATGGGGCTGGACGAGGACTCGATCATCGCGGCGCTGCTGCATGACGTTATCGAGGACACTAACCTCACCCACGCCGACATCGCCCGCCAGTTCGGCACGGCAGTGGCGGACATCGTAGAGGGCGTCACCAAGCTGACCCGCGTGCAGTACACCAGCAAAGAGGACGAGCAGATGGAGAACCTGCGCAAGATGCTCATGGCCATGGCCAAGGACATCCGCGTTATTCTCATCAAGATTGCCGACCGCCTGCACAATATGCGCACGATGGCCTATCAGTCCCCCGAAAAGCAGCGCATAAAATCGCTTGAAACGATGGAGATATACGCTCCCATCGCGCACCGTCTCGGTATGCAGCGCGCGAAATGGGAGCTTGAAGACCTCTCGCTCCAGTACCTCGACCCGACCGGCTACAACGAGATAACCAAGACCCTTGAGGAGCGCATGCCGGAGCTGGAAGCGTTCATGTCCAGCGTCGAGGAAAAAATGCAGAAGCGGCTCGACTCCGAGGGCATCAACGCCACGATATTCTGCCGCATCAAGCACGTATACAGCATCTACCGCAAGATGTACGCGCAGAATCTCGACATCACCGGCATCTTCGACCTCTGCGCTTTCCGCGTCATTGTGGACACGATACCCGACTGCTACAATGTTCTCGGCGTCATCCACGATATGTTCAAGCCCGTGCCCGGCCGCTTCAAGGACTATATATCCACCCCGAAGCCGAACATGTACCAGAGCGTGCACACGACTGTCATCGGCTCCGAGGGTATCCCATTCGAGGTGCAGATACGCACCTGGGACATGCACCACACCGCCGAATACGGCATCGCGGCGCACTGGAAATACAAGATGGGCGACAGCAGCACGGCTGTCCGCGCCGGTGATGAGGACAAGTTCGCGTGGGTGCGCAGACTGCTGGAGAGCCAGCAGGAGTCCGACGCGCAGGACTTTTTCCATAACCTCAAGATAGACATGTTCGCCGACGAGGTGTTCGTCTTTTCCCCAAAAGGCGACGTTATAAACCTCCCCGCCGGCGCTACCCCGATAGATTTTGCCTACAGCATACACTCCGACGTCGGCAATCACATGGTCGGCGCGAGCGTCAACGGCCGCATCGTGACCTATGACTATGTGCTCCAGAACGGCGACATCGTCGAGATACGCACATCGAAGTCCGCGTCCGGCCCCAGCCGCGACTGGCTGAACGTCGCAAAGAGCGGCTCCGCGCGCACGAAGATAAAGCAGTGGTTCAAGAAGGAGCGCCGCGAGGAGAACGTTATCCGCGGCCGCGAGGCGCTTGAGGACGAGCTGAAGCACGCGGGCGTCAGCGTGGACGACGCGCTGGATGCGGAGATAATATCTCCCATCATGAAGCGCCTGTCGTTCAACAACGTCGACGATCTCTACGCCGCGATAGGCTACGGCGGCGTGACCGCGACGCGCGTGGCGAACCGCCTGCGCGACGAGCTCGCCCGCAGCAGCAAGACCGACAAGAAAACCGCACTCGATAAGGTCGCCGAAGCGGCGGAGCGCCGCGAACAGAAGGCAGCCAAGGAAGGTAAGGCCATCCACGGCATCCTCGTGCAGGGCATCGACAACTGTCTTGTCAAGTTCTCCCGCTGCTGCACCCCCGTGCCGGGGGACGATATCGTCGGCTTCATCACCCGCGGTCAGGGCGTGTCGATACACCGCCGCGACTGCGAGAATTACCAGCGCAGTCTCGCGCATCCTGAGGAGTCCGAGCGGTGGATAAACGTCTCATGGGCGCATAATATTACCGACAGCTACGTCACCTCGCTCGCCATCGCGTCGAAGGATCGTTCGGGGCTCGTCATGGATATCGCCACCGTGCTCAATTCGATAAACGCGAAGGTGCGCACGCTTTCCGCGCGCGACATCGGCGCGGGGCAGGCGCTCGTAAACGTATCGCTTGAGGTGCGCTGTCTCGCGGATCTGAAATATATAATGAGCAGGCTTGCCTCCATCCCCGGCGTCTCGTCCGTAACGAGAAACGGGAAGTAACGGAGTCGCCGCATTTACCACATTATAAGGAGAATCACATGAGAGCAGTTGTTACCCGCGTGCGCTCGGCCTCGGTCGAGATCGGCGGAGAAATAAAAAGCAGCATCGGTCAGGGCTTCCTCGTCCTGCTCGGCGTCCACGAGGACGACGGCGAGGCCGAGGCCGTGAAAATTGCCGACAAGATATGTGGACTGCGCGTATTCGAGGATGAAAACGGGAAAATGAACCTCAATCCCGAAGCCGCGGGCTGCCCGAATCTGCTGATAATCAGCCAGTTCACGCTGTTTGCCGACTGCAAATCGCGCCGTCCGGGCTTCTCGAAGGCCGCCCGCCCGGAGAAGGCGATCCCGCTTTACGAGAAAGTCATCTCCCTCTGCCGCGAGCGCGGCTTTACCGTCGGCACCGGCGAATTCGGGGCGGATATGCTCGTCGAATCCGTCAACGACGGCCCCGTAACCATAATTCTTGACACTAAGGAGCTTTGAATCATGCTTATCAAGACCATCCCCGTCGGCCATCTTGAGACGAACTGCTATATCGTCACCGACGAAAATACGCTCGGCTGCGCCGTCATCGACCCCGGCGACGAGAGCAATACCATCATGGACTACCTTGAGGACAACCGCCTCAGCTGCAAGGCCATTTTGCTGACCCACGGCCACTATGACCACACGGGCGCGGTCGCCGCCGTCGCGGAAGAGACCGGCGCGCCGGTCTGGATGAACAGGCGCGACACCCGCAAGCCCACCGAGAACGACCCGTACCGCTACGCGCCGCCCGAGGGCTGCAATTTCTATGACGACGGCGACTGCGTGGATGTGGACGCGCTGCATTTTCAGGTCATCGCCACCCCGGGACACACGCCCGGCGGCGTGAGCCTTGTCTGCGGCGAAGCGCTTTTCACCGGCGACACGCTGTTCAAAGGCTCCTGCGGCCGCGTCGATCTCCCCGGCGGCAGTGCGAAGGACGAGATGCAGTCGCTGCGCAGGCTCTGCGCCCTCCCCGGCGACTATGAGGTCTACCCCGGCCATATGGATCCCACCACGCTTGAGCGCGAGCGCAACTTCAACTATTACTGCCGCGAGGCGTCAAAATAACGCCCCCGCCGCGAATATTATACTCAGAGGTGTTTTTAATGGAACCTACACTTGTGATCCTCGCCGCCGGAATGGGCAGCCGCTTCGGCGGACTCAAGCAGATAACCGCCGTGGACGAGATGGGTCACGCCATCATCGACTACTCGATGTTCGACGCATACCGTGCCGGTTTCCGCAAGGTGTGCTTCATCATCAAGCATGAGATCGAGGACGATTTCAAGGCCAGCGTCGGCAAGCGCATGGAGAAGGTTTTCGACGTGCAGTATGTCTACCAGCAGCTCGACTGCCTGCCCGAGGGATACAGCGTCCCCGAAGGACGCGTCAAGCCGTGGGGCACCGCGCACGCCGTGCTCTGCTGCGCGGGTACTGTCGAAGGGCCGTTCGCCGTCATAAATGCGGACGATTTCTACGGCCCCGGCGCGTTCTCCGCGCTCTACGATTTTCTGAAGAACGACACGAACGACCGCGAACAGTGCATGGTCGCCTATCAGCTGCGCAACACCGTCACCGAGCACGGCCACGTCGCGCGCGGCATATGTCAGGTCGAAAACGGCCTGCTGACCGACGTTGTCGAGCGGCTGCACATCGAAAAGCGCGGCGACGACGCGGCATACACCGAGGACGGCGAGCACTTCATCCCGCTCTCCGGCAGTCTCCCCGTGTCGATGAACTTCTGGGGCTTCAAGCAGACGATGATGCAGGAGCTTAAAGAGCACTTCCCCGCATGGCTGGACGAGAATCTGCCCGTGAACCCGCTCAAATGCGAGTATTTCCTGCCCTTCGTCGCAAATGCGCTCATCAAGGAAGGGCGCGGCACCATACGCGTTCTCCCCTGCCACGAGACTTGGCACGGCATCACCTACAAAGAGGATATGCCCAGCGTCGTCGGCTCCATCGCTGCGATGCGCAAGGCCGGCATCTATCCCGAAAAGCTCTGGGAATGAGCTTCTGACACGCGGCGCTGTGCCGCGGAATTCAAATCAAACGGAGGTATCATTATGAACGTTCTTGTCACCGGCGGCGCCGGGTACATCGGCAGCCACACCTGCGTGGAGCTGCTTGAAAAGGGCTATGGCGTTGTCGTTATCGACAATCTGGTCAACTCCAGCGCGAAATCGCTTGAGCGCGTGGAGCAGATAACCGGCAAATCACTCGACTTCTATCAGAACGACGTCCGCGACCGCGACGCGATGGAGCGCATATTCTCAAAACACGACATTGACTGCGTCATCCACTTTGCGGGGCTCAAGGCCGTCGGCGAATCCGTTGCCATGCCGCTCGAATACTATGATAACAATTTGTATTCAACCGTCGTTCTCTGCGAGACGATGCGCGATCACGGCGTGAAGAACATCGTTTTCTCCTCCTCCGCCACGGTGTATTCCGGCGACAACACCATGCCCCTGCGCGAGAATTCGCACACCGGTATGTGCACCAATCCCTACGGCTGGACGAAATACATGTGCGAGCAGATCCTGCGCGACACCGGCAAGGCCATCCCCGACTGGTCCATCGCCCTGCTGCGCTACTTCAACCCCATCGGCGCGCACAGCAGCGGCCTCATCGGCGAGGATCCGCGCGGCATCCCGAACAACCTCATGCCCTATATCTCGCAGGTCGCCATCGGCCGCCGCGACCATCTGAACGTTTTCGGTGACGACTATGACACGCCCGACGGCACCGGCGTGCGCGATTATATTCACGTTGTCGACCTCGCGCGCGGCCACGTCGCCGCGATAGACTACATGCAGACTCACAAGGGCGAGAACGTGTTCAATCTCGGCACCGGCATCGGTTACAGTGTGCTGGACATGGTGCACGCCTTTGAGCGTGTGACCGGCAAGAAGATTCCCTACGAGATAACCGCGCGCCGCCCCGGCGATCTTGCAACCGTCTACGCAAGCCCCGACAAGAGCGCGGAGCTGCTCGGCTGGAAGGCGCAGTATAATCTCGACGACATGTGCCGCGATACATGGGCGTGGCAGACGAAGAATCCCATGGGCTACGGCGAATAAAGCCCGAATATAATATACAAAGACTTGCGGAGGTGATGCAGTGAAGGCACAGGAAACGGCAAAATACCGCCTGCTGGCGGTCGACTGCTGCGATGAGCTGGTGGACGCGATAAAGTCCCGCGCCCTCGGCGGCTGCATCTCCGCCGTCCTGCGCGCGTCCGCGTCGCAGGACATCCCCGCGATAGTCGCGGCGCAGAAGCCTGACGCCGTGGTGATATCCGGCGGCGCTTCCGCCGCGGTCGACGCCGCGGAGCGCTCCTCCTCGGCGATACTCCTGCTGACGGACGACACCGCACTTCCACGCCGCTGCATCCGCGCCGGGGTAATGACGGCGCATCCGGATGAGCTTGCAGCTGTTCTGCCCGCGCTGCTCGCATCCGCGGAGCGGCTGCGTACGCTGCGCGACAAGACCAGCTCGCTTCAGCAACGGCTGAACGACAGCAGGATAGTCGCCCGCGCGAAGCTCCTGCTCATCTCGCACCTCGGCATGAGCGAGGGCGACGCGCACCGCTACATCGAAAAGACCGCGATGGACTCCTGTCTGCCCCGCCGCGATGTGGCCGAGGGCATCATCCGCACCTATGAAGAATAAAAATAGTGTACAAAAATTCTCTGTCGAAATTATGGATTTTTTACAGGCCGCCCCATTGACAAATGAGGCGGCTTGGAATATAATCCGCACATATTGAAACGGCAAAGACGTCGTGCATTGGCATGGTGTCTTTGCCGCTATTTTTTCAAAGATATGAGAGGTATAAACATGAACACTGTCACCGAACTTTTTGGCTCCATGGTTTTCAACGACTCCGTTATGCGCGCACGGCTCCCCAAGGACGTATTCAAGCAGGTGCAGCGTTCCATTCAGGACGGCAAGCGTCTTGACAGCTCCGCCGCGACCGTAGTCGCAAACGCCATGAAGGACTGGGCTATCGAAAAGGGCGCCACCCATTTCACCCATTGGTTCCAGCCCATGACCGGCATCACAGCCGAGAAGCACGACAGCTTCATCTCCCCCGTGGAAGGCGGCAAGGTCATCATGGAATTTTCGGGCAAGGAGCTTATACAGGGCGAGCCTGACGCCTCCAGCTTCCCCTCCGGCGGCCTGCGCGCCACCTTTGAGGCTCGCGGCTACACCGCATGGGACCCCACCTCTTACGCATTTATAAAAGACAACGTGCTCTGCATTCCGACCGCGTTCTGCTCCTACGGCGGCGAGGCGCTGGATAAAAAAACTCCGCTGCTGCGTTCCATGGAGGCCATCAACCGTCAGGGCATGCGCGTCATCAAGCTCTTCGGCAACGACGACGTCACCTCCATCCGCACCACCGTCGGCCCCGAACAGGAATATTTCCTCATCGACAAGAGCGTTTACGAGAAGCGCAAAGACCTGATGTACACCGGCCGCACTCTCTTCGGCGCGAAGCCGCCCAAGGGTCAGGAGCTTGAAGATCACTACTTCGGTACGATAAAGCCCCGCGTCTCCGCATTTATGAAGGAGCTGAACGAGGAGCTGTGGAAGCTCGGCATCATGGCCAAGACCGAGCACAACGAGGTTGCCCCCGCACAGCACGAGCTGGCGCCCTTCTTCACCACCACCAACATTTCCGCCGACCACAACCAGCTCACCATGGAGCTGATGCAGAAGATAGCAAAGAAGTACGACATGGTCTGCCTCCTGCATGAGAAGCCCTTCGCGGGCGTAAACGGCAGCGGCAAGCACAACAACTGGTCGCTCGTCACCAATACCGGCGTGAACCTGCTCGAGCCGGGCGAGACGCCGTACGAGAATGCACAGTTCCTGCTGTTCCTCTGCGCAGTCATTCAGGCCGTCGATGATTATCAGGACATGCTCCGCATCTCCGTCACCTCCGCTGCAAACGATCACCGTCTCGGCGCGAACGAAGCGCCTCCGGCCATCGTCAGCATGTTCGTCGGCACCGAGCTTGAGGACATTCTCACCGCCATCGAGCACGACATCCCCTACGGCAGTAAGGAGAAGGAGCTCATCAAGGTCGGCGTTCACGTCCTGCCGAAGTTCCCGAAGGACACCACCGACCGCAACCGCACCTCCCCGTTCGCCTTCACCGGCAACAAGTTTGAGTTCCGTATGCTCGGCTCCTCCGCGTCCATCTCCGGTGCGAACGTCGTCATCAACACCGCCGTTGCCGAGTCGCTGCGTCAGTACGCGGACATTCTGGAGAAGTCCACCGACTTTGAGGCTGACCTGCACGATCTGATAAAGTCCGTCATCGCAAAGCACAAGCGCATCATCTTCAACGGCAACGGCTACGATGAGTCCTGGATCCACGAGGCCGAGAGCCGCGGACTGCTGAACCTGCGCTCCACGCCCGACTGCGTCCCCTACTACCTCGCCGACAAGAACGTTGAGCTGTTCACCCGCCACCGCGTCTACTCCCCCACCGAGCTGCACGCCCGCTACGAGATAAAGCTTGATGGCTACTGCAAGGTGCTGCACATCGAGGCGCAGACGATGCTCGACATGGTCTGGAAGGATATCCTCCCCGCCGTCAGCGCATACTCCAAGGAGCTGACCGACACCGCACTTGCGAAGAAAGCGCTCAGCGCCGACATCGACTGCAGCTTCGAGACCGATCTTGCCGCGCGCATCAGCGCACTGACTGCCGCCGCTGTCAAGAAGACCCGCGAGCTTGAGTACGCGGTCATGGGCGTGAAGGATGTCGAGGGTACGCTCGAACAGGCAAAGTATTACAAGGACGTTGTGTTCTCCGCAATGAACGAGCTGCGCATCGTCGTAGACGAGCTTGAGACCCACACCTCCGCCGAGTACTGGCCGTACCCCTCCTACGGTGACATCCTGTTCAGCGTTAAATAATCAAGTCTCCACTATATTTGCCTCTATATTTGTCCTGACACAAAACAAATCATCCGTATGATAACCATACGGATGATTTGTTTATTATCAGCTTTTGTCAGCCCACGGCGTGAGTGCTGAGGTATTCGAGAACCTTGCTGCATCCGGCGCTGCTGAGCGCGTGTCCGTCGCCGGTCGAATACTCCGATGCGAGCGAGCCGTTCAGCGTCAGGGCGGAGGAGATGTCCGCGTAATAGACGCTTGCCTCGGTGCAGACCTGCTTGAGCCACGTTGTCACCTGCGCGACGGCCACGTTCGTAAGTCCGTCCGCGCCGGTGTAATTCTCGGTCACGGGCAGGAGCGAGCAGACAATTATCTTCGTGTCCGGACTTGCGGAGCGGATGGAATCGATCAGTCCCTTGTACGCCGCGCGGAACGCTTCCTCCGATGCGGAGGCCAGCCCGTCATTGCCGACGCACAGCACGAGCAGCTTCGGCTGGGCTATCATCGCCGCAGTTGCTGCGGATATCTCAGAGCCGTCGGCCGGATATTTGATGACGCAGGACGAAAGGCTCTCGATGGGTATGGTGCCCGCGGTGCTGCCCCAGACCTGCGTATTCGCGCTGCCGCCGGAGAGCATTCCGTAGTCGCGCATCCCGATCATGGTGCTGTCGCAGATGAAGGTCAGGCTTGCGAGATAGTCCTGTCCGGCATTCTTTGTCTCCTTCAGTTCGTTCAGCTCGCCCGGCGCGAGCGGCGCCTGCTGTGCAGTGCCCTCGTCCTTGATGTTCGTCGCCGCGCCGAGATCGACTCCCGGCTTCTCGCTGCTGCCGCCGTAGCCGTGCGCCATGGCGAAGATCAGTCCAAAGAGCACCGCGACGAGGCATATTCCTATGCCGATCGCCCAAAGCGTATCCTTCAGTCCGGTAAGTTTGCCCATCATAAAAATCCTCCATGCGGCCCTGCCGCATCGGTCAAAAAACTGCCTCTAAAAACTCGGCGGACTGTTGCCAGTCCGCCGGATCATTTTTGAAATTAAAAGCTTACTCCTGCTCTGCCAGAGCCTTTGCCTCTTCGATGACCTTCTGCTGCACGTTGCCGGGAGCTTCCTCGTAGCGGACGAACTTGCAGGTGAAGGAACCGGCACCCTGAGTCATGGAACGCAGGTCGATGGTGTATGAGGTCATCTCGGCGAGGGGAACCTCGGCCTCGATGGTAGTCATGCCGTCCTCAGCGGGCATGGAGCCCATCATGGTGCCGCGGCGCTTGGAGTTGATGTCGCCGATGATGGCGCCCTGGTACTCGTCAGGAATGGTGACGAAGAGCTGGCCGATAGGCTCAAGGATGGTGGGCTTGGCCTTGGGGATACCGTCCTGATATGCGAGACGGGCGGCAGTCTGGAAGGCCATATCGTTGGAGTCAACGGGATGGTAGGAGCCATCGTACAGAGTAGCCTTCAGGCCGACCAGCGGGTATCCGGCGAGAACGCCCTTGACGACCGCGTTGCGCAGGCCCTTTTCGACGGAGGGGAAGAAGTTTTTGGGGACGGAGCCGCCGAAGACTTCCTCGGCGAAGATCATGTCGTCCTGCTCATCCTGCGGCTCGAAGCGGATCCAAACGTCACCGAACTGGCCGGAACCGCCGGACTGCTTCTTGTGACGGCCGTGTGCCTCGACCTTGCCCTTGATCTTCTCGCGGTATGCGACGCGGGCGGGCTTGAGCTCGGTCTCGACATTGTAGAGGTTCTTGAGCTTGGAGCAGAGAACGCCGATCTGGATATCGCCTGCGCCGGAAACGACCATCTGGTGAGTCTCGGCGTTGTTGACGAGAGTGAAGGAGATGTCCTCCTCGTTGAGCTTTGCAAGACCCGCGGCGACCTTGTCGTCCTGACCCTTGGTCTTGGGGGAGATAGCCATGGAGTAGCAGGGTTCGGGGATTTCGATCGCGGGCAGCTCGGTGCCGTTCTTGTTGTCGGTCACGGTGTCGCCGGTCTTCCAATCCATCTTGCCGATGGCTACGATATCGCCGCAGCAGGCTTCGGTGACTTCGGTGCTCTTCTTGCCGCACATGGTGTACATACGGCCAAGCTTGTCGTTGGAGGAAGCGCGGAGATTGTAGAGGGACATGCCGGCGGTGATCTTGCCGGAGACGACCTTCACAAAGCTGAACTTGCCGAACTTATCAGAAACGGTCTTGAATACGAAGCCAGTCACGCCGTCGTTCTTCTCGACGGGTGCGTGGCAGTAGTCGGCGATGCCCTGGAGCATTGCAACGGTGCCGACGTTGGTCATTGCATCGCTTGCGAAGACGGGAACGACGGAACGATCCTTCATACCGGCCTTCAGCCCCTCGACGATGTCAGCCTCTTCAAGCTCCATGGTCTCGAAAAACTTCTCCATGAGCTCCTCGGTAGCGCCTGCGGCGGCTTCCATAAGCTCTGCGCGAAGCTCCTCAACATGGTCGGCATCTGCCGCGGGGACTGCGCCCTTCTCGGTCTTGCTGCCCTTGGTAATGTAGGCAACGTTATGGACGAGGTCGATAACGCCGGTACCGTCGGAGGTGGGGATGGTGACAGGGCAGACGATGGAGCCGTACTTGCCCTTCAGTGTCTCAAGAGCCTTGAAGTAGTCGCCATGCTCTTCGTTGCACTTGGAGATGGTGAACATGACGGGCAGGGAAGCTGCCTTGAGGTAGTTCCAGCAGCGCTGTGCACCGACGGGAATGCTCTCGCCCGTGTCCTTCGCGGAGGTGACTATCATACCGGCCTCGACCGCGCGCAGCGCGCACAGCGCGTCGCCGACAAAGTCAAAGAAGCCGGGGCAGTCCAATACGTTGATCTTGCAGCCGTCGTAGCTGACGGGAGCAATGGAGGTGGCGATGGTTATCTGGCGGGCGATTTCCTCTGCGTCGTAGTCGCATACGGTGTTGCCGTCGGAGACCTTGCCGAGACGGTCGATAGCGCCGGTGACGTACAGCATACTCTCGGCCAGACTGGTTTTGCCGTTATTGCCATGACCCAGCAGGGCAATATTGCGGATGTTCTTGGTTTCGTAGCTCATGTGTTGCTTCCTCTCTGTCAGAATATATTAAGATGCAAATTTTAATTGCAAAATTTAATCAGCAATCAATTTATTATACACTAAGGCTTTAGCCTTGGCAATATTAAAATAAGAAAAAATGGCACAAACGTGGTGCTCTCAGCCCTCCGCCACGCTTATCACGGCGACCGGCACGGCGCTGAGCAGCATATACACCAGCAGGAACACGGGGCTTACCGTTCCGGTGGAGATAAGCTTTATGAACACCAGCAGCAGACCAAGCAGCGACGACGCCAGCGTCACCGCCAGATTTGCGCGCACGGCAAGGTACATTTTCCGTCCCGTCTCGGCCACATGCGTGAGCGGCCCGAGCCCCTCGCGGCATACGACCGCCGCGATCTTGCTGTCCTCCCCCGGCGCCGCGGCGGATATCTTGAACCGCTCCACGTACGGCGGGAAATCGTAGCCGTCGGTCGCGATGTCAAAGGTCTTCGCCAGCATTTCGGGGTTGATATTGAAGTCGCGTATCGCAAATATCGGGTGTCGGTCGGAGCGGATGAGATTTATCAGCGCCTGCCGCACCTGAGGCAGCGGGGTGTACTTGACGTTGAAGATGCCGTAGAGCACGCCGTCTATGGCCAGCAGCACCGATGTCTTGCCGACGAGCCTGTACGGCACGCGCACGTTCATGAGCCGCATCAGCTCCGTGCTGCCGCAGATGACGACGCTGCCGTCGATGATGCCCTTCATACCGCCGCCGGAGAGATACTCAAAGTTATCTATCCTGCATGTGGTATAGCCGTTATCCTCCATCAGCTTGCCGAACACTTCGCTGACACTGCATCCCGCCGCGCATATCATGCTCCCCGCGAAGGAGATTATGCGCTCCGGATCACCGTCGGCAAAGATGCGCACATTTTCAAGCTCAACGCTGCCCTCAGGAAAGAGGTCGCGGTCGGTAACGATGAGGTTCTTGCTGCGGCCGATGTCGCTCAGCCCGGACCAGCCCGCTATCGCCGCGCCGCTGGAGAAGATGCGCAGCGAGCCGAGCAGGAACGGCAGCGCAAAGCACAGCAGCGCCGCAATGGGCACTCCGGGGGCGAAGATTGCCGAATAGATAAATATCAGGTCGCCGAAGCTCTTCTTGACCGCGGCGACGATTATCGCCAGCAGCAGCGCCGCGAACATCAGCGGCAGCGCCGCCTTCTGGAATATCTCCTCGTCGGGCGCGGCCTCTTCCGTCCTGTGGACGAAGCCGGAGAACGGGCGCAGCGACTTGAGCAGCGTTATCTCATGCGCCTTGACGTCCATCTCACCGGTCACGGTGTACGCGCGGCGGCCTATCGCCGGTACGCGCAGCGCCTTGCGCATCCCGCGGCAGCTTATCAGCGAGCTTGCGAGCGCGCCGATGAGCGAGAGCGTGGAGATGCAGCAGAGCGAGACGTGCGGGCTTGAGATATTGCCGAGCGAGACTACCAGCGCATCCGCCCCCGTAAGGAAGCAGGAGAACACCGCCAGCGTCTCCGCGCCGGGCTTGCCGCGTACGAGATTCATTATTCCTGTCGTCACGACGTCCAGCGCGAGCAGCGACACGGTAAGCTGCATTGCGAGCAGCGCCGCGGACGCGCACTTATAATCCTTCAGCATGCCGGGGACGGGCAGTCCCACGGTTATCCATATCATCACGACCAGCATTATAAGACTCACTCGCAGGCGCAGCCGCAATGAATTCGTAAAGCTGGCATAATATTTTGACGCGTTGAGCGGGCTGACCTCCGCCCCAAGCTCCTCCGGCTCGTCCTCCATCGTCAGCGAGCTGCCCCTGCCGCCGCGCAGGCGGTAAAGCAGCGTGGTTATGACGGAGAATATGTATTCCTTGAAGCTTGACGGGAAGAAGTCCTCCTTCTCCCTGAACTCCGACTCCGGACGTTCATAGTCGATCTTTTCGGCATAATCGTCGCCCAGATCGTAGTCCACGAAGCCCTCGGCGTACCCGTCGTCATCCGTGCGGTGCGCACCGGCGGGGTCAAACGCGTTGAAGCTGTCAAACTCATAGGGCGACCGCTCCTCGGGCGGCTGGGTCGACTCCGGTTCGGGCTGCGGCTCGTCGTACTTCGCAAAGTCGAACTCCGGCTCCTGCCAGGGCGTCTCCTCGGGCGGGGCATAGTCCGTCTCCGCTGGGGCGTCGTCCTCGTATTCGTCCGCGGCTTCGTCAGCCTCGCCGTATTGCGGCTGATACACCGCCTCGTACGCGGGCTCCTCCGGCTCGTACGCATCGTCCTCGTATTCCTGTTCCGATTCCGCCGCCTCATAGGCGCTGGCGCGGCGCTCATACTGATCCTCCGAAAGGTCGTATGCCGTCGCGGCAGCGGCAAATGCGTCGTCCGTGCGGCGGCGGCGCTTTATACGCGGCTTGCCCAGCGAAGCCTGATCGAGCTTATCCACGAGTCTGCGGAAAAATCCGCGCGGCGCTTCCTCCTCCGGCTCCTCCGCGGAGTCGGCTCCCGCATAGGCGGAGACGAAGTCCGCGTCATGCGGCAGGGGCGGCGCATAGTCGTAGTCGGCGCTCAGGTCAACGCTTTTCCCGTTGAACGACAGCTCCGTGTCCTTCTTTTTGCCGCCGAGATTGAAGCGCGGGTCAAACTCTATCTCCTCCGCGTCCGTATCGGCGCTGGCCGCGAAGCTCTTCGCGCCGCTGCCGGGACAGTATATCCTTACGCCGTCCTCGTCCTCCGCATCTGCCGCGGGGCTCGGAGAATAGACGCGCACGTCGTCCTCCGGTTCCGTGTCGAATGAGAGATTGAACGCGTCAAAGTCCGGTTCCCCGCGCTCACCTATCTCGTGCGGGAACTCGAATTTCGGTTCGGCAGCTTCTGCGGCGTCCGCTTCCGGTTCGGGAAACGTCACGTCCTGCTCGCCGCCGTATTCGCGGAGTATGGCTTCGAGATCTATCTCTTCGTTCCAGTTATCCATCAAATCTATCCCTTACTGTATATGTAAACCCCCGACTGTGGAGAAAAATGTCGGTGAAGTTTCGCCGCGGTTCAGCCCATGCGCTGTCTGAGTATCTCGTACATGGTTATCGCGGCGGCGGCGCTGGCGTTGAGGGAGCTGACCTGCCCCTTCATCGGCAGGCTCACGATAAAATCGCAGCTCTCAGCCACAAGTCGCCCCATCCCGTCGCCCTCGGAGCCGATCACAAGCGCGAGCGCGCCGGTGAAATCGGTCGTCCAGAGGCCGTTCTGACCTCCGGCGGCGGTGCCGTATATCCAGAGTCCGTTGTCCTTGAGCGTCTTTATCGCGGCGGGCAGGTTCGCGACGCGGGCGATGAGCATATGCTCCGCCGCACCGGCGCTCGCCTTGTCAACTATCGCGGTCAGCCCCGCGGAGCGGCGCTTCGGTATCACGACGCCGTGCGCGCCGACGCATTCCGCGGTACGGATTATCGCGCCGAGGTTGTGCGGGTCGCTTATCTCGTCGCACACGATGACGAACGGCGGCTCTCCGCGCTCTGCCGCGAGCGCCAGAATATCCTCGATCGAGCAGTAGTCGCGCACGGCGCACACGGCGATGACGCCCTGATGCGCCTTGGTCTGGCTCATAAAGTCGAGCTTGCGCCGGTCGCTCTCCACGACGACTATGCCCTTCTCGCGCGCCTTGGACGCGATGTGTCCCAGCGTCTTGTCCACGTCGCCGCGGGCGATGAATATTTTGTCTATCGCGCGGCCTGCGCGCAGCGCCTCGATAACGGCGTTGCGGCCTTCAATAAGCTCATTTTTTATCTCGTTGTTATCTATCATCAGAAAAATCTCCGGTAAACATAATATGACAAGTCTCATAATAACACAATGTTACCGAAACATAAAGATAATTTTTCGCCTTTAACAAAATTTTCATAGACTTGAGCTTAAAATAAGGGTATATTTATATATACTCTTCACATGGCGCACACCCTGCGCGCGAAACGACCTGCATTCCCAAGGAGGAACTCTATATGAAAAAGCCCATGGACTATGTCTATCGCTTCTGCAATAAGCACCCGAACTTCGGCATCCCGAACCTGATGAAATACATCGTCGGCGGAAACGTCGTGTTCTGGCTGCTGAGTCTTGTCAATCCCGTTCTGATGAGCTACCTGTCGTTCTCCCCTGCCGCCATTCTGCACGGGCAGGTCTGGCGGCTCATCAGCTTCATATTCTACCCCGTCAGCTTTGATTTTCTCGCCTTGTTCGCTTTCTATTTTTATTATCTCATCGGCAACACGCTGGAGCGCTACTGGGGTACGCCGCAGTTCACGATATTTTTCTTCTCCGGCGTCATTCTCTCCGAGATATTCGCCTTCATCGTCTACTTTGTCTCCGGCGTTAGCCTGAACATCACGGCGACATACATCTATTTCTCGATGTTCTTCTCCTTTGCGACGCTCTACCCGGACATGACCATACTGCTGTTCTTCATCATCCCGGTCAAGATAAAGTGGCTCGCCTACGTCAACGCCGCGTTCTTCCTTATAAATATCTTCACCACCAGCTTTCCTCTCAACATGCTCCCCGTCGTGGCGCTGCTGAACTTTATGATATTCTGCGGCGGTGATCTGTTTCATGCGGCGAAGATACACAAGCCCAGCGCGAACACCGTAAACTTCCGGCGCGAATCACGGCGCATACGTCAGGAGCAGCGCGACAAGCTCTACACCCACAAGTGCGCCGTGTGCGGCCGCACAGACACCGACTATCCCGATCTTGAGTTCCGCTACTGCTCGAAGTGCGCCGGATATCACTGCTTCTGCCAGGATCACATAAACAACCACATTCACTTCACCGAGTGAGCGGCATTCAAAAAATATCCGATAAATTTTCATAAAAACCGCTATCCCTCCCGAAGCCCGGATGATATCATCTGAGCATCAGGAGGGATTTACCATGAAAAAAGCACTTTCCATCGCAGTATCCGCAGCAATGCTGTTCTCCCTCAGCGCCTGCGGCAGCAATGAAACCATTGCGGAAACCCCATCCCCGACGGCGACGGAGCTTCAGTCTTCCGTTGAAACCGCCGCTGTCGACTCCAGCATGTTCACCAAACGCGACAGCAGCACGGACTACGACGAGGCCGCCGCGCAGTACATTGATCTCGACGCGCAGACCGGTGACATCACTCTCACCGAGGCCGGGGACTACGTGCTCAGCGGTACGCTGTCCGACGGCAGCGTCATAATAAACGCGCCTGAGGACGCGAAGCTGCACCTTATTCTCAACGGTGCGCACATCGCGAGCCAGAGCGCGGCGGCGCTGTACGTGATAAGCGCCGACAAGGTGTTCGTCACGCTCACGGACGGCAGCGAAAACGGCATCAGCGCGGCGGGCGATTCCGCCGAGGACGACTACGCAAACGTTGATGCCGCGATATTCGTCCGCTGCGACATAAGCTTCAACGGCAGCGGCTCGCTCAGCGTCAGCAGCGCGAAGGGGCGCGGCATCGTCAGCAAGGACGACCTCGTGTTCACCGGCGGCAGCTACATGATACAGGCCGCGAACCACGGCATCTCCGGCAAGGACAGCATCCGTATCGCGGACGGCAGCTTTGTCGTCACCGCGGGCAAAAACTGTCTCGACTCCGACAATGACGACAGTGACAAGGGCTTCATTTATATTGCGGGCGGCAGCTTTGATCTCTCCTCCGGCAACGACGCATGTCACTGCTCGGGCGACTTTGATTTTCTCGCGGGCAGCATGGAGATCAGCGCCGCGGACGACGGAGTCCACAGCGACGCCGCGCTGAGCGTCAGCGGCGGCAGTATCACCATCTTACTGTGCTATGATGGGCTTGAGGGCGTCACCGTCGATATCAGCGGCGGCACGATCGACATCACCTCTTCCGACGACGGTATCAACGCCGCGAACGGCAGCAGCGACAGCGCCCATGATGGCACTGACGGCACTCCCGCAGAGTCTGCCGGCGGTGTCACCGATATGAGCGGCAATCCGCCCGAAAAGCCCGACGGGGACAGCGCGCCCGACATGAGCTGCGCAGGTATGCAGCGCCCCGACGGCGGCACTCCTCCCGAGAAGCCGGACGGCAGCGGGGATATAGGCACCGCGTCCGGAAGCGCGCCCGAAGCTCCGGCTGACATGCCCGGCGGAATGGGAGGCGGCTTCAGTGGCGGAGACGATCCGTTCGCCGCGGACAGCAGCTGTCTCGTCACGATCAGCGGCGGCACGGTGCGCATCAACGCGCAGGGCGACGGCATAGACTCCAACGGTGATCTGGTCATCAGCGGCGGCGAGGTCTATATCTCCGGCCCGCGCAATGGCGGCGACGGCGCCATGGACTATAACGGCAGCGGCACGATCAGCGGCGGCATCATCGTGGCCTGCGACATGGGCGGCATGAGCCAGAATTTCAGCGACGGCAGCCAGTGCTCCGCGATGATAAGCCTCAACGGCAGCGGCGAGATCAGGCTCACCGACGCAAGCGGAAATGTGCTGCTCAGCTACACCCCCGCGGACGACTATTCCTGCATCGTCGTGAGCTGTCCGGAGCTTTCGGAGGGCAGCGAATATACCCTCAGCTACGGCAGCGCGTCCCAGAGCTTCACCCAGAGTGAAGCGCATATGGGCTCCGCGTCGAACGTCCCCGCCGGAGGTTTCGGCGGCATGGGCGGCAACATGGGCGGCGGATTCGACAAATCCCGCAGGCCGTGATCGACGTTAGATTAACATAATGTAATTTACATATTATCATTTACATATTGTATGTAAAGAATGGGACGGCATCTGCCGTCCCATTCTTTGTTTGTTCGGTGCATACTTTCTTTTCCCCTCTGCCAGCGTCTCCCCTCCGGCGACCCCTTTCCCATAGAAGGGGCAGCGCGATGCGGCAAAGACTGGGCATTGGCGCATCGCAGTACCTCATTTACATTCCCCATCGATGATGATATAATCATAGTCTCTGGAACGGAGTGCTGCTATGGAAACATCATCAAGAGAACTAAACATAAAATACGCGTTCGTACAGGCCGGATACTGGATGGGCTTCTGCGTAGCGTTCAGCTTCGGCGCTGTGATGCTTCAGGCGCGCGGCTGTTCGAACGCGGAGCTTGGCGGAATAATGGCCGCCGGCAACATCTGCGGCTTCATCCTCTCGCCTATGCTCGCCGAGCGGCTTGACAGTTCGAAGCGCCTCACGGTATACCACGCGCTCTGGGCATTGCAGCTTTTCGAGCTTGTGCTGCTTGCTGCCTTCGCGCTGATACCCGGGCACGGCACAGCTGTCGCCGTGATATACACACTATATATAGCGATTGAGGTCTGCATAAATCCGGTCAACACGCAGCTGTATAACCTCATGGAGCTGCGCGGCATACATATAAACTACGGTCTCGCGCGCGGCGTCGGCTCGCTGGCGTTCGCCGCCATATCCGCCGTGCTCGGCATACTCGCAGGCAGCCTCGGCGCGGCATCGCTGCCGGTCGCAGGGCTGGTGCTCTGCCTGTTCCGCTGCGCCGCGCTGCTCGCCATCCAGCTCCGCCTGCGCCGCGGCGGCAATTCCGACGCGCTTCCGGAGAACGGTGCAAAGAGTGAGGACAGCCGCTCGCTCATCGCCTTTCTGCGGTATAACCCGCGGTTCTGCGGGCTGCTGCTCGGCGTCGCGCTGCTGTTCTTCGGGCACAACACGGTGTCGAATTTCATGATAAACATCGTGCGCAGCGTCGGCGGGAACGAGACGAGCATGGGCTGGCTCAACGCCTTCATGGCATCGACGGAGATCCCGATAATGTTCCTGTACGACCGGCTGACGCGGCGGGTCAAATGCCCCGCGACCCTGCGCTTCGCGGGAATAATGTTCTCGGTCAAGGCCGCGGCCTTCGTGCTCGCGCCGAATATGCTCGGGCTGTACGGCGCGTGTGCACTGCAATCGCTGTCCTTTGCGCTTCTGATCCCCGCAAGCGTCAGATACGTCAACCTGTATATCGCCCCGGCGGACTGCGCAAAGGGGCAGGCGCTCATCGCCGGTATGACCAGCCTCGGCTCGATATTCGCAAGCTTCGTCGGCGGGATGCTTTATGATATGACCAGCGTCAAGATAACGCTGCTCGTCGGATTTGCCGCAGCGGCAGCCGGCGCCGTTCTGTGCCAGATAGGCACGGTGCGCGAATAACGCGAAAAAATATGACCCCCTCCGTATGACATATCATACGAAGGGGGTCATATCTATATATTCCGGCTTCAGTCGCCGAAGGAAATGCCGATGTCGCGCGCGACCTTTATCAGCGGATGATCCACGGGGAGGAACTTTGTGCGGCTGGCCGCCTCCTCCAGCGGGATGGAACAGATGTTTCCGCCCTGTATCGCGACCATGCGACCGTACTGCTTATTGATGATAAGCTCCGCCGCCGCGGCGCCGAACTGCGTTGCGAGGACGCGGTCGTACGGGCAGGGAGGGCCGCCGCGCTGATAGTGCCCCGGCACGGTCACGCGGGTCTCCTGTCCGGTGAGGGCTTCGAGCTTCGCGGCGATCTCGTAGGACACGGTGGGATAGCTGGAATTCTCGCGCATATGACGCTTCGTCTCCTCGTCCAGCACCGCGTCGGTCTTAGCAACCGCGCCCTCGGCGCAGGCAACGATGGAGAAGCTGCGGCCTTTTTTCCTGCGCTTCTCGATAAGCTCCACAACCTTGTTGATATCATACGGTATCTCCGGAATGAGAATAACGTCCGCTCCGCTGCCGATACCGGCCTGCAGCGTCAGCCATCCGGCGTCGCGCCCCATCAGCTCCACGACGAAAATGCGCCCGTGGGAGCTTGCGGTGGAGTGTATGTAGTCGATAACATTCGTTGCGATGTCAACGGCGCTCTGGAAGCCGAAGGTGGTGTCCGTGCCGTAGATATCGTTGTCAATAGTCTTCGGGAGAGTGATGACGTTCATTCCGGCATCCATCAGGAGCTTTGCGCTCTTCTGCGTCCCGTTGCCGCCCATGATGACCAGGCAGTCGAGGTTGAGGCGGTTATAGGTGTCGAGCATAGCGGGGATGAGGCTGTTGCCGTCCTCATCAACGATGTCTTTTCCGGGGATATAGCGCTGGCGGGAGGTGCCGAGTATCGTGCCGCCCTCGGTAAGGATGCCGGAGAAGTCCTTCGGCTCCATGAATTTGTAATCCCGCTCTATAAGGCCGCGATAGCCGTCGTACATACCGTATATCTCAAGGTCTTCGACATGCTCAAATAGTGATTTTGCAACACCGCGCATTGCGGCGTTGAGTCCCTGACAGTCGCCGCCGCTCGTGACCAGCGCGACTCTTGTCGGTTTATTCATTGAAATTCCTGCCTTTCTGAAAACGCATCGCCTGCGGCGGACGGCACCGGATGTACGCTTCCCTGCCGCGCGGCGGATATAGCTTTTATGACCTTTTATGCCCTATATTATCGTATAATCCGACAGGAATTTCAAGGCGGGAAAATAGACAAATTTTGCGCAAATAACCATTGCTGAAAAAGCCGTTTATATGTTATAATTTATAAGCCTTTTTTTGCAATTCATGCGGGCATGTTTCCCGCAATCTCAATAAAGGAGCTACGACATGGCAATGAAAGGGAATTCCTTTATGCATCGCGTTGCGGAGCTTATCGTAAAGCTGCGCTGGGTGTTCATAATCCTCTTCATCGCGGCAATAGTTTTTTCGGCGTTCTCGGTGCAGTGGATACAGATCGAGAACGATATAAAGGCCTATCTGCCGGACAGCTCTGAAGCCAAGCAGGGTCTCCAGATAATGAACCGAGAGTTCATCACCTACGGCACGGCGGATATCATGGTGCAGGATGTGAACCGCGAGGAGGCCATGGAAATATACGACGCGCTCGTCGCCCACGACGGGGTCGTTCTCGTGAACTTTGACCTCACTGAGGCTCACTATAAGGATGCGGCAGCGCTCTATTCCGTCACCTTCAACGGCCCCGCCGAAAGCGAGGAGTGCACCGCGGCGATGGAGAGCGTCCGCCCGCTGTTCGCCGGTCATAAATATTATATGTACTCCGACGCCTTCAGCAATCTCACCGAGATAATCGTCAACGAGATGAAGGGCGTCGTCGTCATCGTCGCGCTGGTCGTTGTGGCGGTGCTGATATTCACGTCGAGCACCTACGCCGAAGTCCTTGTCCTGCTCGGCACCTTCCTCGCCGCGGCCATCATCAACATGGGCACTAACTTCCTGATGGGGAAGATATCCTTCGTTTCAAACTCCGTCGCCATCGTCCTTCAGCTCGCTCTGAGTGTGGACTACGCGATAATATACTGCAACCGATATAAAGAAGAACACAAGACAAAACCGATACGTCAGGCGGCCATCGACGCGCTCACGATGTCCATCCCCGAAATTTCCGCCAGCAGCCTGACCACCATCGCCGGACTTACGGCGATGACCTTTATGAAATTCCGTCTCGGCTTTGACATGGGCGTGACACTAATCAAGTCCATCGTGTGCAGCCTGCTGTCAGTGTTCCTGCTGATGCCGGCGCTGCTCATGTGCTGCGGCAAGCTCATGGATAAAACGAAGCACAAGAACTTCGTGCCGAAGATCAACTTTGCGGGCAAGTTCGCATATGCCACGAGATTTATAATCCCGCCGCTGTTCGTGCTGCTCGTCGTCGGAGCATATTTCACATTCGGCAGCTGCAATTATGCTTACTCCATGGATCTTGTCCACACCAAGCGCCAGAACGAGCAGGACATCGCCGCGAACGCCATACATGAGCGCTTCGGTGAAAATAACCTTATGGTCGTTATCGTTCCGTCCGGCAGCTATGAAAAAGAGGCCGAGCTCATCTCGGAGCTTGAGGCCTGCCCGGAGGTGAATTACGCCCTCGGCATCGCGAATATCGACGCGATAGACGGCTATAAGCTCGGCGACATGGTGGATTACGCCGAATTTTCCGGCATTGCGGGCGTGGACACCATAACAAGTCAGGCGCTCTTCGCGTACTACGCGGCAAGTCAGGACGAGTACCGAGACGCGAGCGACGATCTGACCGGCTACAAAGTGCCGCTGGTCGATCTGTTCCTCTTCCTGTACGATATGCGTTATGACAGTCCCATGCCGCTCGGCGAGGAGCAGATAGCGCTGATTGAGGATCTTTACTCTCAGCTTCAGGTAGCAACCGTGCAGCTGCAAAGTGAGGATTACAGCCGTTTCCTGCTGTACGTCGATCTGCCGATGCAGGGCGACGACACCTTTGATTTCCTCCAGCGCGCACGGCTCATCGCTTCGCAGTATTACCCCGAGGGCAGCGTGTACTTCACCGGCAACGCCGTGGCGGCAAGCGACTTCAACGACACCTTTGTCAGCGACAACATGGTCGTGAGCCTGATGTCGCTGGGGCTCGTCATGCTGATATTGCTCTTTACCTTCCGTTCGCTCGGAATGCCGCTGCTGCTGATCCTGGTCATTCAGGGCAGCATCTGGATAAACTTCTCTATCCCCGTCCTGCGCGGCGACTACGTGTTCTTCATGTGCTACCTCATCGTCAGCGCGATACAGATGGGCGCGAACATCGACTACGCCATCGTCATCTCCTCGCGCTATAACGAGCTGCGCGGGAAGATGCCCAAGCGCGATGCGATAATCGACACGCTGAACTTCTCGTTCCCGACGGTCATCACCTCCGGCACGATGATGGTCATCGCCGGACTCGTCATCGGCGATCGCGTGTCGCAGGTCGTCATCGCGGGCATCGGGCAGTATGTCGGCATCGGCACGATAATCACCATCGTGCTCGTAAACTTCGTCCTGCCGCAGCTTCTCCTGCTGGGGGACGGCTTCGTGCAGGCGACTACCGTGAAGCTGCGCGGGCTGCACGTCAAGGATCCGCGCCGCACCGCGAGACTGGCGTTCAACGTGCTGCTCGCTGCGGCCTGTGTGTTCGCGCTCGTCGCGGCTCCGATGTGCCGCGCGGCGGTCGACTCATGGCAGAGCAGCTCCGTGAGCGAGAATAAGCAGCTTCTGAAGCAGACGCGTGAGCTGCGCCAGCTTGCCGAGAAGCTGAGCATGGATCAGACCCGATACGACGATCTGCGGTACAGCTTCGCCGAAAGCCTTGTGACCGACACCGTCGGCAGCGATCAGCTTGCAAGCGGTGAGGCGCAGTATAACGCCGGTAAGGCACAGCTTGAGGCCGGTCAGGCGCAATACGACGCGGGCAAGGCACAGCTTGACGACGCGAAGTCGAGATACGAGAGCGGCAAAGCCGAATACGAGGCTGGACTTGCGGAGTATAACGCAGGCAAAGCCCAGCTCGAAGCCGGTCAGGCGCGCTATGACGCGGGCGCGGCACAGCTTGAGGCCGCCAAGCGGCAGTACGCCGAGGGCGAAGCGAAGCTGAACGCCATCACGCCGATATATAACGCAATTCTTCCGCTGTATAACGATTATCAGCGTCTCCAGGCCGAGTATGACGCGGCCGTTGCCGAGGGCGACACGGTCAAGGCGCTGCTCATCAAGCCGAGGCTTGATGCGGCGCGCATCGCGCTCGATACGCAGGTCGCCGGTACGGGCTACTCGCTGTCCGGGATAATCACGGAATATCAGGCCGGACAGCAGCAGCTCGCCGAGGGCAAGGCGCAGATAGAGGCCGCCGAAGCGGAGCTTGCGGCCGGCAAGGCGGAGCTTGACGCCGGATACGCGCGGCTCGCCGAGGCGGAGAAACAGCTTGCGGCCGGCAAGGCCGCGCTGGAAGACGGCGAAAAGCAGATAGCCGACGGCGAACAGCAGCTTGCAGCCGGTAAGGCGGAACTTGACGCGGGCTACTCCCGTCTCGACGCCGCCGGTGCACAGCTCGCGGCAGGGCGGAACCAGCTTGCCGCGGCGCGCGAACAGCTTCAGGAGGATCTGGCGGCGCTGGATAAATATTCAGACGATAAGGAGCGGCTCGACGCCGGTATGAAGCTGCTGATGTCCGACGAGAACGTGAAGAAGCTCTCCGGCAGCACGGCTACGTATGCGGAGCTTTGCGACGCCGCGGAGGAATACTTCGCCTCGCAGATAGACTCGGCGAACGACGAGGCGTGGTGGGCAAATGTCCTGACCGCCGCACTGACTGTAACGGTCGTGCTGGCGCTCATTTCGCTGCTGCTCTGGCAGTTTGTGCGCAGCAGCGGAGCGGCGGCGATCATCGCCGGTGTATCGGCAGTCGCGGCGCTGGTGTGCGGAGTTCTGTGGCATAGCCACTGCCCGGCGGACGGTACGCTCGCCTTTGCAGCCGGTCTGACGCTGTGCCTTATCGCCGTGGTGTGCACCGACCTGATGGCGCACCGTGCGAAGGAGGCCTCGGCGGTTCCGGCCTCATCGGCGACTGCAAACTGAGCAAGGGCACGCAGATTATGGGAGTGGATCGGGCTTGACGGCCTGAACATATAAAAAGGAGGAAAAAACATGAAGAAGATGAAAGTTATAGCAATAGTGCTGGCGGCAGTGCTGTGCATGGGGCTGCTGTCCGGATGCGGCAGCTTCTCCGCCACGGAGCTGGTCAAGAACAATCTTGACCTCATCTACCTGAACCAGTACACCGACGACTACCTGACAAGGGTAGGACTTGACAAGGAGCAGGCCGATCAGGAGTATGAGGGCGGTCTGGAGGTTGAGGCGGAGTATTTCGCCAACACGTTCGACATTGATCTGGATATCTGCGGCGACGAGATACGCCAGCAGATCATCGACCTGTACCGTCAGATATACACCCACAGCAAGTATGAAGTAGGCTCGCAGAGTCGCAATGGCGACACTTATCTTGTGCAGCTGACGGTTTACCCCATCGACATCTTCCAGAAAGTTAACGATGAGGACTCCGAAGCTTTCTTGGCGGATTTGCAGGAGCGCGCCGACGCCGGTGAGTTTGTCAACATGACCGACGATGAATATGAAGTCGTCTGGGCGCAGGCGATCATCGACATGGTCTCCGCCCGCATCGACTCTATCGGCTACCTCGACCCTCAAACCATCTCCGTGCAGGTCGTGAAGGGTGAGGACAATGTCTACGTCATCGACGACAGCGATTTCAACCGCATCGACAGTCTGATCATCGCATACTGAAATTTGTTTTTATGCACTGGCCGATTTTCGGCCATATTGTCTGAAAACTCCGGGGACATCCGTCTCCGGAGTTTTTTGTCGTTATCGCTCCATTTTGGTTAAATATGCACTTGAAATTCCATTCCGCCTCGGTTACAATATGACCTGCGCGCTTCGGCGCAAATTTTTATTTTTAAAGGTAAGGTAATTTCAATGCAGCGTGAATCGTTTCGCTCCCGCCTAGGCTTTCTGCTTGTCAGCGCGGGCTGCGCTATCGGAATCGGCAATGTCTGGCGCTTCCCGTATGTGACGGGTCAGAACGGCGGCGGCTTTTTCGTCCTGATCTATCTCATCTGCCTGCTTATAATGGGCGTGCCGGTGCTCACGATGGAGCTTGCGGTAGGCCGCGCGGGCAAAAGCAGCGCGGTGCTGGCGTACAGGAATCTTGAGGGCAAGGGCCGCAAGTGGCACATTCACGGCTGGTTCTGCCTGCTCGGCTGCGTAGTGCTGATGATGTACTACACCACCGTTACCGGCTGGATGATAGATTATTTCGGCAAATTCCTGACCGGCAGCTTCCACACCGGTATGGACACCGCCTCCGTCACCGCCGAATTCGGCACGATGCTGTCAAATCCCGGCGAGATGGTGATATGGACGGAGCTTGTCGTGATTGTCGGCTCTCTGGTCTGCTCGTTCGGCCTGCAAAAGGGTCTTGAACGCGTGAGCAAGATCATGATGCTCGCACTGCTGGCGCTCATCATGGTGCTCGCGATACACAGTCTCACTCTGCCCGGCGCCGCCGATGGCATGAAATTCTATCTGCTGCCCTCTATAGATTCGATACGCAAGGTCGGCCTCGGCTCGATAATCACCGCCGCCATGAACCAGTCCTTCTTCACGCTGAGCCTCGGCATCGCCGCGATGGAGATCTTCGGCAGCTACATGCCGCAGGATCAGACCCTGCCGGGCGAGGCCGTGCGCATCTGCGCGCTGGACACCTTCGTCGCGCTCATGGCAGGCACGATCATCTTCCCCGCCTGCTTCTCCTTCGGCATCCAGACCGACAACGGCCCGTCCCTGATATTCCAGACCCTGCCGAACGTGTTCGTCAACATGGCCGGCGGCCGTTTCTGGGGTGCGCTGTTCTTCCTGTTCATGATCTTCGCAAGCCTGTCCACGGTGCTTGCGGTGTTTGAAAATATCATTGCCATCTGCATGGACACCTTCGGCTGGAGCCGGACGAAAGCCTCCGTCGTAAACGGCATTCTTCTGCTTGTGCTGAGCCTGCCCTGCGTGTTCGGCTACAACATCTGGAGCAATGTGCACCTCATCGGCGGACGCGATATCCTCGACAGTGAGGACTTCATCGTCAGCAACCTTCTTCTCCCCATTGGCTCTCTGGTGTATCTGCTGTTCTGCGTGACCAAATGGGGCTGGGGCTTTGACAAATACCTCGCCGAGGCCAACCGCGGAAAGGGTCTGAAGCTGTCCCCGAAGCTGAAGCCCTACTTCCAGTGGATCCTGCCGATACTGATACTCATCATCCTCATTCAGGGGCTCTGAGTATAAAATCTCGCTCGCGCGGGGACAATAGAGTCAGCCGTACATAAGATGTATTGGGCGACTTTATTACCCGGAGAGTGAGACCCATGGTAAAACGAGGAGATATTTATTACGCTGACCTTAGTCCGGTGGTCGGCAGTGAGCAGGGCGGGATGCGTCCGGTGCTCATCGTGCAGAACGACACCGGAAACCGCCACAGCCCGACCGTTATTGCCGCAGCGATAACGAGTCAGATGGGTAAAGCGCGCCTGCCGACGCACATCCAGCTTCAGGGGCAGAGCGTCGGTCTGAGTCGGGACAGCGTCATTCTGCTCGAACAGATACGCACCATAGACAAATCGCGTCTGCGCGAGCGGATGGGGCGGCTGGACGAGAACACGATGAGCGCGGTAGACAGCGCCATCGCGGTCAGCTTCGGGCTTCAGGGTTAAAGCGTTTTTTGATGAATAAGCATCGGCTTCGTGCATATAAATATGCACGAAGCCGATTTCTATTTCTTCAAAGGAGCACACCATGATCTACGCCATTCACCCCGTCGGAAAGCTGACCGTCACGCCTGAAGGGGCGTATCTGCGCTTTCACGCCGAAGCGCCGCAGGCGGCGGGGCTTTTGCGTCTGTGGCTCTCCGGCTGCGGACGCTGCGAGAGCTTGGGGCTGATGGAGCCGCGCGGCGGCAGGCTGGTATTGGATCGCCGCCTGAGCCGGCGGGAGCTGTGCCGCTTCCCCGCCCAGATTGAGCGCGCAGAGCTGGCGGAGCAGCGGCCGTCGGGCGCGCCCGCGCGGGAGCCTGAGCCGGCGCCGTCCCATGATGCATCCGATGTTATATGGCGCGGTGACGCCGGAACGGAGCTTGTCGCAGAGATAAACGGGCGGAGATATATCGCGCTGCCCGCAAAGCTGCGCCGCCCCTCCCACTGCTCACGAAATATCGGCGGGCAGGAATACGTGATTTTCCCCGCGCCGTCTTGTAAAAACGGCGATAATAGTGTATAATAAAATTTCTAAAAAGCAAAAAAACATCCCAAAAGGAGATATACATATGCTAATGACAGACCTCATCGCCGCCAAGCGCGACGGCGGCAAGCTCAGCGCCGAGGAGATCGACTTCATGGTGCAGGGCTACACCAAGGGCGAGATACCAGACTACCAGATGTCCGCAATGTGTATGGCCATCCTTCTGCGCGGCATGGACGACGAGGAGACGCTGAATCTCACGATGTCCATGATGCGCTCCGGCGAGGTGCTCGACCTCAGCGCCATCAAGGGCGTGAAGGCCGACAAGCATTCCACAGGCGGTGTCGGCGATAAGACGAGCCTTATCCTCTGCCCGATGGTCGCGGCCTGCGGGCTGAAGATCGCCAAAATGTCCGGGCGCGGACTGGGACACACCGGCGGCACCATCGACAAGCTGGAGAGCTTCCCTGGCTATGACACGGGCATCTCGGACGAACGCTTCATTGAAAACGTCAACCGCGTCGGCATCGCCATCACAAGTCCGACCGCGGACATTGACCCCGCAGACAAGAAGCTCTACGCCCTGCGCGACGTGACCGGCACCGTGCCGAGCATACCGCTCATCGTCAGCAGCATCATGTCCAAAAAGCTGGCCGCGGGCGCGGACGTCATCGTGCTGGACGTCAAGTGCGGCGGCGGCGCGTTCATGAAGACCGAGGAGCAGGCGCGCGAGCTTGCCCGCAACCTCACCCGCATCGGCAACATGGCCGGACGCAAGACCGCCGCGGTCATCACCGACATGGATCAGCCGCTCGGCTGCGCGGTCGGCAACGCCGTCGAGGTCAAGGAGGCCATCTCCGTCCTCTCCGGTGAAACACAGGGCGACCTGCTTGAGCTGTGCCTGACGCTCGGCAGCTGCATGCTCGTCTCCGCAGGCTTTGCCAAGAATGACGACGAGGCGCGCGCGGAGCTTATGGAGACCATCCGCAGCGGCAAGGCGCTGCAGAAGCTGGCAGATCTTGTTGAGGCTCAGGGCGGCGACGCGGACGCAGTATATGAGCCGTCGATGCTGCCCGACGCGAAGGTAAAGCTTGAAGTGCCGAGCACCGAGGCGGGCTATGTCAGCCATATCAACGCCGAAGAAGTCGGCCTTGTGAGCATGCATCTCGGCGGCGGCCGCGCCACCAAGGAGAGCACGATCGATCTTTCGGTCGGCGTCGTGCTGGCAAAGAAGCTTGGCGACCATGTCGAAGAGGGCGAAAGCCTCGGCACGATACACGCCTCCAGCATGGAGAAAGCGCAGGAGGCGGCGGAGCTTCTGCGCGGTTGCTATAAATTCAGCACCGCTCCGGTCGAGCGTCCGGCGTTCATCAAGGGCATTGTCAGATAAGAATATTGATACGAGCAAGCCGTCCATATGGGCGGCTTGTTCTATTATATTCGTCTGAACCCACGCGCAGCAAAAAAGCCGCCCGTATGGGCGGCTTTTTTATGCTATGTATTGTTGGTATTAGACTATTCCTGAAACCCGAATCAAGCTTTCTTGGCCTTGGGCTTTGCAAGAACCTGAACGCCCTCGACGACGAGGATGACAGCCAGAACGATGAGGCCGACGGACCAAATCATCTGGAACCAGTCGCCCCATGCAGCGGTCTTGTCTGCAACCAGACCGGCGATGAGCTTGATCTTTGCGATGATGGTCATGGTCAGGGAAGTGCCGGTCGCGGCAAGCATGAATACCATCGGGACAAAGAACATCTTGTTGCTCTTACCGACCTGACCGAGCCAGGAGGCAACAGCCAGCATTGCGATACCGGCGAGCAGCTGGTTGGCAGCGCCGAACACGCCCCAGATCTGGTTGAGGCCCATGAAGCCCATGCCGCAGCCGATAACGACCATGATGAGAGTTGCAACGAAGGGGTTGGAGAAGAACTTGCGAGCGCCGGTGAGCTCCTCGCGGGTCTTTCCTTCGGGAACGAAGAGCTCAGCAAACATGTAGCGAGCCAGACGAGTACCGGAGTCAAGAGAGGTCAGTGCGAAGACGGAGACCGCAAGAGTCAGCAGGGTGTAGGTGGTGTCGTAGACAGGGTTGGAGAAGTCTGCAACGCCGCCGAAGGTGGTGGCGACCATGGTGGCAACACCGCCGGCGAAGATGGTGGGAGGTGCGGTGAGGAGGAACTTCTCGCCGCCGCCGATGTTGGTCTCCTTGAAGACAACACCGATTGCGATAAGGGCGATGACTGCCAGAGCGGACTCGACGATCATTGCGCCGTAGCCGATGACCTTTGCGTCCTTCTCAGAGTCGAGCTGCTTGGAGGTGGTACCGGAACCGATGAGAGAGTGGAAGCCGGAGACAGCGCCGCAGGCGACGGTGATGAACAGGGTCGGGAAGAGGCTTGCGTTGCCGTTGAGGCCGCCCCAGCCTGCGAAGGCGGGCAGATCAACGTGAGCGCCGGAGAAGAGAATACCGATGATAGCAATGATCATCATGCCGTAGAGCAGGAAGGAGCTGAGGTAGTCACGCGGCTGGAGCAGCATCCAGACAGGAAGCAGAGAAGCAAGCATGACGTAAACTGCGATGAAGAGGACCCAGAAGGTACGGCTGCAGTTGATACCGAAGTTCAGACCTGCGATAACGATGGCAATGATGCCGATGATACCGACGATGGTAGCGGGGCCTATCTTGCAGTTCTTGCGGTAGACGAAGTAGCCGAAGATAAAGGCGATAACGATAAAGAGCAGAGAGGTAGTTGCGGTAGAAGCGTTGCCGCTGACGTTAGCACGACCGACGGTGAACAGAGGAATTGCGGGCTCACCATCCTTCGCAACGGAGACGAAGGTACCGGCGACAACTGCGGTGAAGGAAGCGATAACGAGAATAAGAACGAGCAGTGCGAAGATGGTGAACAGCCTCTGTGCCTTGACGCCCATGCTGTCCTTGATGACCTCGCCGATGGAGCCGCCGTTGTGACGGATAGAGGCGAACAGAGCACCGAAGTCATGCATTGCGCCGAAGAAGATACCGCCGATGACAATCCACAGGAAAACGGGAACCCAGCCGAAGATAGCGGCCTGAATAGGTCCGTTAATGGGGCCGGCGCCGGCGATGGAAGAGAAATGATGTCCCATCAGGACGGCGGGGTTGGCAGGAACGAAGTCCTTTCCGTCGTAGCTGGTGTGTGCCGGGGTTTCACGATTGGGATCCACGCCCCATTTCTTTGCAAGGAAGCTACCGTAGAAGATGTAGCCACATGCCAGCAGGGCGAGTGCGATGATGAGAATAAGAATTGCGCTCACACTTTTCACTCCTTAAAAAATGTTTTATTTACTCGCGGCATTTCATCTTCGTGCCGCAAATAATTTCCTGAAGTACGCCTCCAACGGGCGGCCTGCCGGGTTTGTCCGAGTGCTCTCGGTGCCCAGCTCTACCGCGGCTGTCAGAAGCTCGGTGTAGCCATGCAGGGAAAATTTATAGCTCTTGCTGAAGGAGCGCTTCGCAATATGTTTCGCCGTCGCGGGGTCAAAGCTTTCCGCGACGAATATGGCGGCAATGTTCGTATACTGGTGCTCCTTGTGTGGCTTCACGCGGGGCAGACCGTCGGCAAGGGCGAAATCTATGCAGTTGTCAACAAGCTCCTTGTCAAAGCTCTCCGCCGCGAACATGTACACATGCTCGTTTGTCTCGTTGCCCCAGACCTTGATATTTTTCGTCAGCCAGTATTTCTCGTTGCGGGAGGAGTAGTCCGCGCGGAAAACGAGCGGCAGCTCCGTGAAGCTCTCGTTCTCGTGGATGTCATAATAGGCGCTGTATGAATCCCTGAGCGTTTCAAGGAAGTCGGTACGCGTTCCCGTCATGCTAAGCCTCCGCAAATAGTTCATATAACAGCCGCCAAAAAATATGTACAAACTGTTAACCATAGTTAATATAACGCAAATATGCATAAATTTCAATAGGAATTTTTGCTAACTTTTAGTCAATCATTCTGTTTTGGTGATTCCAGACAGTTATTCGGGACAAACTTGGTAGTTTTGCACTAAACTCAGCGCAGAAATTTTGGCCTTCCGGCTGCCGCACGTTTTTCCAAAAATGTTCACAAAAATTTTTATAAATTTTTTATATTGAATCCAACACCGGCATTTACAACTTTAAATTTTTGTAGTAATATAGGTTGAATATATTTACAGTGTTTAAAGAGGATCTTATATGGATTACAACTTCTGCGTCCCCTGCCTGCTCGGCCTTGAGGGGCCGATAAGCGACGAGCTGCGCCGGCTGGACATCCCCGGCGTGCGCGCAGAAAACGGCAGGGTATATTTTACCGGCGGCGGCGAGGAGCTCGCCCGCGCCAATATCAACCTCCGCATCGGCGAGCGCATACTGCTCGAGGTCGGCGGCTTCACTGCACTCAGCTTTGACGAGCTGTTTGAGCGCACCAAGGCGCTGCCGTGGGAGCGCATAATCCCGCGCGACGGCGCGTTCCCCGTCAAGGGGTACAGCCTGAACTCCAAGCTCTTTTCGGTGTCCGACTGCCAGAAGATAATAAAGAAAGCGATCGTGGAACGGCTCAAGCGCTTTTACGGCATAGAGTGGTTCGCCGAGACGGGCGCGCTGTATCAGATCCAGTTTTCAATAATGAAGGATCACGTCTCCCTCTGCATCGACACCTCCGGCGACGGACTGCACAAGCGAGGCTACCGTCCGGCTCATAACGCGGCTCCGCTCAAGGAGACGATGGCCGCCGCAATGGTCAAGCTCTCGCGCTACCGCGGGCGGGACGATTTCTGCGATCCGTTCTGCGGCAGCGGAACCATCCCCATAGAGGCGGCGTTGATCGCCAAGAACCGCGCCCCCGGCCTGAACCGCGATTTCACCGCCATGAACTGGAGCATCTTCGAACGCTCGGTCTGGCAGCAGGCGCGGGACGAGGCGCGCAGCAAGGAATTCCACGGTGATTATAATATAGTAGGCTCCGACATTGACCCGAAGGCGATCGAGATCGCGCGAGAGAACGCGCGGCGCGCCGGAGTTGACGACGTAGTGCGCTTCGAGGTTGCTGACGCGACAAAGTTTGACCGCAGAACGGAGCGCGGCGTCATCGTGACGAATCCGCCCTACGGCGAGCGCATTATGGAAAAGCAGCAGGCCGAAGAGCTGTACCGCGGCTTCGGCAGGGCGTGGCTCGCAAGCGAGAACTGGCAGCTTTATCTGCTCTCCTCGCACACCGAGTTTGAACGCTGCTTCGGCAAGCAGGCGGACAAAAAGCGCAAGCTCTACAACGGCATGATAAAATGCGACCTTTTCATGTATTTCAAGTAAGACAGTAATGTAGGAATGAGGATAAAGATATGAAGCATCTGTTCATCGTCAACCCCACTGCCGGCGGCAAGGATCGTACAAGTGAGGTTCGTGCCAAGGTAGAAGAAGCCTTTTCCACACGTGAAGGGCAGTATGAGATATATGTCACGCGCGCCCCGCTCGACGCAACCGAAAAGATAAAGGCCGAGGCTGCAACCGGCGAGCACATCCGCGCCTACGCCTGCGGCGGGGACGGCACCTTCAACGAGTGCATCAGCGGTGCGGTCGGCTGCGAGAACGTCGCCGTCGCCCCCTTCCCCACCGGCACAGGCAACGATTTCTGCCGCATGTTCGGCAACGAAATGGATCTCTACCGCGATGCAGGCGCGCTGCTGGACGGCTTTGAGCACCCCATCGACATCATCCACTGCAACGGCCGTTACAGCGCAAACATCTGTTCCGTCGGCATTGACGCGCGCATAGGCACAAGCGTACATAATTACAGCAAGCTCCCGCTCATCGGCGGCTCGACGGCATATGTCGTGTCGGCAGTGGTCGAGATGTTCCGCGGCATATCGCGCCATATGCGCATCACAAGCGGCGATTTCGTCGCGGACGCGAAGCACGCGCTTGTCTGCGCCTGCAACGGCCGCTTCTACGGCGGAGGCTTCAATCCCAGCCTCACCGCCATGCCCGACGACGGGATAATGGACATCTTCGTCGCCAAGAAGCTCAATATTCTCCAGTTCGCCGCGCTCATCGGCAAGTACGCGAAAGGCCGCGCGGATGAGCTGCCCCAGTTCGTCACGCATCTGCGCACCGACAGAATCACGATAGAGTTTGACGAGGACAATGTCGTCAACATCGACGGCGAGGCCATCTTCACCAAAAAAGCGGAACTTCGGCTGCTCCCCAAGGCCGCGCGGCTCATCGTTCCGGCGGGCATGCATTTCTTTGATAAGAGTCTGAAGACCGCAGGCGCCATGGGCTGAGCCTTGACCTCGTAGGAAAAACTCGTAACAAAAAATTTATAAATTTCTCTCCGAATTTTGCGTCAAGGGGCTTGCAAAATAAAAAAAATATGCTATTATATACATCGTTAGCACTCCAGTGTTTTGAGTGCTAACGATGTTGAATTTTGTATTAAAATATTTGGAGGTATATATCATGAAGCTCAAACCTTTGGCAGACAGAGTCGTCCTCCGGCAGAACGCCGCTGAGGAGCGCACCTCCTCCGGTATTTTCCTCACCGCATCCGCGCAGGAAAAGCCCGAAGTTTATGAGGTCGTGGAAGTTGGCCCCGGCGGAATGGTCGATGGCAATGAGGTCAAGATGATCGTCAAGCCCGGCGAGAACGTTCTGGTCGGCAAATACAGCGGCAGCAAGGTCAAGATTGAGGACGAGGAGTACACCATCGTCCGTCAGAGCGACATTCTGGCTGTAATCGAGTAATTTTCCGCTGAAACATTTCTATTCCAAAACTTAATGGAGGTTATATATCATGGCTAAACAGATAATTTACGGCGAAGACGCACGCAAGGCTATTGAGCATGGCGTGAACCAGCTTGCAGATACCGTTAAAATAACCCTCGGCCCCAAGGGACGCAACGTAGTGCTTGACAAGAAGTTCGGCGCTCCCCTGATCACCAACGACGGCGTGACCATCGCGAAGGAGATCGAGCTTGAGGATCCGTTTGAGAACATGGGCGCACAGCTCATCAAAGAAGTCTCCACCAAGACCAACGACGTCGCAGGCGACGGCACCACCAGCGCGACCGTGCTCGCACAGGCGATGATCAACGAGGGTCTGAAGAACCTCGCAGCCGGCGCAAACCCCATGGTTATGAGAAAGGGCATCCAGAAGGCCACCGCAGCCGCTGTCGAGGCCGTCAAGGGCATCTCCCAGCCCGTTTCCGGCTCCAATGACATCGCCCGCGTCGGCACCATTTCCTCCGGCGACGAGCACATCGGCAACCTGATCGCAGACGCGATGGAGAAAGTCAGCCAGAACGGCGTCATCACCATCGAGGAATCCAAGACCGCCGAGACTTACAGCGATGTCGTCGAAGGCATGCAGTTTGACCGCGGCTACCTCAGCCCCTACATGGCAACTGATATGGACAAGATGGAAGCCGTCATTGACGACGCTCTCATCCTCATCACCGATAAGAAGATCTCCAACATTCAGGAGATCCTGCCCCTGCTCGAGCAGATCGTCAAGGCAGGCCGCAAGCTGCTGATAATCGCCGAGGACGTCGAGGGCGAGGCTCTGGCCACCATCGTTCTCAACAAGCTGCGCGGCACCTTCACCTGCGTATGCGTCAAGGCTCCCGGCTTCGGCGACAGACGCAAGGAAATGCTTCAGGACATCGCGATCCTGACCGGCGGCACCGTCGTTTCCAGCGATCTCGGCATGGAGCTGAAGGATGCTGACCTCAGCGTTCTGGGTCAGGCGCATCAGGTCAAGGTCACCAAGGAGAACACCACCATCGTTGATGGCGCAGGCTCCTCCGCTGACATCAAGGCTCGCACCGCTCAGATCGAGCATCAGATAAGCGTCTCCACCTCCGAGTATGACAAGGAGAAGCTGCAGGAGCGTCTGGCAAAGCTGTCCGGCGGCGTTGCCGTCATCAAGGTCGGCGCTGCCACCGAGACCGAGATGAAGGAGAAGAAGCTCCGCATCGAGGACGCCCTGAACGCCACTCGCGCCGCAGTCGCGGAAGGCATCGTTGCCGGCGGCGGCACCGCGTATGTCGTGGCCTCCAAGGCAGCCGACAAGCTGGTTGCCACCCTCAGCGGTGACGAGAAGACCGGCGCCGCGATCGTTGCCCGCGCGCTGAAGGCTCCTATCATGCAGATCGCCGCGAACGCGGGTCTGGAAGGCGCAGTCATCCTCAACAACGTTTACAACAGCCGCAAGGCCAATTACGGCTTCGACGCTGCAAACGACAAGTACGGCGACATGATCGAGCTCGGCATCGTCGACCCGACCAAGGTCTGCCGCAGCGCTCTTGAGAACGCCGCCTCCGTCGCCTCCATGGTTCTGACCACCGAGAGTCTCGTAGCCGACATTCCCGAGAAAAATCCTCCCGTTCCCGCAGCTCCCGACATGGGCGGCATGTATTGATAAACGGGTAAAACCTTATAATATCAGCTGTTTCGTGTAATAAGCGTGATAGTTGCACACGATTTGTACGAAGCAGCATGATTCCGGACAGCCCCCGACACTCACTCGATAGAGTGAGTGTCGGGGGCATCTTAGTATCGGTTGACAAGGGCAAACACGGTTTTGGCGGGCGTTGAAATGTGCCGCGCGCTGTGGTATGATTGTCAGCAGATTTCAGGAGGTCAGGCATGAACACATACACAGAGCAGCACGCGATAAGCTATCACAGCGAAGTTCCGGCATGGCTGGGCGAATTCTGCGCCGTACCGGAGATGCAGCGCCTGCGCGGCGTGGGCATGAACTGCGGCTGCGAATACACCTCGTTTCCGCGTTTTCGCGGTCTGCCGCGATATTCCCGCTTCCGGCACAGCGTCGGCGTCTGCCTCATCACATGGCATTTTACCGGCTCGATCGAGCAGGCGCTCGCGGCGCTGTTTCACGATATATCCACGCCGTCCTTCGCGCACACAGTCGATTTTCTGCACGGCGACTACCTGCGGCAGGAGTACACCGAAGGCCGCACCGCCGCGATGATAACGCAGTCCGCGGAGATCACGGCACTGCTCGGCAAATACGGAGTCGCGCCCAACGCCGTGACGGACTATCACCTATACCCCATCGCCGACAACGATAGCCCCCGTCTCTCCGCCGACCGGCTCGAATACACGATCGGCAATCTTGCGGGCTACTCGCTATGCTCCCCCGCCGCGCTTCAGGAATACTACGACGCGCTGTACGTCGCCGCAGCGCCCGACGGCGTTCCGGAGCTTGCGTTTCAAAGCGCGGACATCGCCGCTTCCTTTGCGCGCGACGCGCTGAAAATGTCACGCATATACGTGTCAGACGAGGATCGCTGCGCCATGCAGCGGCTGGCCGAGCTGCTACGGCACGCGGTTGAAAAGAGTGTAATAAAACTTGACGACCTGTACGGGACTGAAGACGAAGTGATCGCCCGAATCACAGCCGACGACGGGCTGCACGCCGAGTGGGCGGCCTACCGCGCTCTGCATCGGATGCTCCGCCCCGACGAGGCCGCGCCCGACGCCGCGTGGCGTGTGATACCGGCAAAGAAGCGCTGCATAGACCCGCTCGTCGCTGGCAAGGGGCGGCTATCAGAGATCGACGCGGATTTTGCCGCGGAGCTTTCCTCCTTTATCGGCCAGCCGCTGGACGCGCCGGTGTGCGCAATATGATATGATAGTAAAACAGGCAGAGCCTTAAGGCTCTGCCTGTTTGATATTCTGTTGTGCCCGTTTCACTCACGCGGCAGCTTTGCCGTAACTATCGCCATCAAGCACAGTCCGAGGCACATGAGCTTGAACACTCTGCGATCCGTGAGACACATAGCGTTATTTATAAACATATCTATTATGAGAACCACCGCGACGGCGATCGCAAGGCCGATCGTCACATGCCGGATAATAAGCGCAACTTTCTGCATACTCCGCCTCACTCCTTTGGTATGTATATGATATCGCACACGGGTCGTCCGCCGCTGGCGGGCGAATTCACAAGCGAGCTGCCGCAGTCCCACGCCATCACGGACGAGCGGCCTCCGTCCAGATTGTATGCCGCCGCGCAGCCCAGCTCCTCAAACAGGGCGGAGAGCAGCGGGCCTGTGGCCTCAGCGCTTGCCGGCCGCTTCTTCTGCGTCATGCCGACGTCCACGGTGTACTGCGCCGGTCAGACCTACGCAGACAAAGCGGACGAGGTGCGGCAGATTGAGGAATTTCTGCGCGGGCAGGGCGTGGAGCGCGTCGAGATGGTCGTCGCGTCGTCCATCGGTGCAGACCTTGCCATGGCGTTCCTGACCCAAACACGAATACCGGTCGGGCACGTTTTCTTCGACGGCGGGCAGTTCGCGCAGATCGGCAAAGCTACGCGCCGCATCATGGTGCCCATGCTGTACCTCGCTATCAAGAGCCTGTACTGGTCGAAGGGCGCGACGCTCGGCAAGATAATGTGGTGCAGCGACGAGGCGATAAAGCCGTACTTCGTCGCGGCGGGCAAGGCGCTGAGCTATGGGAATATCCGCCGCCAGATGGCGGACAGTCTGGAGGACAAGCCCTTCCCGCCGCTGTCCAAGGAGCTGCAGAAGCGCTGCTTCTTTGAATTCGGCAGCGCAGAGGATCACTTCAAGTACCGCGCCGCCGTCATGCAGGCTTATCCCGCGGGCAATTTCCCCGTGTTCGACGGGTATAATCACATGCAGTATCAGATACGCGACCCGAAGGGCTTCGCGGCCATGATGGAGCTGCCGTTCCTTCAGAAAGAATAAAAATTATGGCACAGGCTTTTCAGCCTGTGCCTTTTTCGCGGTCTTTGGCCGTTCCTCGTGGAGAAATCTGCCTACCTGCCTGATGGTATTGATTTTTATTTTTAATGGTGCTAGAATAAATATTCACGATATTCGAATCTCAAGTCAGGGGTAAGCAATGGATCACATACAAGACAGAATGACGGAAGGCTCCATCGCGGGGAAGCTTGTGCGTTTCGCGGTGCCGCTCTTCATAGGCAACCTCTTCCAGCAGCTGTACAACACGGCTGACGCGCTGATAGTCGGCAACATGCTCGGCAACGACGCACTCGCCGCCGTCAGCTCCACGGGCACGCTCGTGTTCCTGCTGGTCAGCTTTTTTGCGGGCATCTCTGCTGGCGCGGGCGTCGCGATATCGCGCTACTACGGCGCGCGCGAGCACGACAAGATGGAGCTTGCAATACACACAAACATCGCCTTCAACATCGTTGCGGGCATACTGCTGACAATCGTCGGCGTATGCTTCACTCCGACGATACTCCGCTGGATGAGCACTCCGGATGACGTATTCGATCAGGCGGCGCTCTACGTGCGCATCTACTTTGCGGGCAGTCTTGGCCTTGTCATGTATAACTCCTGCCGCGGCATCATGCAGGCCGTGGGCGACAGCAAGCACCCGCTCTACTACCTTATAATATCCTCCGTGCTGAACGTTATTCTCGACATCGTCTTTATAGGCGTATTCAAGACAGATGTTGACGGCGCGGCGCTGGCGACCATTCTTGCGCAGTTTATCAGCTTCTTCCTCTGCGCCGGCAGGCTGCTGACTACCAAGGAGGAATATCGCGTATCCATAAAGAAGATCGGCTTCAACTGGCCGATGCTCCGCCTCATCGTCAACTACGGTCTGCCCTCCGGTCTGCAGAACTCCGTCATCGCTATCGCGAACGTCGTCGTGCAGGCAAATATCAACTCCTTCGGCAAGATGGCCGTCGCGGGCTGCGGCGCCTACGCCAAGATAGAGGGCTTCGCGTTCCTGCCCATCACCAGCTTCACCATCGCGCTGACGACCTTCGTCGGTCAGAACCTCGGCGCGGGTGAATACGACCGCACCCGCAAGGGCGCGCGCTTCGGTCTCTGGAGCGCGATAATCCTCGCGGAGCTTATCGCCGTCGTAACATTTTTCGGCGCTCCGGTGCTCGTCGGCGCGTTCACGCAGGAGCCGGAGGCCATCGCTTTCGGCGTGGCGAAGTGCCTCATCTGCGCGCCGTTCTTCTGCCTTCTCGCCGCATCGCACGGTTTCGCGTCGATACTGCGCGGCGCGGGCAAGTCCGTTATCCCGATGGTCGCAATGCTGACCTTCTGGTGCGTAGTCCGCGTGGCGTTCCTGTCGATCATGGTTCCGATCACGCAGAGCATCAATACCGTCAACTGGGTCTACCCGCTCACATGGTTCTGCAGCACGGTGTTCCTGCTGATATACTATCTCAAGGCTGACTGGATACACGCGTTTGAGCGCGAAAAGCACAAGGCATAACGGAGGTAAAACGCTATGGCAATGGTCGTTATCGGCACGGTTTTCGTTGATATCAAGGGCTTCCCCGACGATCTGTATATCCCCGAGGGGCGCAACGCGGGACGCGTGGAGATAGTCCACGGCGGCGTGGGGCGCAACGTTGCGGAGGACATCGCAAACGTCGAGCTGCGGCCGCGCTTTGTCGGCATGGTGGATGACACCGCCGAGGGTGCGGAGGTGCTGCGGAAGCTGAAAAACCACAAGGTCAACACCGACTACGTCGCCGTGACGCAGGACGGCATGGGCATGTGGCTGGCCGTGTTCAATAACGGCGGCGACATTGCAGGCTCGATATCCAAGCGTCCGACCTCCGACGCAATGCTGCGCATGCTCGAAGAGAAAGGCGATGAGATATTTGCCGACGCCGACAGTATCGTCATCGAGATCGATCTCGACAAGGAGCTTATCAAAACCGTTTTCAGGTACGCCGAGAAGTACCATAAAAAGGTGTACGCCGTGGTCGCAAACATGTCCATCGCCTCGCAGCGGCGCGACTTTCTGCAGTCGATCGACTGCTTCGTCTGCAACGAGCAGGAGGCGGGAATTCTGTTCGTCTGCGATTTCAGCGGCCTGACTCCGGAAGAGCTGTGCGAGGAGCTGTCGCGGCGCGTCGTCAGCGCGCGGATCCCCTCTATGGTCGTCACGATGGGCAGCCGCGGCGCGGTGTATGCCGACATGAATGGCGACAAGGGCGTATACCCTGCACGCAAGGTCAAGGTACGCGACACTACCGGCGCTGGCGACGCGTTCTGCGCGGGCGTTGCGATCGGCCTGACCTACGGCAAGACGATGCGCGAAGCGGTCGAGATCGGCACGCGGCTCGCGTCCTCGGTCATCACCGTGTCCGAGAACGTCTGCCCCCGTTTCCTCCCGCAGGAGCTGGGTCTGGACGTGAAAATAGAAGAATAATCGGCACCAAACCGGCAGCTTCCCCGAATGCGGACGCTGCCGGTTTTGCATACTTGCCGTAAAGGGCGCTATGGTGTATAATCCGAGAAGGTGATGAAAATGCTTCAGGAAGCGATAATAACTAAAATCCGTGACGACGGCCTCGCAGAAGTCGTCGTTGAGCGTCTCGGCATCTGCGGCGGCGACTGCAATAATTGCCACGAGTGCAGATACGAGCATCTTATGAAATCCGTCGTACAGAACCCCATCGGCGCGCGGCGCGGCCAGCACGTTATGATCGATACGCCGACGATGGGCGTGTTCAAAGGCGCGCTGGCGATATATGTTCTCCCGCTCGTGACGCTGTTCTTGGGCTATTTTATAGCGGCCGCACTGGGGCTTGGAGAGTCGGCATGCATCATAGCGGCCTTCGCCGCGGCCGGTATAGGCATAGTCATTGCCGTCGTCATAAGCCGCGCACGCTACCGCGCGGATCCCACGCCGACAAAGATTGTGAGTGTGATAGAGCCTAATGCAGAATAAAACATTAAAGATAGACAGGGCGTTTTTCCTGCTGCTTGTATTGATATTCCTCGCCGGACTTTTGAGGACCGTGTTCCGCCCAAAGGAGATAAACGAATATGAAAACCGCTACGCCAACCAATTGGCGCCGCTGACTGCAGCCTCGTATGCCGACGGCAGCTTTCAGGACGGAATGGAGAGCGCGCTTTCGGATCAGGTGCAGTTCTCTCAGCTTGCGAAGAAGACCTATAACTTTGTCACCTCATACGCGGCGATGCCCCTGATTGTTCCGCTTGAAAACCTCACACACGGCTACGTTTCCGCCGGCGACGTGTCTTTTTATGAAAGCAAGATAGTATACCAGCCATGGACTTACTTGCAGCCGGAATGGCTTGAGGCGAAGGCAGAAAACCTGAACGCGGCCATCGCCGCACATCCGGAGCTTGAGTTCTATGCGTACTACATAGAGAAGGATACCGATATCGATTTCACCACCGGGCAAAAGATAGACGCGTCAGAGTCTATGCTCTCCATGCTGAATCTTCCGGACTCGCACAAAGGCATATATGAGATAAACAGCTTTGAGGAGTTCAACGAGCGGTTTTACAACACGGATCATCACTGGAATTATATTGGCTCATATGAGGCATACAGGGATGTTCTTTCTGTCTTAGGCGGCGGCGAGCCGCTTGAGCCGACCGGCGTTTATCACTCCGGACTTCGCTTTTCAGGTGCAAAATCTAAGCAGTTTTCGAGATTTTTCAGCGATGAGATGACTATATACAGCTTTGCTTCCACCCCCCCCTCAGATGGGAATATATGTAAATAAGGTCAAATCAGACTACGGTATGCAAGATGAGCTTCTGCGCGGCGAGCTTGGCTGGGTATCTTACGGCGGTGTGTACGGCGGGGATAACGGCGAAGTGATATTCGACACCGGCAAAGACGGCGACAATATACTCATCTTCGGCAACTCGTATGACAACGCGATACTCAAGCTTCTGGCAAGCCACTTTTCCAAAACTTACAGCATAGACCTCCGTAATTATGAGCACACATTCGGTGAAAAGTTCGATTTCGACAGCTATGTCCGCGAACATGACATCTCAAAGGTGCTCTTCATAGGCGACATCAGTTTCTATACTATGTCTGAATTTATGATCTGATCGGAGAATCAATATGCTGTTTTCAAGTCTGACTTTTTTATATTTCTTTCTGCCGATAGTCCTGATACTATACTTCGTCATAAACAACCGCACATGGCGCAACGCCGTGCTGCTCGTCTCGTCGCTTGTGTTCTATTCGTGGGGCGAGCCGAAGTACGTGTTCCTGATGCTGGCGTCTACGCTCGTCGCATGGCTGTGCGGTCTCGGCATAGACAGATTCAAAGAAAAGCGGCGGATATCGCGCGCGTTTCTGATAGCATCGCTCGTCCTCCTGCTCGGCAGTCTCGCAGTGTTCAAATATCTCAACTTCTTTGTTGAAAATCTCAACCGGATAGACGGTGTCGCGCTGAAGGTGCGGAATATTGCCCTGCCAATCGGCATAAGCTTCTACACCTTTCAGATACTTTCCTATCTTATCGACCTGTATTGGGAAAAGGTCAGCGTACAGAAGAGCTATTTCCGCTTCACGCTGTACGTCTGCCTGTTCCCGCAGCTCATAGCCGGGCCTATCGTCCGCTACGAGACTGTCGAGCGCGAGATATCGCTCAGGCGCGAGAGCTGGGAAGAAGCTGTCGGCGGGATGCGCCGGTTCATTCTGGGTCTTGCGAAAAAGGTGCTCATTGCGAACAACGTCGCCGCAGTTGCGGAGTATATCTATTCGTCGAGCAGCGCGGGGAGCGGAGCCTATTGGCTGGCCGCCGTATGCTACACGCTTCAGATATACTTCGATTTCTCCGGTTACAGCGACATGGCCATTGGCCTTGGCCGCATATTCGGCTTCCACTTCCTTGAAAACTTCAACTACCCGTACATCTCCCGCTCCGTTACGGAGTTCTGGCGGCGCTGGCACATAAGCCTTTCAAGCTGGTTCCGCGACTACGTATATATCCCGCTCGGCGGGAATCGGGTCAAGACCTCGCGCTGGATACTGAACATTCTCATCGTATGGGCGCTCACCGGCTTCTGGCACGGCGCGCAGTGGAACTTCATTCTCTGGGGTCTGTACTACGCAGTCCTGCTCCTGTGCGAAAAGCTTCTGTGGGGCGAGGCGCTCAAGAAGCTGCCCTCCGCCGTACAATGGATTTATACGATGCTGCTCGTGATCATCGGCTGGGTGCTGTTTGACAAGACGGACTTCGCTCAGCTCGGCCATGTGATAGGCGTGATGTTCAGCTTCGTGCCCACCGGCTGGACGACGCTTCTGGCCGGCGACGTGTCGAAGCTCTTTAATCTCGCGTTCATTATCCCCGGCATCCTGTTCTCCTTCCCCGTCGCCGGTAAACTGCACATCCAAGAGAAGGGCACGGTATCGGCCATAGCCGTGAATCTCATGTATATAGCGCTTCTCGCCGTGTGCATTGCATTTATCATAAGCTCCAGCTATAATCCGTTTATCTATTTCAGGTTCTGAAACCGTATTTTCCCCCGCCGAATTAATTGCGGAGCTTTGGGGTGTTTTTAGTTCGATTAAGAAAAGTTAAGTATACATATAGTTGCCAACATTGTATAATAGTATCATCTGACAAAGGTAAAAATCAGAGAAGGAACAGCTATGGAGATCAGTCAGTTTTTCATAAACGGAGATATAAAGGGCGCCATCGCGTACATGCGCGAGCACGAGGAATTCAAAGACATTCTTCCCGCGTACACCGCAATTTTTGAAAACTGCGAATACCGCAGCTATGACATACCGGATGCGCTCAACGACATTCTGCGCTTGTATCAGATATATTTCCGTGATGTCTTTTATTGCGGCTTGCCTGAGCCTGAGGCCGCGTACAAGCTGCTGACAGGGCTGAGATTGCTCCTGAATATGCCGGACGCGGACGAAGAGCTTCTGGCCGAGCGGCTTCAAGCGGCGTTTGAAGCAAATGGCTATCATGCGCTTTTTGGGAAAACGCAGGGCTACTACGGCCCATATGTCTGGCGGGAAACGGTTCCGACCGTCTACCGCGTCGAGCTGCCGGACGGGACGGCGGAATATACGGTCAACATTCTCAAAGGCTTCGTATTCCGGAGCTGGATGGATTATCTGACCTTCGGCAGGTACGGTACGGGTGGCTGGGCTTCACCCGACGGCACGATCAACTGCGTCGATCAGGCGTATGATTTTGAGAGCGAACGTTTCCTTGTTTCCCTGTTGAAGCATGAAGCGCAGCATGCCATGGATATGAAACGATTCCCGAAAATCACCCCCGCGGAGCTGGAATACCGCGCGAAGCTTGTGGAACTGCATTACTCCGGCGATCTTGGTCTGCTGCAAAAGTTTTTATCGGAAGCGGACGAGAGCAGAACAGGCGACAGTCACGCGGCAGCATCAGCGAGAATCAGACGCGAGTTTGCGGGCACTGATCAAGCAAATCTTCCCTCCATTCAAGCACGGGCACGCGAACTGCTCCACGCGCATACAAAAGAGCTGGAAGTAAAATACGGGCATTAAAAAACCGGCGTGACTTCAAGAGGCACGCCGGTTTTTTGCGTACACGCCGCCAGAATTCCGGCTCTTTTCATCAGCCCAGCAGGCCGTATTCGGCTTTGAGCTGCAATATGCGCAGGACGCTCTCGTCGATGCGCTCCTCGCTTATCTCTCCGGCACGAACCGCGTTCAGGACGCCGTCGAAGGACGCGGCGTAATCGTACGGCATGAGGATTATATCCGCTCCGGCCTTGACCGCAAGCACGGCGCTTTCGGCGGGGCTGTAATTCTTGGTTATTGCGCCCATGGCGAGCGAGTCTGTGATTATCACGCCATCATAGCCCAGCTCCCCGCGCAGCCTCTGCGTGAGCAGTTCATACGACAGCGAGGCGGGCAATCCGTCGTCCGTGACCTGCGGCAGAGTTATGTGTGCCGCCATCAGCATATCCGTCCTGTCGAGCACGGATTCAAACGGGATAAGCTCGCAGTCCAGCATCTCCGCCCAGCTCTTGCCGAGCGAGACATAGCCGTTGTGCGAGTCGCCGGTCGTGTCGCCATGGCCTGGAAAATGCTTGACGCAGGTCATTATGCCCGCGCTGTGCAGCCCGTCCACCGCCGCCCCGACCATGACCGCGACCTGTTTCGGGTCACTGCCGAAAGCGCGGCTGCCGATTATGACGTTGTCGGGATTGGAATTTGTATCCGCCACCGGTGCAAAGTCGAGGTTGAAGCCGTACTCTCGCAGATATTCCCCGATGGACGCGTACATATTGCGCACAGCGTCCTCGCCCGCGGCGGCCTCGGCCTGCGCCCCGTCATATCTGGGCACGTCAAAGGCCGCGGAACCGGCGACGCGGGATACGGCACCGCCCTCCTCGTCGGTCGCAATGAACGGCGCAAAGTCGGATTCGTCCCGCAGCGCCGAGATGAACGCGTCGAGCTGATCTGGATCCTGAATATTTTTGCCGAACAGGACAAAGCCGCCCGCCGGACGGAGCGCAAGCTGCGCCGCCATATCCCCGCTCAGCGCTGACACACCGTACTGCGATGCGTCATGAACCTGCTCCGGCGTTAGGTCGGTGTCCAGCGATTCGGGGCGGATAATGAACAGCTGGCCGACCTTCTGTTCAAGAGTCATGCCGGCAAGCAGCGCGTGCACGGTGTCAGGCTCCGTATCTCCGCCGGAGACCTCCGGCGTGTCGCTCGGCTCTATTATTATCTCGGCGCTGCCAGGGTTCGGCTCGACCGTGGGTGCGGGCGCAGGATCAGCCGCGCCGCAGCCCATGAGGAGCATCAGCGAGAGCGCGGTAATGAATGCAGAGAGTTTTTTCAAGGCCATGCCTCCAGAATGCTAGAATGGATAGCATGTATGATACGCCAATATCCCCCCGCTGTCAAGCGCCCATACCGCGCGGGCGGCGCAGCATGGCGTACTGCTTTATATCCGTATCGGGAATTGCTGAGACATAACGGTTTTTATTTCTGGATGTTCAAGGCTCCGATGAAGCAGGTTCTCGCGGAGAAATACGGGAAGCAGTACGCCGCAGAGATCATGAAAAAGAGCCATAAAGTCTATAAGGAGCTGGTCGCGCAAGCGGACGATATCGGGGACGACAACCCCATGGCGTATAACGAGCTGTTCGCGCTGGCCTTTGTTGCTCCGTATGTGGCAAGCGAGAAAAAGATCCCGCCGGAGACCGTGCAGGAGATGATGCGCCGCGCGCTGTATCATATCAAGTGGTACTTCAGCCGGACGGATTTGAACACGGCTAAGGGCAAGGCGGAGAACAAGAAGAGCGTCGTGAAGTACGCCGCGTGGTATACGCCCGAGAAGGAGAAGCAGTACCCGACCTCCTTCAAGGTAGACTTTGAAGGCCAGCCCTATGACGGCGCATGTTATTACCGTATCACCCGCTGCCCCATCTGCGCGTATGCGGATAAGTTGGGTGTGCGGGAGCTGATGCCGCTGTTCTGCGAGCTTGACGAGGTCATGATAACGCTCCAGCACGGCGTGCTGCACCGGCAGCACACCCTCGCCAACGGCGGCGACTATTGCGACTACTTCATAACCGGTGATAAAGAATAAACCTGAGCCGATAATCCAGAGATGTTCTCGTGGGTTATCGGCTCAGGCTTTATTATATTCTGCCAAAGCTTGTTGTTATTTTGCCCATAATATGTTATTATATTGTTGAAATATAACAAACATGGAGGTTCGAGCCTTGGAGTATCTTGCCCATATTGCCGATGACGGCAGAGTACAGACCGTTTCGGAACATCTGCACGGCACTGGAGAACTCGCCGCCGGGTTTGCCGCGCCGTTTGGCGCGGCTGACGAAGCGCGCGCCGCCGGGCTGCTGCATGACATCGGCAAATACAGCGCCGCATTCCAGCAGCGGATCCGCGGAAGCGCCGTGTCCGTTGACCACTCCACCGCCGGAGCGCAGGAAGCACGTAACCGCAGGGACTTGCCTGCGGCGCTTGCCATCGCCGGGCATCACGGTGGTATACCCGACTGCGGCAACCTTAATGATGCAGCCGACGATACGACCCTCCAAGGCCGTTTAAAACGTAAGCTGCCGACATATGACGAATGGCAGCGTGAAATCGCTCCTCCATCTGCCAAGCCTCCCGCATGGGCATTGTCGGACAGCACCACTGCCGCGTTTTATACGCGTATGCTGTACTCCTGTCTGGTAGACGCCGATTTTCAGGACACTCAGGATTTTATGGACGGCCAAGCCGCGCCGCGCGGCGGCGGCGAATCAATATCCGCACTTCTCGAAAAAGTGAGAGCGAAAGCCAAGGGCTATCTGGAAAAGCCCAAAAGTTCGGTTGCATCCCAGCGCAATGCAGCGCTTCGCGCCTGCATGGAGCGCGGCGCACAGTGGGAGCAGGGTATGTATACGCTTACCGTGCCCACCGGCGGCGGCAAAACCTTCGCTTCTCTGGCATTCGCGCTGGAGCACGCAGCGGCGCACGGCATGTCACGCGTGATATACGTCATTCCATACACTTCGATAATTGACCAGACTGCCGGCGTGTTCGCCGAGCTTCTCGGCGAAGAAAACGTTCTCGCCCACTACTCCGCCGCCGAATATCTCCTCGCAGAGTCGGAAGATCTGACCCCTGCGCAGTATCGCAAGCTGCTCGCCAGCGAAAACTGGGATGCCCCGGTTGTAATCACGACTGCCGTGCAGTTTTTTGAATCGCTCTACTCAAACCGCAGCAGCCGCTGCCGCAAGCTGCACAATATTGCAAACAGCGTGATTATTTTTGACGAGGCGCAGACTCTGCCGCAGGATTACCTCCTGCCGTGCCTTTCGGCCATTGCCCAGCTTGTGGAGCACTACCATGTCACATCCGTGCTCTGCACGGCCACTCAGCCAACGCTTGCGCCGCTTTTTGAGCGCCTCGCGCCCGAACTGACACAGCGCGAAATATGTCCTGATGTTGCCGGAATGTACAGCGCGCTGCGCCGCACCGAGATACATGATCTCGGCTACATCTCCACTGACGAGCTTTGCTCTCGGCTGCAGGCACACGAGCAGGTGCTGTGCGTTGTGAACCGGCGCAAGACGGCGCAGGAGCTGTACGCCGCTCTGCCGTACAGCGGCAGCTACTGCCTCACCACGCTGCTGTGCGCGGCTGACCGCAAACGCCAGATAGACGAGATACGTGCCCGGCTTCACGACGGGAGGCCGTGCCGCGTAGTCTCAACGTCGCTTATAGAAGCGGGCGTCGATGTGGACTTCCCCGTCGCCTACCGCGAACAATGCGGGCTTGATTCGCTGCTGCAAACCGCCGGACGCTGCAACCGCGAGGGACGCAATGAGCCCGCGGACAGTCTCGTGTACCGTTTTCGGCTTGACGGGCAGGCCGCGCCGCAAATGCTGGCGCAGAATATCAGCGCCATGAACTACGCCGCAAGGCGGCATGCCGACCTGTCCTCGCCTGAGGCAATAAAAGCTTATTTCAACGAGCTTTTCAACCTCCGCAGCCCTGACCTGCTCGACAAAAAGCACATACTTTCCATGATAGAAAACGGCGTCAGCGGCTGTATACTGCCGTTTGCTCAGGTTGCGGAGCAGTTCAAGCTCATCGAGACGCCCACAAGAACCGTATATCTGCCGCTCGGCGATGGCGCTGAGCTGTGCCGACAGCTGCGCGACGGGAAGATGAGCCGCGGACTTCTGCGTCGTCTCGGCGTATATTCCGTTGAATGCTACGACGCGCAGTTCAAAGCGCTTGACCGATCCGGCGCGCTGGAGCTTCTGCCTGACGGCTCGGCGATACTTATCGACATGACGAAGTATGATCCGAAAACCGGTCTCGCGCTCGACGCGGAAACCGGATTAGGCTTGTTTATATAATGAAACGCAAAAAGCAGCGAAGAATGTACCTCCGCCGCTTTTCGCGCTAAAAATTAACTAATTATTTCAATCCTCACTCAAAAGTTTCACTTCGAGCGACTATATTATAGTATACCTGCAATCTGCTTCAAATTCAACTATTTAAAATATTGTAATTATGCTATTGACAAATGTCAAAAACTGTTGTATTATCCAATCGCAGGGTTTTAAATATTAATTAATTGAAATCAGAAAAGGAGGTAGTTTTGTGGCGCAAAAGCATATAACAGTAAGCGCCCCGACCTGCAGCGGAAGGAGGTGGTGCGTATGTCTATGCTGATAGAGGTCTGGGGCGATTACGCCTGCTTTTCCCGCCCGGAGATGAAGTCCGAGCGAGTGAGCTATGACGTGATGACCCCGTCCGCCGCGCGCGGTCTGGTCGAAGCGATCTATTGGCATCCCGGTCTGAAATTTACTGTGGACCGCATCTACGTGCTCTCCCCGATCAGGTTCACCAACATACGCCGCAACGAGGTCAAGGCCACGCTTCCCGCTTCCGCGGCGCTGAGTGCGGCAAAGGGCGGCACACCGCCGGTACTGTATACCACGCAGGAGATACAGCAGCGCGCCGCGATGGTGCTTCAGGACGTGCACTATGTTATCGACTGTCATTTTGACCTGACGGGCAAAGCCGCCCCAAGCGACAATCCGGGAAAGTTTCAGGATATCCTGCGCCGGAGGCTCGCAAAAGGGCAGTGCTATCACACGCCGTACTTCGGCTGTCGGGAATTCCCCGCCAGCTTCCGCGAGTGGCAGGGAGGAACCATTCCCGCCATCGAGCTGACGCAGGATCTCGGCTGGATGCTGTACGACATGGACTACTCCAATCCGAAAGACATAAAGGCGCAGTTCTTCCGCGCGCGGCTTGACCGCGGCGTACTCGACTGCCGGAACGCGGAGGTGCACACATGATATTACAGGCTCTGACCGCGTACTATGAGGCGATGCTGAAAAAGGGCATCGTCGCCCCGCCGGGCTGGGACAAGACTTTCAAGGTCAGCTTCTGGCTTGAACTGAACGACAGCGGTGAGCTTATCGACGTCATCGATCAGAGGCTCGACGAACAGCGCGGCAAGAAAACCGTGCTCGTCCCTCGCCAGATGAGTGTCCCCGCTCATGTCAAACGCTCCTCCGGCGTCGCGGCAAACTTTCTCTGCGATAACTCGTCCTATATTTTCGGCGCAGATGAGAAAGGCAAGCCTGAGCGCGCTGTGCAGTGCTTTGAAGCATGCGCCGCGCTGCACCACACGCTGCTGGACGGCGTCGATTCTCCGGCAGCGCGGGCTGTGCTCGCATTCTTTGACACATGGCAGCCGGAACTCTCCGCCGCACATCCGCTGCTTGCCGAGCGCTGGAAAGATATCACCGACAACGCAAATCTCGTATTCTGCTACGACTATGCCGACGGCCGCCATCCAGTAACCGAGGATCCGGCGATTCAGGACGCATGGCAGCGGCATTATCACAATACTGCCCCGGACACCGCAATGGCGCAGTGCCTTGTCACCGGGCAGACCGCCCCCATCGCCGCAACACACCCCGCCATAAAGGGAGTGCCCGGCGCACAGAGTTCCGGAGCCGCGCTCGTATCGTTCAATGCCCCGGCCTTCTGCTCCTACGGTCACGAGCAGGGCGGAAACGCTCCCGTAAGCAAATACGCCGCGTTTGCCTATACCTCCGCGCTCAACACACTTCTCGCCGACCGTGACCGCTGCAAAATCATAGGCGACACCGCCGTTGTCTGTTGGGCGGAAAATGCCGATAATGCCGCGGCAGACCTTGGAATGAACGCGATATTCGGTATTTCGGAAGACCGCGGCGTGCAGGAATCAGACGTAACGGCGGCGCTTAAAGCCCTTGCCGCGGGGAAAAGCTGCGATTGGCTGGATGGGCTCATCCTCCCCGACCAGCATGTATACTTTCTCGGTCTCGCGCCGAATGCTGCCCGGCTCTCCGTGCGCTTTTTCCTCCGAGACAGCATACGCCGCTTTGCCGAGCACATAAATCGACACCGCGAAGCGCTTGAGATCGTCCGTCCGGCAAATGACCCGCGGGAGGATCTTCCTGTCTGGAAGCTCGTGCGCGAGACAGTCAATATGAAAGAGCGCAACCCCTCCCCCGCTCCGCAATTGGCCGGTGACCTCATGCGAGCGATCCTCACCGGCTCTCGCTACCCCGCCACGCTGCTCAACGGCGTGACGCTCCGCATCCGCGCCGAGCGTGAAATCACCCGCGGCCGCGCCGCAATAATCAAAGCCTATTACACAAGAAACCGTTCAAAATATTGCCCTGAGGAGGTACTTACCGTGACACTCAACGACGAAAGCGAATATCTGCCCTATGTTCTCGGACGGCTCTTTGCCGTGCTGGAGGCCGTGCAGGACGCCGCGAACCCCGGCATCAACACTACCATAAAAGATCGCTACTTCAACTCCGCTTGCGCTACGCCCGCCGTCATTTTCCCGACCTTGATCAAGCTCGCTCAGAAGCATCTGCAAAAGCTTGATACGGGTAAGAGCATCCACTATAACCAGCAGCTTACGGCACTTATGGGCATGATTCACGAGGGCTTTCCCGCCCGCATGACCCTGCCGGAACAGGGGGCATTCCAGCTCGGCTACTATCATCAGACGCAGAAACGCTATGAAAAGAAAAATAAGGGGGAAAACTAAAATGTCTGAAGCTATAAAAAACCGCTATGATTTTGTGATCCTGTTCGATGTGGAAAACGGAAATCCCAACGGCGATCCCGACGCGGGCAATATGCCCCGCGTTGACCCCGAGACCGGTTACGGCCTTGTGACCGACGTATGCCTCAAGCGCAAAATACGCAACTATGTTGAAACGCTGAAAGAGGACGAGGACGGCTACCGCATATACATCAAGGACGGTGTCCCCCTCAACCGCAGCGACAGAACCGCAATAACCGCGTTCGGCATCTCTGAGGATCTCAAAGCCGCAAAGAAGAGCGATCCAGACATAGACCGCAAACTGCGCGACTATATGTGCGCGAATTATTATGATATCCGTACTTTCGGCGCGGTAATGACGACGTTTGTAAAAGGCGCGCTCAACTGTGGTCAGGTAAGAGGCCCTGTGCAGATTGGTTTCGCCCGCTCCATAGACCCGATCGTCCCGCAGGAAGTCACCATAACCCGCGTTGCTATCACCACCGAGGCCGACGCAGAAAAGAAGGGCACCGAAATGGGGCGTAAGCACATTGTGCCTTATGCGCTCTACCGCGCAGAGGGCTTCGTCTCCGCGAATCTCGCCCGCAAAACCACCGGCTTCTCCGAAGACGACCTTGCGCTGCTCTGGCAGGCAATACTCAACATGTTTGAAAACGATCACTCCGCCGCCCGCGGCAAGATGGCCGTGCGTGAACTCATCGTCTTCAAGCACGAATCGGAGCTTGGCAATGCACCGTCCTACAAGCTTTTCGACGCCGTGACCGTCAGCAGAAACGACGGTGTAGATGTCCCCCGCAGCTACCGCGACTATACCGTAACCGTCGCCGAGAATATTCCTGATGGAGTGACCTGCGAGAGGCTTTCGTGATGTACGAGCCTGACGACTGCTTGATGATCTCCGGCTTGCAGCACTTCCGCTTCTGCCGGAGGCAGTGGGCGCTGATACACATTGAGCAGCAGTGGGCGGAAAATCTTCGCACTGTCGAGGGCGAACTGATGCACGAGCGTGCGCATGACGAAAGTCTCCGTGAGAGCCGCGGCGACACGATCATTACCCGCAGTCTGCGCGTATATTCCCTTACGCTCGGGCTGAGCGGTCAGTGCGATGTTGTTGAATTCCGGCGCAGCACGCAAGGCGTTCCGCTTGCCGGGCACGACGGGCTGTGGCTGCCGTACCCCGTCGAATACAAACGCGGCAAGCCCAAAGATGACGGCTGTGACGAATTGCAGCTGTGCGCACAGGCGATGTGCCTTGAAGAGATGCTGTGCTGCACAATTGACAGCGGCGCGCTGTTCTACGGTGAACCGCGGCGGCGTACCCGTGTGGAGTTTACAGATGCACTGCGCCGGGAAGTCGTTGACGATGCCGCCGAGATGCATGAACTGTACCGCCGCGGCCACACGCCGCGCGTAAAGCCGACCAAGTCATGCAACGCCTGTTCGCTCAAGGAGCTGTGCCTGCCGCGGCTGTCGCGGACAGGCACGGTGGCCGCCTACCTGCGCGATAACATGGAGGACACGCCATGAAGAAACTGCTCAACACTCTGTTTGTCACAACGGAGGACGCATACCTCAGCCTTGACGGAGAAAACGTCGTCGTGAGCTGCGAAAAGCAGGAGCTCGCGCGTTTCCCGCTGCATACCCTGTCCGGAATTATCGCGTTCACCTACGCCGGTGCATCCCCTGCGCTCATGGGCGCATGTGCCAAGCGTGATATCGCGCTGAGCTTCTGCACTCCGCGCGGCCGTTTTCTCGCGAGATGCGTCGGCGAGACGACCGGCAATGTGCTACTTCGGCGCATGCAATACCGCGCGGCAGATGATCCTTTTCAAAGCTGCCGCATTGCCCGAAATATGATATTCGGGAAGCTGCACAACGCCCGCTGGAGCATTGAGCGCACGAAGCGCGATCACGGCCTTCGTGTTGATGTTAATAAGCTTCAGGCGTCCATCGACCGGATCAAAGGTCTTTACCCCATTGTCATGGAAGAGATCTCGCTGGACTCGCTCCGCGGAGAAGAGGGCGCAGGTGCACAGGCATATTTTGACGTGTTCGACGATATGATCCTTCGCAGCAAGGATGAGTTTTATTATCGCACGCGCAGCCGCCGTCCGCCGCTCGACAATGTCAACGCCATGCTCTCATTCGCCTATTCCCTGCTTGGAAACGACTGTGCATCGGCGCTTGAGAGCGTGGGGCTGGACGCTTATGTCGGCTTCATGCACCGCGACCGGCCAGGACGGTCTTCTCTTGCACTCGATCTGATGGAGGAGCTTCGCCCCTGTTTTGCAGATCGGTTTGTTCTGTCACTCATCAATAACCGCGTCATTACCCCTTCGGATTTTGAGCACACCGACAGCGGCGCAGTGCTTTTGACCGATAGCGGCCGCAAGGCATTCTTGCAGGCTTGGCAGGAGCGCAAGCGTGATGTTATTACCCATCCATACCTCAAAGAGAAGCTGTCCTGGGGGCTTGTACCGTATGTTCAGGCGCTGCTTCTCGCGCGGTATCTGCGTGATGACTTGGATGAGTATCCGCCGTTTCTGTGGAAGTGAGGAGGCAAATGCTTGTTCTGATAACTTATGACGTGAATACTGAGGGCGCGGGAGGAAGACGCAGGCTGAGAAAAATCGCTAAAGAGTGCATAAATTATGGTCAGCGCGTTCAGAACTCCGTGTTTGAGTGCCTCGTTGATCCCGCACAGTGCCGAAAGCTCCAGCACACTCTATGTTCTATCATGGACGAGGAGCGCGACAGCCTGAGGTTTTACTACCTCGGGGATAAGTACCAAACCCGCATAGAGCATTTCGGCTCTAACCCGGGTTACGAGCCTGAGGGGGTGCTGATGGTCTGACTGCGAAGCAGAAGCTTACACATTTCTGCTGGGCGCTTCGCACCGAAAAATGAGCGTCAGCCCAAAGTTTTTATATGCTTACATACGTTTTTTGTAGGTAAGGCATCCCTTTCAGCGGGATATTTGTAACTCTTGCGCAAATCTGCACGAAAAAATTGTGCATGTTTGCTGTCGTGCCCCTCGCGGGGCACGTGGATTGAAATCAATTGGTTGACAATTTTGTCGTTTGGTGCTACGCGTCGTGCCCCTCGCGGGGCACGTGGATTGAAATCCGCGTGGCTTAATGCGGCGGCACAGGAGCGCGATGTCGTGCCCCTCGCGGGGCACGTGGATTGAAATCGACGTAAGCATCCCCGAGCTTGATGAGCTTGTCGGTCGTGCCCCTCGCGGGGCACGTGGATTGAAATATTTTTCCGCGCGGCTCTCGCCGCCTCTGGCATCGTCGT